>Ga0209050_1000057_pt1 | contig 326289 bp, 302 predicted proteins | sample Araplavi_mTSA_r2_FD_184276 | JGI IMG/M metagenome (GOLD analysis project Ga0209050, IMG submission 184276) | Arabidopsis root microbial communities from North Carolina, USA - plate scrape MF_Cvi_mTSA_r2 (SPAdes) (version 2) | ecosystem: Host-associated > Plants > Roots > Endosphere | place... | reverse complement strand
GCTGGCTCTTGTTGGAGTCGGCCATGTCCAGATAGTCGCCCATGTACGGGTTGAGCGTGACGGCCTTGAGGATGTCGCGATAGTTGCCGAACGCGTTGCCCAGCAGGATCTGGTTGAAGGTCGCCAGGCCCGCGGTATTGCCGACGTCGACGGCCGAGGCGACCACGATCTGCGACAGGGCGAAGGCCACGCGTTGACGCAGCTGGTCCTGGCCGCCGATGGCATTCGCGTAGAACCGCATCTGCATGGGCGTGGCCGAGAAGTTGTCGCGGTTGCAGTTGGTCAGGTCCTGGCCGGTCAGCGCCGAACAGAAGGTGCTGGGCACAGGCTTAGCGGCGAGATCCGCATAGCTGCTGGACGACAGGGTGAATTGCTCGTCCATCCAGGCCGCGACCGACTTCTTGGCGACGATGGCGTTGATCAGCGCCGGGGTGGCGCCGAAGCTGACCTGCTTGGCGAAGCGCGCGGCCTCGTCGGGCAGAATCTCGCCCGTGGGCGCGACCGCGATGGCGTCGGGCGCGGCCGGGCTGGCCGAGCTCGCGGAACCGCCGCCGCTGGACCCGCCACAGGCGGAGAGAAGGATCGACACGCTCAGCGCCGCCGCCGAGCTCAGGTACTGTTTACGCATGACAAGGTCCTCGACGCGTTGCGGGGTACGGCGCGCCTGAAACTGAAAACTTAAGAAAAGCGATGGGTTAGCGGTCCTGGAAGACGACCTCCCGGACCGCACGGACGCCGTTTTGGCGATGGAGCTGGACGAAGACGTCGACGACACGCCGGACGTGGTCGACGACGTCGGCGCGCCGCAGGTTGGCGCCGGCCTGCAGGGCCATCAGGGCCAGCTGGTCGATCGCGCCGGCCGGATCGTCGGCGTGGACAGTGGTCATCGAGCCGGGATGGCCGCTGGACACCGCGCGCAGGAACGAGAAGGCCTCGGCCCCGCGCAGCTCGCCCAGGATGATCCGGTCGGGCCGCAGGCGCAGCGAGGCCTGAAGCAGGTCCTCGGCGGTCACCCGGGCTTCGCCCTGTTCGCCCCGCACGGCCACCAGGCCGACGGCGTTGGGATGGACCAGGCGGATTTCCGGCGCGTCCTCGATCACGACCAGACGCTGGTCGCGCGGAACCTCCTTGAGGAGCGCGTTCAGGAAGGTGGTCTTGCCGGTCGAGGTGCCGCCGCTGACCACGATGTTCTTACCGGCGCGCACGGCGGCGGCCAGGAAGTTCCGAATGTCGCCGGCGTTCAGGAAGGCGCGCAGGATGGCGTCCGAATTGGTCTTCGGCGCCATGACCTGGTCAAAGGCGCCGTTGGAGGCGTAGTCGGTCAGGGAGAGGTCGCTGACCACGTGCTTGCGGATCGCCAGGGCCAGGCCCTCGCGCGTCGCCGGCGGAGCCACGACCTGCACCCGCGCGCCGTCGGGCAGCACGGCCGAGAGCAAGGGGTGCTCGCGACTGACGCCCTGGCTGGAGAGGCTGGCGACTTGGCGCGCCAGACGCCACAGATTGGTCTCGTCCAGGGCCGGGACCTCGACCCGCTCGGCGGCTCCACCCAACCGCTCGACCCACAGCTCGCCGGGGCGGTTGACGTAGAGGTCCGTCACGGCCGGATCGGCCAGCCAGGGCGCGAGCGGCGCCAGATAGGCCTCGAGATAGACGCCGAACCGGGGCGCCTGAAGCTGGTGGGCGAGCGCCGTCATCGACGCACGCCCGAGAAGTCGAGGTCGCGGGCGACGAAGATCGTCACGGGTGCGCCCTGCAGCGTCTGGATGGTCGGCGAGACCTGGTCGCTCTTCATCACCGTGCCGGCCATGCTGGCCGCCTGCGACGCCGAGCCGATGTAGATCTGCGAGGTCGAGCGGGCGTTGCCGACGGCGGCGACGCCCGCGTTCAGCACCGACATCAGGATCGACCCGCCGAAGCGGCTGAAGAAGTGGCGGTCGACCTTGCCCTCCAGGCCGCCCCGACCCAGCGGGTCGGCAGCTGGAGACGCAATTTGTATCGAAACGCCGTCGGGACGGATCACCCGGGTCCAGATCACGAAGACGCGCGAGGCGCCCAGGGCCACGCCCGACCTGTACTGGCCGATCACCCGGCTGCCGCGCGGGATCAGCACGGTGGAGCCGTCGAAGCTCTTGATGTCGCGCGTGGCCATGGCGCGGGCCAGGCCCGGCAGATCGGAATTGATCGCCGTCTCCATGACCGCCGGGATCACCGCGCCTTGCGGGATGATGGCGTCCAGGTCGCGCATGGCGCTGGCCTGCGCGGGTGCGGCGTCGCCGGCCGAGAGGCGGTCGGCGAACGTCTCGTCCGGGTTCAGGCCGGTGTCGGCGGTCGGGGCGGCCTTGGCCATCAGGGGCGAGGACGGGATCTCTGCGCCGGCCTTGATCAGGGCCGGGGCGGCGCCGAAGTCGACCACCAGGGTCGGGGCGCGGCGGCGCTGGTCCAGGTCGACGGCCGGAACCGGCGGCAGCGGCTCGGCGGCCCCAAGTCCCATTTGGGCGGCCATCTGGGCCGGGGTTGGCGGCAGGCTGTTGTTCTCGGTGAACTGCGGGCCGGGAATGACCGGCGCGGGCGCGGAGGGCGCCGTCAGGGCGGTCGTGGCGACGGCCTCGGCCTTGGCAGGGCGCTGCGGGCGCGGCCGGGCGTCGGCGCGGTGGCTGGCCATCCACAGGAAGACGGCGACGCCGAAGACGCCGAAGCCGGCCACGATCACGGGCGTCGGCAGGCCGGCGTGGGCGCGGGCGACGGCCGGGCGAACCTGGGCGTCGGCGGCGGCGAGGTCTTCCTGCACCTGGGCGGACTGGCGGGGATCGATCATCGGGTGGCCTCCTGACGGGCGGAGAACGCGCCGTTGGTGACCGTCAGGCTGGCCTTGCCCGAGCGCAGCACGAAGCGCGGGGCCAGCTGGTCGACGACCAGATAGCCGTCGCGAACCACGGCGTTGGCCAGGCCCTCGACGCCGTCGGCGTTGACGACGAAGACGGCCGGCAGGTCGGCCTGGGCGGGCCAGGCGAAATAGGTGGCCGCGCCGTCGTCGAAGACCTTCGTCGGCTGGATGGCGGCGTCGCCCTTCACGGTGTAGGCGGCGTTGCGCTCGACCGGCGCGACTGGAGGCGGCGGCAGGGCCGCAACCATCAGCGGCGAAGGGGCGGGGACCAGGAAGCGGACGACATAGGCCAGGTCCTTCGCCGAGGCCTTGGGTCCGGCGACGACCAGTTCGAACACATAGCGGCGACGGTCGGTCACCACGGTCATGTTGGTGGCGGCCGTGCGATCCAGAGGCTTGAGGAACAGCAGGTTGGCCTTCTTGTTCGGCGTCACCTGCCAGCCCAGGGCGTCGCCGATCGAGACGTTCTCGATCCGCTCGTCCGGGGCGAATTCCAGCATGGTCTGGATCCCGAAATAGCCGGTCAGGCGCACGACCTGGTCAGGGTCGTAGGCGACGGTGCGGATGCGCGGATCGACGGCGCCCGGACGCGGGGCGTCGGCGGCCAGCACAGGTCCGGCCAGGGCGGCGCCCATGGCCAGGGCGGCCAGCAGCGTGCGGGGGTAAGCGAAGGTCACTGATCTCTCCGGGCGCCCGAGGCGGCTCGGCGGGGGGCGGGGTTACGGCGATAGCTGTGGCCGAGCGGGGCGCCCGGGCCGGCATAGGCGGGCTGGCTGGTCGCCTGGCCGCGATCGGAGACGACGGTCAGCAGGCGCGGGCCGATCGGGTCGGCGGACGCAGCGGGATCGCGGCGCTCCAGGGCGACGGCGGCGGCGGCGATGGTCGCGGCGCGGGTCATCGGCTCGACCTGGGACGTAGCGTAGCGCGGGGCGTCCGGCGCAGCGGCGATGTCGCTCCAAGCGGCGCTGGCCAGGCCGCGCGGCAGGCGCAGGCCAGCGGCGATGACGCCCAGGGCGATGACGGCCAGCACCATGACCAGGGCGAAGACCAGGGTCAGGACCAGCACCGTCACGGCGGGACCGATGTCAAAGGCGGCGAACTGCTGCGCGGCGCGCGCTTCGGCGAGCGCCTTCAGCGATGGAGCCAGCATGGCCAACTCCAGCGACAGCGTCAGGACGGCGAGCAACGGGGTCAGGGCCAGGGCGATCATCGCCTTCAGCCAGCCCTCGACCAGGCCGCGCGTGGTCTCGAACAGCATCAGGCCGGCCACCAGCGGGGCCAGGGCCAGCAGCATGGCCAGCACGACCTTGGAGGCCAGCAGGACTCCCAGGGTCGACAGCACCAGGGTCATGCCGCCGGTATTGGCCGCGAAGGCGCCGAAGCCCGGTCCGCCCTGCATGGCCGCCGCGCCGGGGCTGGCGCGGCTGGCCAGCAGGGTGGCGGACTTCTGCAGGCCGTCGAAGGCGTCCTGCAGTCCAGCGAAGGGATGAGCCGGCTGGCCTTGCAGACCGCCCAGCAGCACGGCGGCGACCTCGGCCGGGCCCTTGGTCAGGGTGTCGTAGACCAGGGTCTGGAAGAGCGGCCAATTGGTCGCCAGCGCCACGACCAGGCCCATCTTCAGCACCATCAGGGTGGCGTCGCCGATGCGGATGCCACCTCGGCCCAGCAGCAGGCGATAGCCGACGAAGACCACATACAGCGTCATCAGGCCGGTCAGCAGCAAGGCCACGGGCGAGCCTGGGCCGGCCAGGGCCGCGTAGCCGCTGGTGGCCAGATCATGGACGCGGCAGTCGACCGAGCCGATCAGGCCCTGGACCATCGCCGTGTCGGCGGGCAGTTGAGCGCAGGCGTTCGTCATGCGGCCCTCACCAGTTTGGGCATCCAGGTTTCAGGATCGTCGCCCAGCTGTTCGCGCAGGGCGTCCAGCTTGCGCACGGTGCTTTCGCGGCCCGACAGCACGGTCAGCAGCTCGGGCGCCCCGGCCAGGTTCAGGCGGGCCACGACGCTGTCGGTCCCATGCTTGATCAGGAAGCAGCGCGACGTGTCGGGCAGGGTCTTCACCAGCTCGAACTCGTGCGCCGTCAGGCCGAAGCCCTCGCAGTAATCCTTGGCCTGGGCCTTGGGGTTGGCCATGAAGATCTGGGTCGCGGCCTGCTCGATGATGGCGCTGGCGATGCGGCTTTCCAGGGCGTCCTGGGCGCTTTGGGTGGCGAAGCCGACCACGCCGTTGCGCTTGCGCAGGGTTTTTTCCCAGTCGCGGATGCGGGCCACGAAGACGTCGTCGTCCAGCGCCTTCCAGCCCTCGTCGATGACGATCAGGGTCGGATGGCCGTCCAGCCGCTGCTCCACGCGGTGGAACAGGTACATCATGGCGGGGGTGCGCAGGGCCGGATCGTCCAGCAGCTGGGTCATGTCGAAGCCCAGGGTGTTCTGGTCGAGATCCAGGCCGTCGGTCTCGTTGTCGAACAGCCAGGCGTGCTCGCCCGCGCCGTGCCAGGAGGCCAGGCGCGCGGCCAGGTCGGCGGCGTCGGGACGGCGCGAACCGCGGAACAGTTCGGCGAAGTATCGAAGGCGGCGCAGGCCCGGCGCCTGGTCGTAGCTGGCGTCGACGGCGTCCTTGATCCGCGCGGCGTCGTCGGCCGACAGGGCCTCGCCCGACACGACCAGCCTGGCGACCCACTCGGTCAGGAAGCGGCGGTTGGCGGCGGTGTCGGGCAGGGCCAGCGGGTTGAAGCCCGTCGGCTGGCCCGGACGCAGGGTCTCGTAGCGGCCGCCAACGGCGCGCAGGAAGATCTCGGCGCCCCGGTCCTTGTCGAAGAACACGATGCGCGGGCTGTATTTGCGGGCCTGGGCCAGCAGGAAGTTGAGCACCACGGTCTTGCCCGAGCCCGAAGGACCGATGACCGTGAAGTTGCCCAGGTCGCCCTTGTGGAAGTTGAAGTGGTAGGGACCGGCCGAGGTGGTTTCCAGCAGGGTCACGGCGGGACCCCAGTGGTTGCCGTTCGCCTGGCCGACCGGGAAGTTGTGGCCGCTGGCGAAGCCGGCGAAATTGGCGGTCGAGATCATCGCTTTGCGAGCGATGTCCTTGAAGTTGCCGGGGAACTGCGCCCAGAAGGCCGGCTCGAGATTGACGTCCTCGCGCACGGCGATGGCGCCCATCTCGGTGAAGGCCGACATAACCTCGGCCGTCGATCGGTCCAGGCCCTCCAGGCTTTCGCCGCGCACCAGCACGGTCAGGTGATGCTCGCCGAAGGCGGCGCGGCCCGAGACGACGTCGTCCTTGGCGCGGGTCAGGTCGGCGCGCAGCGAGAGGCCGTCATCGTCGGCGGCCTTCATGCGGCGCAGGGCCAGATTCATCCGCTCCAGGGTCGGCTGGCGGTCGACGAAGCCGAAGCTCTGGGTGATCACCATCTCGCACGGCAGGCGCAGCAGGTCGTCCAGCATCCCCGGCGTGGTCTGGGCGGGGTAGTCCTTGATCGATACGATCGAGCCGAAGCTGCGAGCCAGGGCGCCGGCGCGCGACAGCTCCAGCGTTTCCAGGCCGAAGCTGGCGCGGCGATAGGGCAGGTATTCGCCGGCGTCGCCCTGGGGCAGGAGCACCGGGCGCATCTCGCCGTTGTAGAGGCAGGACAGGAGTTCCAGCGGTTCGGAGCAACGGCCCGCTTGACCCCCATTTGGGCCGTCGTAGGTCCCGAGCATGCGCGCGCCGTAGGGCGCGAGAGCGGACAGCAGGCTGCCCGTGGCGCTGTCCAGCTCGCGGCGGTCGGCGGCCTGGAGGGCGGCAGCCTCGGCCTTGCCTGTCCCTTTCAGGGCGCGCAGGAAGCCGTCGATGACGCCGCCATGGCCCTGCAGCGGTCGGCGGACGATCGTCAGGAACAGGTCGTTGACGTAGAGCTTGCGGGCCGAGAGGCGCTCGCTCCAGGTCGCGTCCAGCTTGGCGCTGAAGGCGTCGGCGAAAGCGCCTTGGGTCGAGGCGTCGACCTGGCGGCGAACGATGTGGTGGTAGATCGCGAAGCGCGAGCTGGCCAGGCCGCGCAGCATCACGTCGCGCACCGCCTTGCGGTAGTTCAGTTCCTCGCTGTCGGCCGTCTCGAAGGGCAGGCCGGCCAGGTGGATGACCTGCATCAGCAGGCCGTCGCGCGTCTCGATCGTGACATCGTCAAGATGGCGGGCGTAGGGCAGGCGCTTGCCGGCCGTCGCCTCTTTGCTCGCCTTGGGGCGCTGGTTCAGGCGCTGTAGCTGTTGCATCGCCAGACTCGGAAATTGGGTACGCGGGGACAGCGGCTGACCTTGGTCAGCCAGAGATCGAAGATGCGGGGTTCGCGCAGGCAGGCCGCGTAGCCGATCGCGTGGATCACCAGGGCGGCGGCGATGGCCCAGAACGACTTGGTGATCAGGAAGAGTTCGGCGGTGACCACCCCGTTGATCACGAAGTAGCTGTAGGTCACGCCCGCGAACATCTGCGGGCGGGTCAGGGCGCCGAACACCACGTCGCGATCCAGCGGAGCGGCCATGACCTTAGGCGGCGCCCGAGGCGGCGCGGATGCCGCTGACGATCGTGGTGGCCCCGAACAGGATGAAGCAGCCCAGGATCACCGTCGCGCCATAGCGCCAGTTCAGGCGGCCGGTCAGCATCATGAAGCCGACGGCGGCCACGGCCATGACCGCCACGGCGGTGGCGACATTACCCATCAGCGTGCCTTGCAGCCAGGTCACGCCGGCCAGCAGGGCGCCGGAGCCTTGCGGGTCGGCTTGAACGGCCTGGGCGTGGGCCTGGGAGGCGGCGGCGAGGAGGGCGGTCGCCAGGGCGGCCGTCTTGGCTTGGAAGAACTTGCGCATCAGTTGGGGGCTCCGAGAGCGGGGACGGTCAGGGTGGCCACGGTCGCGGTCCCCATGGTGGTCATGCGGCCGAGGATTGACGTCACGTACGCTTGGGTTTCGGCGTAGGGCGGCACGCCGCCGTGCTTGCGGACGGCGGCGGGCCCGGCGTTGTAGGCGGCCAGGGCCAGGCGGACGTCGCCGCCGAACTCCGACAGCATGCGGCGCAGGTACATCGCGCCGCCGCGAATGTTCTGGGCGGGATCGAACGGATCGACCCCAAGGTCGCGGGCGGTGCCCGGCATCAGCTGCATGACCCCGATCGCGCCCTTGTCCGAGCGGGCCTCGGGGCGGAACCGGCTTTCGCGCCAAGCGACGGCCTCGATCAGCCTGGGATCCAGGGCATAGGCGGTGGCGGCGGTGGACAGCTCGCGTCGGACAGCGTCCGAGCTCACGACCGGCAGGGGCGCGAGCGGGGCGGGAGCGATCGCCTGGACGCCGTCCTGGGTGAAGACCGACGGGGCGTCGAAACGCGTCACCGCGCCATCCGAGCCGATTTCCAGCACCTGAGCGCCGACCGGCGTGGCCAGCAGGCTCCCGATCATGGCCGCGGCCAGCCGTTTTGCTTGGTGGGCGAATTCAAAACTCAATGACGCCCCCTCAGGCTCATGGCTCAAATCACTATGGTTAAGAGGTGTATCGGGAGGGGCGTTTCAGTGTAATGCGGCAGGACATCGCATTATATTTTGATTTCAGCGTCAATTTCACTGATTGGAAAAGGAAATTTATGCTCAAGCTTCGCGTAAAGTCGATTTGTTGACTTATCTATTTTGTTAATTGATGGTTAATTTTCGGGTGGATCTGGTCGAATACATCTGGCGCTTCGCGACAGTTCGTGAAATCCGGATTTCACCTCGGGCGATTGCTTGCCTGTGGATAGAATCAGCAGGCAGCTTCAGCGCAAGTGAGTTTAGGGGCGTTGCATGTTGGCGTTGAACAAGACCCGGGAATGGCTGGTCCGGAACTTCGCGGGCAGCCTGTTGGTCGGCTGGCTGGTGATCGTGGTGGTGGGCTGGACGACGCTCTGAGGCGGTCCTGCCGAGGGCGTCTTTGCAACACGGTTAAGAAACCGGTCGAACGGCGTCATCTGAAAGCCCGGTTTCTGCGTTGAAAGCTTGTCTGGAGACTCCGGGACTCGCTTTTGCCGCTCGATATCGACGATCTGAACCGACTGCTCTTCCAAACCGAACAGGCGCGTCGCCTGCTGGTCGGCGATCGTTTGAGCCGGCACGGACTCGTCTTCGGCCAATGGCTGGTCCTGGACGCCCTGCACAAGGAGGGGCTGTCATCGATGACCGCCCTGGCGGCCGTGATCGGCGCGGACCGCACCACCCTGACCCGCACCATTGACGGCCTGGTGGTCGCTGGCCATGTCGAGCGCAAGACGCCAGCCCACGATCGGCGACGGGTGATCGTGGACCTGACGCCGGCGGGGAGGGCGCTGGTCGATACGGTGCTGGCCGATCTCGCCCCGACCCATGCCAGCGTGTTCGCCGGTCTTTCGCGTCAGGACCTGGACGCGCTATCGGTCCTTCTTGCCCGGTCGTTGGCGCAGATAAAGCTCGCCGCCGCTGAAGGTCCGAAGCCCAAGGCTCTGCTCCGACTGGAGCGGGGCGGGCTGCGCGCTGGCCAGGCGAAGGGCCGGTCGCGCCCCCCGGCCTAGGGCGATCTCGGACACCACGACGCCCGCTTCGTCCAGGATCACCATCCGCCAGGGGCCGGGCTTGTCGAAGGCTTCCGGATAGTCGCGGACCAGGGCCGCTCCCAGCCGCACCGCCTCGCGCCTGGCCTCATCCAGATTGCGCAACAGCGCGCCTTCCGGATCGGGAAAGTGTTCAGGCGAGACGATCTCGAACCGAAACCTGCGCATCGGGCCCTGCGGTGACGCTGAATGCGTCGACTCAACGCACTTCGGACAAAAAGGCGCCGCAATCCGACAAGGCTGAGTTGAAAAACCCACTTGGCCTTCGCCTGTGACGTGATGGCGACACCCCGGCTTGGGCCGCGTTTTCGTTGCGCTTTTGCCGTTAAGTCGTCGGCCACAACGGCTTTTCGCCCAAGGTGCGGCATTGCATCCCACAATCCGCGACTTGCAAAAAATCGAAAGCAAACGCAGCATGCCTGCAATTGATACCGGTGTCATAAGAGCACCGCCCAGGGAGGGAATGAGAAAATGGCTTCTTCGGACGCTTTCCGTCTGCGCGCCCGCCTGCTCTGCGGAGCGGCCGCCTTGATCTCCGTCATGACCGCCGGCGCCGCCAGCGCCCAGCAGGCCGCGGCCCCCGCCAGCGACGACACCGTCGAGGCGGTGGTGGTCACCGGCTTCCGCAACAGCCTGGCCCAGGCCCTGAACGTGAAGCGCTCGTCGGCCGCCGCCGTCGACGCGATCTACGCCGAGGACATGGCCAAGTTCCCGGACCTGAACCTCTCGGAATCCATCCAGCGCATTCCGGGTGTCGCCATCTCGCGCGACGCCGGCGAAGGCCGCCAGATCTCGGTGCGCGGCCTGGGCGCCCAGTTCACCCGCGTGCGCATCAACGGCATGGAGGCCCTGACGACCTCGGGCGGCACCGACGCCTCGGGCGGCACCAACCGCAGCCGCTCGTTCGATTTCAACGTCTTCGCCTCGGACCTCTTCAACCGCATCACGGTGCAGAAGACCGCCTCGGCCGAGACGGAGGAGGGCTCGCTGGGCGCGACCGTCGACCTCAACACCGCCCACCCGTTCGACAAGCGCGGCTTCAACTTCGCGGTGTCGGGCAAGATGGGCTACAACGACCAGGCCGAGAAGGCCTCGCCGCGCGTCGCCGCCCTGATCTCCAACACCTGGCGCGACGACACCATCGGCGCCCTGTTCTCGGTGGCCCATTCCAAGCGTGACCTGCTGGACGAGGGTACGAGCACGGTGCGCTGGCAGACGGGCACGGCCACCTCGCCGGGCTTCCGCAGCGTGAAGGGCGTGACCTGCGCCACCAACGCCGCCGCCTGCGCCGAGGCCAACGGCGCGGTCCACCCGCGCATCCCGCGCTTCGACTGGTACCGCAACAAGCAGGACCGCCTGGGCATGACCGGCTCGCTGCAGTGGGCCCCGGACGACAAGACCACGGTCTCGTTCGACGCCCTCTACGCGCAGTTCAAGGGCCAGCGGAACGAGGACTTCCTCGAGACCTTCACGCCCCAGACGGCCGGCGCCTGTACGGCGACCTCGCCGGCCTCGTGCGGCATCAACCAGGTGGACGTGATCGACTACACGATCGCCACCCCGCGCTCGAACTTCCCGGTCATGACCAAGGCGACGCTGAACAATGTCGACCTGAAGACCGAGCAGCGCTTCGACAAGCTGAAGACCGAGTTCCGCCAGTTCACCCTGACGGGCGAGCGCGAGCTGACCGACAAGCTGAAGCTCCGGGGCGTCGTCGGCTTCTCGAAGTCGACCTTCTCGAACCCGGTGCAGAACACCGTCCAGTGGGACCAGTACAACGTCCAGGGCTACAGCTGGGACTACAGTGGCGGCGATGCGTACCCGGTCATCAAGTACGGGACCGGCGACACCACCAACGCCGACGCCTGGACCCTGGCCGAGATCCGCATGGTGCAGGGCTTCGTCGACAACAGCTACAAGACGGCCCAGTTCGACGTCGCCTACGACTTCAACGACAATCTGAAGCTCAAGGCCGGCCTGGCGTACAAGGCCTATGGCACCGACAGCACGGCTTTCGCCCGCTCGAACGGCACGACCGCCAACATCAATCCGATCTCTTCGGCCGACCTGAAGGCGATCCCGCGCTCGTCCTACGCCCAGACCATCGACTTCTCCAGCCTGAGCATTCCGGCGGGCAACGTGAACTCTTGGATCACGCCTGACCTGCAGAAGGCGATATCGATCCTGCACATGGACGACGTCAACTACGGCAAGACGGTCACCACGACGCCCGGCACGGTGTGGACCAGCCCGTTCGGCAACTCGTGCTTCACCGCCGGCTGCGGCATCTACAATCTGGGCCGCGAGCCCAGCCTGGGCAGCAACTACTCGATCGACGAGTGGGACACGACGGGCTTCGTCCAGGGCGACTTCAAGTTCGAGGCGTTCGGCGTGCCGGTGCGCGGCGACCTGGGCGTGCGCTACGTCCAGACCCGCCAGAAGGCCCTCGGCTACGGCGTGGTGCCCTCGAGCGTCAGCGGCGTGAACTATCAGACGATCTCGGCCACGACCGCCACGCGCTCGTACACCGACGTCCTGCCGGCCCTGAACATGGTGGTCGAGCCGACCGAGGACCTGCTGCTGCGCTTCGGCGCGGCCAAGGTGATGTCGCGTCCGAACCTGGGCTCGCTGACGCCCGGCGTGAACATCAGCACGGGCAGCAACAAGACGGTCACCTCCGGCAACCCGTTCCTGGATCCCTACCGCGCCAAGACTGCCGACGCGGCGATCGAATGGTACTTCCAGCCGGGGGCGCTGCTGTCCTTCGCCTACTTCTACAAGGACATCTCGACCTTCGTTCAGAGCTATACGTCGCCGTTGTCGACCTTCGACAAGAACCCCTTTGGCCTGCCGGACAGCGCCGCAGTCGCGGCCTGCGGCAGCACGCCCGGCTGCTCGCCCAGCCTGCCGGTCTGGCAGTTCAGCACCTCGGTCAATACGCCGGGCGGTCCGCTGAAGGGCTTCGAGATCAACTACCAGCAGCCGTTCACCTTCCTGCCGGCGCCGTTCGACAAGTTCGGCTTCCTGGGCAACTACACCCATGTGACGTCGAACGTGACCTACCTGTCGTCGACCGGCGCGGTGGCGGCCGTCGGCCCGCTGACCAACCTGTCGAAGAACAGCTACAACGCCACGCTCTACTTCGAGAACAAGAAGATCAGCAGCCGCGTCTCGGCGGCCTATCGCAGCAAGTATCTGACGCAGATCCCGGGCCGCAACGGCTCGGACGTGGAAGGCACCAAGGCGACCCTGAACTTCGACGCCTCGCTGACCTACACCCTGAACAAGAACCTGGCCTTCACCTTCGAGGCGGTGAACCTGACCAACGAGGTGCAGGACCAGTACTACGACAGCAGCCAGCTGGTGTCGTTCTACCACGAGACCGGCCGCGAGTTCTTCGCTGGCTTCCGCTACACCTTCTAAGACACCAGGCGGCGCGGTTCTTCGGAGCCGCGCCGTTCTTCCTTGCAGGCTTCCGATGTCCAGATTTCCCGATCGCCGATCGGTGGTGCTGGCCGGCCTCGCGGGCCTGACGGCCGCGCCGGCCTTCGCCAAGCCCGCTCCCGTTCTTGGGCGCTTCGAGGCCATTCTCTCCGACAAGCCCGACCCCCGCGCCGCGCGAAACTTCGCCACCCTGGGCGAGGCCCTGGCCGCCGCGCCGGTGTCCGGCGACAAGCCCTTCCGCATCCTTGTCCCTGCGGGGACCTGGCGCGAGCAGGTGACCGTCCGCGCCCCCAACGTCTGCCTGGTGGGCGAGGGCAGGGGCGCCAGCGTCATCGTGTTCAACGAGTACGCCGCCGGCCGCAACCGTCCGGGCGGTCCGCCCGAGATCGCGACCATGACCGTGCTGGCCCCGGGCTTCCGCGCCGAGCGGCTGACGATCGCCAACGACTTCGACTATCCCCACAACATGCCCGCCGAGGCGCCCTACGACCGCACCGGCGCCAGCGGGGCCCAGGCCACGGCGCTGAAGCTGGGCGAGGGCAGCGACCGCGCCTGTTTCGAGGACGTGGCCCTCACCGGCTGGCAGGACACCCTGTTCGCGGACGCGGGCCGCAGCCTGTTTCGCAACTGCTTCGTCAGCGGCTGCGTCGACTTCATCTATGGCGGGGGCGTGGCGGTGTTTGAACGCTGCGAGATCCGCTCGCGCACGCGGCCGGGCAAGGACTTCCACGGCTTCATCGCCGCGCCCGACACCGATCGGCGTCAGCCCTATGGCCTGGTCTTCCTGGGCTGCCGCCTGACCAAGGACGCCGACATGCCCGCGCACACCGCGACCCTGGGCCGGCCTTGGCGGCGCACCATGACCTTCCCGGACGGCCGCTACGGCAATCCGGACGCGGTGGGCCACGCCGCCTTCGTCCGGTGCTGGATGGACGACCACATCGTCCCCGAGGGCTGGTATCAGATGCACTACAATCTGAAAGGCGGACGCCGGGCCATGTACCAGCCCGAGGACGCTCGCCTGTTCGAGTATGGCAGTCGGGGGCCCGGAGCCGGAAAGCCGTCGAAGCGACGTCGCCAGCTGACCTCGGCCCAGGCCAGGGCCTACACGGTCTCCAACCTGTTGAAGGGCTGGAGACCGTAACGGACCTACATCGGACCGACGCCGCCACCCGGCGTCCCGAAGTCGAAGGCCGGTTCGCGCGGACGGCGCGGGTTCGCCGGGCCCTGGCCGCCGAAGCCGTAGGTGAAGCCGACGAAGATCGCCCGCAGGTCCAGGTCCATGGCGCGACGGTTCTTCAGGGCGGCGGTGTCGATCACCAGCTTGTCGCCGAAGGTGTTCAGGGCGTCCTGGATCGTGACCACGCCCGACAGGCGGTCGTTGAACTTGTGGCGATAGCCCAGGTTCACCATGCCGGTCGGCTCGCGATAGCCCTGCGGCGTCAGGCGCTTGCCGACCGCGAAGCCGCTGATCTGCAGGAAGTCCTTGGGCGTGGCCTGCACGTTCAGCGCCGCATAGCCCGAGACCGTCCAGGCCGAGCGCTTGTCGGGGAAGCCCAGATCCGTCGCCCCGATCTCGTTCCAGGCCGCGTTGCCGCTGATCGTGTAGCTGACCTTGGGCGTGATCCGGGCGTTGGCGACCAGCTCCAGGCCGCCGGCGCGGCTCTTGGCCAGGTTGGCCTTGGTGGTCAGCAGCACGCCGCCGCCCAGGTCGCGGACCACGTCCGTCACCCCATCGCGGGCCTCGCGCCAGTACAGCGTGCCCAGATAGTAGTTGAAGCCCTTGCGCGTCTGGTAGGCGACCTCGAACGAGTCCGTGGTCTGCGGCTTCAGGCGGGAGTCGCCCTGGCGGTAGTTATAAGGGTCCTGGTAGATCCGGTAGGGGTTCAGGTCGCCGGCCGTCGGACGCTGGATGCGGCGGCTGTAGCTGGCGTTGACCTGTCGCAGGTCGTCAAGCTTGTACTGTACGTGCAGCGACGGATAGGCGCGCAGGTAGTCGTAGCTGTCTTTCAGGTTCGACGTGACCTGATTGGTGTCGATGGTCACTTCCTCGACGCGCAGGCCCGGCATGATCGTCCAGTCGCCGAAGCCTCGGTTGTAGGTGACATAGGCCGCGTGGACCGTCTGGTCGTACTTGAACTGGTTGGTCAGGGCGGGGTCCGTGGTCAGCGAGCCGCCGATCGGACCCCGGGCGCCGAAGTTGTCGTAATCGTTGTCGTCGACCTGCAGCTCGTAACCGGCCACCAGCTTGGCGCCGCCGGCCAGGGTCTTCTTGTACTCGGCCTTCAGGCGGACCTGGACCAGCTCGTCGCCGACCCTGACCCTCTCCACATAACTGGAGACGGTCGGCAGCTGATTGAAGGCGTCGGCCAAGGTGGTCTGCCGGTCGCGGGTGCGCTCCAGGCTGGTATGCAGGGTGAACTCATGGTCCTCGCCGCCCAGCTTGCGGCGCAGGTCGCCCGACAGCCCGGCCACCGAGCGCTTCATCTCGCCGTCGCCCACACGCTGGAAGCGGGCCACGGGCGCGCCGTTGATGTCCTTGCCCTCGTACGAGGAGCCGGCGTCGGAGCGATAGGTGATGTCGTTGTAGCGGGCCTCGGCGGAAAGACGGGTCTGCTTGTCCAGGTCGTAGTCGACGCCGGCGCGGGCATTGTACGATTGACCCCGGCTGGCGAAATGGATGTCCTGGTGGCTGGTCGCGTACTTGCCGCTCAGCGTGTCCAGGCGCTGGCGGTCGTCGACGATCTCGCCCTTGGCCTTGTCGCGACGCCAGCCGGCGTCGGCCGACAGGGTGAGGTTCTTGGTGTTGCGGGCCAGGGTGACGCTGCCGTTCTTGCGGCCGCCCGTACCCACATTGGCGCGCACCGAGCCGGTCGTGCCGACGCCGCGCTGCTGCTTGGTGATCAGGTTGATGATGCCCGCCGTGCCCTCGGGGCTGAAGGCGGCCGACGGGTTGGTCATCACCTCGACCCGCTCGAAATTGGCGGCGGGGATCTGCTGCAGCACCTGGCCGCGGTTCTCGCCCTTGAACATGCCGGACGGCTTGCCGTCGATCATGATGGTGACGTTGGGATCGCCGCGCAGGCTGACATTGCCCTGCACGTCGACCTGCACCGAGGGGACGTTGCGCAGTACGTCGGCCACCGAGCCGGTCGTGGCCTGCAGATCCTTGCCCAGGCTGTAGCTGCGGCGGTCGATCGAGGTCTTCATCCCCTGGTCCGCCGAGGGGGCGGTGATGGTCACGCCCTGGACCTGGGTGGACTGCTCCTTCTTGGCCGGAGCGGGCTGGGTCGCCACGGGGGAGGTCGTCGCCGGGGAGGTCGTCTGGGCGAGAGCAGCGGTGCTCATCGCGGCCAGGCCCGTGGCGGCCAGAAGGGCGGCGCGGCGGGTCGGGAAGGTCATGGAAGGTCTCCTCTGTTGGCGAGGAAACTGCCGGATCGACTCGAAGCCTTGCAGTGCCTGGGGTCACGCGTTCGAGGTGACGTTTGTCATGTCGAAACCCCAGGTCGCGGCCGTCACACCAAGTTTTAACGGCGCCGAGGCATCAATGGCCGCCTGAAATCCCAGGAGAGTGGGCCCTTGAAACCTGTCGCGCTTCAGGCTGCCGCCGAGAACGGCGTCGCCGAAACCGCGTCCGCTGGCGGCGCGACGCCGCTGGGCCGCGCGCTGCTGATCGCTGGCTTCCTGGCCTACGTCGCCGCCGCGGGCGGGGCTTGGTGGCTGGCGCTGAAGCTGATCCCGGCCGAGCTGACCCTGACCTTCCTGGGCAAGACGCTGCACACGGCGTCAGTCCACGATCACCTGAACAACGTCTTCCTGGTCTTCCTGCTGCTGCCTTCGGCCCTGTGGATCGAGTGTGCGGTGGTCGGCTGGCGGGAAAGCTCGATCCGCCAGTTCCTTTTCGCCCGCACGCCGTCCCTGAACACCGACCTGGCGGTCTTCGTCCTGGGCCAGGGCCACGTGCTGGACCTGGTCGGCCGGGTGCTGATGCTGGGCGCGTCGATGGTCTCGGGCGGCTGGCTGCACGAGGCGATCAAGGGCGCTACGGGCGTGGACCTGGGCCCGCCGCCGATCCCGTTCGCGCTGCAGCTGCCGCTGTACTTCGCGATCTACACCTTCTTCGACTACTGGACCCACCGGACGGACCACACGAAGTTCTTCTGGCCGTTGCACCGCTATCACCACTCGGCCGAGGACTTCGGCGTGGTGACCTCGGTGCGCCAGCATCCGGCAGCCTTCACGGCCATCTTCATCGTCAACTTCCCGCTGGCCGTGCTGGGCGCGCCGCCGGAAGTGATGATCTATGTCAACGTGCTGGTGGTCGGGATCGGCTTCCTGATCCATTCCAAGATCGACGCCGACTGGGGATGGGTGGGCCGCTGGCTGATCCAGTCGCCCAACCATCACCGGGCCCACCACAAGCTGGACATGAGCCACCCGACCGGCCACTTCGCCATCGCGCCGATCTGGGATCGCCTGTTCGGCACCTGGTACGAGGACAAGCCCGATCCGAAACTGGTGATCGGCGTCGACACGCCCTACCAGCACGGCCTGTTCGTGCCGCGCGACATGCTGCGCGACTACGCCCACTTCTGGATGGGCTGGTTCGGCGGCAAGAGCGACGGGCCGCAATCGGACCTGAAGCTGCTTCGTCGTAAGGCCTAGGTCGCCTTCAGCAGGCCGTCGAAGTACTCGATCGTCTTCATCAGACCCACCTTCAGCGGTGCGGTCGGCGCCCAATCCAGGTGCTGCTTGGCCAGGGTGATGTCGGGCTGGCGCTGGCGCGGGTCGTCCGAGGGCAGGGGCCGGTGGACGAGGCCCGACTTGCTGCCGGTCAGCTCCAGCACCAGGTCGGCCAGTTGCTTCATCGTGAACTCGACCGGGTTGCCCAGGTTGATCGGACCGGTGACATCGTCGCCGGTGTTCATCAGCCGGATCAGGCCCTCGACCAGGTCGTCGACATAGCAGAACGAGCGGGTCTGGTTGCCGTCGCCGTACAGGGTGATGTCCTCGCCCTTCAGCGCCTGGACGATGAAGTTCGACACCACGCGCCCGTCGTTCGGATGCATGCGCGGGCCGTAGGTGTTGAAGATCCGGGCCACCTTGATGCGCAGCCTGTGCTGGCGCCAGTAGTCGAAGAACAGGGTCTCGGCGCAGCGCTTGCCCTCGTCGTAGCACGAGCGGATGCCGATCGGATTGACGTTGCCCCAGTAGCTTTCGACCTGCGGGTGGATGGTCGGATCGCCGTACACTTCCGAGGTCGAGGCCTGCAGGATCTTGGCCTTCACCCGCTTGGCCAGGCCCAGCATGTTGATGGCGCCATGGACGCTGGTCTTGGTCGTCTGCACGGGGTCGAACTGGTAGTGCACCGGGCTGGCCGGGCAGGCCAGATTGTAGATCTGGTCGACCTCCACATACAGCGGCATGGTCACGTCGTGCCGCAGCAGCTCGAAGCGCGGGTTGGTCAGGTTCTGCGCCACGTTCAGGCGCGATCCGGTGTAGTAGTTGTCGACGCACAACACCTCGGCGCCGCTTTCCAGCAGCCGGTCGCAAAGATGCGAGCCGACGAAGCCCGCGCCGCCCGTGACCAGAATTCTCTGCGTATGCATGGACGAAACGACCTTTCGAGGACTCAGCGTCGAACTGTGTTTGTACAGCGACGCCGGTCCTCGCTCCAAGGTCGCGTTTCTAGAGTGGGGCGCGACCTATTGTCGGCTCCGGGGTGGCAGCCACGCGTCGGCGCTTGGGCTGAGCGAGCGGCGTCGCGGTCTGGGTCGGGCGCGGGGACAGGTCCTCGGCGGCGAAGTCGTCGACCGCCACCACCTTGGCCACGGCCTCGTCGGCGGCGGCGAGGGCGCTGGTTTCCTCGGGACCGATCAGGCCCTTGTCGAGGCCAGTCTTCCAGTCGCGGACACCCTGGTCCTTCAGGCGCTCGTGGATGGGCTGGGTGGCCACCACGCGTTCGAAGGCGTCGATCAACTGGCCGATCGCCTCGTCCTGGCCGCCGACATAGACGCCCTGGATCAGACGGTCGCGGGTGGGCGAGGGGTGCAGGATGAGGTCGGCGCAGGCGCGGATGACACGGTCCGAGGGACCTCGGCGGCGCGCCCCGAACGGCAGCACCGCCGCCCGCAGCAGCCAGCCGGCCAGGCGGTTGGGCAGGTTGGCGAAAATCTCGTCGAAGCGCTGCTCGATCGTGGCGAAGGCGGTCTGGGCGCACCATTCCAGCAGCGGGAAGTCGGCGTCCTGCCGGCCCTCGTCCTCCCAGCGCTTCAGGGCGCCGGACAGGAAGTACATCTCGGAAAGAATGTCGCCCAGGCGCGCCGACAGCATCTCCTTGCGCTTCAGCTCGCCGCCCAGGGTCAGCAGGGCGATGTCCGACGTCAGGGCGAAGGCGGCGCTGTAGCGGGAGAGCTGACGGTAGAACCGGCTGGCGCGGCCGGCGTCCGGGGCGGGCGACAGGGCGCCATCGGTCCAGGCGCGGGCCGTGGCCTTGAGGCCGTTGCGCAGGGCGTGGGCGACGTGGTCCCAGAACGTCGCGTCGAAGGCGGCCAGACCCTTTTCCTCGTCCGTCTCGCCCAGGGCCAGGATCTCGCGCAGCATGTACGGATGGGCCCGGATCGCGCCCTGGCCGAAAACCATCAGGCTGCGGGTCAGGATGTTGGCGCCTTCGACCGTGATGCCCACCGGCACGGCGCGGTATTGGCTGCCCATGTAGTTGCGTGGGCCCTCCATGATCGCCTTACCGCCATGGACGTCCATGGCGTCGTTGACCACGGTGCGCATCCGCTCGGTCGCGCCGGATTTCAGCAGGGCCGAGATCACCGACGGATGCTTGCCCAGGCCCAGGCCGACGCAGGTTAGCCGCCGCGCGCCATCGACCAGATAAGCGTTGCCGGCGATGCGGGCCAGGCGCTCCTGCACGCCCTCGAACTTGCCGATGGCGATGCCGAACTGCTGGCGCACCCGGGCATAGGCGCCGGTGGTCAGGGCGCTGTAGGCCGCCGCCGCGCCGGACATGGCCGGCAGGGAAATGCCGCGCCCGGCCGCCAGGGCGGTCATCAGCATCTTCCAGCCCTGACCCGCGCGCGTCTTGCCGCCGATGATCAGATCGAGCGGGATAAAGACGTCCTCGCCCCAGTTCGGGCCATTCTGGAAGGTCTGGAAAGCGGGCAGGTGACGACGGCCGATGCTGACCCCTGGGGTGTCGGTCGGGACCAGGGCGCAGGTGATGCCGACATCCTCCTGGCCGCCCAGCAGGCGGTCGGGATCACGCAGCTTGAAGGCCAGGCCCAGCACCGTACAGACCGGCCCCAGCGTGATGTAGCGCTTGTGCCAGTTCAAGCGCACGCCCAGCACGGTGTCGCCCTTCCACAGGCCGCGACAGACCACGCCCTCGTCGGTCATGGCCGAGGCGTCCGAGCCGGCCTCGGGGCTGGTCAGGCCGAAGGCGGGGATCTCGCGCCCATCGGCCAGACGCGGCAGCCAGTAGTCCTGCTGGTCCTTCGTGCCGAACTTCAGGATCAGCTCGCCGGGGCCCAGGGAATTGGGCACCATCGCCGTCACCGCCGCCGAGGTCGAACGGGTGGCGATCTTGCGGACGATCTCGGCGTGACCCAGGGCCGAGAAGCCCAGGCCCCCATACGCTTTGGGGATGATCATCCCGAAGAACTTCTCGCGCTTCAGGAATTCCCAGGCCTCGGGCGGCAGGTCGCGCGTCTCCCAGGTCATGCGCCAGTCGTCGAGCATGGCGCACAGGGTCTCGACGGGGCCCTCGAGGAAGGCCTGCTCGTCGGCGCTCAGCGTTGGCTTGGGCAGGGCCAGCAGTTCGTCCCAGTCGGGATCGCCGGTGAACAGCGCCGCGTCCCACCAGGTGTCGCCGGCCTCGATGGCGTCGCGCTCGGTTTCCGACAGGGCGGGCAGCACGCCCTTGGCCCACTGGAAGATCGGCCGGGTGATCACATCCCGGCGGAAGGAAGAGCTGTTCATGACGCCACCTCGTTACAATGCGAGGTGAGAACGCCGAGCGGGCGCTGGGGCTCCGATGAAATCAGGCGGCGGCCGGCACGCCTCGGCACATCATCACCGACGCGACGCCCCGCAGCAGGGCGGCGGGGTCCAGCGGCTTGCCCAGTACGCCGTCGAACAGGGTCTCGTCGATCCGCGTGGCTCCGTCAGCCGAGAAGGCGATGATCGGCGTCTTGCGGTTGGGGCCGTCGCCCTGGCGGATGGCGCGGGCGGCGGTCTCGCCGTCCATGACCGGCATGCGCTGGTCCATCAGGATCAGGTCGAAGGCGCGGACCTGGGCGATGGTCACGGCGGCCGCGCCGTCGCCGGCCTCGGTCACGTCGACCGACAGACCGCTCAGCACCGTCGAGACCAGGTCGCGATTGACGGGATTGTCGTCGACCACCAGCACCCGGCAGCCGGACGCGCGGTCGGTCGACGGCGCGCGCGCGGCGATGACCGACGGCCCGCCGACGACCGGGGCGGGCAGTTCGAACCAGAAGCGCGAGCCCTGGCCGACGACGCTGTCGACGCCGATGGTCCCGTCCATGGCCTCCACCAGGCCTTTGCAGATCGCCAGGCCCAGGCCCGTGCCGCCGTAGCGGCGGGTGGACGAGCCGTCGACCTGCGAGAAGCGCTTGAAGAGGGCGTCCAGGCGCTCGGGCGGGATGCCCGCGCCAGTGTCGCGCACGGCCAGCTTCAGGCGGCCGTGCTCATAGGCGGCCTCGACGACGATCTCGCCGTGGTCGGTGAACTTCACCGCGTTGCCGACCAGGTTCAGCAGGATCTGGCGTACGCGGTCGGTCGCCAGGTCCAGGCTGGCGGGCAGGGCGTCCAGGTGCTGGCCACGCAGGACGACATGCTTCTCGCCGGTCTGCAGCGAGAAGATGTCGAGGGTCTCGGCGACCAGGGTCGCGGGCGCGCAGGCCTGGCGGACGATCTCGACCTGGCCGGCCTCCAGCTTGGAGAAGTCCAGGATGTCGTTGACGGTCGACAGCAGGGCCTTGCCGGAGCTGGAGACACGTTCCACGAACCGGCGGGTGGTGTCGGTCAGCTCGGGCTGCTCGGCGATCAGGCGCGAGAAGCCCAGCACCGCGGTCAGCGGGGTGCGCAGCTCGTGGCTCATGTTCGACAGGAACTCGGCCTTGACGTTGGCGGCGGCCTCGGCCTCGGCGCGGGCGGCTTCCAGGGCCTCTTCCATCGCCTTGCGGGTGCTGATGTCGCGGACGACGTCCTGAATGCCGGTCAGGACGCCGGTCTCGTCGAAGAACAGGGTGGGCTGGCCCTCGACCCAGATCCACTGGCCGTCCTTGCGCCGGCCGCGGAACTGCAGGGGCTCGGCGGTCGCGCCCGGGCCGGCGGCGATCAGGGCGCCGTAGTAGGCCAGCACTGCCGGCTTGTCCTCCGGATGGGTCAGGTCGATGACCCGCTTGCCCAGCATCTCCTCGGGCTTGTAGCCGAGAATGGCGTTGCTGGCGGGGGACATGAACAGGATGGCGCCCTGGGCGTCCAGGCGCGAGATCATGTCGCCGGCGTTGTCGGCCAGCAGGCGATAGCGCGCTTCGCTGTCGGCCAGGGCGGCGTCGGTCGCCTTGCGGTCGCTGATGTCGCGGATCACGTCGGCTACACCCTGGAACGCGCCGGTGTCCGGGTCGCGGACCAGCTTGGGCCGGGCCTCCACCCAGCGGACCGCGCCGTCCTTGCGCAGGACGCGATACTCGATCAGCCAGCCGGAGGGGCCCATCAGCGCGGCCTCGAAGGTCTGGGCCACGCGCTCGCGGTCGTCGGGGTGGATGAAGTCTATGGCCAGGCGGCCCACGACCTCCTCGGCCGCGTAGCCCGAGATCGTCTTCACGGTCGGCGAGACATAGGTAAACCGTCCGTCCAGGTCCATCTTGGTGACCAGGTCGTTGGCGTTCTCGGTCAGCAGCTTGTAGCGGGCGCTGGAGCGCTCCGCCGCGCGCATGGCCTCGGTGTAGTCGGTGACGTCCTGCAGCAGGCCGAACAGGGCGACCACCTCGCCGTGGTCGTCCAACTCGCTGACGCCGCGCGCGATGACGTCGCGGGCCTCGCCGTCCGGACGGGTCAGCCTCAGCCGCAGGTCGAAGCCGCCCTTGGTCGCGACGGCGGCCTCGAAGGCCTGCCGAATCTTGATGCCGTCCTCGGCCGAGTAGTACGAGAGGTCGGTGTCGAGGCCCGGCGTGTAGGTCTCGCGGTTCTGGCCGTGGATGACGTACAGCTGGTCGGACCAGGTCACCCTGTCGCCGGCGATGTCGTAGCGCCAGTGGCCGACCCCGGCCATGCTCTCGGCCAGTTCCAACAGGCGCTGCTTCTCGGTGGTCAGGCGATGGGCCTTGGCCAGCTCGAACTCGTCGACGACGATGCGCGCCAGCAGCTTCAGGCGCTCCAGCTCGGTCGCGGCGGGACGTGGGCGCGGCTTGTCGTCGATCACGCACAGCGTGCCGAGGTTATGGCCGTCCTTCGTGGTCAGGGTCGCGCCGGCATAGAAGCGGATGTCGGGGCTGCCGGTGACCAGCGGATTGTCGGCGAAGCGCGGATCCAGGGTGGCGTCCTCGACGACCAGCACCGCCTCCGGACCCATGGCGATCGCGTGGGCGCAGAAGGCGTCGCCGCGTGGCGTCTGGGGGACTTCCAGCCCGACGCGGGCCTTGAACCACTGCCGCTCCTCGTCGACCAGCGAGACCAGCGAGATGGGCGCATCGAACAGGTTGCCCGCCAGGTTCGCCAGCCGATCGATGGCGGCGTCGGCCGGGGTGTCCAGGACCTTGTAGGACCTTAGAACCGCCAGGCGCTGGGCTTCGCGAAGGTCCATGAGGGGAGGTACGCCTTGATCACGAAAGTGCGCCTGATCGTAGAGCCAACCTCCGGCCGGCATGGTTAAGGGCTGGCGCGGCCGATTGGCGCAGTTCGCCGAATGGTGGTGTCTAGCTTTGCCTTTCGCGCAGCACAGGCAGGCGTTCCAGACGGGGCGCGGCGTAGTCCAGGAAGGCCCGCACCAGCGGCGGCATGAAGCGTCCGCCCGCCGTCAGCAACTGAACGGGCAGCGGCGCGGGCTCGTAGTCGGGCAGAAGGCGCACCAGCCGTCCGGCCGCCAGGTCGTCTGCGATCTGGTAGGAGAGGGCGCGGCCGATCCCTTGGCCCGCCCGTACGGCGGCCAAGGCCGCCTCGACGTCGTTGATCCGCAGGCGCGGGTCCAGCCGCACGGCGCGGGGGCGGCCGCCAGCCTCGAACCGCCATTCCGGGCTGGCCGAGACCGCGGTGGTCAGGATGACCGCATGCTGGGTCAGGTCGGCCGGGGTCTTCGGCGCGCCCTTGCGGCTCAGATAGTCGGGGGCGGCGACGGTCAGTCGGCGAACGCTGCCGACCCGCCGCGCCACCAGGCTGGAGTCGGCCAGCGCCCCGATGCGCAGGGCGACATGCAGTTCGGACTCGATCAGGTCCAGGTTCCTGTCGTGCAGGGTGACGTCGGCCCGCACGTCCGGGTGCTCGGTCAGGAAGCCGTTGATCACCGGCGCCAGGTGGCGGCCGCCGAACACGGTGGGGCCAGTGACCCGCAGCAGGCCGCGCACGGCGTCTGGGGCCGAGGTCTCCAGCGCCGCCGCGTAGTCGGCCAGCAGGATACGGGCCCGCTCGGCCAGCTCGCGACCGGCGTCGGTCGGCGCCAGTCGCCGGGTGGTGCGCTCGATCAGCCGCGCGCCGGCCCGTTCCTCCAGCGCCGCCAGGGCCCGGGTCATGGCGGCGGGCGAGCGCCGCAGTCGCCGTCCCGCCGCGGCCAGGCCGCCGGCGTCGATCACCGCCACCAGCAGGGAGAGCTCGTCCAGGCGATCCATCGGTCTTCCTGAATGTGGAAAAATCTATTGCCGATTTGGCCAATTCATTCCGCTCGACGCAATGGCGAATATCCGGCGTCACAATGAGCCGGAGATCTCTCATGACCGCCATCACGCTGCACGGCACGGCCCTGTCGGGGCACACCCACCGGGTGGCCCTGCTGCTGAACGCCCTGGGCCTGGCCTACGCCTTTGCGGACTCGCCCAAGGACGTGCGGGCCTCGCCGGCGTTCCTGGCGCGCAACCCGCTGGGCCAGATCCCGGTGCTGCAGGACGGCGACCTCACCCTGGCCGACAGCAACGCCATCCTGGTCTATCTGGCGCGCCGCTATGCGCCTGACGGCGCCTGGCTGCCGCAGGAGCCGGTCGCCGCCGCCTCGGTGCAGCGCTGGCTGTCGATCGCGGCCGGCGAGGTGATGCATGGCCCGGCGGTGGCGCGGATGATCGCCCTGTTCGGCCTGCCCGACGATCCGGTCCGGGCCGAGCGCATCGCCGCCCGGGTGCTGGTCTTCATGGAGGGCCACCTGGCCGACCGGGCCTTCCTCGCAGCCGACCACATCACCATCGCGGACCTGGCCTGCTACAGCTACGTCGCCCATGCGCCGGACGGCGGGGTGTCGCTGCAGCCTTATCCGAACGTCCGGGCCTGGCTGGCTCGGGTGGAGGATCAGCCGTGGTTCCAGCCGATGCCGGACTTCGTCCAGGCGGCTGTGGCGGCGGCCCAAGAGAAGGTTGGCTGATATGGACGGACCATTCCATGCCGGCGAGCTGGCCGCCCAGGCGCGGGCCGGGGTGACCCCGCCCGGCATGACCGGCATCCGCCCGTTCATGCCCGACCAGCATCGCGAGTTCTTCGGTCTGTTGCCCTATCTGTTCGTCGCCACGGTCGATGAGACCGGCTGGCCGGTCGCCACCGTGCTGACGGGCGAGCCGGGTTTCGTCTCGAGCCCTGACCCGACGACGCTGGACGTCCGGGCCCTGCCGCGCGCGGGCGAGCCCGGCGTGGAGCTCTTTCGCGCCGGCCGGCCGTTCGGCGCCCTGGGCCTGGACTTCGCCACACGCCGCCGCAACCGCGCCAATGGCGTGATCGAGGCCGCCGACGCCCGAGGTTTGCGGCTCAAGGTACTGCAAAGCTTCGGCAATTGCCCGCAATACATCCAGACCCGCGCGGTCGAGACCGCACCGGCCTCCGCGGTCGCGGCCGAGGCGGTCGCTGTCGACGCGCCCGAGGTCCTGGCCCAGATCACCGACGCCGACACCTTCTTCGTCGCCACGGTCTCGGGCAGCGCCGAGAACGGCGGCGTCGACATCTCGCACCGGGGCGGCCTGCCGGGCTTCGTGAAGATCGTGGACGGCCAGCTGGTCGTGCCGGACTTCCGGGGCAACCGGTTCATGAACACCCTGGGCAACCTGGTCGAGGATCCGCGCGCGGCCCTGCTGTTCGTTGACTTCGACACCGGCGACCTGCTGCACTTGCGCGGCCGGGTCGAGATCGACTGGGACCCGCCGGCCGGCCAGGCCTGGCCCGAGGGCGTGCAGCGCCAGTGGCGGTTCCGGCCCGAGGCGGCCTGGCGGCGCCCGGCGGCCCTGCCGCTGCGCTGGGAGTTCGGCGACTTCTCCCCCGTGACCCTGATGACCCAGGCCTGGAACGCGGCGGCGTGAGGGCAGGGTGACACTTGTCATGTCGGGCCGATGACGCCCGGCACTGATGGACCGCGTCGGGGCGCGGCATGTTGGCTTCACACCGAGGGAGCCAACCGATGTCACCCAGTTCTTCGCCGCCGCCGAATCTTTCACTTCCAGTCGCGGCGCTCTCCAAGACGATCAAGCGGCGGGGCGCGACCCTGGCCCTGAACGGCCTGGACCTGATGATCCGCCCCGGCCAGTGCGTGGCTCTGCTGGGGCCCAACGGCGCGGGCAAGAGCACCAGCGTCGCCCTGCTGACCGGCCGCCTGCGTCCCGACGCCGGCGAGGCCTTCCTGTTCGGCGGCGATCCGCGAGACGTTTCCGGCCGGGGCCGCATGGGCGTCATGCTGCAGGAGGCCGGCTTGCCGCGCACCCTGACCGTCCGTGAACAGGTCGACCTGTTCCGGGGCTACTACACGTCGCCCCGTCCTCTGGGCGAGATCATCCGCCTGGCCGGCCTGGAAGGGTTGGAGCGCCGCCGCTGCGGGGCGCTGTCGGGCGGCCAGCAGCGCCGCGTGCAGTTTGCCCTGGCCATCGCCGGCCGTCCGGACTTCCTGGTGCTGGACGAGCCGACCACCGGCATGGACATCGACGCCCGCCGCGCCCTGTGGACCGCCGTCCGGGCCGAGATCGCCCGGGGCTGCGCGGTGCTGCTGACCACCCACCACCTGGATGAGGCCGAGGCCCTGGCCGATCGCATCGTGGTCATCGATCACGGCCAGGTCATCGCCGACGGCAGCCCCGAGGCCATCAAGGCCCGCGTTTCGGGCGTCGCCATCCGCTGCCGCACCCGCCTCACCGACGCCGAGCTGTCGGGCCTGGCCCGCGTCACCGGCGTCAGCCGCGACGGCGGCCGCGTCACCCTCCTGACCACCTCCGCCCCCGCCACCCTGCGCGAGCTCCTGGCCCGCGACGAGACCGTCGACGACCTGACCGTCGCCGGGGCCTCGCTGGAGGACGCCGTCACCCGCCTGGTCGGTTCTTCGACCCAACAACGCCAAGCCGAGGTCGCCTGATATGCACACGCTCGCCGTCTATGCCCGCGAAGCCCGCGCCCAGATCGTCTCGACCTGGCGCACCCCGCAGTTCCTGATCCCCAGCGTGGCCCTGCCGCTGCTGTTCTACGGGGTCATGGGACTGGGTCTTAGCAAGGGGCGCGAAGAGGTCGCGCACTTCATGCTGGCCAACTACGTGATCTTCGCCTCGATCGCCCCGGCCATGTTCGGCTTCGGCGCCGCTGTCGCCGCCGAGCGCGAGGCCAAGCTGATCGAGCTGAAGCAGATCGCCCCGCTGCCGGCCGGCGGCTATCTGATCGGCCGCCTGGCCGGGGCCCTGGCCCTGGTCGGGGCCTCCGTCGGCCTGCTGGGCCTGCTGGCCTGGTTCGGCGGGGTGAAGATGGTTCCGTGGCGCTGGGCCGCGACCCTGGGGCTGGGTCTGGCCTCGGCCATTCCGTTCGCCCTGATCGGCCTGAACGTCGGCCTGCGCCTGGGCTCGCAGGGCGCCACCGCAGTCGCCAATCTGCTGTTCCTGAGCTTCTGCCTGTTCGGCGGCCTATGGATCCCGCTGAACATGATGCCCGACTGGTTCGGCAAGATCGCCCAGGTCACGCCGTCGTACCATCTGGGCCAGCTGTCGCAGATGCTGTCGGGTGTCGCGCCGATGGCCGAGGTCGGCCGCCACCTTCAGGTGCTGGCCGTGATCAGCCTGGCGGCCATGGCCGGTGCCTGGACGGCCTGGCGGCGGCAGGCGGCTTGACCGTGACGAGCCTCGCGCGCGACATCGCCGACATGGACCAGGCGGCCTCGACTCGCGGAAAGACCCAAGCCGGCGTGTCGGACATCGACACGCCGCCGACCAGCCAGGTGGGCTACGGACGGCGGTGGAGCCTCGTCTTCCTGTCCTACCTGCCATTCTACTTCGTCGCCTGGATCTTCCGGAAACCGGGGTCGGTGGAGCTGGTCGTCTCCCTGGCGGCGATGGTGGTGTTCCTGGTCCTGTTCTGGCGGATCTGGCGCCAGCGGGGCCGGCCGCAACTGTGGCAGGTGGCGGCGATCTTCGCGATCGGGATCGGCCTGCACCCGTTCAACACGGGCTGGAGCGTCTACACCATCTACGCCATGTCGTTCGCGTCGCGGATGCCGTCCCGGCGCGTCGCCATCCGGACGATGGTGGTGCTGGAGCTGATCCTGCTGGCGATGTGGCCGCTGCTGCAGAAGTACAACTGGCCCGTCTGGGGTTCGGGTCTGCTGTTCGGCGCCCTGACCGGTTTCGCCGGCCTGATGCAGAGCGACATGGAGCGCAAGAACCAGGAGCTGGCCGTCGCCCACGAGGAGGTCCGGGCCTTGGCCACTACGGCCGAGCGCGAGCGCATCTCGCGCGACCTGCATGACCTCTTGGGCCACACCCTGACCCTGGTGGCGGTGAAGGCCGAGCTGGCCGCGCGTCTGGTCAGTCGCGACGCCGAGGCCGCCGAGCGCGAGATGCAGGCCGTCGCCGCCGCCGCCCGCGAGGCGCTGTCGGAGGTCCGCACCGCCGTCGTCGGCATGAAGGGCGCCTCGCTGGCCTTCGAGCTGGACAAGGCCAAGCAGGCCCTGGCCGCCGCCAATGTGACGGCCGAGATCTCGGCCCTGACGACCGACGGTCACCCCGGGCAGGAGGCCGTGCTGGCCATGGCCCTGCGCGAGGGCGTCACCAACGTCATCCGCCACTCGGGGGCCAAGCACTGCGCGATCCGCCTGGCCCCCAGCGCCTCGGAGCTGGTGCTCAGCATCCGTGACGACGGGCAGGGCGGCCGACTGGTCGAGGGCTCGGGCCTGAAGGGCATGCGCGCGCGCCTGGCCGCGATCGGCGGCGCGCTGGACATCAAATCCGACAAGAGCGGGACGCGCCTGACGGCGACGGCGCCCCTCAAGAACGCCCTTGGGGAGGCCGTATAGTGATCCGCGTCGTCATCGCCGAAGACCAGAAGATGGTGCTGGGCGCCCTCAGCGCCCTGCTGGAAATGGAGGGCGACATCCAGGTCGTCGGCCGCGCCCCCGACGGGGCCGTGGCGCTGGAGCTGGTCCAGGCCGAGAAGCCGGACGTGCTGATCTCCGACATCGAGATGCCGAACCTGACCGGCATCGACGTCGCCGCGCGGCTGAAGGCCGAGGGCGCACCGACCCGGGTGTTGATCGTCACCACCTTCGGCCGGCCGGGGTATCTGCGCCGGGCCATGGAGGCGGGGGTGAAGGGCTATCTCTTGAAGGACGGCCCCAGCAGCGTTCTGGCCGCCGCCGTGCGGACCATTGCCTCCGGTGGTCGGGCCATCGCGCCGGAGCTCTCCGAGGCCATCTGGGACGCGCAGCCTGATCCGCTGACCGATCGCGAGCGCGAGATCCTGCGCCTGGCCGAGGAAGGCCGCTCGAACAAGGACATCGCCGAGGTGCTGGACCTCTCGCCCGGCACCGTCCGCAACTACCTGTCCGAAGCGGCCCAGAAGCTGGGCGCGGCCAACCGGGTCGAGGCAGGACGGATCGCCCGCTCGAACGGCTGGTTGTAGGGGATCAGCGACCCCAAAGCCGCTCCCATTTCCAGCCCGTCAGATCCTCGACGATCTGGCGGGACTCGGGGGTCTCGGCCTCGGTGGCGCCGGCGCGCAGGCGCTCGACCTCGTGGACCAGCACCGCGTGGGTGCGGGCGTTGAGGCGGAAGCGCCACGAGATCAGCATGCCGGCGATCATCACGATCAGCGGCCCGCCGACCATGACCAGAACGAGGGCCTGGATGGCCTGCGGCGTCTGCTGGGCCAGCGGCTGGCCCTTGGGCGCGGAAACGAAGCCGCCCAGGCCGATCAGGCTGGTGGTCAGCAGGATCGCGCCCGACTGGGCGACCTTGCGGGTCAGGGTCATGACGCCGGCGAAGATGCCCTCGCGGCGCTGGCCGGTGACGGCCTCGTCGACGTCGGGCAGGTAGTTGTAGACGCCCCACGGCACGAAGTTCAGCGTCCCGCGGCCCAGGCCCGCCAGGATGATCGGCACGAACAGCCAGAACAGCACGCCGGCCGGGCCGCCGCCGAAGATGTTGCCGTTGAGGGCCGCCACGCCCTGCGCGAAGCCCACCGGCTTGATTAGGTAGAAGGCCAGGAACAGCAGCAGGGCCGCGCCGACGCTGGTGATGGCCAGGCGGTAGGCGACCACCGGACCGGTGCGGATGATGACACGGATGGCGATCATCACCGAGATCAGCTGGGCCACGTACATGGTGGTCATCAGCTGCGAGATGATCAGGGTCGAGCCGACCATCACCGTGGCCACGAACAGCGGGAAGGCGGTGTTGAAGATGTCCTGGCTGATATAGCCACCCAGATACAGCGACAGGTGCTGGCGGAAGGCCTTGATCTTCAGGGTCGAGAACAGGTCGCGGAACATGTTGACCGGAATCAGCGCCGCCTTGCCCCAGTCCATCGGCTCGGGCTGGATCAGCTTTTCGGCCTCGGTGTAGGGGCGCTCCCACGAGAACATGACGACCAGGATCACCACCAGGCTGAACAGCACGCCGAAGATGGCGGCCATGATCAGGAAGGTGTTGGGCGAGTCCTTGCCGCCGAAGTTGTTGATGATCAGGGTCGGCAGGTACGAGGCCAGGATCGCCGAGCTCTGGGCGATCATCATCCGCACGCCGGCGAACTTGGCCTTTTCCTTGTAATCCTTCGTCATTTCCGCCGCGAGGGTTTCCCACGGGATCAGGAACATCGTGTAGACGAACTCGAAGAAGATGAAGGTCACCAGATAGTAGGTGAAGGTCTGGCCGGTCACGAAGATCAGGGCGAAGGCCGGCAGCAACGGGATGGTGGCGATCAGGAAGATCTTCCGCCGCCCGATCTTCCGCCCGATCCAGGTGTGGCGCAGGTTGTCGGAGACATAGCCGATCAGCGGGCAGGTGATGGCTTCCAGCAGACGCGGCAGGCCCAGGATCAGGCCCGTCTCGACCGGCGACAGCCCGCAGAAGGTGATGAAGAAATAGGCCAGCCAGCCGGTGATCACGGCCTGGGCGCCGGCCCCCAGCATGTCGCCGGAGCCCCAGCCCCAATAGTTCACCCAGGTGGGTTTGCGGAGGTCCGGCGTGGCCATGGTGGTTCGTTTTCCCTTTGAGGTGGGGTCTTGGCGCCCCTTACCGGTCCGCGCTCGAGGGCGGACCGGCTGATGCGAAGTTCGGTTAGATGAAGGCCCGCTGGAACTCGCCCAGGGCCAGCATGGCCAGGGACTGGCCGTATGGCATCGAGGTCAGCGGGATGTCCTTGTAGCCCTGGATCGTGTCGAACACCGGGGTGCCGAACGAGACCTGCTGCAGCTCGCCCTTGTCGTCGATATTGGCCAGCACGCCCTTGATGGCGCGGATGGCGACGGCCTCGTATTCCTTGCCGATGTAACGCTTGCGCACGGCCTTCAGGATTCCGTAGGCGAAGCCGGCCGTGGCCGAGGCTTCCAGGTACGAGGTCTTGTCGTTGATGATCGTGTGCCAGAGGCCGCTCTCGGCGTCCTGGAACTCGGTCAGCGCCTTGATCTGAGCTTCCAGGGCGTCGATCAGGAAGGCGCGCAGGCCGTCGCCCGGCTTGAGGTCCAGAAGCTCGATGAACTCGGGGATGGCGATCGTCACCCAGCAGTTCCCGCGCGCCCACAGGGCGTCGGCGAAGTTGTGACGGCCCAGGAAGGTCCAGCCGTGGAACCACAGGCCGGTCTTGCGGTCGGCCAGGTACTTGATGTGCACCATGAACTGGCGCTTGGCCTCCTCGACGAAGTCGGGGCGGTCGAGCAGCAGGCCGATCTTGGCCAGCGGCAGCACGCTCATCATCAGCGTGTCGTCCCACAGCTGCTGCGGGTTCTCGCTGTTGAAGACGATGTGCTGGAAGCCGCCCTCCTCGGTGCGCGGACCCTCGTACATGACGTAGTCGGCCCAGGTCTCCAGATAGGGGATGTAGGTGTGGTCGCCGGTGGCTTCATACAGATAGGCCAGGGTCAGGAACGGCGAGACCGTGTTGATGTTCTTGGTCGGGGTGCCAGCGGCGAAGCGATCCTCGAACCACTTGGTCATGATGTCGAAGGCGCGCTCGTCGCCATGCATCTCGTACTGCTTCCACAGGCCGTACAGGCCGACGCCGTGGGTCCATTCCCAGTCGTTCCAGCCCTTGGTGTCGATGACGCGGCCGTCGTCCAGACGCAGCAGGAACTCGCCGGTCTCGTCGGTGATGTCGACCAGATTGCTGATCAGCGAGGCGATCTTGGCCTTGATGTCCTTGGCGTCGATGCCGTGGGCGAGATTGGGCACGGGTAGTCTCCAGGAGTCCGGTAATCAGGGTTTGAAGTCGGGGGCGGGCACGCGGGCGACGGGGACGCCGCCGCGCACGGTCCGCAGGGTCACGAGCTTGACGGCTTCCAGGGCGTCGCCGGGGGCGCCGTCGCTGGTCACGGCCAGGGCGATGGTGTTCCTGCCGCGCGGATCGACGATGCCGTTGGGCAGGATGAAGGTCCGCTGCGGGCCGACATGGGCGATGAACTGGCCCATGTTCCAGCCGTTGACGAAGATCAGCACGCGATAGCGCTTGTTCGGCGAGCGCGGCTTGTCGGGGTCGCCGATGGTCAGGCCAAGCGTGGTGTCCTGGTCCTTGGGCAGGGCCAGGTCGAAGCTGGTGCGGTACCAGGTGGTCCCGGCATAGGGCTTGGCGTCGCCCATGTCGGCCTTGGCCCAGCCGGCCTCCGGGAAGCCGGGCAGGTGCCAGCCCTCGCGCTCGCCGTACTGGCCGCCATTGTTGGGATTGCCGCGCACCGGGTCCTGGATGTCCTCTCCGCCCTTGTTCCCCTGGATCTTCCAGGCGATCGGCACGGCGAAGCTGTAGGTCCCCGGGCCCGACAGCGAGGCCGAGACCAGGCCGCGGGCTTCCTTGTGGAAGTCGTCGGCGTCCAGGTCCCAGTTGTGGCCGTTATTACGGACCATGACCGACAGCACGTGCTCGCCGGTTCCGCGCAGGTCCTCGGGCAGCTTGAAGGTGGCGACACCCGTGGTGATCGGGCGGGGCAGGCCGCCATCCAGCTCGTGCTCGCCCAGGAACCGGCCGTCCAGCCAGACCTGCAGCATGCCCGCGCCGCCGGCCCCGTAGTGCAGGGTCAAGGTGTCGATGTCGGCCTGGCCCTGGTAGCGCCCGCGATACCAGACGTCGCCCTGGTGGAAGCCGTAGGTGCTCATGTCCAGAGCGGGCTGACCCGTAGGCCCGCGCACGGTCGAGCCGCTGCGGCGGCCTTCGGTTTTCATCCAGGCGGAATCATCGAACTTCGGATCCGCCTCGGGCGAGCCGGGGGCGGTCTTCCAGGTGAGCTTGGCCAGGTCGGGCAGGGTGACCGGGCCAGGACCCGCCAGGGCCTTGTCGGCGAGCAGGCTGCCTGAGGCCGTGGCCTTGGCCGCGACCTTGGCGCCATTCCAGCGGATCGACGTCACAGCCTTGGGGGCGAAGACCTCCAGCGGGCTGTCGGTCTCGGTGTCGCCGGTCAGGCTGAGCACGCCGCCCTTGAGCGCGTCGCTGCGGACGAGACCTGGACCCCGAACCAGGGCGTTCTCGCGCTTCCAGAAGGTCTGGCCTGTCTCGGCGTCGGCCAGCAGCAGGGTCAGCGGCGGACGGCCGCCGCCGGTGATCCGCACGCGGGCCAGGCCCCCCTTGGGACCCCCGTGCTGGTAGGTCAGCTTCAGGTCGCCCTTGGCCGTGTCGAAGGCCGACGTCACGTCGCCCTCGATCACCTCGACCTTCGGCGCGCTCGCATAGCGCAGCACCGTCTCGCCCGCCTCGCCGGCGCGGCCGTAAAGCAGGGCCAGGTCGCCCTCGTGCCACTTCAGGTGCGTCTGGATCTCGGACGTCGAATAGACCAGTCGCTGGCCACCCAGGTCGTAGCTGGCCATCAGCATCTTGCTGTCCTGGCCCTTGATCCGCGAGGGGACCACGTACTCGCCGTCGCGGGTCTGCAGCTTGAAGGTGAACGCCTCGTCGCCCGTGGCGCTGCTGGGGTTGTGGATCACCACATAGAGGTGGCTGCCCGTCTCCGCGTTGACGTTGTGATAGACGCGGACCTTGTCGTTCGAGGGAGCGACGGCCTCGCCCTTGTCCATGCGGGTCAGGTCGGGGACGGCGGCGATGAACTCGCCCATCTGCTTGATCACCCGGGCCTTGTCTCGCAGACCCCGGGCCTCGTCGATGGCCGAGCCGTAGTCGTAGGAGGTGAACACCACCGGCGCCGGCAGCCAGCCCCAGCTGGTCCCGCCATAGGTCATGTAGAAGCTCTGCAGCGTCAGGCCGTTGGCGATGTTCGTGCCGTAGAACACCCGCTGGTAGCCGACGCCGCGGTGGATGGCGGTGCAGTCGTAGTCGCCGTTGCTGCCCCAATAGTCGAACCAGCCGCCGCCGAACTCGGCCAGGAAGCCGGGGGTGTTCGGGCTGGCCAGGGCCCCGCCCTTGGCGCCGTTCGCGCCATAGATCCCCCAGTCGGGCGCAACGCCGGGGCTGGAGGGCTTGCTGTCCACGCGGCAGTTGCCGCCCGGATAGCCGTCGAAGGCGTAGAGGTCGTTGGGGCCTTCCACCGTGCCGGGCACGTTCGAGCCCTTGGGCACCCAGTAGCCGTTGCGGCCCTTGTCGTTGTGGAAGATCGGGACCGTGATCCCGTCCGCCTTGGCCTTGTCGGCGAGCCACTGCATGTAGCGCTGCTGCGGCGCGCCGACGACGTCCAGTTCGTTCTCGATCTGGTGGGCGATCACCGTGCCCTGGCCGGTGGTCAACTGGTGGCGGGCGATGACGGCGTTGATCCGGGTCAGCCACTCGTCGGCGGCCTGGATATATTCCGGCGCGTCGGTGCGGGCGCGGGCCTGCTGGTTGACCAGCCAGCCAGGGAAGCCGCCCCGGGTCAGCTCGGCGTTCACGTAAGGCCCGGCGCGGGTGATGACGTACAGGCCTTCTTCCTTGGCCATGGTCAGGACGCGGTCCATGTCGCGCACGCCGCTGAAGTCGTAGACCCCCTGCTTGGGCGAGTGGTAGCCCCAGTCGAAATAGATCGCGACCGTGTTGTAGCCGCTGGCCTTCATCTTCTGGAGGATGTCGCGCCACAGGTCCGGGCTGGGCACGCGGAAGGGGTGGAACTCGCCGCCCCACGAGAAGACCCGCTGGTCGTCGACCTTCAGCGAGTACTTGTCCCAGGTGATCTTGTGGGCTTCCGCAGGTTTGGTTGCGACCGCCTGGTCGCCGCCTTCCTTCAGCACCGTGAAGTGGCGCACCGTGCCCGACAGCTCGGGCAGCTCGGCCTTGGGCGTCCAGGTGCGGAAGCCGTCCTTGCTGTCGGAGTACCAGTAACGCTTGGCCATGTACTCGTCGAAATAGATCCGCCAGCCGCCGTCCGGCGTGCGGGCCATGGCCGGGCCCTCCAGGAAACGACCCCAGCCGGCCCAGTCGCCGGCGCCCTTCAGCTGCCACGGGCCGTCCAGCGAGGGGGCGGTCCACAGCTCGATGTACTTGGTCGTCTCGTTCTTGGCGAAGGCCTGGTAGAGGCCATCCTGACGGACCACGAAGGTGTCGATGTAGTTCGGACCCAGGCCCGACAGGACCCTGGGCTTGCTCCAGGTCGCCAGCGAGCCGTCGGACGCGGTGATGCGATAGGCCTGGAACTGGCCGGCGATGCCGGTGGTCGAGACCGACAGGATCAGGCTGATCGAGCCGTCCTGGTCGACGAACCACTCCGGCGCCCAGCTGTTGGTCGGGCCGCCCGGGACGTCGATCTTGACGTTGCGCAGGAAGGTCCAGTCGGTCAGGTCCTTGCTGCGGGCCAGGCCGATCGTGTCGCCGGTCCAGCCGGTAGTATAGGCGACATAGTACCAGCCGTCCGTATGCTTCATCACGCTGGGATCACGGATGAGGCCCTCGGACGGGGTGTAGGCCAGCGGCTTCTTCAGCGTAAAGCGCACGCCGTCGGCCGAGTCGTACACGCTCATGTTCGACTGGCTGGCGTTGGTGAACGCCGTCATCGTGTAGCGGACGGGCTCGGCGAGCGCTGACGTCGCCATCAGGGCGGCGGCAAGGCCCAGGGCGGGGAGGGCGCGCATGCTCAGCCCTCAAAGTAGAAGACGGGCTTCAGCGGCCACTCGACCGGCTTGTTGTCCGGATGGACCTCCATCAGGTCGGCCATGAAGTCCCACCAGCGCTTCATCACCGGCTGCAGCGGCAGGGCGTCCTTCTTGTGGTCGGGGCGCAGGCGCAGGACGGCGAAGAGGCTCATGGTCTCCTCGTCCAGGAAGATCGAATAGTCATAGACGCCCGCGTCGCGGAGCGCGGCAGCCAGGTCGGGCCATAGCTCATCGTGGCGGCGCTCGTACTCGGCGGCGACGCCGGGCTTCAGCTGCATGCGGAAGGCGAGGGGGCGGCTTTCCGTCGTCATGTCGTCTTCCTCCCAGAGTTCTTTTTCTAATCAGGTCAGGCGGTAGATCCGCCGGGCGGTCCCGGCGAACAGCGCCTCGCGCTCGTCGTGACTGAAGTCGGCGGTGATCGCGTCATAGGCGGCGTAGAAGGCGCCGAAGCTGCCGTGCACCTTCTCGACCGGGAAGTTGCTGGCGAACATGCAGCGCGCGATCCCGAAGGTCTCGATGACCTTGAGGACGAAGGGCCTGAGGCTGGCGGTGGTCCAGGCGTGGTCGACCATGGCCAGGCCCGAGATCTTGCAGCTGACGTTCGGACGCTGGGCCAGCAGGGCCATGCCCTCGCGCCAAGCGGCCAGGCCGGCCTCGTCGCGGTCGGTCGGCATGCCGGCGTGATTGACAATCAGCGGGATGTCCGGATGGGCGTCGGCCAGGGCGGCCGCCGTCGCCATCTGCGAGGCGTAGAGCTGCAGGTCGAACGACAGGCCGTACTTGGCCAGCAGGGCGAAGCCCTTGCGCCACTGGTCGTCCAGCAGCTTGTCGGTCGGGCCGTAGGTCTTGGCCGGATCGGCGTGCCAGTTGACGATCTGGCGGATGCCGCGAACGTTCTTGCGGGCGGCATGGGCCGCCAGCATCGCCTCGACGTCGGGATCATCCAGATTGGCCCCGGCGACGATGCCGCCGATCACGCCGCGCTGGTCGGCGATCGACTGCAGCCAGTCGGTTTCCGACAGCTGGTCCTTGGGCGGCAGGCCGCACTCGACATGCACCACCTCGACGACGTTCCAGCCCTTGGCGTCGGCCAGATAGTCGTCCAACCCATAGGGCTTGGCGATCGAGGACATGTCGCCGGCCGGATTGTTCGGCAGCGGCGAGTCCTGGAGCCAGGCGTAGTAGTGCCGGTCGAAGTCCCACAGATGCATGTGGGGGTCGACGATGGGGCCCGTGTACGCCATGGCTCCAGTCACTCCTTAACTAGAACGTGGTCCGGCCGCCGGACGTGTCGAAGGTCGCAGCGGTGGTGAAGCTGCACTCTTCCGAGGCCATGAAGCACACCATGGCGGCGCTCTCGTGAACCTCGCCGAGGCGGCCCATCGGGATCTTGCCCCGCATGTAGTCGACCTGGCTCTGGGGCAGCTGCTCCAGGATCGGGCTCTCGAAGGTGGCCGGGGTCAGGCTGTTGACGATGACGCCCTTGGTAGCCAGCTCCTTGCCCAGCGACTTGGTCAGGCCGATCACCGCCGCCTTCGACGCCGAATAGGCGCCGGCGTTGGGGTTGCCCTCCTTGCCCGCCACCGAAGCGACGTTGACGATGCGCCCGTAGCCGCCCGCCAGCATGAACGGCACCGCCGACTTGCAGCAGTAGAAGACGCCGTTGACGTTGATGTCGAAGACGCGCTTCCAGCTGTCGGTCGGGTATTCGTACACCGGGGCCGTGGCGCCGGTGATGCCGGCCGAGGCGACCAGGATGTCGATGCCGCCCAGGGCCTCGGCGGTCGACTTGCCGGCGGCCAGGACCGCAGCTTCGTCCGAGACGTCCAGCGCCACGGTGTGGGCCGCGCCGACATCGGCGGCGGCCGCCTTCAGGCCTTCGGCGTCCAGGTCCCAGAGGGCGACCTGGCCGCCCTCGGCGACGATGCGGGCGGCCACGGCCTTGCCCAGGCCCGAGGCGCCGCCGGTGATGACGGCGCGACGGCCCGCGAAACGGTTCGTATAGACGGTGCTCACGCGACGCCTTCCTTGGTCCAGGCGATGACGTTCTGGCGCTGCGAGCCCAGCTTCTGGATGCCCAGCTCCATGACGTCGCCGGCCTTCAGGAAGATCTTGTCGGGCTTCTGGCCCTCGCCGACGCCGGGCGGGGTGCCGGTCGTCAGGATGTCACCCGGCTCGAGGGTGACGAAGCGGCTCATATAGGCGATCAGCTCGGCGACGCCGAAGATCATCGTCTTGCTGTTGCCGGTCTGCATGCGCTTGCCGTTCAGGTCCAGCCACATGTCCAGGTCCTGGCAGTCGCCCACCTCGTCCGAGGTGACCAGCCACGGGCCGACCGGACCGAAGGTGTCGCAGCCCTTGCCCTTGTCCCACTGCGATCCCAGCTCCTTCTGGAAGGCGCGCTCGGAGACGTCGTTCACCAGCACGTAGCCGGCGACATAGTCGAGAGCTTCGGATTGCTCGACATAGCGCGCGCGCTTGCCGATCACGACGCCCAGCTCGACTTCCCAGTCGCCCTTCTCGGCGCCCTTGGGCAGCATGACGTCGTCGTTCGGGCCGTTCAGGCAGCTGATCGCCTTGGTGAAGAAGATCGGCTCGGGCGGCGGCTCAAGACCGGCTTCCTTGGCGTGGTCGGCGAAGTTCAGGCCGATGGCCAGGAACTTGCCGACGCTGCCGACCGGCACGCCGTAGCGCGGCGAGCCTTCGACGACGGGCAGGGTGGCGGGGTCGATGGCGGCGAGCGCCTTCAGGCCTTCCGGCGTGATGGTCTTGCCGTCGATGTCGGCCACGTGGCCCGACAGGTCGCGGATCTTGCCGTCGGCGTCGAGGAGGCCGGGCTTCTCGGAGCCGCGCGGGCCGTAACGGAGCAGTTTCATAGGTCTGTCGCCTTCAGGGAGGTCTAGCGGACGTAAGGACGGTGCAAGCCGACCTCGCGATTGAGTTCGACGCCGAAGCCCGGCGCGTCGGAGAGCTTGAGCTTGCCGTTCACCGGCACGGGTTCGCCGATCAGCTGCGGGTGGAACATCGGCACCACCTCGTCGGCCTTCGGGGCCATCATCAGGAACTCGGCGAACGGGCTGTTATGGCGCGTGATGACGAAGTGGTAGCTGTACACGGACGAGCCGTGCGGGATCATCATCACGCCCTTGCTGTCGGCCAGGTTGGCGATCTTGATCAGCTCGGTGACGCCGCCGCACCAGCCCACGTCCGGCTGGATGATGTCGCAGCATTCCATCTCCAGCAGCATGCGGAAGCCCCAGCGGGTGGCCTCGTGCTCGCCGGTGGTGACCAGCATGCCGGCCGGGGCGTTCTTCTTCAGGTCGCGATAGCCCCAGTAGTCGTCGGGGCTCAGGGCCTCCTCGATCCACTTCAGGCCATATTCGTGGGCCTTATGGGCCAGCTTGGTGGCGTAGTTCAGGTCCAGCGACATCCAGCAGTCGAACATCAGCCAGAAGTCCTCGCCGCAACGCTCGCGCATCGTGGCCAGCTCTTCGATGTTCTTGCGCAGGCCTTCCTCACCCTCGGCCGGACCGTGGTGCAGGGGCATCTTGCCGCCGATGAAGCCCATCTGCTTGGCGAGGTCCGGGCGGGCGCCCGTGGCGTAGAAGGTCAGCTCGTCGCGGACCTTGCCGCCCAGCAGGGCGTAGACCGGCTCCTGGCGCAGCTTGCCCAGCAGGTCGTAGAGGGCCAAGTCTACGCCCGAGATGGCGTTCACCACCAGGCCCTTGCGGCCGTAGTACTGGGTGGAGAAGTACATCTGGTCCCAGATCTTCTCGACCTCGGTCGGATCGCGGCCTTCCAGGAAGCGGGCCAGATGTTTTTCGACGATATAGGCGGCCGGCTCGCCGCCGGTGGTCACCGCGAAGCCGATCGTGCCGTCCGCCGCCTCGATCTCGACGACCAGCGTGCCCAGCACATTGATGCCGAAGCTCTGACGGCTCTGGCGATATTCCGGGTAGCGCGACATCGGCGTGGCGATGTGGTCGTCGATCCAGTGGCCGTCGCCCTGGTCGTGATAGTCGGCGCCGCCGCCGCGGACCACGAACGCGCGGACGTGCTTGATCTTCGGAAACGCCATGGACGACGAGGCTCCAACCTGATGGGCGGTCGCTCGACGCCGCCCTGGGACAAGGGAAGCTGTGCCTGCCGGACGGCCTCCGGCGGGCTCCGTGGCGAAGCTGTCAGGCTTCGCCTACCTCCCCAACATAACCTATGTCACGCTATCGGTTCGCGAGGCCGGCGCGCTCATCGAGAGTCGCCGTCGTTCCGCTTGCCTTGCGTTCCACAATATGAGAGGTAGTGCTACAAAATGAAACCAGCGTCAAGGGGAGCGGAACCGGTGGCGGCGGACGAAAACGCGACGACCAAGACTCCCAGCGGCAGCCAAACCCTGTTCCGGGGCCTGGATCTGCTCGATGTGGTCGCCGAGTCGGGCACCATCGCATTGCCCGCCCTGGCCAAGCAGCTGGGCCTGACCCGCAGCACGACTCACCGCCTGGCCACGGCCCTGGTCGAGCGCCGCCTGCTCTCGCAGGCCCCGCGCGAAGGCTACAGCCTGGGCTCCAAGCTTCTGGAGCTGGGCTATCTGGCCAGCCAGCAGATGGACCTGCCGCGCATCGCCCGCCCGCATCTGGAAAAGCTGTGGGAGAACACCGAGGACACCGTCCACCTGGGCGTGCTCGACGACGAGCGGGCCCTGTATCTGGACAAGCTGACCGGCCGCCGCCGCATCAACATCAGCTCACGCGTCGGCGATCGCCAGCCGATCCGCTCGACGGGCCTGGGCAAGGCGCTGGTGCTGGACGATACCGAGGACCGCTGGCGGGCCCTGTACCGCTCGGAAGGTCCGACCCATCCGGGCGCGCCTGACGAGAAGCAGTGGATCGACTGGATGCGCGACTATTCCAAGCGCGGCATCGCCTTCGACCTTGAAGAGAACGAAGACCGCATCCGCTGCGTGGCCGCGCCGATCCGTGGGGCCTCGGGCCAGATCGTCGGCGCGATCAGCGTCTCGGGCGCGGCTCAGTACATGGACGACGAGCGCATGAAGACGCTGGTCGACGATGTTCGCGACACGGCCAACGCCATCGGCCGCGACCTGGGCTGGAACGGTAAGCGGCTGGCCCGCTGACGCTTAGTAAAAAGAGGTAGGGATGCTGCTGAAGGACAAGGTGGTGCTGGTGACCGGCGCCTCGCAGGGGATCGGCAAGGCCGCCGCGATCGGCTGCGCTCAGCACGGCGCGGACGTGGCGATCAATTACCACTCCGACGAGGCCGGCGCCGCCGACGCCGTCGCCCAGATCGAGGCGCTGGGCCGTCGCGCGATCGCCATCAAGGGCGACGTGGCGAACGTCGAGACCTCCAAGTCCTTCGTGCAGGCCGCCGTGGACGCGTTCGGCAAGGTCGACGTGTTCGTCAACAACGCCGGCATCTGTCCCTTCCACGCCTTCCTCGACATGCCACCCGAGGTCATGGAGCGGACGATGAAGGTCAATCTGTTCGGCGCCTACTACATGGTCCAGGCGGCGGCCAACCAGATGGTCCGCCAAGGCCACGGCGGCGCGATCATCGCCGTCTCGTCGATCAGCGCCCTGGTCGGCGGCGGCATGCAGACGCACTACACCCCGACCAAGGCCGGCGTGCACAGCCTGATGCAGTCGACCGCCATCGCCCTGGGCAAGTACGGCATCCGCTGCAACTCGGTGCTGCCGGGCACGATCGAGACCGCGATCAACAAGGAAGACCTGGCCGATGTCGCCAAGCGCGAATACATGGCCGGCCGCATCCCGCTGGGTCGCCTGGGCGAGCCCGACGACCTGGCCGGCCCGATCGTGTTCCTGGCCTCGGACCTGGCCAAGTACGTCACCGGCGCGGCCCTGCTGGTCGACGGCGGCGCGTTCGTGAACCTGCAGTAGTCACGTGATCGTCTCTTCGACCACGGACTTCCGCGAGGCGGCGCGGCGCAAGCTGCCGCGCTTCCTGTTCGACTATATCGACGGCGGCGCCTATGCCGAGCGGACTCTGGGCCGCAACGTCTCGGACCTGGCCGACATCGCCCTGCGCCAGCGGGTGCTGAAGGACGTCTCGGCCGGCGATCCGTCGACGACGCTGTTCGGCGTCAAGCAGGCCCTGCCGGTCGCCCTGGCGCCGGTCGGCCTGACGGGCATGTACGCCCGCCGGGGCGAGGTCCAGGCCGCTCGCGCCGCCGACAAGAAGGGCATCCCGCTCTGCCTGTCGACGGTGTCGGTCTGCGACGTCGACGAGGTCAGCAAGGCCTCGTCCAATCCGATCTGGTTCCAGCTCTACGTGCTGCGCGACCGGGCCTTCATGCGCGACCTGCTGATCCGCGCTCGCGACGCCGGGGCGAGCGCCCTGGTGTTCACGGTCGACATGCCCGTGCCCGGCGCCCGCTATCGCGACGCCCACTCGGGCATGAGCGGTCCCAACGCCGCCGCGCGCCGGATGGTGCAGGCGATGTTCAAGCCGCAGTGGGCCTGGGACGTCGGCGTCATGGGTCGTCCGCACACCCTGGGCAATGTCGCCCCGGTGCTGGGCAAGAACTCGGGCCTCGAGGACTTCATGGGCTGGCTGGGGGCGAACTTCGACCCGTCCATACAGTGGAAGGACCTGGAGTGGATCCGCGACCTCTGGAAGGGGCCTCTGATCATCAAGGGCGTGCTGGATCCCGAGGACGCCAAGGCCGCCGCAGACATCGGCGCGGACGGCGTCGTGGTCTCCAACCACGGCGGACGTCAGCTGGACGGCGTGCTGTCTTCCGCGCGGGCCTTGCCGGCCATCGCCGACGCGGTGGGCGACAGGCTGACCGTGCTGGCCGACAGCGGCGTGCGTTCGGGCCTGGACGTGGTGCGGATGCTGGCCCTGGGCGCCAAGGGCGTCCTTCTGGGCCGCGCTTTCGTCTACGCCCTGGCCACCAATGGCGAGGCGGGCGTGACCCAGCTGCTGGACCTGATCGAGAAGGAGATGCGCGTGGCCATGGCCCTGACCGGCGTACGCGATGTCGCCAGCATCGATCGCTCCATCCTGGCGGAGCTGGCGCGGTGATCGCCGCGCTGGCCCTGGCTGCCGCTGTTGCAGCTGCTCCGCCGCGCATCGTCATCGCCAGCGACTCCACCGCCGCCAACTACGGCGCGTCCCAGTACCCGCAGATGGGCTGGGGCATGGTGCTGAAGTGCTCGCTGGATCCGACCGTCCAGGTCGTGAACCTGGCGCGCGGCGGGCGCTCGACCAAGACCTTCATCGAGGAGGGGCTGTGGGACCAGCTGCTGGCCCAGCTGCAGCCTGGCGACACAGTGCTGATCCAGTTCGGCCACAACGACGCCGACACCAAGAAGATCGTCCGCTTCACCGACCCGAACGGCGCCTACGACGTCAATCTGCGGCGCTTCGTGGCCGACGTGCGGGCCAAGAAGGGCGTGCCGGTCCTGGTCACCCCGATCGCCCGCTGGCTGTGGGAGAACGGCGAGCCCAAGGACGCTCATGCCGCCTATGCGGCGACCATTCACCGGGTGGCCGCCGACCTGAAGGTCCCGCTGGTCGACCTGGACGGCGACATGATGGGCGCGCTGAAGGCGAGGGGCCAGATGGCTTCGCGCCGGCTTTACCTGCAGTACGAGCCCTACGACCACATCGCCCGCTATCCCGACGGGATCAAGGACGACACCCACATCAACGAGCAGGGCGCGCGCCTGGGCGCGGCCCTGGTGGCCACCCGTCTGGCCAAGCTGAAACTGCCGATCTCGCGCCACGTCCATCCGGCGCCGCTGGACAACCAGGCCCGCCTCGGCGAGCCGACCTGCCCGTCGTCGAGGCAGGATACGGCCGGATAAAGAAAATGGGGCGCCTGGAAGGAGGCGCTCCCCCTCTTGTCGAAAAGAAATGGAGCGTCTCGAAGAGACGCTCCATAGGCCCGCACGGGGGAAAGGCGGACAAAGAGTTTGCGCAGCGGAAGGCGAGGAGACGACCAGCCGCCGGCGGATAATTCCCAAATATTGAGATATCATCCGATATAATGAGATTGCTTGACAGGGCGTGGGTTGTCAAGCCACACGTGGCGTAGAGCCCAAAGTGGCCTGACCAACGGGAGGCGTTGCATGTCGAGCTTTTTCAAGCCGGATCCCATCGCGCTTGTTGTGCTGGCCGCCATCGCGCCGGCTCAGGCCCTGGCCCAGCGGGCCGAGTTCACCTTCAACGACGGCTGGCGGATGGCGATGGGCGAGATCGCCGGGGCCGAGACGCCCGGGTTCGACGACGCCGCCTGGAAGCCCGTCACCCTGCCGCGCGCCTGGAACGAGGATGAGGCGTTCAAGGTCGACATCCACGACCTGAAGGGCGGGATCACCTGGTATCGCAAGCGCTTCGTGCTGCCGACAGGCTTCGAAAAGGCGTTCCTGGAGTTCGAGGGCGTGCGCCAGGCCGGCGATGTCTATGTCAACGGCGTGCTGGCCGGGGGGCACGAGAACGGCGTCACGGCCTTCGGCGTCGACGCTTCCAAGCTGCTGAAGCCCGCGCCGTTCGAGAACGTCATCGCCGTCCGCGTCGACAGCGACTGGAAGTACAAGGAAAAGGCCACCGGCAGCGGCTTCCAGTGGAACAACAACAACTTCAATGTGAACTATGGCGGCATCCACCGCGCCGTGCGGCTGCACCTGACCGGCGGCCTGCATCAGACCCTGCCGCTGTACTCCAGCCTGGGCACGACCGGCGTCTACATCTGGGCCGACGACTTCGACATCAAGGGCCGGTCGGCGACCGTCCACGCCGAGTCCGAGGTCCGCAACGAGACGGATCGTCCACGGAGTTTCAGCTACCGCGTCACCGTCCGCGACGTGGACGGCAAGACGGTCGGTGAGTTCGCCGGGCCCACCGTCACCCTGGCGCCGGGCGAGACCCGCGTGGTCTCGGCCAAGCAGCGCCTCTCGGGCCTGAACTTCTGGAGCTGGGGCTACGGCTATCTCTACGCCGTCGGCACGGCGCTGATCGAGGACGGCAAGGCGGTCGACGAGGTCACCACCCGCACCGGCTTCCGCAAGACCGGCTTTGGCCAAGGCATGGTCCGGCTGAACGATCGGGTGATCCAGGTCCACGGCTACGCCCAGCGCACCAGCAACGAATGGCCGGCGCTGGGAACGGACATCCCGCCGTGGATCAGCGACCTCTCCAACGCCCTGATGATCGAGAGCGGCGGCAATCTGGTGCGTTGGATGCACATCACACCGGCCCGCCAGGACGTCACCTCGGCCGACCGCGTGGGCCTGCTGCAGGCCATGCCCGCCGGCGACGCCGAGAGCGACGTCACCGGCCGCCGCTGGGACCAGCGCAAGGAAGTGATGGCCGACGCGATCGTCCGCTTCCGCAACAACCCCTCGATCGTCTTCTACGAGGGCGGCAACGAGAACATCAGCGACGCGCACATGGCCGAGCTGAAGGCCATCCGCGACAAGCTCGACCCGCACGGCGGTCGCGCCATCGGCTCGCGCGAGATGCTGTCCAGCAAGGTCGCCGAGTACGGCGGCGAGATGCTGTACATCAACAAGAGCGCGTCCAAGCCCGTCTGGGCCATGGAGTATTCCCGCGACGAGGGCGCGCGAAGGTTCCAGGACGACTTCACCCCGCCGTTCCACAAGGACAGCCCCGACTACAACCGCAACCAGGACAGCCACGCGGCCGAGAACGTCCGCCGCTGGTATGACTACTGGCGCGAGCGGCCGGGCGGCGGCGACCGGGTCAGCTCGGGCGGCGTCAACATCGTCTTCTCCGACAGCAACACTCACTTCCGCGGCGACAACAACTATCGCCGCAGTGGCGAGGTCGACGGCATGAGGCTGCCCAAGGAGGGCTTCTACGCCCACCAGGTGATGTGGGACGGCTGGGTCGATGTCGAGCATCCGCGCAGCCACATCATCGGCCACTGGAACTATCCGGCCGGCACGGTGAAGGACGTGCTGGTGGTCTCCAGCGCCGACAAGGTCGCCCTCAGCCTGAACGGCCGCGCCCTCGGCTGGGGCAAGAAGAGCGACGGCTTCCTGTTCACCTTCCCGCAGGTCGCGTGGCAGCCGGGCAGGCTGGAGGCGGTCGGCTACGACGCCAGGGGCAAGGTCGTCTCGCGCCACACGGTCGTCACGACCGGTGAACCGGCCGCCCTGCGCCTGACGCCGCGCACGGGGCCGGGCGGCTGGAAGGCCGACGGCGCGGACTTGGCGCTGGTCGATGTCGAGGTGGTGGACAAGCAGGGCCGCCGCGTGCCGACGGCGCTGAACACGGTCAGCTTCACGACGACGGGGCCTGTGGAATGGCGGGGCGGCATCGCCCAAGGCGACAGCCTGGGCCGCAAGGCCACCGCGCCGGTCTCGAGCGAGCCTGAGAAGGCGGCCGGCGCGGACCAGGTGACCAAGTTCCCCGGCGCGGCGCGCTCGGACGACAACTTCATCCTGTCCAAGACCCTGCCGGTCGAGGCGGGGATCAATCGCGTCTCCCTGCGTTCGACTCTGGAGGCGGGGAAGGTCGTGGTCACGGCCAAGGCCGAGGGCCTGCCGGACGCCTCGATCACCCTGGATGTCGCCGCATCGCCGAAGGGTGACGGCCAATGGCCCGTGGGCGACGACGCCCTGCCGGTCAGCCTGGTCCGTGGCCCGACGCCGGCGACGCCGTCGTTCAGGCCCTGGCGGGCCACGGTGCGTCCGGCGGAGACGGTGGCTGGCTCCAACCCGGCCGACGCCCGCCTGGCCCAGGACGACGACGAGATGACCCACTGGGCCAGCGACGGCCAGCTGGCCAATGCCTGGATCGAGTACCGCCTGGACAAGCCCCAGGTGGTCGACGAGCTGGAGCTGAAGCTGATCGGCTGGCGCCTGCGCTCATACCCGCTGCGCGTCACCATGGACGGCAAGACGGTCTACCAGGGCACGCCCGCCAAGAGCCTGGGCTATGTCGTGCTGCCCCTGAAGCCGCTGAGGGGTTCGCGCCTGCGGATTGCTTTGACGGAGCCGACGGTGGACCGCGACGCGTTCGGCAAGATCGTCGAGGTCAATGGGGCCAAGGCCAGCTTCGATACGGGCGCCGAGAAGGTGGCGGCTGGCGGACGTCTGGGGATCGTTGAGGCGGAGCTGCATCGGCGGCTGGATCAGCCCTAGCCGAGCAGCTTTGTAATGAACGGCCAGTCGTAGATCCTGCCGATATCGCGCAGCAGCGCCATGCCCAGCGCCATGCCACCGTCACTGTTGGTCATCATCGCCACGCCCTGGCATCGCGGTGCGTCGAAGACCAGGAAGGCGCGGTACCCGGCGTTGCTGCCGGTATGGAAGAAGATCGTGTCGCCGTCGTCGGCCATGTAGCGGAAGCCCAGGCCGAAAGAGCCCTTCAGCGCGCTCTGCGGCCGCAGGGCCTCCCGGGCCAGGTCCGGAGGCAGGAGGTCGCCCTGTCCTTGATAGGCCCGGCTTATCGCCAGCACCTGGTCCAGGGTTGGTACGGGCGCTCCCTGGGCATAGCCGGGGAAGTCGCTGATCGTGGTTCCGCGGTGTGGGACAGCAAGGCGCGCGGCGTCACCTTGTCGACGTCGATCCCGGGCGCGGCCGGCAGGGTCCAGGTGCGCAGCTGGGCGTTGACCGGCCTGTCCAGCGCAAGCTTGCCCTGCTGGACCAGGCGCAGCGCCGCGACCGCCGTCAGGGTCTTGCTGATCGAGGCGGCTTGGAAGCGGGTTTCCGGCCGCACAGGCTTGGCGTCGGAGGCTGAGCGCACGCCATAGCCGCGCGCCCAGGCCAGCTTGCAGTCGTCGACGACGGCGATGCTGACGCCCGGCGTTTTGGCCTTGCGCAGTCGCTCGGAAATGGTCCCCAGGGCCAGGGCGTCGCCCGCTTGGGCCTGCTGCTCGGGGACCGCGCTCGAACGCGGTGATCGCGGCTCTCGGCGTCGGCGAGGCCGTCGCCGTGCTTGCCGTGGTGATCGCCAGGATGACAACCGCGGTGGCCTTCTGCGAAACGGACATGCGCGGCTCCGTGGCGACCCGGCACAGTTTCAGGTCGCCATCCGCGTTGGCGCTTAAATTTCGCTCATGCGCCTGGCCCGATCAGGGCTGCGCCTTCGCCACCTCGACCGCGTACACTTGGTTCGCCCCGTGCATGTTCGAGCGGAACACCAGCCACTTGTCGTCGGGCGTGAAGTTGACGTTCGGCTCCAGGCGGTAATCGTGGCCGCGCATGTCGACCAGGCGCTCGGAGTCCAGGACGCCGGGGCTGGTCAGGTGCTCGGCGCCGGGGGCGTGGATGCCCGCGACGTCGGGGACGGGGCGGGGCTTGAGCAGCACGATCCATTTGCCGTCGGGCGCATGGGCGACCATCTCGCTGTCGCCGCCGTCGCCGGCGAACAGCTTGCCGTCGTGGGAGCTGTTGAAGTGCACCGACCAGTCGTTGCGCTGGACGTGCAGCCAGTTGCGCTTGCCGGTGGTGATCTCGTAGCCGGCGACCCAGAAGTCCTCGCCGCGCGGGGTCTGCAGGTCGTACCAGACGGTCTTGCCGTCAGCGCTGAACCACTCGTGGCCCGCGATCTCCATGTTCATGGTGCGGGTGTGGATCTTGACCGGCTGGTCGCCCGCCTTGTCGGTCCGGATCAGCCACAGGCGGTCGACCTTGTGCCAGGGGCCCTCGTGGCAGAACATCAGCAGGCCCGGATCGGTCGGCGAGAACTGCAGGTGGTTCAGCCAGTCGGTGGCCTGGTGGACGATCTTGCGCTCGCCGGTGACCGTGTTGATCGTGAAGATCTCCATCGGGATGCGGCTGTCGAGACGCGCGTTCAACTGCACCTCGCGGCCCTCGGCATAGGACAGCTCGCGACCATCGGCGCTTTTGACGTCATCGGGGTTCTTGGGCAGCGAGTCCGCCAGGTTCGGCGGGATCGGCACGTCGGTGCGCACGGCCACGCCGGCCAGCAGGGTCTCGTCGGCATTGATGGTCTGCAAGCTGCCGCGGTCCATCACCGCCACCTGGCGCGTGGCCTTGGTGTAGGGATCGGTCGCCATCACCGCCTTGGGACCCATCGGGTCGGCGGTCAGGGCCTTCTCGTAATAGACCGCACCGGTCTTGCGGCCGACATACAGCAGCCGGACCTTGCCCTCGACGATCCTGGTCAGGGCCCGGGTCTTCAGGTCCATGGCCGTGATCCCGTTCGGCGACGAGAATACCAGCCGGTCGCCCTTGGGCGTGTAGGCGTTGTAGTTGAAGTACAGGCTGGAGCTGCCGCCCTCGCGCGACAGGCGCACGATGCGGTGGCCGGTGGTCTTGTCCACCCACTCCAGCGGCGCCTCGGGCGCGCCGGGCTTGGCGGCGGTCTGCATGTCTTGAGCGAGGGCGGGGGCGCTGGCGGCGCCAGCCAGGAGGAGGGCGGCAATGCCGCCGATCAGCAACGACTTCATTGGGACGCTTTCCGGGTAATAATGGCCGCCGGCTTGGGCTGTTTCATGCCTTCGCCGAGGTGGAAGCTGGTATGCGGCGGCTGATTGTAGGCCGTGTTCTGCCAGGCGATCGAGACCCGGTACTGTGGGTCCTGCATCAGGGTCACCAGGCGACGCTCGGTGGGGTAGGGCGTGGCGTAGATCCGCAGGGACCTGTTGTCCTCGGCCCGCAGGATCAGTTCCTCACGCCAGTCGCCCAGGATGTCGGCCGACAGGGCCGGCGTCGACTTGGTGCCGTTGTTCGACAGCATGCCCTCGGCGGTCAGCAGGGGCGTGGCCTGGCCGGTCTTCCAGTCCCACTTGCTGATCTGGTTCTTGTCGAGGAGCTCGCGCAGGTCGTCGCCGTCCCACCAGATCGCGAAGTTTACCTGGCGTGGATGCTTCACGCCGTCGATGGCCTTGCCCTGGGCGGTGTAGAGCGCTTCCTGATTGGTCCCCCAGGCCTCGTCGCCGGGGAAGCGGGGGTCGATGTCGGCGGCCAGGCCCCGGCCGGTGTCCTTGTCGGTGGGCGTGCTCCACAGGACCTTGCCGGTCCTGGCGTCCAGCATGGCCGCGCCGACGCCGCCGTTCATCTTGGGGCTCTCGTGGACGCCGAACTTCTCCAGGCCCGGATGGGTGGGATCCAGGTCACCGACGTGCATGGCATCGCCGTGGAAGAGGCGGGCGCTCCACAGGCCCTTGCCGTTGTCGTCCACCGACATCGAGCCGTAGAGAATCTCGTCGCGGCCGTCGCCGTCGACATCGGCGACGCTGAGCTGGTGGTTGCCCTGGCCGCCGAAAGCCTCGTTGCCAGGCGCGGCGCTGTCGAACAGCCACCGCTCCGTCAGCTTGCCGTCGCGCCAGTCCCAGGCCGCCAGGGTCGAGCGGCCGTAATAGCCGCGCGCCATGATGATGCTGGGCCGCTGGCCGTCGAGGTAGGCGGTGCCGGCCAGGAAGCGGTCCGAGCGGTTGCCGTAGCCGTCGCCCCAGATCTCCGTCATCTGCTCGACGGTCGGCGCGTCGGTGCGCGGATCGCGCGGGGGCGAGTAGGGGGCGCTGGCAAGCGCCTTGCCGGTCGCGCCGTCGAAGATGGTCAGGAACTCGGGGCCCTTGAGGATGCGGCCCTGGACCTTGGCGACCTTGGTCCCGTCGGGCTGGACGAAGGCGCCGGTGCGGTCGGCCTGGGGCCGCTCGCCGCCGGTCTCGCGCCAGTCGGCGTTGGCGTCGCCCAGCACCAGGCCGGTCCCGTCGATCGTGCCGTCGCTGGTCCGCACGGCCAGCTCGGCCTTGCCGTCGCCGTCGTAGTCATAGACCTGGAACTGGGTGTAGTGCGCCCCGGCCCGGATGTTGCGGCCCAGGTCGATGCGCCACAGGCGCTTGCCCTCCAGGGTGTAGGCGTCGAGATAGACGTCGCCGGTATAGCCTCCGAAGGCGTTGTCCTTCGAGTTGGTCGGGTCCCACTTGAGGATGATCTCGTAACGGCCGTCGCCGTCCAGGTCGCCGACGCTGGCGTCGTTGGCGGTGTACGTATAGGCCTCGCCGGCCGGGGTCGTCCCGCCGGGCGGCGGCTCGATCGGGATCGACAGGTAGCCATCGGCCCACACCTGCGCGGGTTTGCTGGCCGCGCCTTCCTTGCCCCTGGCGACCAGGCGGACCGTGTAGGCCCCCGCGCCCGAGGACTTGTCGACGAAGTCCGTGCCGGCCTTCAGCGGCTTGGCGTTCAGCCTCGTCCCGTCCTTGTAGAGGTTGAAGGCCGCGCCGGCCGGGTCGTCGCCCAGCAGCCGCCAGCTGACCAGCACGCCGCCGTCCTTGGCCGGAACGGCGACCACGCCGCGGTCCAGTGATTCCATCCAGCGGGGCGCGGCGTGGGCGAGGCCGGTCATGCCCGTCAGCAAGGCGGCCGCGCAGACCGCCGCGCCGAGGGTCGTCCTGTGAGTCGTCATGGGCGCCGCGCCCTCCCTGAAAGCCTTGCGCGATCCTGGGCCGCCTTGGGGCGGCTTCTTTCCCGCACGCCCGCGAAGGGCGTTTCAGGACCGCTCAGGTTTACATCACGAAACCTACGTTATGTCTTCCCACAAATTGCGTTGACATCCCAGCATATGGCACTACGGTAATTGTACTAAAAATGCGTCGTCGTGCGTGGTGCGGGTCCGTCGGACGCGCGCCAGGCCGATAGGCGGGCGGGTCTCGTGGGGACGGGACTCCAGCTATTATTGGGAGGGACACCATGCAGCAGACATTGGCGCGCCGTCGCGCGGCCGCGGCTACCGTATCCATTCTGGCCTTGAGCGCGGGTCTGGCGCTGAGCGCGCCGGCCGCTCAGGCCCAGTCCTCGTCGCCGACCAAGGTTGCCGAAGCGGACAACACGGTCGAGGTGATCGTGGTCGGCGCCCGCGCTTCGCAACAAAACTCGATCGAACGCAAGAAACGCAGCAAGACGGCCCAGGACTCGATCGTCGCCGACGATGTGGGCTCGTTCCCGGACAGCAACGTCAACGAAGCCATGTCGCGCATCGCCGGCGTGGCCATCGAGCGCAACGGCTTCGGCGAAGGCGACGGCGTCACCATCCGCGGCAACGGCGCCGACCTGACCCGCGTCGAGCTGGACGGCCTGGGCGTCGCGGCCTCGGGCTTCAGCCTGGCTGCGGGCGGCGGCGACGGGCGCTCGGCCGACATGCGCGAACTGCCCGCCGAAATGATCAAGAGCCTGGACGTCATCAAGGGTCAGACGGCCGACATGACGCCCGGCGGCTTGGGCGCGACGGTGCAGATCCAGACCCGCACGGGTCTGGACTTCAAGAAGCCCTTCCTGTCGCTGCGCGGCGCCGGCGCGGCCAACTCGCTGTCGAAGAAGATCGGCCCCGAGATCGGCGTCGTGGCGACCCGCAAGTTCCTGGACGACCGCCTGGGCGTCATCGTCAACCTGAACTCGACCAAGCGCTACAACGACAGCCACGCCCTGAACAACGCCGGTTCGAACAACCAGCAGGGCTACACGCGCTTCGCCGACTTCGACAATTCGCCGAACAAGACTTGGGCCTATAACCCGGCCGCCACCAACGGCGTCGACGCCAACACGCCGCTCGGCAGCTGGGCCCTGGCCAGCGGCTCGGGCAACTTCCTGGCCCCGACGCCGCTGGAAGTGGTCACCAAGTCGGCGGGCGCCAAGACCAAGGCCGACTGTCTGACCGCGTTCCCGCTGCTGACCGACGCCCAGCTGAACACCATCTCGGCGGGCAACAACGGCGCCAACCGCCAGGCCGCACAGGCCGCGCTGATCAACTCGCAGGTCAGCTGCCTGAACCAATGGAACGACTATGCGCCGAACCTGGTCCGCGACCAGAACTGGTCGCAGTACGAGGACCGCCTGGAATACGACCTGCGCCTGGACTATCGGGTCAGCGACAACCTCACGGTCTTCGCCAAGTACCAGGTCGCCAACCGCAAGCAGCATGAGGACAACCGCCAGCGCACCCGCGGCGGCGTCACCTCGCTGGGCGTGGCCACCACCGGCTCGGTCACCTCGCCGCTGGTCACCAACACCTTCTATCCTGCCGGCACGACCAACCCGCTCGCGACCGTCGCGAACTCGGGCTACTACATCTACAGCGGCGGCTTCCCGACCGGCGTGTCGACGATCGACACCACGCCGGGCTCGGTGATCACCAACAATGCGTTCCCGATCTACGGCATCGCCGCCAACATCATCCCGGGCTCGGTCAAGGTCGACGAGGCCCACCACCTGACGCAGTTCGACATCACCAACGCCGCGGTGGGCATCGACCACATCGAGAACACCCAGGACTGGCAGACCAGCTACTTCACCTACGGCGCCGACTATGATCACGGTCCGCTGAAGGTCGAGTTCCGTGGCGGCCGCACCGACGCCAGCTACACCCGCTACGACCGTCGTCTCTCGCGCAGCTACACCTACGGCAACGCCACGATGCGCGCGCTGGAGAACGGCATCTGGACGATCGACACGCCGTCCACCTACGACGAAACCAACATGGCGAACTTCGCCCAGTTGCTAGCCCCGACGGCGGCCGGCATGCCGAGCTACAGCGCCCTGTTCCGCCTGCAGTGGAACCCGCGGATCGTCGAGAGCAAGGAAGACCAGTACAAGCTCGACATCAGCTATCTGGTCGACGACAAGATCCCGTTCTTCACCCGCTTCAAGGTGGGCGGCTTCTATCGTGAGGCCGGCACCAACTCGTGGGGCGCCGGCGGCTATTCGCCCTCGGCCGGGGTCTTCGTCCCGACCATGGCCCTGCGCAGCGACATCCGCGCCTGCGAGAACGTCTCGACCACGACCAGCGCCAACGCCTGCGCCTACGGCTACGCGCCGAACCCGACGACCGGCTCCAACTTCCTGTACGGCATCGAGACGTTGCCGCAGTCCAAGCTGATCTCGATCTTCCAGAACAGCCTGGAGAGCAACTCCGGCCCGTTCATGAAGGGCTACGATGGCACCAAGGGCCTGACGGTGTGGGACAGCATCGACGTGCCCAAGGCCTTCAGCCAGCTGGCCAGCGCCGCCAACTACAACTTCTCCTGCGTGAAGTCGTGCACGGGCAGCGACGGCAAGGTCTACGACCAGCCGGTCAACAAGGCGCTGGAGAAGTACTTCTCCTGGTACTGGATGGCCGAGTTCGAACAGCAGCTGCCGTTCAACATGGAGCTGAACGGCAACCTCGGCATGCGCATGCTGAAGACCGAGGTCTCGGGCTCCGGCTATGTCGGCCTGCAGGCCACGCTGAAGAACGCCCTCTACAACGGCAACGATCCGACCAACCCGAACGGCGTGACCACCACGACCATCACCAAGGCCGTGGCCATCAACCGCGAGTACACGGGCTGGATGCCGGCCTACAATGCGGCCCTGTGGATGATCCCCGACAAGGTCGTGCTGCGCTACTCGTGGGCCAAGACCATCGCCCCGCCGCCCATGAACCGCCTGTGGCCGGGCGGCACCTGCACCTATGACGAACGTCGCGACGGGGTGAACGATTCCGACGGATCGGAGCAGGACATGAGCTGCGGCACGTTCGGCAATCCGGACCTGAAGCCGTATACGGCGACCAAGAACAACACGAGCCTGGAGTGGTACCCCAACCGCGACACCTCGTTCAGCGTGGCCTACTACCGCCAGAAGGTGCGTATCGGCGCGCCGGTCCTGACTCCGGTCAAGAACCTGGCCCTGTTCGCCGGCAATGACGACGTCGTGCCGGGTACGAACAAGAAGTTCTCGGACTACGAGTTCGGCCTGAACACCTATCTGAACGGTCCGGGCTACGTGCAGTCGGGCTGGGAGTTCGTGGCGCGGACCGCGTTCACCCGCCTGCCGTGGCTGCTCAAGCATACCGGCGCGGATTTCAACATCTCGACCACCAAGTCGGGCTCGGCCGCGGCCTATATCGACCCGCTGACCGCCGAGGGTCTGGATCCGGCCGGCCAGTCGAAGTACTTCGCCAACCTGGTGTTCTGGTACGACGACGACGTCACCAAGATCCGGATCGCCTACCAGACCCGCGACCGCACGCTGACCTGCATCTCGCCGTGCACGTCGACCTCGGCGTCGCCGGTGCGCAACTCGCCGAACACCAATGTCGGCAACTTCGTGGGCTTCCCGTACAACCCGGGCGAGCCGCTGTACTCCGAGAAGTACGAGTACCTGGACGCCAAGATCTCGCGGAAGGTCAATCCGAACCTCGAGATCTATGCCGAAGGCCGCAACCTGCTGAACGCCGCGCGCCTGAGCGTGGGGTCGGACCGGGCCGGCTTCGCGGGCCGCCAGAATCCCTGGTCGGTGCAGTACGGCGGTTCGCGCATCGCGGTCGGCTTCGTCTACAAGAACTGAGTGGAGTAGCAGCGTGAGCGTATCGCGACGGGGTGTGCTGGGTTCGGGTCTGGCGCTCCCCGTGGCGCTCGGCGGCGGCGGGGGCGGGGCGCAGGCCGCCAGGCTCCCGCCGGCTTCCGCCGATCTGCACTGGCTGGGGGATCTTCCGCCGTCCGCGCCCGGCGCGGCGGTCTGGGGGACGCCCTGGCCGCGTGGGGCGGTCAAGACCAGGACGACCCTGACGGCCACGGGCCCCGACGGCCAGACTCTGCCGCTGCAGACCTGGCCGCTGGCCTATTGGCCCGACGGCTCCTTGAAATGGACCGGCCATGCCCTCGCGAGTGGGCCGGCGAAGGGCTTCCAGGTCAAGCCTGGCAAGCCGATCTCTCCCATCAAGCCCGTCCAGGTGCGCGAGACGCCCGAGCGGATCGAGGTCGCCGCCGGCGATCTGCTCTGCCGTTTCTCGCGCACGGGCGGGGCGCTAATCGAGAGCGTCAGCCTGGCGGGGCGCGAGACCCTGCGCGGCGGGCGGCTGGTCTGCCTGAACCAGACGATTCCTCCTGGGGACCTGTCACCCCGCGAGACCCAAGTCTTCGACGGCGCGATCGACACCGTGACGATCGAGCAGCGCGGCCCCGTGCGGGCGGTGGTGCGCTTCGAGGGCAAGCATCGCGGCGCGGGCCGCGACTGGCTGCCGTTCACTCTGCGCGTCGCGGTCGACGCCGAGGGACGGCTGACCCTGACCCACAGCTTCGTGTTCGACGGCGACGGGAACAAGGACTTCATCGCCGGCCTGGGGATCCGCTTCGACGTCCCGCTGACCGACGAACTGCACAATCGCCATGTCCGCTTCGCCGGGGAAGGCGAGGGGATGTGGGGCGAGGCCGTCCGCAACCTGCCGGGCTGGCAGCCGACCAAGTTCGCCCTGGCCGACAAGTTCCCCGACCAGCTGCGCGGCGAGCGTGTGCCGGACCTCGCCTCGATGGACGCCAAGACCCGCGACCAGCTGGCCACCGTGCCGGCCTGGGACGGCTACCGCCTGTTCCAGGGTGACGCCGACGCCTTCGCGATCGACAAGCGGACCAATACGAAGAGCAGCTGGCTGCGCGCCGACCGTGGCGGCCGCTCGCCGGGCTTCGGCTATGTCGGCGCCGTCTCGGGCGGGGTCGCGTTCGGCCTGCGCCACTTCTGGCAGCGGCATCCGACGGGTCTCGAGATCGAGGGCGCGACGAGCGACGCCGCGACCGTGACCCTGTGGCTGTGGTCGCCCCAGGCACAGCCGATGGACCTGCGCCACTACAGCGACCGCGCCCACGGCCTGGAGATCCAGTACGAGGACGTCGAGCAGGGCCACTCGACCCCGCTGGGCATCGCCCGCACCAACCAGGTCTTCCTGTGGCCCGTGGCGGCCACGCCGACGCGCGAGGCGCTGTCGGGCATGGCCAGGGCGACCCGCGAGCCGGCCCTGCCGGTCAGCGCGCCGGCTTACTACCGGAGCTGCGGCGCGTTCGGCGTCTGGGCCCCGGTCGATCGCTCGACGACGGTGAAAGCCAAGCTGGAGGCCGAGCAGGAGCGCCTGCTGGGGTTCTACCAGCACGAGGTCGAGCAGCGCCGCTGGTACGGGTTCTGGGACCACGGCGACGTGATGCACACCTACGACCAGGACCGGCATGTCTGGCGCTACGACGTGGGCGGCTACGCCTGGGACAACAGCGAGCTGGTGCCGGACCTGTGGCTGTGGACGGCGTTCATGCGCACGGGCCGGGCCGATGTCTTCCGCATGGCCGAGGCCATGACCCGCCACACCGGCGAGGTCGACATCCACCACCTGGGCCCGTTCAAGGGCCTGGGCTCGCGGCACAATGTCAGCCACTGGGGGGATGGGGCCAAGGAGGCGCGGATCAGCCAGTCGCTGCTGCGTCGCCACTACTATTACCTGACCGCCGACGAGCGCACCGGCGACATCATGGCCAGCCTGGTCGGCGCCGACCACGCCCTGGCCGCCGTCAATCCGGTCCGCAAGGTCGCCGCCAGGACAACCTATCCCACCCAGGCCCGCTCGGGCCCGGACTGGTTCGCCTTCGCCAGCAACTGGCTGGTGGCCTGGGAGCGGACCGGCGACACGAAGTGGCGCGACAAGATCGTCAAGGGGCTGGACGCCATCGCCGGATCCTCGCACGGCATGTTCAGCGGTCCGCCGTTCGGCTACGACCCGGCCACCGCGACCCTCTACGACCTCGGCACGGCCTTTACGACCAGCTACCATCTGGTGACGATCATGGGCGGGGCCGAGTTCGTGTTCGAGCTGGACGGCCTGATCGACGATCCGGCCTGGGCCAGGGCCTGGACCCGTTTCTGCGCCTACTACAACGCCCCGCAGGCCGAACGGCAGGCGGCGCTGGGCCCGACGGCGGTCGACCGCGTGTTCGGCTATCCGGTCTGGCACGCGCGCCTGACCGCGTGGGCGGCGCGCAAGCTGAACGATCCCGTGCTGGCCAGGCGCGCCTGGACCGAGTTCCTCAGCAAGACCAAGAGCGGCCAGGAGCGCAGCCCCGTGCCGATCACCCAGGTCGCCGGCAGCGCGGTGCTGAAGCCGATCGACGAGATGGCCAATGTCTCGACCAACCAGTCGTCGCAGTGGGCGCTGAACCTGTTCGAGCTGCTGGCCCTGGTCGGCGACGCCGCGCCGGACAGCCTACCGGCTGGCTGGGACGGAGCGCGCTAGGCGAAAGTGTAAGCGGTTTCGCCGCTCAAGCGCGCTCAAACTTTTGACTCTGAAGCCTGCTCAGGCAGGCTTCAGTCCAAAAACCTCGAAGTTCCGGATCCGCAGGTGGCTCTGCGTGGTCCGGAGCCCGAACCAGCCGCGCGTGTAGGGCTCCGGGTCCTGGTGCTCGAACAGCCGCCGGCCGTCGCTCCAGTATTCGACCCGCCCGCCATCGGCGACCAGCCGCACGGTGGTCCAGAGGTTGGGCGTCAGCATCTCGTCGGCGGCCGCATGGTCGTGCTGCGGCAGCATCGGTCGGTCGCCGGCCCGGCCGACATAGCGGCGGAAGCGGGTGCTCGAGTTGTAGTTGCCGCCTTGGCCGACATAGTAGGTCTTCAGCGTGTCGTAGTCGGCGAAGGCGCCCGAGCGCGGCCGGGCCAGGGGTGAGCCGCCGTCGGCCTCGCGGGCCATCCAGAAGGCGTTGAGGTCGCTGACCCGGTCGAACGGTCCGCCTTCCGAGACCGCCTGGGCCTCGTAGGTGATGGCCACGGGGCCGACCAATTCGGGCTTGAACCAGGCCGTGAAGCCGGCGGGGGCGACAATGTCCAGCACGCCGCCCCTGGCGCTGACGGTCGCGGGTTTCTCGGCCTCAAGGACCCAACGCTTCAGGCCATGGCGGAAGTCGTCGGCATGCAGGCGCTCGCCCGGGCCGACGAAGGGCGTGGCGGCCAGACCGCCGAGCAGGGCGCGGCGGTCCAGGATCATGCCTCGGCCTCGCGGACGTTCTCGAACAGGCGCTCGGGACGGGCGTCGGGGGTCGTGGTCTCGATGATCAGGGTGTCGATCTTCAGCCCATCCACATGGCGCGCCCACAGGCCGTGAACGGGGGAGGGGCCGAACATGCTGGGCTCGGGATAGGCCTGCGGCAGGTCGCCCGGCCGCCGCTGCGCCCACTCGGCCGACCCGCCGCCGCGATAGGACAGGCGGATGTTCGACAGGGTGACGTTCTGGATCGGCGAGTCCGGCAAGCCTGCGATCGTGGCGGCATAGTCGGGCAGGACGTCGACCGCCTCGATGTCGCGTAGCACGATGTTGCGCATCGCCCCCAGCAGCGTGCCCTCGGGCCCGCGCCGCCGGTCACCGACCCGCAGGAAGATCGGGGCGGTGGTGACTTCGGAAAGATGCAGCCGCTCGCAGACGACGTTCTCCATCGTCCCGCCGTCCACGACCTCCAGCGCCAGGCCCCGCGAGCGGACGAAGCGGCAGTCGCGGATCGCGATGTCCTTGAAGCCGCCGTTGGACTCCGTGCCCAGCTTGATGCGGCCGGTGACGCGGTCCTGGTCGGGCGAGACCAGTTGGGTCCGGCCGAAGGTCCCGTCCAGCATCGTGCCGGGATCGAAGCCGCTGACCTCGCAATGCTCGATGACGACGTCTTCGGTCGGGATCAGCTCGCCCAGCGCCAGGGAGCTCTTCAGCACGATGGCGTCGTCGTTGGGCGTGTTCACCCGGCAGCCGCTGACCAGCACCCGGCGACAGGCGTCGATGTCCAGGCCGTCGCGGTTGGTGTCGACCACCAGGTCGCGCAGGATCAGGTCCTCGCAGCCCGTGGCCAGCACCGCGAAGTGGCCGCCCTGGAAGATGGTCAGGCCCTCGATCCGCACCCGCTTGGCGCGCTTCAGGGCGATGGCCTTGTTGCCCAGGCCCGCCATGGCCTCGACCTGGGGCGACAGCTCGGCCATCGCCTCGGCCGACAGGCCTCGCATGCTGAGCGGGAACTCGCCCGCCTGCTTCTTCCAGCGCGAGCCGGGACCTTCGCGGGTCAGGCCGGCGCCGTCGATGCGGCCGGGACCCAGGATGGCGATGTCCTCGACGTCCTCACCCCAGATCAGGCTGTTGCGCCAGTGAGAGTGTCCGAAGTCCTGCCACAGGTCGTGCGGATTGGGCTCGGCGGCGTCGTAGGTCCCGCCATGCAGGGCCGGATCGGCGGCCTCCAGCACGCAGCCTTCCTCCAGCTTCAGGGTCACGCCGCTGAGCAGGCGGATCGAGAACGACAGGTGGCGGCCGGCCGGCAGCACGACCTCGCCGCCGCCTCGGCCGTGTGCATGGGCGATGGCGGCGTTGATCGCGCCGGTGGCCAGTCTTTCGGTCACGCGTAGAGGCCGTGGCGCTTGAAGAAGGCGTCCAGGGCGATCATCGACGGGGCCAGATTGCCCTCGCGGTCCTTGAGGCCAAAGCCGTGGCCGCCGACCTCCTGCAGATGCATCTCGACCGGGATCTTCTGGGCGCGCAGGGCCTGCCAAATCAGGACGCTGTTCTCGACCGGCACGACCTTGTCGTCGGCCGCGGCGGCGATGAAGGTCGGCGGCGTGTCGGCGGGGACGTGCAGTTCTGCCGAGACGGCCTGGCGCTGAGCCTCGGTCGGGTTGGCGCCGACCAGCTGTTTCAGCGACTGGCCATGCGCATAGGGCGCCGTGCCGGTGATCACGGGATAGAACAGGCCCGCGGCGAACGGCCGGGTGGGCAGCGTGTCGGCGGCGTCGACGGGCGCATAGGTCTCGCGGCCGAACTGGGTGGCCAGGCGCGCGGCGACGTGGCCGCCGGCCGAGAAGCCGATCGCCGCCACCTTGGCGGGATCGATGCCCAGCGACGGGGCGCGGGCGCGGATCAGGCGCATGGCCCGCTGGGCGTCCTGCAGGGCGACATCGGGCCCGGCGGCCCAGCCGTCGGCGGGCAGGCGGTAGTCCATGACGAAGGCGGTGATCCCCAGGCTGGCCAGCCAGGCGTCGATCGGTCCGCCGTTCTTGCCCACGGCCACGCGGACATAGCCGCCGCCCGGGATCATCAGCACCGCCGCGCCATTGGGCTTGGCTGGTCGGCGCATGGTCAGCCAGGGTTTGGTCACGTTCAGGAAGGCCGTGTCGTTGGGATCGCCGCCGGGCGTGCGCAGGATCACGCTTTCGGTGACGGTGACCTTCTCGCCGCCGGGCGCGGCGCCGGGCCACAGGTCCACGGTCTCGACGGGGGAGGCGGCGGTCTCGGCGGCGCGGGCCAGGGCGGGCGCGGCGATCAGGCCGGCGGCGAGACCCAGCAGGGCGCGGCGATCGGTTTCCACTCTAGCTCCCACGGGGGATCTCCTGGCTGGAGGCGGCGCTGGCCGGCACGGCGAAGGTCTCGGGCGCGGGCGGCTTGGCCGGATCGAACGGCGGCAGGTCGGCCGCGAGGTGGGCGGCCAGGTCCGGCACGCTAGCCCGGATGCCCTCGACCACGCAGCGGGCCAGCTGATAGGCGCCGTAGTTGTTGTGGTGGGTGGCGTCCTTGCCGCCGTCGTTGAAGGCCTTCAAGGCGTTGTCGGGGCCCAGGGCCTCGTAGAAGGCCGCGCTCATCGTGTGCAGGTCGACGAGCGGCGCGCCCAGGGCCTGGGCCGTCTCGCGCACCGCCTGCGGATAGTCGCCGTGGGTGTTCACGATCTTGCCGGCCGCGTCGAACTTGCGCCGGTGCATCGAGGTCACCAGCACCGGCGTCGCGCCGCGCAGCCGGGCTTCGCCGACATAGGCGCGCAGATAGTCGCGATAGGTGGTGGCGGCCTCGACATAGGTCTGGGGCCACTGCTGCTTCTGGTCGTTGTGGCCGAACTGGATCAGCAGCCAGTCGCCGCGCTTGATCCTGCTGAGGATCTTGTCGAAGCGCCGCTCGACCAGGAACGCCTTCAGGGTCTCCCCGGACTCGGCCTGGTTGGAGACCGACAGGTCGGGCTTGAAGAAGCGCGGCAGCATCTGGCCCCAGCCGGCGGCGGGCTCGAAGCGCTGGTCGGTGACGGTGGAGTCGCCGGCCAGGAACACGGTCGGGACGGTGACGGCCTCGATCTTCAGCCGGCGCACGGCGGCGGTCGGGCCGCAGAACTCCAGGGTCAGCTTGTCGTCCCAGTCATAGCTGCCGTCCTCGCGGGCGTTCAGCGCCACGCGCTTGCCGCCGGGGGCGTTGACCGGCGGCGGGGCCAGTTCGGGCCTGCGCACATTGACGACGATCTCGCGCGTCACGGTCTTGCGGGGGCCGACGCGGACGGTTTCCAGCATCAGCCGCCGGGACTCGGCCTTGACCGTGGTCTCGCTGGCCTTGTCGCCGCCCAGGTCCAGGGTGACGCGATAGTCGCCCTCGGGGACTTTTACCGAGAACAGCTTGCCCAGGCCCGGCTCGAAGCCGTGGCCGACGGCCGGGTCGTAAGGGCCGATGGATGAGGTGGCGAAATCGAAGGCCCACACGGGGGCGTCCTCCCTGGCGAGCGCGACGCTCGGCGCGAGAACGAGACCAGCCAGCAGCTTGCGCCGATCCAGGATCATGCCGCCTCCCTTTCGCGTGCAGAGTCCGGAGATCTTGGTAGCTCTGCCGGCAAAGGGGTTCAATGCCAAAATGCAGGATATTATCCTGTAATGTGGGATTTACGCCTTGGCGGGTTCGGGCGCGGCCGTGACGGCCTCCGGCCGGGTGGTGCGCCATAGGATCAGGCCGATCGCCCCCAGGCTCAGCTCGCGCAGGCGGCGCAGCAGCGACAGGGCCAGGGCCTGGTCGGGCGTAAGGCCCATCGCGCCGCCCAGCAGCAGATAGCCGCCTTCCTGCACGCCCAGGGCGCCGGGGATGGCGAAGCCGACGACCTTGGCCGTCTGGGCCAGCCCCTCGACGATCAGGGCCTGCAGCAGCGTGGGGTTCAGGCCCAGGGCCCACATCGAGACATAGGTCTCGAACGCTCCGGCGATCCAGGCGGCCATGTGCCAGGCCCAGGAGGCGAACAGGTTGTTGCGTTGTCGGCCGATGCCCCGGAACGCCTCGCCCAGCTCGCCGACCCGGCCGGCGATAGCGGTCCAGCGCTGGGAGATCTGACCCAGGCGGCGATGCAGCCCGGCCCGATGAGCGACGTAGAGGGCCGTGGCGATGGCCGCGACGATGCCGACCAAGGCCAGACCCGCCTGGGCCAGGCGCGGGTCGTGCAGGGTGGCCATGGCCACGACCAGGCTGGTCAGCACGAACAGGACCAGCCCCACCGTGCCGGCCAGCACGTCGACCACGCAGCTGGCGGTCGCCTCGGCCAGGGTCAGGCCGTTGCGGACCGACAGCTTGGCGCGCACGACGTCGCCGCCGACCTGGGCGACGGGGAGGAGGGCGTTGACCGCCTCCTTGATGAAGCGGACGCGGAACAGGAACGACAGCGGTGGGCGCCGGTCGGGCGGCAGCAGCACTTGCCAGCCGACCGTGGCCAGGAAGGTCACGGGCAGGTGGGCGGCGACCACGATCACCGCCTGCCAGCCGACCTGGGCCAGGATCTCGCGCACCGCGCCGGCCCCGTGGGCGGCCAGCATGGTCGCCAGCAATCCGACGCCGAGCGTCAGCAGCCAGCCCCGCCAGGGCGCGGCCTTTTTCGACTTGGTCTCTTCGGTCATGCCGCCGAGCGGGCGCGCTCGGCCGGCGCCGCGCCCAGGTCGCGATAGACGTCCAGCACGTCGGCGCAGATGGCGCGCCAGTCATAGCGGGCGCTGGCGATCCGGGCCGCGCGGCCCAGGCGCAGGCGGCGCATCGGTTCGCTGACCAGCGCCTGCAGCGCGGCGGCATAGGCCTCGGCGTCGGCGCGCGGAACCAGGACGCCGTCCTGGCCGTCGGCGACCAGGGCGCTGGTGCTGGGCGCGCGGGGGCAGACGACCGCCAGGCCGGCGGCCATGCCCTCCAGCGTGGCGTTGCCGAAGGCTTCGGTCACGCTGGGATTGAACAGGATGTCGGCGCTGGACACCGCGCGGCCCAGGGCCTGGCCGTCCTGGTGGCCGGTGAAGATCGCCTCGGGCAGCCGGCCCTCCAGGAAGGCGCGGGCCGGGCCGTCGCCGATGATCAGCGGACGGATCGGCTGGCCGCGCAGGCGGATCATGGTGTCGGCCAGGACGTCCAGGCCCTTCTCCATGACCAGGCGGCCCAGGAAGGCGACGACGACCTCGTTGTCGGCGATGCCCAGCGAGCGGCGCCATTCGATGTCACGGCGAGCGGGGGCGAAGCGGTCGCGGTCGACGCCGCGGCCCCAGATGGCGACGCGCTCGCCCAGACCTTCTCCGCTCAGCCCTTGCTCGCGCAGCAGGTCGGCGATCGGCGCATTGGGGGCCAGCACCCGGTCGCAGCGGCGATAGAAGCTGTCCAGATAGCGCTCGGCGCTGGGGCGCAGCCAGTCGAGGCCATAGTAAGAGAGGTAGGTCTCGAACCGCGTATGCAGGCTGGCGACCAGGGGCAGGCCTTGGCGGCGCGCCCACTTGCCGGCCTGGGTCCCCAGGACATCCGGCGCGGACAGGTGCACGGCCGTTGGCTTGAACTGGGCGAGGTCGGCGCGCAGGGCGCGCGTCAGGCCCAGGGCCAGACGATACTCGCCGCGACCGGGGATCGCCACGGACGGGGCCGAGACGAGCTGGCCAGCCGGCTCGAACGCCGGGGTGTCGGTCGTGGGCGAGTAGACGCGGACCTCCGCGCCTTGGTCGATCAGATAGGCGGCCAGGCGATTGAGGGCCTGGTTCGAGCCGTCGCGGGTGTAGTTGTAGTTGCCGGAAAACAGCGCCAGGCGCAGGCCTCGGGCCGGCTTTTCCTCAGCAAACTGACGAATGGTTCTTTCCGCGAGCTGCACGACGCCTCCGTTAAATTACTCCGAGGCCCCCCGACCCATTCTCCGTATGACAATGGGCATATGGTGGAATGGTTCAGTTTCCGGAAGGGGCGCCTCCGTCGTCGAGTGGACAATCTTCAGGTCAAGCTGAACCGAAGCTGAACCATGGCGCGCATGAAACGAGGCGAACCGGAACGCGACCTCACCGTCACCCGTTGGACGCGGTTTTGGAAAAAGCGCTCGCGGGACTCGCGAGGGACTTGCGCCGCGACGCCATGACCGGCTTTTGGCGGGCGCAGCGCACTTGCCGAGAGGCCGGTTCGTGCTCAGTTATGCGCCAGCGGTCGCCAGGTTCGCGACCGATGATTCCTAAGAGGGGCGAAGACGGCCCCGATCCAGCGAGAATTTTGAAACGTCATGCAGCCGGTCAAGACCCTCATCCTCAGCGCCGGCCAGGGCAAGCGGCTGTCGCCGCTGACCGACGACCGTCCCAAGTGCCTGGTCGAGCTGGCTGGCCGCACGGTGCTGGAATGGCAGCTGCGCCACCTGCGCCAGGCGGGCGTGACCGAGGCGGTGGTGGTCACCGGCTTCCGCGCCGACCTGGTCGAGGCCGAAGTGGCCGGCCTGTCGCTGCCGGGCATGACGATCCGCACGCTCTACAACCCGTTCTACAGCGTGACCGACAACCTCGCGACCTGCTGGCTGGCGCGTGAGGAGATGAAGGGCGGGCCCTTCATGATCCTCAACGGCGACACCCTGTTCGAGCCGGGCATCGCCGAGCGCCTGATCAGCGCCCCGGACGCGCCGATCACCGTGACTGTCGATCGCAAGGACGACGGCGTCTACGACAGCGACGACATGAAGGTGCTGACCGACGGCGACGCCCTGCGCGCCATCGGCAAGACGATCACCGAGTACGATGCGGAATCGATCGGCTTCCTGCGCTTCAACGAAGAAGGCTCGAAGCTGTTCGTCGAGACGCTGGAAGGCATCATGCGCACGCCGGAAGGCCTGAAGCGCTGGTATCTCAGCGTGATCAACGAGATTGCCCAGAACCACGACGTCGTGCGCGTGCGCTCGATCCAGGGCCTGGAATGGGCCGAGATGGACTTCCCGGAAGACCTGATCGGCAATCGGGCGCTGACGGCGAAGTGGGCGGCGGCGGAGGCCGAGGCCGTTTAGGCCTCGCCCACCAACTCTCTTACCAGATCCAGGTCGGACGGCTTGTCGACATCGACGGCCGCCAGGCCGTCGTGCGCCCGCACGGCGGCGGCCTTGACGTTGGCCAGCTTGCCCAGGCGGCCGACGGTCTCGTCGAGGGTCAGCAGACCCAGGGCATAGCGGATCAGGAAGCTGGGTCCCAGCATGGCCGCGATCTTCCAGGGCTGCTTGCGCAGGGCCTCGACCTTGCGCCAGACGGCGATGACCTTCAGCGCGTTTTCGTTGCGCAGCAGGAAGAGGTTGCAGCCCGAATAGCGGCCGTCGCGGAACTTCAGATAGGTCCGCTTGGTCTGCGGCGCGGCGGCGCGCACGCGATCCTCAGGCGCCAGCAGCACGGCGACGTCCGCCTCCGCAGGCGTGTCGGCCACGAACTGGGTGACCCATTCGGGCTTCAGCAGGGCGTGGTCGACCGTGGTCACCACCAGCGGAAAGCCCAGGGTGGTCGCGCCGTCGGCGACGCTCTGGCTGGGACCGGCCGAGGGCGGCAGCACCACGGCCCTGGAGCCGGCCAGGGCCGCCTTGAGGGTCTCGTCATTGGCCGAGACGCCGATGGTCTCGGCCCCGGCGGCCTCGACCGCCCCCAGCACGCGGGCCAGCAGGGTCTCGCCTTGCAGAACGATCAGGCCCTTGTGGGCGACCCCCGCATAGGCGGCGGCCGGATCGACCTCGCCGCCGCGCGACCCGGCCAGGATCAGGGCCTTGAAACCCTGATTCACAGAGCCTTCTCGTAGATCCGATAGGTCTTGTAGTGCGTGCCGCCCACGTTCTCGGCGATGTGGCACATGGCCTTGTTGTCCTCGAGCACCCACGAGATCTCATAGCGGTTGTAGCCCAGGCTCATCGCCATATCGCGGCTGGCCTTCATCATCCAGAACGGCAGCATGCGGCCGCGCTGGGTGGAGGCGAACTTCTTCTTCACGCCCATCAGCGGAATACGGGCCGACTTCACGCCCTTGACCTTCAGGCGCCACAGCAGCTTGGCCCAGCCGAACGGCAGCAGCTTACCGTTCAGGTCGGCGATGGCCTCGTTGACATTGGGCAGGAAGACCACGACGCCGGCGGCCTCGCCGTCGATCTCGGCGAACCAGATCAGGCGCTTGTCGATGACCTGCTTGAGGGCCTTGCCCAGCTGGGCGGTCTCGGCCTCGGTGGTCGGGGTGAAGCCCCAGTTTTCCTTCCAGGCGTCGTTGAGGATGTCCGTCAGCGTCTGGACCTCCTCATCGTAGCGGCTCATGTCCAGCTGGCGCAGGACCACGCCCTCGGGCAGGCCGCGCCTGACGCGGCGCTGGGCGACCTCCGGGATGTCGCCATTCTCGTCGGCGCGATAGGCGAAGAGATCCTTGGCCTTTGTGTAGCCCTGCTCCTCGACGCGCTTGCCGGCATAGGCCGGATCGTGGCCCATCAGGATCATCGGCGGGGTGTCGAAGCCGTGAACCAGCAGGCCGAGCTCCTCATTGACGGAAAGGTTGAACGGTCCGACCACGTGTGTCCGGCCGCGAGCGCGCAGCCAGTCCTCGGCGGCGCGGAACAGGATCTGGAAGACGGCCGGATCGTCCTCGCCCGCAATCATGCCGAAGTGGCCGTCCAGGCGGCCCGGGGCGGGCTGCGGGGTCAGCTGGTCGATCTGGGCGCTGATCCGGCCGACGTCACGGCCGCCCCGCGTGGCCAGGAACAGCTGGACCTCGGCATGGGCGAAGAACGGATTGGTCTTGGGCGTCAGGGCCTCTGTCCGCTCCATGAACAGCGGCGTGATCCAGTTCGGATCCTTGGCGTTGAGGCGCGCGGGCAGGGCGATGAAACGCTTCAGCTCGTCCGGCGTCTTGACCGGTATGACCTGAAGGTCGGCGTTCGCGGAATCGAAAGGCATCACCCCTCCAGGGCCAAGAAGGTTCGCACGGCGAGGGCGCCGAAGATCACGGGGGCGGCCCAGACGGCCAGCCAGGGCGACAGCGAGCCGGACTCGCCCAGGGCGGTCAGCATGCCGTTGGCCACCAGGAACAGCAGGCCGGCGGCCAGGCCGGTGGTCAGCAGCACCGCGCCCTGGCCGCTGCGGAAGTTCGCCAGGGCCACGGGCGCGCTCAGCAACAGCATCACCAGCGACACGAACGGGCTGGCGAAGGCGGCCTGCAGGTGGGTCGCGTAGAAGCTTTCCGGCCGGTCGGAACCGCCGTTCTCCAGCGCGCGGCGGGCCGAGGCGGCGGTGGGCATGGCGTCCTCGCCGAAGAGGCCTTGGACGTCCTGCGGCTTCAGCGAGGTCGGCCAGGTGGTCGTGGCGGCCATGGAGGCCTGGGCCAGATCGCCGGTGAAGCGGGTGGTCTTGGGCTGCTCCAAGGTCCAGGCGTGGTTCCTGTAGTGGGCCTTGGGGGCCTCGACCTTCTCGATCAGGATGCCCTTGGGATCGCGGCGGAAGACCGTGATGTTGGTGATCTCGCGGCCGTCCGCCGAGGCGCTGGCGCCGATCACCAGGTCGGTCCCGGCCCGGAAAGTGCGGGGCGAGGGCGTCTTGCGCTCGGCGACGGGGGTGGTGTTCTTCCACCAGTCGGCCAGGGTCGGGTCGGCGCGTGGGGCCAGGACCTGGCCGCACAGGGCGTCCAGCAGCATCACCGCGATGGCCGCCGGCACGGCCATGCCGACGATGCGATAGCCCGAGACGCCGCTGGCCCGCATGGCCACCACGGCGCTTTCGCGGGCCAGGCCGGAGAAGGCGAACAGGCCGCCGGCCAGCACGGCGATCGGCGCGACCTGCTCGAACAGGCGCGGCAGGCGGAGGGCGGCGTAGTAGGCCACGCCCGCGACGCCCAGGCCGCGATCGAGGATGTCGGTGGTCACGTCCAGCAGGTCCAGGATCTGCAGGATGGACATCAGGATCAGGGCCGCGCCGAGGATGCGGGTGGCGACTGTCTTCAGGACGTAGAGCTGCAGCTTCATGCGGCTTGTCGCTTCTTCGGCAGGGGCAGGGCGTGGACGATATGCGCCACGACCTTGTTGATGCGGCGGACCAGGCGCGAGACCGGCGTGTCGCCCGGTCGGGTGCGGCTGCCGACGAACAGCCAGACGGCCAGGGCGGCGAACAGGGCGAACGGGACCCAGATGGCCGGGAGCGGCGCGACCTTGCCGGCCTTGGCCAGGCTCTGGCCCAGCAGCAGCGAGTGCTGGAAGGCCAGAAGCAGCAGGCCGGCCATGACCAGGCCCGGCGCGCGGTTGCCGCGCTTGGAGGCCAGGCCCAGCGGGAAGGCCAGCAGCGGCAGGAACGGCAGGAAGATCGCCCGCGCCCAGCGGCCGTAGAGCTCGCTGAGCAGGGTTTCCCTGGAGACGACTGGGTTCTTGGACTTGGCCTGCCGGGCCAGTTCCCCCAGGGTCAGCTCGCGCTCGTCGCTGCCACGGTCGCGCAGCAGAACGGCCGCGGCGGCCAACGGAGTCTGGGTGGTCAGGCTGTCGAAGGCGAGGTTGCGGTACTGGCCGTTGACGTCGTGGGCGATACGGCGGCCATCCTTCAGGTCCATGGTGATGGTCTTGCCGCCAGCGTCCATCTTCAGGTCGGCCGAGGCGGCGGTGATGATCTCTTCCTGGCCCTTGGTGTCCAGGCGGCGGATGAACACCCGCGTCAGGCGCTGCCCCGCGAGGTCGGCGCTGTCGGCGGTCAGCAGCGAGCCCTTGTCGTCGATGAAGGCGCCGCCGGCGAGCCGGCCGTTCCAGCCGGCGTTGATCGCCGCGTGCATGACGGCGCGATAGGTGTAGCGGCTGTAGGGCTGCATGTAGCCGAACACGCCGACGCTGAAGACGCTGAGGAACACGCCGACGATGAAGAACGGCGCGGCGATGCGCTCCAGCGACTGGCCGCTGGCCAGCAGGGCGTCGATCTCCGAGCCGTCCGACAGCTTCACGATGACGATGAACAGCGCCACGAAGAACGCCACCGGCAGGGCCAGGCCCAGATAATGCGGCACCAGGTTGGCGGCCAGCTGGGTGACATAGCCGAAGCGGGCGCTGCTCTGCGACAGCACGTCCAGCAGACGCAGGACGCGCTCCAGCAGAAGGGCCACGACCGTGACGCCCAGGCAGCCGACCAGCGGCCAGAACAGCAGGCGCAGCAGGTAACGGTCGATCAGCCGCATTGGGCCGGCTTGCAGGTCCTTGGCGCTCACGCTTGGATCCAGGCTTGCGCGAAACGGGCGGCGAGGCGCGCGACGGCGTCGGTCGAAAGCTCGACGGCCGAGCCCAGGGCGGGCGCGGCCGGCCAACCGGTGTCAGGGAAAGACTGGCCCTCGTGCTCGCGAACGCCGTCGTAGCGCGGAAGCACGTGGAAATGGACGTCTTTGTCGACCATCATCAACATCAGGTAATTGATCTTCTCGTATCCTACCTGCGCCCTCAGCAGACGTTCGATGCCGGAGACGGCGATCTGAAGGTCCGCGAAGGCGGCGGGACTCACTTCTGAGAACGCCTGGACGGCTTCCTTGCACACCAGGACCAAAGACCCAAATGTCGGTTGCTTCGGACGGACGAGAATCAGCCAGTGATCGGTCTCCGCGATCTTGGAACCGGGGTAGCCGAACGCCAGGGCGGTGGGATTGGTCATGAGAAAGCCGGAACTCTAGGCTGATGTCGCCCGGAGCCTGTCCGTTCGGACAGGCTCAAGGTTTAGAAATGCAGAGCACGCCAGGATTAACCGCTCATACTTCACCCCGGCGGGCGCGTAACGAGTAACAATAGGGATGCGGCCTTTTACATGGAAGCACGATCCGTTCTGATCGGCGTGATGTTCGCGGGACTGGCGATGGCGGGAACCGCCCATGCCCAGGGCGTCGCTGCGCGCGAGCTGACGGACAAGGAGTGCGTGGGCCGCAAGACCGCCACCCGGCTCAACGTCCAGGTCGGGGCTCTGCGCTCCGACGCGGGCAATGTGGTGATCACGATCTATCCTGGGGACCCCAGCCGCTTCCTGATCCCGCGCGGCAAGCTGGCCCAGGCCAAGATCAAGGCCTCCGCCCCCATGAGCCAGGCCTGTTTCTTCCTGCCGTCGGCGTCGGACGCCTATGCGGTGGTGATCTATCACGACGCCGATGGCGACGGGGATTGGGATCGCGGCCCCGGCGGCATGCCGGCGGAAGGCTACGGCTTCTCGAACGACGCCCCGACCAAGTTCGGCTCGCCGGCGTTCGACGCGGTGCGTTTCGGGGTCAAGCCGGTCGGCGAGACCACCATCCGCATCAAGGTGCGTTACCCGTCGTCCAAGTGAGATCGGCCAGGCTGTAGCGGCCCAGCTCGCTCAGGCCTTCGCGGCCGGGCTCGACGCCCCGCGCCACGATCCGCACGCGGCGGCCGTCGACCGGGCTGTCCTCGATCTCGATGGCGTGCCAGCGGGCCGGGGAGTGGCCCGAGGGCTTGGCCGAGGCCGACGGCACGCCCAGCACCGGGATCGCGGCGCTGTTCGGACCGGGCACGGAGCCGACCAGGGCCTCGTGGGCGTGGCCGTGCAGGACGAGGTCCGCGCCGTGCCGGGCCAGAATCGCCCGCAGCGCTTCCTGGTCTTCCAGGGCCTTGCGCTTGGACACCGCGCCTTTCTGAGGCGGGTGGTGCAGCACGACGAGGCGGAAGAGATCCTTGTAGGCGGGATCGGCCAGAAGGGCGTCCAGGCGGTCCAGCTGGTCCTCACCCAGACGGCCGGTGGCGAGGTGCGGGGCGGTGCGGACGGCCGAGCACAGGTTGAAGATCGCTGCCGGACCGCGCACCCGCACCTGCGGGAACTGGGCCTCGCCGGCGTCGCCCAGCCAAGGCGTCCAGGTCACGAAGCGTTCGTCGTCCGCGCCGGCCAGGGCGTCGTGATTGCCCGGGCTGACCGTGAAGTCCGCAGGGTTCCCCAACGATTCCAGCCAGGTGCGCGCGGCCGCGATCTCCGTACGCGAAGCAAAGTTGGTGAGATCGCCGCTGATCACCACATGATCGGGGGCGGCGGCCCGCACGTCGGCGACCAGCGAGGCCAGCACCTCGGGGCGATGGACCTTGTGCTTGCGGCGCCAGGCGATGCGGCTGAGCAGGCGTTTTGTGAAGACGTCCCTCCACCCGAACGCGCCCGGCGGCGGCGGCAGATGGGGGTCCGAGAGGTGTGCGATGCGATATATGGACAAGACGGCTCGGGTCGTTCTGGTCGAAACGGGCGAAGCTGCTTATCAATCGCCTCGGATTTCAAAAGGTATATCTGTCTTTGAGCGCTGAAACACAAATTGGAGCCGGCGTGGGGCCGCGGGCCCTGACCGTGGGTCAGGCCAATGGTCGCATCTGGGGCATGACCTCGGCCGAGCGCCTGTCGCGGATCTATCGTCGCCTGGGCCTGACCGAGACGCCTGCCGTGGATCTGTCCAACGCCGTGGTCGCCGTCGACGCCGGCTGGGTGTTCGACGAGTCGCTGATCAAGGCCCTGGCGGGCCGCGAGGGCGCGGTACTGGTCGACGACGCCGGCCGCGCCGTGGCCGTGCACGCCCCCGCCGACATCGCCTATGCCGCCAGCGAAGCCCTGAACGCCGGCCAGGACCCCTCGGGCCTGGACCCGCGCCTGGTACGCCTAACGTCGCTGGAGCTAGGGTCGGCCTACAACAGCGCCCTGCGCAAGCGCGAGCCGCCGGTGCTGGAGCGCCTGACGCCGGAGACCGTCCGTGCGGTCGAGAAGCGCCTGTTCCAGGGCTCCTACAAGGGCGTCACCGACCTCGTCACCAAGTACGTGTGGCCGACGCCGGCCCGGATCGTCACCCGCTGGTGCGCCATCGCCAGGATGACCCCGAACCAGGTGACCTTCATCGGCTTCCTGCTGACCCTGGCCGCCACCTGGCTGTTCTGGCATGGTCAGTTCGGCTGGGGCCTGGTCTGCGCCTGGATCATGACCTTCCTCGACACCGTCGACGGCAAGCTGGCCCGGGTGACCCTGACCTCGTCGAAGTGGGGCAACGTCTTCGACCACGGCATCGACCTGTTGCACCCGCCATTCTGGTGGTGGGCCTGGTTCGTCGGCGTCTACGCGGTTGGCCAGTGGATCCCGTACGCCGGCCTGAGCCTGGCCATCGTCGTCGGCGGCTATGTGGCCCAGCGGGTGGAGGAGGGGATCTTCCTGGCCCTCTTCAAGCTGGAGATGCACGCCTGGCGGCCGTTCGACAGCTTCTTCCGCCTGATCACCGCGCGTCGAAACCCGAACCTGATCCTGATGACCGGCTGCGCCCTCGCGGGTCGTCCGGACGTCGGCTTCACCCTGGTGGCGATCTGGACCGCCGTGTGCTTCGTCGTCCACGCCGTGCAGATCCTGCAGGGCCTGGCCGCGCCGAAGGGCTCCATCCAATCCTGGCTGTCGAAATGACGCGCATCGGGGTCGTCCGCAATCCGAAGAGCCACGGCAACCGGATCCGACCCCCCGGTCCGCCGCCCGAGGGTGTGCGCCTGGTCGAGCCCTTCGGCCGCGACGCCCTTCGCGCCGAGCTGGAGATCTTCGCCCGCGACGGCCTGGACCTGCTGATCATCGATGGCGGCGACGGGACGGTGCGTGACGTCATCAGCCTGCTGCCGCACACCTTCGGCGAGGACCTGCCGCTGCTGGCGGTGTTGCCGTCGGGAAAGACCAACGTCCTGGCGATCGACCTGGGCACCCCCGACGACTGGCGTCTGGAGGAGGCGCTGATCGCGGCCCGCCGGAGCGAGCCGACCATCAAGTCGCGTCCGCCCCTGCGGGTCAGCTGGGCCGACGAGCGCCCTTGCCTGCAGGGTTTCTTCTTCGGCGTCGGCGCGCCGGTGAAGGCCACCAGCCTGTCTCAGAAGGTCCATAAGGTGGGCTTCTTCCATAATCTGGCCGTGGCCGTGACCATCGTCACCGCCGCCTTGGGCGCGCTGTTCGGCGGCGCGCGCGACGAATGGCGCGAGGGCGTGCCGGCCAGGCTCGTTCTGGACGGCGAGAGCCAGCCGGGCGGCGAGCGCTTCGCCGTCGTGGCCACCGCCCTCAAGCGCCTGCCGTTCGGCCTGAAGCCCTTCGGCGCGCCCCGCGAGGGCCTGAAGCTGCTGGACGTCGACGCCCCGCCGCACCGCCTGCTCAAGGCCTTGCCGATGGTGCTGAGCGGCAAGGTCGTGCCCGCGCTGGAGGGCATGGGCTATCGCCGCCGAGACCCGCGCCAGGTCAGCCTGGCCGGCGGCGCGCCGTTCGTGCTGGACGGCGAGATCTTCGAGGGCGGCGAGCTGACCATCGGTCTGGGTCCCGCCCTGAGGTTCCTGGTCGGATGAGCCGCCTGCGCGACCTGGTCGCGGCCGAGCTCTCCGTTTCGACCCCCGCGCCGATCACCGCCTTCGCCGAGCACCTGACGACGGTGTTTCGGGACGCGCGGGCGGTGCTGTTCTACGGCTCGATCCTGCGCACGGGCGATCTGTCGGGGGTGCTGGACTACTACGTCCTGACCGAGCGTCCCCCGGCCGGCTGGCGGGGCTTTTTCACCCGCATCCTGTGGCCGGACGTCAGCTATCACGAGATGACGCACCAGGGAGAGGTGCTGCGGGCCAAGGTCGCCTCGATGACGCTGGAACAGTTCCAGCGGGCCGCCGCCGGCGAGACCAAGGACACCACCATCTGGGCCCGCTTCGTCCAGCCCTGCGCGCTGATCTGGGCGGCCCAGGAAGAGGGGGGCTCGAGGGCGCGTGAGACGGTCGTGGACGCCGTGACCAACGCCTGCCGCACGGCGGGCCGCTTCGCCATCGCTCTGGGGCCTCAGGGAGGCGCTCCGCACGCCCTGTGGACCGCGTTGTTCCGCGAGACCTACAAGGCCGAGCTGCGCGTCGAGAAGGCGGGCAGGGAGGTCTCGATCCTGACCTTCGATCCCGAGCGCTACGACCGCGTCATGCAGGCCGTCCAGGCCGACGAGGGTGGGGCCATGGCGCCGGACGAGCGCGCCCGCCTGAAGAAGGCCTGGGGCGTGCGCCGGCTGCTGGGCAAGCCGCTGAACGTGGCGCGGCTGATCAAGGCCGCCTTCACCTTCCAGGGCGCGTCCCGCTACGCCGCCTGGAAGATCGAGCGTCACACCGGCGTGGCCGTCGAGGTCACCCCCTGGCGCGAGCGGCACCCGATCCTCTCGGCCCCGGCGGTGCTGCTGAGGGTTTGGAAGAGCCGCCGGAAGGTTTCCTGACAAACAAAAACGCCCGGACCGCGAGGTCCGGGCGTCTTCGTTCAGCGATGGGAGCGGTCTCAGGCGCGAGCGCGCTTGAGGGGCTCGATGACGCCCAGGGCCGCGCCGATTTCGGCGAAGGCGCCCAGGACGGCGTCGATCTGCTCGTCGGTGTGGGCGGCGCTGACGCTGGCGCGCAGCAGCGGACGGCTGTCCGGCGTGGCGGGCGGCAGGGCCAGGTTCAGATAGACGCCAGCCTGCAGCAGGCCGTTCCACATGGCGATGGCGCGTTCCTGGTCCGGAATGGTCGTGGCGACCACCGGGCTGGCCGTCGGGCCGGTGTGGAAGCCCATGGCGGTCAGGCCGTCATAGAGGCGCTTGGCGTTGCGGTTCAGGCGGTCGCGCAGCTCAGGCTGTTCGACCATGCGGCGCAGGGCGGTGATGGTCGAGGCGACCACGGCCGGCGGCAGCGAGGCGGTGAACATGTACGGGCGGCAGACGACGCGCATGACGTCGAAGTCGTCCAGGTTCGAGACGCAGAAGCCGCCGATGGCGCCCAGGCTCTTGGAGAAGGTGCCGACGATGAAGTCGACGTCGTCTTCCACGCCGGCGGCTTCGGCCAGGCCGCGGCCCGTGGCCCCCAGCACGCCCATCGAGTGGGCTTCGTCGACCAGCAGGTAGCCGCCCAGCTCACGCTTCACGGCGGCGATTTCCTTCAGCGGCGCGACATCGCCGATCATCGAATAGACGCCCTCGACGACGATCAGGCGCTCGCCCGGCGCATCGCCCAGGCGACGCAGGCGCTTGGCCAGATCTTCGGGGTCGTTGTGGCGGAAGCGGATGACCTCGGCGTGGCCCAGACGCGAGCCGTCGTAGATCGAGGCGTGGCTGTCGGCGTCGAGGATCAGGTGGTCGCCGCGACCGACCAGGGTCGAGAGCACGCCCAGATTGGCCTGGTAGCCGGTCGTGAAGACCATGGCGTGCTTGCGGCCGTAGAACTTGGCCAGTTCCTGCTCGAGCTCGACGTGCGCCTCGAACGAACCGTTGGCGATGCGCGAGCCGGTCGTGCCGGTGCCGCGCTCCTGGACGGCCTTCACCGAGGCGTCGATGGCCTCCTGGTCGAAGGTCAGGCCCAGATAGTTGTTGGTGCCCAGCAGGATGGTCGGGCGACCCTCGACGACACCTTCGGTCGGCGAGGTGACGGCGTCGAAGCGAACCTTGAACGGATCGGCGCCGGCGTCCTGGATGGCCTTGTACGCATCGCGATAGGCCAGGTGCTTATCAAACAGCCCCATTAGTTAAGCCCTAGTCCGGAGATCATTGATCAGTTTGGAGAGGTCGCCGGCGGTCTCGACGGACGCCAGGCGATCGAGGGGAATGGAGATGTCGAAGGTGTCTTCGAGCTCCATGATGATGTTCATGAGGGCTAGCGAATCCACGGCGAGGTCGCGGCCGATATGCGATTCCGAGCGAACCTCGACAGGCCGTCCCAGAACCTTGCTCGCCGCCACCCCGATCTCGCGCAAGCTGAGATCCGTCACCGTATCCATTCTAAATCAAACCTCCGGGAGCCCCACCCGTGACACTACTGTAACGGCGAGTCTGTCAGATTTCCGCCTTATTCGAACTAGGCGCCGATATTTTTGGGCAACCAACCCTCTGTCCGATACCAATCGACGGTGTGAGCAAACCCATCGATCAGGCCGAACACGCTGGGTACTCCCTCCGACATCGGAGCGCTAGATAGTGACCAATCGGCGTGAAGCAACTCCCTGACCTTGCCCGAACCGAACACAAAAGGGGTGTTCGAGGCGGAAGACCAAGCATCCGCAAGGGTTCCGGCCAGTGTCAAAGCCTTGTCGGGAAGCCTTACCAGGCGTGGGTTTGCACCCATTACGGACGCGGCCGCGCTCATGATTTCCGTCCAGGTGTAACCGTCACGCCGCACATCCGAGAGCTCAACCAGACCCTGAATCGGGTTTGTGCAGTAGCTCGAGAGCTTTTTTGCGGCGTCCTGGACATGGATCATGGCCACCCGGGCGTCCGGCGACAGCACCGGCAGGATCGGGCTTTTCGCGGCCAGCTCGAACAGCGGCAGGGTTTCGGTGTCGCCGGGGCCATAGATGGCCGGCGGCCGCACGATCAGGGCTTCGGGATAGGCTTCGCGGACCGCGTCCTCGCCCGCGCGCTTGCTGGCGGCGTAGTTCGAGAGCCCCGGCTCACGGGCGGCGAGACTGGAAACCAGGATAAAACGAGCGCCGGCGGCCTTGGCGGCCAGGGCGGCGGCGCGGGCCCCGTCGCGGTTGACGACGTTGAAGCCCTCCAGCGTGGCGGCCTTGATCAGGCCGGCCACATGGACGACCACCTCGGCTCCGTGAGCCAGGCGGTCCAGCGCGCCGGGGGTCTTGAGGTCGCCGGCGACGACCTCGACCTCGATGTCGCGCCAAAGGGGGTGGATCGGGTCGCGGCGGACCAGGACGCGGGGCGTCCAGCCGTCCTGGGCCAGGGTCTGGACCAGGTGACGGCCCAGGAAGCCCGTGGCTCCGGTGACCGCGACAACAGGGTTAGTCACCGTAGGTTCCGGCCAGGTAGGCGACCTTGGCCTTGGAGCGGCTGAGCTTGCCCGACGAGGTCTGGGGCAGGGCGTGGGCGCCGACCAGTTTCACCTTGGCCTCGACCCCGTGGCGGGTGCGCAGCAGGGTGGCGACCTGTTCGACCAGGGCCGCGCGGCTGTCGGCGTCGCCGCCGCGCGCCTGGACCAGGACCACGATCTGATCTTCCGGCTCGGCCGGGATCGAGAAGGCGCAGACGTCGCCGCTGCGCAGGCCCTCGATCTCGTGGTCGGCGGTCCATTCCAGGTCCTGCGGCCAGATATTGCGGCCGTTCAGGATGATCAGGTCCTTGGCGCGGCCGGTGATGACGATCTCGCCTTCGATCTTGAAGCCGATGTCGCCGGTGTCCAGCCAGCCATCGGCCGACAGCACGCGGGCGCTCTCTTCCGGATTGGCGAAATAGCCGCTCATCACCGAGGGACCCTTGGCGAAGATGCGGCCGACGCCGCGCTCGGGCAGGACGGCGCCGTTCTCGTCGCGGACTTCCAGGAAGTGGTGGGGCAGGGCGGGGCCGCAGCGGGCGAAGTCGCGGGCGCGGTCCGAGCCTTCCGGCGCGTCGACGGCCAGGTTGTCACGCTCCAGGCGCTCGACGTCCAGGGTCTCGGCGCGCAGGCCCTTGCCCAGCGGGGCCATCGACAGGGCCAAGGTGGCCTCGGCCATGCCGTAGCTGGCCACGAAGGCCTTGTCCGAGAAGCCAACCGGGCCGAACGCCTCGACGAAGGCCTTCAGCGGCGGCATGCGGATCATGTCGCCGCCCAGGCCGGCCTGGCGCCAGTGGCTGAGATCGTAGGTCTCGAGCGACTGGCCCTGAACGCGGCGGGCGCAGAGCTCGTAGCCGAAGGTGGGGCTGTAGGCGGTGGTGGCCTTGTTGCGGGAAATCAGGTCGATCCACAGCAGCGGTCGGCGGACGAAGGCGCCGGTGGGCAGCAGGTCGACCGACATCTGGCAGCTCAACGGGGCCAGCAGGAAGCCGATCAGGCCCATGTCGTGATACAGCGGCAGCCACGAGATGGCGCGGTCGCTGGGCACGACCTGCAGGCCGTCGCGGGTGATCGCCACGCAGTTGGCCATCAGGGCCTTGTGCAGGACGAGGACGCCGGTCGGGGTGCGGGTGCTGCCCGACGAGAACTGCAGGTAGCAGGGGCTGTCCGGGGTGATGGTCGGCAGTGCGCCGCCGCCGTCTTCCGGCAGATCGGCCAGGACGCCGGCGAAGTCCAGTTCAGCGCGTTCGCCGATCTCGGCCACGAAGTCCTTCAGGCCCACCGGACCGATCAGGATCTTGGCCTTGGCCGAGCGGGCCAGGTTGGTGATCTGCTCGATATAGGCCGCGCGGCCGCCCAGCGGGGTCGGCAGGGCCATCGGTGCGGGCAGCAGGCCGGCGTATTGGCAGGCGAAGAAGGCGCGGACGAAGTCGGCGTCGGTCTCGGCCAGCAGGGCCACGCTGTCGCCGACCTTGGCCCCGGTCGCCAGCAGGCGGCGGGCCAGCGCCACGGCGTCCTCGCGCAGCTTGGCGTAGGGGATGGCCTCGACCAGTTCGCCGCGCAGCGAATAGAGATTGATCCCCGTCTCGCCGGTCGCGGCGAAATCGAGGGCCTGGGTCAGGGTCGGGAAGTCGGCGAACCGAACGGTGCGGTCAGACGCCGTGGGCGTGATCATAACTTGGGCCTTCATCGTCTTTGGTCGTGCGCGCGGAATCGTCTTCCGTCGCGAGTCGGGCGAGCCTGCGGCGCGCCATGAAATACATGCCGACGGCCATTGCCAAAGCGGACGCAACCAATGCGGCGCCCGCGCCGGCCAGGCCGAACGTGTTTATCAGCGGAACCAGGGCCGCCAGATAGGCGATCACGACCACCAGCCGGACGGCCAGCGCCGCGCCGGCGGCCCGCATCGAGACCAGCATCGGCTCCAGCGGCAGGGTCATGACCCCGATGGCCGCGGCGGCGACCTGCCAGTTCATGACCCCGGCGGCCGCGCCATACGCCTTGCCCATGACGATCTCAAGGATCCAGCGGCCGGCGAGCAGGCTGACCAGCAGCAGGACGCCCGCGGCGCCGCCGCCGATCAGGCCGATCTGGAGGGCCAGCTTGGTCATGGCCTGCTGGCCGCCGGAGGCGCGCATCTTGGCCAGTTCGGGGTACATGGCCGGCACCATCAGGCGGGCGGGCTTGGCCATGCCGTCGGCGACCTGGCGGCCGATCCGCCAGAAGGCGGCCTGGACCGGGCCCAGCACCGCGCCCACCACCATGGTCAGCACGTGGGTGAAGCCGACATCGATCGTGCTGGAGAAGTTGGTGGCCATGGCGAAGCGCCAAACGCCCGGCAGGCCATGGCTGGTCGGACCCAGCAGAGTGAAGTCCTTGAGCAGGCCGCGCTTGTTCAGGTCCCAGATGGCGATGGCGGCGATGTAGAAGAACGAGGCGAAGGTGCCGGCCGCCCAGGCCAGCAGGAACCACTGGATCGGCGCCTGCGTCACGGCGCAGACGCCGCAGCCGATCATCCGCACCAGCGAGCTGACCGCCTGCTGGCCGGCCAGGAAACGGAAGCGGTCGAACAGGCGCAGCAGGCCCACGCCCGTGGCCGAGGTCATCACCCCGATCGACAGGGCGTAGAGCGCCCCGTAGCCGGTCATGTCGGCCGGCCACTGCAGCTCGCGCCAGAAGAGATAGGCCCCCAGCACGCCCAGGGCCGTGCCCAGGACGCCGCTGATCAGGTCCAGCAGCAGCGACAGGCGCAGCACCTGCTGGAACCTGGGGCGGTCGCCCTCCATCGCCGGAGCCGTGCCGTAGGTGATCAGGGTCTGCCAGGACTGGAAGTGCGCCACCTCGCCCAGGAACTGGGCGAAGGCGTTGATCAGCACGACCACGCCCATCAGCTCCTTGCCCAGGCTTCGGGCGGTCAGGGCGATATAGGCCAGGCCGACGATGGCGTTGACCACCCGGCCGCTCAACAGCTGGCCGGCGTTGGCCAGCACCTTGGCCAGCGGCGAGACGGGCTTGGCCGCTTGGGCTTCTGGCGGGGCGACGTCGCTCATGCGGCGCGCTCCAGCTTGTCGACGATGGCGCGGGCCGCACGAACCGAGGCGGTGACGTTGCTGACATCGAAGGTCTCGTCGATGCCCCAGACCTGGGCCTCGCGATAGTCGTCGTGGGTGGCGAAGGCCTCGTCCAGGCCTTCGCCCAGCCGGTCGATGCTCTCCAGCACCGGGCCGTACAGCCAGTGATGGAAGCTGGGATCGCCGCACCAGGACGCGCCGCTGCTGTTGAGGAACAGGCACGGCTTGGGCGTGCGCAGGAACTCGTAGACCTGGCTGGAGACGTCGCCCAGATAGAGATCGGCGGCCTTGGTGTAGGTCATGTCCGCCGCGGCCGGTCCGCCCAGATCGACATGGATTCGCGGGTTCTCGGCGAAGGTCTTGAAGGCCGCGCGCTCCTCGGTCGAGGCGGTCTCGAACAGCCGGATGTGCGGGGCGAAGATCAGGTTGTAGCGGTCGTTGGCCGCGAAATGCTCCAGCACCTGCTGGCCCCACTTGGGCCACGAGCCCAGTTCGGCGTGGAAGTGCGGGTTGTACAGCACCACCGGACCGGGGCGCTCGAACCGCGGGACGTCGCGCGGCGGCAGCTCGTCGACCAGGTCGAACTTGGGATAGCCGACCATGGCGCAGGTGTCTTCGGTGACCCAACCCTCTTGCAGCATGCGGTCGCGCTGCTTGCGGCCGGCGGCCATGACCAGGTCGAACAGCTTCAGCCGCGGTTCGAACGGGCCCTCGCGGTCGCCGGCGCCGTGCTGGGTGTAGACCAGCAGCGGATGGCGCACGCCGATGCGGCGCAGCAGGGCGGTGGTGCGCTCGGGCGTGATCACCGCGTCGTAGCGGGCCAGGCGCGCGGCGTTGGCGATCAGCATCGGCGCCTTGGGCGGAGCGCCGCCGCCGCCCAATCGCCGCAGCCAGGCCGGTGGAAGGAGGACCAGTTCGATCGGCGCGCCGCCCAGCTCGGCGATCAGACCGGCGACGTAGTCGATCAGTTCCGGCGTGGTCGCGGCGATCTCGACCTTGATGGTCGGCCAGCGTCTGGCCATGGCGACGGCCACCGACAGGCTGTGCCAGACCTGATGGTGTTGCGCGATGTAGAGAAAGCAGACGCGTTTGGCGGCGGCCACGTCAGCGCTTAGGCTCCAGCCGGGTGCGGACGCGGCCGTTCAGCACGACGCGGTCGCCCTTGTCGGTGACGTTGTAGCTGTTGGCGCGCGTGCTGCCCTTCGGACCCGAACCGGCGATGCCCGCCCCGCCGCTGACCTCGCCCGTGCGCATGTCGATCAAGGCCTGGGGCGCGTCGAAATCGTAGCCCTCGGCGCTCGTGATCTTGACGTCCTCCGACAGCAACAGGGTGTGCTCAGCCTCGCGGTAGAGGCCGGTCTTGGCCGTCGCCTGGCTGGGATTGGGCGCGCCGTAGCCGCGCACCAGCAGGGGCGTCGTCAGCCGCACCAGGTTCTGGTCCTTGGCGTCGCGCTCGGCGTGGTCGGCGGTGATCAGGAAGGCGCGGCCGTCCTTCAGCACGCCGGTGAAGCGCGGCTTGTTCAGCAGCAGGGGCGTGTCGGCCGCCTGGGTCTGCGTCTTGTTCGAGGCGAAGCTGCGCAGCGAGGCCTGGGCGACCACGGCGACGCCGACGCCGATGGCGAACAGGGCCAGCACGAGGCGCAGGCGACGGACCGGCGCCCGGCGACGATTGCGGGCCCGTTCTGCGGCGCTTTCAACGGGAGGGACGGCCGAGGCGCCGTCGGTCTGGGTGAGCATTTGGGGAATGGATAGTCCCACGTTGTCATTCGCCCAAGACCTTTGTTTCCCGACGCGCGGTCGCAGGGGCCGTAAGCTGTCTGCAGATGGCGGCGATCAGCCCGTCTTCAAGTGCGGTTGTTTGGGGCGGCGAAGCGCGTGATGATCCGCGCCATGTTCCATCGCCCCTCGCAGCACAAGGATTTCGGCGTCTTCCTGCCCGTGGCCAACGGCGGCTGGATCGTGTCGAAGACCACGCCCACGCTGGACGGCCTGTACGCCCAGAACCGCGCCGCGGCGGTCACGGCCGATCGGGTCGGCATGGATTTCGTGATGTCGATGGGCAAATTCCGCGGCTTTGGCGGCGAGACCGATCACTGGGGGACCTCGCTCGAGTCGGTGACCCTGATGGCCGCCATCGCCGAGGCGACGGAGCGGGTGCGCATCTGGGCCACGGTGCATCCGCTGCTGCAGAATCCCGCTGTGGCGGCCAAGATGATCGCCACCCTGGACCACATCAGCGGCGGCCGGGCGGGGCTGAACATCGTCGCCGGGGCCTACAAGGCCGAGTTCGCCCAGATGAGCGCCTGGGACGATTCGCTGTCCCACGACGACCGCTACGGCCTGGCCGAGGAGTGGACGACCATCGTCAAGCGGCTGTGGGCTGAGGACAGCGTCGACTTCGCCGGCAAGTTCTTCACGATGCAGGACTGCCAGTCGCGGCCCAAGCCGTTGTCGCGGCCGCGTCCCGAGCTGATCTGCGCGGGCATGTCCGACCGCGGCTTCCAGTTCTCGGTGCGGGAGGCCGACGCCTGCTTCATCGGCGGCCGCTCGCGGGAAGAACACCGCGAGGCCTCGCGTCGCGCCAAGGCCTTGGCCGCCACCCTGGGCAAGACCGTCCGCACCTATGCCATGTGCACCCTTATCCACGCCGAAAGCGACGCCACGGCCGAGGCCCTGGTCCGCCGCTACGCCGAGGGCGCCGACATGGGCGCGATCCTGGCCATGCTGGCCAGCTGGGGCGTGCCGGCCGAGCGCCTGGCCTCGGTGGCCGAGAAGCAGGGCGCGTTCATGACCCAGACCATGGTCGGCTCGCCCGCCACCTGCGGCGAGCAGGTCGAGGCCTTCATGACCGAGTGCGAGCTGGACGGTCTGATGCTGATCTTCCCGGACTATGTGGAGGGGCTGTCGATGTTCGGTTCCGAGATCCTGCCCAGGCTGCGCGCGGTGTTTTCGTGAACCTGGAGCACTGGATCGCGCCCGACCGCACGGCGCTGGTGATCATCGACATGCAGGTCGATTTCGGCTCGCCCGAGGGCCTGGCGGCCCAGTGGGGGCTGGATCTCTCGGCCGTGCCGGCGGCCCTGGCGGCGGCTCAGCGCCTGGCGGACGCCGCGCGGGCGGCGAGCGTCCCGGTGGTGTTCGTGGGCCTTTTCACGACGCCCGAGACCGACTCCGACGCCTGGGACGAGCGGATGCGCCGGCGCGGCAATGATCCCGAGGCCGGCCCGGCGCTGTGCCGCGCCGGCTCGCCGGGCAGCGACTTCGTCGGCCCCCAGCCCGCGCCGGGCGAACTGGTCCTGCGCAAGACCCGCTACAGCCCCTTCTGGGACACCGACATCGACGCGCAATTGAAGGCGCTGGAGGTCGACACCCTGGTGATCGCCGGCCTGACCACCGAGTGCTGCGTCGCCGACACCGCCAAGGACGCCTTCAACCACGACTACCAGGTGTTCATCGCCGCCGACGCCTGCGCGGCCTACGAGCCGGACCTGCACGCCGTGGCGCTGAAGATGCTGGACCTGAACACCGCGATCCTGACCGACACGGCCAGCGTCGCCGTCGCCTGGAGCGCTTCGTGAGCGTGACGCAAGCCGATCGGGACGCGATCGCCGCCGCCATCGACACCGATGAATTGACCCAACTGGCCCTGACCCTGGGCAACATCCCCAGCCGCTCGGGGCAGGAGCGGGCGGCTGGCGACTTCGTCCATGACTGGATGGCCCGCGAGGGCTTCTCGCCGCGCAAGGTCGGGGCGACCGAGGACCGGTTCAACGTGATCGGAACCTATGGCGGCCTGGGCGTCGGCAAGACCCTGCTGTTCACGGCCCATCTGGACACCGAGAGCCCGACCCGTGACCCCGACCTCGACGTCCACAAGTACAGCCCCGCCACCCTGGCCGATCCGGAGTGGGAGCGCTGCTGGCTGGAGGACGGCCAGTTGCGCGGCTATCCGATCGCCAATGATCGCGGGCCGATGACCTGCTTTCTGATTGCGGCCAAGGCCCTCAAGACCGCCGGCTATGGCCTGGCCGGGAAGATGTACCTGACCGCCTGTCCGGGCGAGATCGGGCCCGAGCCGATCGAGGCGCATCGCGGGATCGCGTATCTGGGCAAGGACATCGGCGCTCACTACCTGTTCCACCACGGCGGCGTCGCGCCCGACTACGCCATCGCCGCCGAGGGGTGCGACTTCGGCTGGACCAGCGTCGGCTGCGGCTATGCGGTGTTCCGGCTAAGGCTTTGGGGCGAGGGGACTTTCACCCCGCTGCTGCGCCATCCCGAGCGCGCCGCCGACCACCCCAATCCGCTGTATCGCCTAGGCCAGCTGACCGACGCCATCCACGCCTGGACCCGGGACTGGGAGGCCGCCAGCCGCTACGAGAGCGCCGGCGGGATCGCCGAGCCGAAGGTGCAACTGTGCGCCGTCCGGGGCGGCGTGCCGTTCCAGTTCGGCGACGGGACCGAACTCGTTAATCTCTACCTCGAGGTCGGCCTCAACCCGCGCCAGAAGGCCGCCGAGGTCCAGCACGCCCTGGAGGCCATGGCCCGCGCGGCGGACGTGGGGCGGGTGGAGATCGAGCCGGTCGTGGTGCGCCACGGCTTCGAGGCGGAGGCTGGTGAGGTCTCGCCGCTGGTCGGGGCGGTGGACGCCGCCACGCGGCTGTGTCGGGGTCACGCCGCGGAGCGCGCCAGTCCCGTCTATTCCAGCATGTGGCGCGACCACAACGTCTTCAACATGCACCGCGTGCCGGCCATCACCACAGGACCGCGCCGCTGGCGGCCCACGCCCAAGGACCTGGCCGACAGCGCCCTGATCTACGCCCTGACGGCGCTGGAGATCTGCGGTCGCGCCGAGAGCGGCGAGGCGGTGCGGGCGTCGTCGGTCTATCCGGACAACCCGTTCGGCGTCTGAGTTTCGAGAGAGGGGTTTTGAGGGAGAGTGGGATGGCCGGTCGGAGCTGCTCATTTCTCCGACCGGCAGGCCCGCCGACGGTAAGGGGCAGCCGGCGTCCTCCATAGTGTTGACGTCCCCGCAGACCTTCTCCCTCCAGCCGAGCTGTCACGAAAAACGCCCACAATGAGTTTTTAGCGTTCAAGCCTTGCGGGCGGGCTCCTGCCACAAGCTGTCAGCAAGGCGCCGTGGTCCGGCTTGTCACCAGCGGCGGGAACACCGAAGTTCCGGGAACGTTTTCGTCGCTCTGGGCTGCGCCACAGTCCCGCTCGGCCTGGGAGGGCCCATGACCCCGGACGATCTGCCCGCTATGGAATTGTCGGACGCCTCGGTCGACGCGCTGGTCGACCGCTATCGGCGTGTGCGTCGGCGGACCGAGGTCCTGGCCGCGCCGCTGTCGCCCGAGGACCAGTCGGCCCAGTCGATGCCGGACGCCAGCCCGACCAAGTGGCATCGCGCCCATACGACCTGGTTCTTCGAGACCTTCCTGCTGACGCCGTTCCTGCCGGGCTACGCGGTTTATGACGCCAACTTCGGCTACCTGTTCAACTCGTACTACGAGGCGGTCGGCCCTCGGCAGCCGCGCCCGCAGCGGGGCCTGCTGACCCGTCCGTCGACGCAAGAGGTCGGCGCCTACCGCGCCCATGTCGACGCGGCCATGACCCGGCTGCTGGAAGGGCCGCTGCTGGATGGTTCCATGGCGCCGGAGATCCGTGAGCGGCTTGAGCTGGGCCTGAACCATGAGGAGCAGCATCAGGAGCTGATCCTGATGGACATCTTGCACCTGTTCGCCCAGTCGCCGCTCAGCCCGGCCTATCAGGCCGGGCCCGCCGCCGTGCGGCCGGATCCGGGTCCGCAGCGCTTCCATCGCTTCGCCGGCGGCCTCGTGGAGATCGGCGCCTGCGAGGCCGGTTTCGCCTTCGACAACGAGCGGCCGCGCCACAAGACCTATGTCGCCCCGTTCCGCCTGGCCGACCGCCTGGTGACCAACGGCGAGTGGCTGGCCTTCATCGAGGCCGGCGGCTATGGCCGCGCCGACCTGTGGCTGTCCGAGGGCTGGGCCAAGGTCAAGGAAGAGGGCTGGGAGGCTCCGGCCTACTGGCGACGCGACGAGAGCGGCGCCTGGACGACCATGACCCTGCGCGGCCGCCATCCTGTCGATCCGAACGCGCCCGTGGTTCATGTCAGCTACTACGAGGCCGCCGCCTACGCCGCCTGGACTGGCCGCCGCCTGCCGACCGAGGCCGAGTGGGAAGCCGCCGCCACGGCCAACGGCATGACCGCCTTGCGCCAGCTCTACGGCGCGACCTGGCAATGGACCGCCAGCGCCTACAGCCCGTATCCCGGCTTCAAGCCGGGGCCCGGCGCGCTGGGCGAGTACAATGGCAAGTTCATGGTCAGCCAGATGACCCTGCGCGGGGGCTGTGAGGCCACGCCGCCGGGCCATACGCGGGCGACCTACCGCAACTTCTTCCATCCCGGCAGCCGCTGGATGTTCGCTGGCGTGCGCCTGGCCGATGATGACCGCCTGGCCGAGGTGACGCCCGAAAACACCTTCCTGGGCGAGGTGATCGCGGGGTTGTCGGCCAGCCCCAAGACCCTGCCGGCCAAGTACTTCTACGACGCCGAGGGCTCGCGCCTGTTCGAGGCGATCTGCGCGCTGCCGGAATACTACCTGACCCGCACCGAGACGGCGCTGCTGCGGGCGATCGCCCCCGAGATCGCCGCGCGCATCCCGGACGGGGCGGCCCTGGTCGAGTTCGGCAGCGGGGCCAGCACCAAGACCCGCATCGTGCTGGACGCCGCGCCGCAGATCGCCGTCTACGCGCCGATCGACATCAGTCCCACGGCTCTGGACGAGGCTGCCGCCAGCCTGCGCCAGGCCTATCCGGGCTTGCAGGTCGCGCCGCTGGTCGAGGACTTCACCAAGGCCATGACCCTGCCCGAGGGCGCCAAGGGCCACACGCCGGTCGGCTTCTTCCCCGGCTCGACGATCGGCAACTTCGCGCCCCACGAGGCCGAGGCCTTGTTGCGTCAGGCGCGGATCCTGCTGGGCGAAGGCTCGCTGTTCATCGTCGGGGCCGATGTCGCCAAGGATCCAGCCGTGCTGATCCCGGCCTATGACGACGCGCAAGGGGTGACGGCGGCGTTCAACCGCAACGTCCTCGTGCACATCAACCGCGAGCTGGGTGGGACGTTCGATCCGGCCGCCTTCACCCACAAGGCCGTCTGGAATGCCCAGGAGAGCCGGATCGAGATGCATCTGGAGAGCACGCGCGACCAGATCGTCATGGTCGGGGACTACGGCTTCAGGTTCGCCGCCGGCGAGACCATCCACACCGAGAACTCGTACAAGTATCCGGCCGAGGCCTTTGAGACGATCGCCCGTCGCGCCGGCTGGACCGTGGCCCAGCGCTGGGTCAGCGAGGACCCCGCCTTCGCGGTCTACGCCCTGACCGCCTGAGGGAAGGGCGGGGCGGCCGCCCTACACGCGCGAAAACGCGCCGGTTCCGGAAAGCCGGAACCGGCGCGTCTCGGATCTTGATCCGATCAATCGCCTAAGGGGCAAACGCTAGAGGGCGCGTTCGCCGGGGCGACCGCCGCGCGAGGACGAACCGCCCTTGCGTCCGGCGTTCGCCGCCAGGTCTCGATCCTTGGCGAAGCTGCGCTTTTCGCTGGGCACGCTAGCTCCGCCCTTCCTGGCGATTTCGCGGCGGCGTTCCGGGTCCATGGCGGCGAAACCGCGACGACCGCGGGGACGTTCGCTATCGATGTCCATGTGGGGGCTCCTAGTCGGACTTGTCACAAGGCGGACGGCTAAGACGCGGCGCCATAGGGACGGTCGTCCCCTGGATCGACCGGCGTCGGCGAGGTGGGGGGCTCCTCGACGGGCGTGACGCCGGGCTCGTACTCGGGCGGTTTAGGCTCGGGCGGCGGCGGGGCGTCTGGGTCGGTCACTGGTGTCGTTTCCTGCGCGTTCCGGTGAAGTAACCAGCGAAGACGCTTTCGGTTCACCGTGAGTTCGCACTAATTACGCCGCACCGGGACGGACCGGTCGTCGAGGAGTCGTCTGAGAATGACCCGCAGGACCAAGCAGATGGCTGCCCGCGCCGCCTCCCACTGGCGTTTGGCGGCTGGTTTGGCGGCGGGAATTTTCGCGTGGAGCGGCGCGAAATATTTTGGCGCCCCGCGCGGCGCGCACCTGTTGCTGGGCTGGGACTGCGCCGCGACGGTTTATTTGCTGTCGATGTGGTGGCTATTCTTGAAGGCCGACGAGGCCGAGGTCCGCTCTCGCGCCGCCCAGGAAGACGAGGGCGTGCCGGTGCTGATGCTGATCGTGCTGGCCGCCATCGTCGCCAGCCTGGCGGCGGTGGTCGACGCCATGATCTTCGCCAAGAGCGCGACCGGCCCGGACAAGGCCTTCGTCGCCGCCTGCGCCGGCGCGACCCTGGTGCTGTCGTGGCTGGTGCTGCAGTCGGTGTTCGTCCTGCATTACGCCCACCGCCATTTCGGTGACGGCAAGAGCAAGGGCGGCATCCAGTTCCCCGGAGAGCCGCCCAGCAGCTACATGGATTTCGCCTATCTGGCCTTCAGCGTGGGGGCGACCTTCCAGGTCTCGGACAACAGCATCCTGACGGCCAAGCTGCGCCGGCTGGTCACCGCCCACGCGGCCACGGCCTATTTCTACAACACCGCCATCCTGGCGCTGGGCATCAACATCATCGCCAGCCTGGTCGGCGGCTGAGCCTAGAAGGGCGCGCCGCCGCCCATGCCGCCTCCGGGATGGCCGCCGCGTCCGCCGCCGCGACCGCCTCGGCCGCCACCCATGCCGCCGCCGGTTCGCTTACCCTTGCCGGGGTGGAAGCCGGTCTGGGCCGGGGTCTTGGGCAGTTCCTCCAGCTTCAGGAGGCCGTCCTTGTCGGTGTCGAGCAAGGCAAAGCGGGTCTTGGCCGCCTTGGTCGCCTCGTCCCTGGTGATGCGGCGGTCGAAATTGCCGTCCGAGGCCATGACCGGCTCGGGCTCGGCGATCAGGCCGAACAGGGCCGCGCCCTGCAGGACGTTCGTGCCCTGCTGGCGCCGACGCGGACCCATGTCGTCGTCGCCGCCGCCGTCGCCACCCGGGCCCTGGCCCATCGGGCCGCGCCGCATCGCGCCGCCGGGCGAGGGCAGGCCGATGATCTCGGGCGCGACACGGGTCTCGTAGTTGGAGACCTCGAACCCGTCGATGACGCCGTTCTTGTCGGTGTCGAGCACGGCGAAGAACCGCAGGGAGTCGGCCACGAATTCGTCGCGGCTGAGCGCGCCATCATGGTTGGCGTCAGCGCCGTCGAACCAGGCCTTGACCGGGTAGGGGGCGCCGGGCGGCGCGCGGAACGGCTCGCCGGCCGGACTGATGAACAGCTGCGGGCCGCTCATCCGGCCCCCCATCGGGCCGTTGGGGCCACCTTCACCGGGCGGTCCGCCACGCCCGCGCGGACCGCCGGGACCATCAGGCGGGCCTGAAGCGCAGCCGGCGAGCGAGACGGCGAGAGCGGCGGTCAGGCCGAGCGAGCGAAGGGTCATGCGGCGGAATCTCCAATCAGCCAAGCTTTGAAGCGCGGCTGGATTTCCCGGCGATGTCAGGCGCGGCCATGGGCCTTGCGGGTCGGCAACAATCGCCTCCGTTCCGCCGCAAAGAGCCCCCGAAGCTTGCCGTCAGATATCAGGCCGTCAGGATCAAGCGGGGAGGCGGACGCAGGCGCGCAGGCCGCCGCTTGGACGGTTGTGCAAGGTGACATCGCCGCCGTGGGCGCGGGCCAGAGAGCGGACGACCGCCAGCCCCAGGCCGATGCCGCCCGTCTCGCGGTTGCGCGAGGGCTCGCCGCGATAGAAGGGCTCGAACACCCGCTCCAGCTCGGTCTGAGGGACGCCGGGGCCGTCGTCGTCGATCTCGATGATCGCCATGCCATCCTCTGCATAGACGCCGCCGCGCGCCACGCCGCCGTACTTCAGGGCATTGTCGACGAGATTGGCGACCAGACGCTTCAGGGCCACCGGATCGCCCTCGATGACGACCTTCTCGGCCCGCTCGACGGTGGTGTCGCCGCCAGTCTCGGCGGCTTCGTCCATCACGCTTTCCAGTAGCGACGACAGCTCCAGGCGAGTGCGCTCGGCCGGCCGGCTGGTGTCGCGCACGAAGCCCAGGGTGGCCGAGATCATCGCCTCCATCTGGTCGATGTCGGCGGCCAGCTTGGGGCGGATGTCGTCGGGTACGGCCTCGATGCGGAACTTCAGGCGGGTCAGGGGCGTGCGCAGGTCGTGGGCGATGGCCCCGACCATGGCCGTGCGGTCCTCGACGTAGCGGCGCAGGCGTTCCTGCATGTTGTTGAAGGCCGTGGCGGCGGCGACCACCTCGCCCGAGCCGGAAATATTCAGCGGCGGGGTGCGCGGGTCCTTGCCCAGGCGCTCGGCGGCGTCGGCGAAGGCCGTGATCGGCTGCGCCAGGCGGCGGGCGAACAGCCACGCCAGCGGCGTGACGGCCGCGACCGACAGCAACAGGATCAGCAGCACGCGCTGTTGCCAGCTGTCGAAACGGAAGGTCGGCTTGGGCTCGACCACCAGCCAGTGGCCGTCGCTCTGGCGCACGCCCAGCTTGAAGTCACCGAAGATCAGCGGCTCGTCCTTGCCCCGGGGCGGACCGTCGGGCCCGCCGGGGCCCCGGGCGAAGGGTTCGCGCGGCGGCCCGGTGCGCGGGCCATCGTCGCGAGATTTCGGCGGCGTCACCGGCGTCCGGCGGACGAAGAAGCGCGGACCGTTGTCGATCTGCAGCTCCACCCGGCCGATGGGGACGTCGATCGCTCGGCTGATCTCGTTCTTGAAATCCGTTCGGCGCGGGCTGTCGGGACCGATGGCGCGGACCGAGCCGTGGCGCTTGACCACCAGCAGGCGGCCGTCGCGCGGCTGTACGGGCTGACCCGACTTGATGGCCCGCGCGATCTCGCTGGCGCGGTAGAACTCCGGCGGCGGCGGCGGCAGATTGAAAATGACCGCGATCGAGATCAGCTGGGCCGCCACCAGGGTGACGATGACCAGGCCCAGCGCCTGGACGAACAGCGGCGCGCCACGCCGGAACGGGGTCATGGGGTACGGACGACCTTGGCGGTGAACATGTAGCCTTCGCTGCGGATCGTGCGGATCAGCTCGCTGCCGCCGCCGTCGTCCAGCTTGCGGCGCAGGCGGCTGATCTGGACGTCTATGGCGCGGTCATAGGCGTCGCTGTCGCGGCCCCGGGCCAGGTCCAGCAACTGGTCCCGGGTGAGGACCCGCTGGGGACGCTCGACGAAGGCGCGCAGCAGCGAGAACTCGCCGCTGGAGAGGTTCACGACCACCGACTGGGGAGAGCGCAGTTCGCGGCGCACCAGATCCAGGCGCCAGCCGGCGAATTCGCAGGCCGCGCCCATGGCGTCGTCGACGGCGCGCGGCTCCTGGCGGCGGCGCAGCACGGCGCGAACGCGGGCCAGCAGCTCACGGGGGTTGCAGGGCTTGGGGAGGTAGTCGTCGGCGCCGAGCTCCAGGCCGACGATGCGGTCGGTCTCCTCGCCCATGGCCGACAGCATGATGATCGCCGGACCGTCGGTGGCGGCCGACAGGCGGCGGCAGATGGCCAGGCCGTCCTCCCCGGGCAGCATGACGTCCAGCACGATCAGGTCGATCGGGCCGCGCGCCAGGACCTGCTCCATGGTGCGGGCGTCCTGGGCCGCCTCGACCGCATAGCCGTGGCGGGTGAGGAAGTCGGAGACGACATCGCGGATGCCCGGATCATCGTCGACGATCAGGATGCGGGGCGCCGCGCCGCGCGGGGCGTCGACATCGGCTTGGCCAAGGGCGCCTGGGACGGTGTTCTGGACGTTTTCCATTCGATGTTCCTGTCACGCCCCCATCACGCTCAGATTTCACGCCTGAAACAGCGACGCAACCCAGTCATGCGATCTGATGTCGCACCGACGGTTCGCTCTTCCCCCACCCAGGCGGACCGCCGGCGAGAGATCCGGCCCATCCTTTCCCCCTTGAATGGGCCGGACTCTCAGCTGGGCCCAGGGGGGAGGGACTTAGCCCGGCGAATGGTTCTTCGGCGCCTGATAGGCCGAGCCCTGCGCCTGCATGGCGGCGACAACACGGTCTCCCACGAACGGATTGCTGCGGCGCTCGGCCCCGAAGGTCGACATGGGGCCGTGGCCGGGGACGAAGCGCACGTCGTCTCCCAGCGGCCAGAGCTTCTGGGTGATGGCGTCGATCAGGTCCTGGTGGTTCCCCAGCGGGAAGTCGGTCCGGCCGATCGAGCCCTGGAACAGCACGTCGCCGACCTGGGCGAACTTGCTCTCGCGGTGGAAGAACACCACGTGGCCCGGCGTGTGGCCGGGGCAGTGCAGGACCTCGAACTCTGTCTCGCCCAGGGTGACCGTGTCGCCGTCCTCCAGCCAGCGGTCGGTGACGAAGATCCGGGCCTCGGGCATGCCGTACTGCTCGCCCGACTGCTGGATGCGGTCGATCCAGAACTGGTCGTCCTCGTGCGGGCCCTCGATCGGAACGCCCGTGCGCACCTTCAGCTCGGCCGCGCCGCCGGCGTGGTCCATGTGGCCGTGGGTGATCCAGATCTTCTCCAGGGTCAGGCCCTTGTCGGCGATAGCCTTGAGGAGGCGGTCGACCTCGCCGCCGGGATCGATGACGGCGGCCTTCATCGTCTTGGTGCACCAGACGATCGTGCAGTTCTGCTGCAGCGGGGTGACCGGCGCGATCACGGCGGCGATGGGCATGGCCTGGGTCACGAGGCGACTTCCAAGAGAGAGGGGCGGGCAAAAGAAAGAGGGCGGGAGCCGAAGCGCCCGCCCTCTCTGACCTATAGCCTATCGGCTGGAGATCAAGCCAAGCCTGCTACTGGCGCTCTTCCTTCGAGCCCGGCGCCGGGGCGCCCGGCATCGGGGGGACGCCCGTGGCCGGAGCGTTCGGATCCAGTTCGGCGACCTCGTCGACGCCCTTGCGGACGTTCGAGTTCCAGAAGCCGTAGGCGAAGTAGACGACCAGGCCGATCGCCGACCAGATCGGGAACAGCACCTTGGCGTCGTGCGGCAGGTACATGAACAGCACGACCGTGCCGACCGCGGCGATCGGGGCGATCACCCAGACCAGGGGGGTCCTGAACGGACGCTTACGGTCCGGTTGCTTGACGCGCAGGATCATCACCGCGATCGCCACCATCAGGAAGGCGAACAGCGTGCCCGAGTTCGAGATGTCGGCCAGCTTGCCGACCGGCAGGAAGGCGGCGGCCAGCGTGACCAGCAGGCCCGTGATCATGGTCACGATGTGCGGGGTCTTGAACTTGGGGTGGACCTTCGAGAGGACGCCCGGCAGCAGGCCGTCGCGCGACATCACGAAGAAGATGCGGGTCTGGCCGTAGATCATCATCAGGATGACCGAGGGCAGGGCGATGCCGGCGGCGACGCCCAGCAGGTTGCCGACGGCCGGGTGGCCGATCTGGCGCAGCACGTGGGCCAGGGCCTCACGCGAGCAGACCAGCGGCATGTTGCCGGCGGCGCTGATGGTCTGGCACTGCTCGGCCAAGGCCTTGGAGCCGGGCGCCAGGATCTCGCCGGCCGGGCCGAAGACCGGTTGCGCGCCATAGGCGCCGATCGCGCCGGCCGCGACCAGCAGGTAGAAGATGGTGCAGATGACCAGCGAGCCGATCAGGCCGATCGGGATGTTCCGCTGCGGGTCCTTGGTCTCCTCGGCCGCCGTGGAGACGGCGTCGAAGCCGACATAGGCGAAGAAGATCGAGGCCGCCGCGCCGATGATGCCCGGGGTGCCCAGCGGGGCGAACGGCTTGAAGTTGGCGTCGTTGATGACCGGCAGGGCCAGGGCGATGAACGCCGTCAGGGCGGCGACCTTGATGGCGACCAGCACGGCGTTGACCGTAGCGCTTTCGGTGGTGCCCAGGATCAGCAGACCGGTGACGGCCAGCGAGATCAGGATGGCCGGCAGGTTGACGATGCCGCCCGCGATGTACGGCCCCGAGGTCAGGGCGACCGGCAGGGTGACGTGCAGCGAGTGCTCGATCAGGCCGACGATATAGCCCGACCAGCCCACGGCCACGGCCGAGGCGGCCACCGCGTATTCCAGGATCAGGGCCCAGCCGACCAGCCAGGCGACGAACTCGCCCAGAACGGCGTAGGAATAAGTGTAGGCCGAGCCGGCGACCGGCACCATCGAAGCCAGTTCGGCGTAGCACAGGGCGGCGACGGCGCAGACGATGCCCGCGATCACGAAGGCCATCATCATGCCGGGGCCGGCCTTCTGGGCCGCTTCGGCCGTCAGAACGAAGATGCCGGTGCCGATAACCCCGCCGATGCCCAGCATGGTCAGCTGGAAGGCGCCGAGCGAACGGTGAAGGGATTTTTTCTCAGCCGTCGCTAGGATCGCATCAAGCGATTTTACGCGCCACATAGTTCCTCCTGGATAGGCAAGACTCCCCCCGGGGGTCGCCTTTAGAAAATTTTGCGGACCGTGACCCGTTTATGAGCATGGGGTCAAGGTCGAGCAGCGGATGCGCGTAAATGTTCTCCGCGACCCTGGCTAGTCCAGCCCTCCTTGGCGACGCCCTCGCCGGAGGCTAAAGCGGGCGCGATGTTGCCCATTTTCGAGGCCCTTCCCGCGCTGAAAGGCGCCCTGCGCGATCGGGAAACCGCTGTTCTCGTCGCGCCGCCGGGCGCGGGCAAGACCACGTCCGCGCCCTTGGCGCTGCTGGACGAGTCGTGGGTTCAGGGTCGCAAGATCATCGTCCTGGAGCCCCGCCGCCTGGCCGCCCGCGCCGCCGCCTCGCGGATGGCCGCCAACCTGGGCGAATCCGTCGGTGACACCGTCGGCTTCCGCGTGCGCCTGCAAAGTAAGGTGTCGGCCAGAACACGGATCGAGGTGGTCACCGAGGGCGTCTTTACGCGGATGATTCTCGACGACCCGGGCCTGGATGGCGTCGCCGCGGTGCTGTTCGACGAGTTCCATGAGCGCAGCCTGGACGCCGACCTCGGCCTGGCCTTCGCCCGCGACGTCCAGAGCGTACTGCGCGACGACCTGCGCCTGCTGATCATGTCGGCCACCCTGGACGGGGCGCGCATCTCGTCGCTGCTGGCCGACGCGCCGATCGTCGAGAGCCAGGGCCGGATGTTCCCGGTCGACACCCGCTATCTCGGTCGCGACGAACGTCAGCGGCTGGAAGAGCGCGTCGGCCGCGCCGTCGAACGGGCGCTGGCCGAGGAGAGCGGCTCGGTCCTGGTCTTCCTGCCGGGACAGGGCGAGATCCGTCGGGCCGAGAGCTGGCTGAACGAGCGCCTGCGTCGGCCGGACGTCGACATCGCGCCGCTGTATGGCGCGCTGGAGCCCGCCGTCCAGGATCGCGCCATCTCGGCCTCGCCGGCCGGCCGCCGCAAGGTGGTGCTGGCCACCTCGATCGCCGAGACCAGCCTGACCATCGAGGGCGTCCGGGTCGTCATCGACGCCGGCCTGGCCCGCGTGCCGCGCTACGACCCGGCCTCGGGCATCACCCGGCTGGAGACCGTCCGCGTCAGCCGCGCCGCCGCCGACCAGCGCCGGGGCCGCGCTGGCCGCACCGAGCCCGGTGTCTGCTACCGCCTGTGGGACGAGCCGGAGACCCGTTCGCTGCCGGCCTTCGCCCGGCCCGAGATCCTGGAGGCGGACCTCTCGCGCCTGGCCTTGGATCTCGCCCGCTGGGGCGCGCGCGATCCGGGCGGCCTGACCTTCCTGGACCCGCCGCCGGCCGCCGCCTTCGCCGAGGCGCGGACCCTGCTGACGCGCATCCAGGCGTTGGACGGGCAGGGAGATCTGACCGCCCACGGCAAGGCCCTGGCCGAGATGCCGCTGCCGCCGCGCCTGGCCCACATGGTCGTCCGCGCCGCCGCCTCGGGCCAAGCCCGCGAGGCCGCCGAGATCGCCGCCGTGCTGACCGAGCAGGGGTTGGGCGGCAAGGACGTCGACCTGCGCCGACGACTGGAAGGCCTGCACCGCGACCGCTCGCCCAGGAGCCGCGACGCCATGGCCCTGGTCGAGCGCTGGAGCCGCGCGGCGGGCCGTCCGGGGCGGGATCGCGAGATGGAGACCGGCCTGATGCTGGCCGAGGCCTATCCCGAGCGGGTGGCCAAGGCGCGCGGCAAGCCCGGCGAGTTCCAGCTGGCCGGCGGACGCGGCGTCTATCTGGAGCCGACCGATCCCCTGGCCCGCGAGAGCTGGCTGGCGGTGGGCGAGCTGGGCGGCGGCGACAGCCGTGACCGCATCCTGCTGGCCGCCGCCGTCGACGAGGTCGACCTGCGCGAGGCCTTCGCCGATCGCCTGGTCGCCGAGGACCGCCTGGAGGCCGCCGGCGGCAAGGTCCGCGCCAAGCGCCTGCTGCGCCTGGGCAAGCTCGTTTTGGAAGAGCGGCTGATCGACAATCCCGACCCCGCGATGATCGCCGGCGCCCTGCTGGACCAGGTCCGTAGCCAGGGCCTCTCGGCCCTGCGGCTGGGCGAGCGGGCCAAGGCGCTGCTGGACCGCGTGGCCTTTCTGCGCGACGTCGATGGCGACCAGTGGCCCGATCTCTCCGAGGCGGCGCTGATCGATAGGATGGACGAGTGGTTGGAGCCGCTGCTGGTTGGCCGCTCGTCGCTCTCCAGTCTGGATGAAGGCGCGCTGCACGATGCGCTCAAGACCCTGATCCCCTGGGACCTGCAGCGGAAGATGGACGCGCTGCTGCCGGCCCGCTTCGAGGCCCCGACCGGCTCGACCTTCGCCATCGACTATGCGGCCGAGGGCGGCCCGCGCGTCGAGGTGCGGGTGGGGGAGCTGTACGGCCTTTCCGAGCATCCCAGCGTCGCGAACGGCAAGGTGCCGCTCACGCTGGCCCTGCTGTCGCCCGCTCAGCGCCCGATCCAGATCACCAAGGACCTGCCGGGCTTCTGGAAGGGCTCGTGGCGCGAGGTGAAGGTCGAGATGAAGGGGCGCTATCCCCGCCACGTCTGGCCGGACGACCCGGCGAACGCCCTGCCGACGACCCGGGCGAAGCCTAGAGGAACTTGAGCTACGGCTGGCTCAGCCAGTGCAGCACACTCAGCACGAAGCCCTTGTTCTGCCTGGCCGGCGGGTAGTTGAAGCCCATGGTCTTGTCGCCAGGCTGGCGCTGGGCGCTGAACATCGCCGCCTCGCTGAACATCGCTACCCGGCCCTGGCCCACGGCCATGATCGCGCCGCGCAGGTCCTGGTCGGTGGACGGGCGCGCGGGGACGCCGTCGAACTTCCAGGGCTCCTTGGGATGGTAGATCGACCAGCCCGTCCCCAGGCGCATGACCACGCTCGCCCCCGGCGGGGCGTGCAGCACCGTGCCGGTGAAGGCGTAGAGACGATCGATGTCGACGGTGATCGGGCTGTCGAGCAGCCGGCCGTTCTCCCGGGAGAAAAGTTCGGGGCCGCGCTCGGCTTCAAAGGCAAAGCTGCTTTCGAAGCTGAAGCCGAACGCCTGGGCCAGGCCGTTGGCGGCGTGGGAGAAAGGCATGTGGTCGGCGATCAGCAGCAGGCCGCCGCCGGCCTCGACCCAGGCGCGGACCGCGCCGATCTCGTCGGGTGTCAGGTCTTGAGTGGCGTTGGCCATGACCAGCACCTTGACCTTGGCCAAGCTCTCGGCGCTGAACGGCGTATCGGCGCCGCGTACGCGGAAGCCATCGTTGCGCGCCAAAGCCGCGAACGGGGCGTAGCGGCCGTCGATCGTGTGGAAGTTCTTGTGCGCCGCGTCGACGACCAGCAGCGGTCCGGCTTCGGGAGCGAACAGTGGCACGGGGATGCTGATGTCGGCCTTGTCGTCGGCGACCTGCTGGGCAGGCGCGGGCGTGGCGAGCAGCGCCAGGGCGAGAACCAGCCAACGCATCGCGACCTCCCAAGGCGACCCAGGCCGCCACCGTACAGGCCGTCCATGCGCTGGCAAGCTCAGGTTGAGCGAGCCTAGTCCTCGAAGGGCTCCAGGAACAGGATCGACAGATCCTTCTCCGGCCGCCAGTTGGTCTTGCGCATCTCGAACCGGGTCGGGGCGACCTTGCGCACGCCGTCGCCGCAGAAGCTGACCAGGGTCGCGGGCTTGCCCTTGTCAACCGTCAGGCGGAAGTCGCCGATCGGCTTCTTCCAGTTGCCGCCGGTGACCAGCACGTACTGGATCCAGCGCTCGAAATAGCGCGGGCTTTGGCCGTCGCGGATGGTTCGGGCCAGGGTGGTCTGGATCGAGGGATCGACGCAGTACTTCTTGACCGTCTCCTGGTCGGTGTCCTTGCCCATGCCCAGCATGGTGCCGACCGTGGCCCCGACCGAGGGCTTGTAGCGGTGCTGGATGGTCACCGGCTTGCCGGCCGGGAAGGTCTGCATCCAGTGATAGGTCGAGCGCAGCAGCCAGGCCGGGCCGTCATCGTCGTCGAGGATGCCCAGCTTGCGGGCCTCGTCGCGCTTGGCCGGCGTGAGCTTGGCGATCGCCTTGCTCGCGGTGTCCAGATGCGGAGCCAGCGGCACCTTGTTGGCGACCAGCCAGGCCGTGCGGTCGACGCCGTCGACCAGGGCCTTCTGCTCCAGCTCGGTCTTGACCGGCTTGCCGTCGGCGGTGGTCGAGAAGCCCAGGATATTGGCGGGCGCGTCCTCGACCGGGATCGAGATGTCGCTTTCGAACGCGTACCGGCCGCCCAGGTCGGGCATGGGGAAGGCCACCCGGATCGTCGCGTCGCGGCCGCTGGTGTTGACGAAGCTGTAGGTGACCCGCACCGCGTCCTGCGAGATGAAGAGGTCCTCGCTCCGCATCTCGATAGCGTCGTTCTTGGTGATGACCAGCCCGCCGGCGGCCAGTTCGGCCGAGGTGTCGTTGGCAAGGGCCGGCGCCGAGAGCGTCAGCGCCAGCAGGGCGCCGGCCAGAACCATCGGCTTCATCGCGCTACCCCGTGACCGTGTAGATCATGATCCCCGTGGCCACCGACAGGTTCAGGCTGTCGGCGCGGCCGCGCATCGGGATCTTGACGTTGACGTCGCAGGCGGCGGCCAGTTCCGGCGGCAGGCCCTGCTGCTCGTTGCCCATCAGGATCAGCGACGGCTTCACGTAGTCGGCGCTCTTGTGGTCGACCGTGGCGCTCAGCAGGGTGCCGACCACGCTGCCAGGCCAGGTCTCGCGCCAGGCCAGGAACTCGCCCACCGTGGCCTTGGCGATCTTCACGGCGAAGATCGAGCCCATGGTCGCCCGCACGCCCTCGACCGAGTACGGATCGACGCAGTCGCCGACCAGGATCACCCCGCCGCAGCCGGCCGCGTCGGCGGTGCGGATCACGGTGCCCAAATTGCCCGGATCGCGGACGGCCTGCATGGCCACCCAGCACGGGGCGCTCTCGGGCACGATGGCCGACAGCGGCGTGTAGACTTGGCGGAAGACGGCCACCACCGCCTGCGGGTTGTCGCGGCGCGAGACCTTTTCCAGGATCTCGCGATTGACCTCGATGACCTCGCCGCCGGCCTTCACGCAGGCGGCGACGGCCTTCTTCAGCATCGGATGGTCGGCCGCGTCGGGGCCGTACATGACGATCCTGGGCGCGTGGCCGCAGTCGATCGCCTCGATGACGATCTTCAGGCCTTCGGCCAGGAAGAGGCCGCTCTCCTCGCGCTCCTTGCGCATGTGCAGGGCGCGGACAGCCTTGACGGTGTTGTTGGTCAGGGAGGTGACGGTCTTGGTGTTCATGATCAGGCCTCCCCAGCGTTGTCTTGGGACGACCAGCGGGCGAAGAAGGAAAGGCCGATCTGGCGGTCGCCCTTTTCCTCGACCAGCGACAGCTCGCCCCAGTCGATGACGCCGCCACGACCTTCCAGCGCCTGGGCCAGCAGGCCCGACATCGCCGCGCCCGAGACGCGGGCGGCGTAGGCGTTCATCAGCAGGAACGAGGCGTCCTCCGAGAGCAGGGCGGCGCAGTCCCTGGTCAGGGCGGCCAGGTCCTCGAACAGGCGCCAGACCTCGCCGTCGGCGCCGCGGCCGAACTTGGGTGGGTCCAGGATGATGCCGTCGTAGGTGTTGCCGCGTCGGACCTCGCGGGCCACGAACTTGCGGGCGTCCTCGACGATCCAGCGGATCGGCTTGTCGGCGAGGCCGGCGAAAGCGGCGTTCTCGCGGGCGAAGCCGACCGACTTCTTGGAGGCGTCCACATGGGTGACGGCCGCGCCGGCGGCGGCGCAGACCAGTGAGGCCACGCCGGTATAGCCGAACAGATTCAGGATCTTGGGCTGCGGACCCGAACCCGCGCACAGCGCCCGGACACGTTCGTCCTGCCAGGCCCAGTTGGCGGCCTGCTCGGGGAAGAACGCCAGGTGGCGGAAGGGCGTGAACTGGCCATGGAACCTGGCCTTGCCCCAGGCCAGGTCGAACTTCTCGATCGGCTTGCCCTTGAAGCGCCAGCGGCCGGCCTCGTCCTCGTCGGTGGGATCGAAGACCGCATCGGCGTTGTCCCAGACCTTCTGGTCCAGGCGCGGGGCCCAGAAGCACTGCGGCTCGGGGCGCACGACCGTGTAGCGGCCGTAGCGCTCCAGCTTCCTGCCGTGACCGCTGTCCAGCAGGGCGTAGTCGGCCCAGCCGGTGGTGCGCATGACGAGGGGGGCGGAAGCGATCTTGGGAGCCATCGCCGGGCAATACCGCCTTACGGGGGCGGAGGTCCAGAGTGCGGTCCTGAGCGCGGCGCGTGTCGGGTCTTGTCCCAGCGGTGCGGCGCGGTGATGAACTGGTGCAGCGCCTTCACCGCCGCCAGACTCTGGGCCAGCCAGTAGATGGGCATGCCCAGGAGGTGCAGCGACTTGGGTCGCGCGCCGGCCCGCATCACCCCGCGCGCTCCGGCGATCGCCGCCGAGCTCCAGCCCAGCACGTACAGCAGGAAATCCAGCGGCGGGATCGCGAAGACGCCGTCCGGCAGATAGTCGATCGTCGCCGCGACGATGGCTACGGCCATCACCGGCCCGTGCAGGTGCGAGGAGGCGACCGACTGGGCCAGGGTCAGGACCAGGGCCACGGCGTTGCGCGGCTGGCGCGGAACGGGGCCGCGCGCATGGACGGCCAAGGTCTGCATATGGCCCTTGATCCAGCGGGCGCGCTGCGGGAACCACTGGCCGGCGGTGGTCGGGGCGGTCTCCCAGGTCGGGCGGCTGATCACGCCCAGCCGGCAGCCGGCGGCGGCCAGGCGGAAGCCGACATCGGCGTCCTCGGTGACGTTGTAGGGATCCCAGCCGCCGACCCGGCGCAGAGCCGCCGTCTTGAAGTGGTTGCTGGTCCCGCCCAGCGGAAAGGTCAGGCCCCAGCGGGCCAGGGCCGGCAGCAGCACCTCGAAATGGGCGGCGTATTCCAGCCGGAACTGCTGAGGTAGGAAGAGCGAGAAGCCCGGGTCCTCGATCCGCAGCGGTGCCTGCAGGCAGGCCAGGCGCGGGTCCGAGGCGGCGAAGCGGGCGGCCGCCTCGCGCAGCTGGCCGGGGTCGGGCATGTCCTCGGCGTCGTAGATGACCAGCAGCTCGCCGCGCGCCCGGTCCAGAGCGTGGTTGCAGGCGCGCGGCTTGGTCTTGGGCGCGCCCGGCGGGGCGATCAGCACCTGGACGAAGGCCGGCAGGTCCAGAGCGCGCACGGCGGCCTTGGTGACCTCGTCGTCGGCCTCCAGCACGATCAGGGCCTGCAGCCGGTCGCGCGGATAGTCGATGGCGACCAGGTTCTCGACGAGTTCGGCCACGACCTCGGCCTCGCGGTAGAGCGGGGCGATGATCGTGTAGGCCGGAAGGTCGGCGTCGGGCAGGGGCGGCGACGAGACCGGCGGCAGGGGTGTACAGGCCGCCGCCAGCCGGGTCAGTCCGCCCAGCAGGAAGACGCCGAAGAACAGGTGATGGATCACCGTGAGGGCGCTGTAGGGATCCAGCGCCACGCCGACCGCCGCCAGCAGGCCCGCCAAGGCGATGAAGCCCGCCTGGGCGTCGGACAGGGTTTGGTGCGCCCCGTCGCGGTCGCCCGGAGAGGGCAGTGTCGCCTTCGTCAGCTGTTCGATGGGCGCAGGTCCGCCCATCGGCCTGGATGTAAGGTCCAGCCGTCCTTCTTCGCGCGCCATGAGAGCCGCCTATCGCCCCGATGGCTTAGATAACGGAACCACAACCAAAGGCTGTCAAATGGAAAAATGCGCGTTTTGGGACGTATCCTCGCGCGCGCGAGAACCGGGGGCGCCGGAAATTCTCCTGAGACGCACGTTCTTGCGACGGCTGGGTGATTCCCGTTTAGTGTCGGTCGGGGGAAATGCAGGGGAAGCCAAGTCCGTGACGGTCGTTCTGAAGAAGCCTCACAAGTCCGCGCGAAAGCCCAAGGGCGACGGGCACTTGCGTCGGGGCGAGATCCTGGCGGCGGCCGAGAAGATCTTCATCGCCGAAGGCTATTCCGGCGCGACGATCCGCAAGATCGCCGACGCGGTGGGGGTGTCGTCGACGGCGCTCTACATGCACTTCCGCGACAAGGACCAGATCCTGATGGAGATCTCCAACGACGCCATCGAGCGTCTCTTGGAGCTCAACACCGAGATCGCCGCCCAGCCGATCGATCCGGTCGCCCGGGTGCGGCTGATGCTCGAGGCGTACATGAAGTTCGCCCTCGACAACCCCAACACCTACCAGCTGGTGTTTTGCAGCACCGGCGATCACATCTCGCAGGAGAAGATCGCCGACACCCTGGCGCTGGGCGACCGCTGCTTCGAGAAATTCAGCGAGCCGGTGCACGCCATCGCCGCCCAGGGGCGTCTGCGTTCGGGCTCGGCGGTGCAGGCGGCCGAGGTGCTGTGGAGCGGCTGCCATGGCCTGGTGTCGCTGCTGATCACCAAGCCCTCGCGCGGCTGGTCGGACCAGGACGAGCTGATGAAGGTCATGCTGGACGGCCTGCTGTACGGCCTGGTCACGGACTGATTTCATGAACGCCGCCAAGGCCTTGTGCGCCCTTCTGGCGGCGATGACGTTCGCGCCTGGGGCAGCCGTCGCCACGCCCCGTGTGATGTCGCTGGACTCCTGCGCCGATCAGTACGTGCTGGCCCTGGCGCCGCGCGAGACCATTGTCGGCCTCTCGCACCGGGCCGTCTCCAAGGACAGCTATATGCGCGAGCGGGCGCTGGGCCTGCCGTTGCGGCGGGCGACGTTCGAGAGCCTGGTGGCGGCCAGGCCCGACGTCGTGGTGCGCCTGTGGGGCGGCGACGCGCGGCTCTCCAAGGCCCTGGAGAGAAAGACCATCGCCACCGTCGCCCTGGATGACGCGGCCGACTTCGACGGCGTCCGCGTCAATATCCGCAAGGTCGCCGCGGCCCTGGACCGTCGTCCGGAGGGCGAGGCGCTGATCGCCCGCATGGACGCCCAGCTGGCCCGTTCGGCCGGCGCGGGGCGGGGGCGGGCGGCGCTCTATCTGACGCCGGGCGGCTACACCGCCGGTTCGGGCACCCTGATCGACGCCATGTTGAAGGCCGCCGGCTATGACAATGCCAACACCGCTCAGTACTTCGCACCTGTCTCGCTGGAGCGGATGGTGATGCAGCCGCCGGCGGCGGTGGTGCTGGGCCTGTTCGATACCGTGCGCGCCGGCGCCGACCGCTGGGGCCCCGGCCGCCACGCGGCGATGCGCAAGGCCATCGAAACCCGGACAGTAGCCTCGCTGCCGGCCTCGGTGGTGGGCTGCGGGGCGTGGTTCGCGGCCGACGGCTCCGAAGCCCTGGCCAAGGCCGCCGCGCGATGAGCCTGGTCCGCCTGTGCCTCCTGTTGCTGCTGGCCCTGGCCGGCGCGAGTGTCCTGGCCGTGTCGCTGGGCGAGACGCCGTTCGCCCTTGCCCAGTACGCCCAGGCCCTGAGCCATCCGGCCTCGCCGCCGGGCGAGGTGCTGTGGACCATCCGCGCCCCGCGCGTCGTCGTCGCGGCCCTGGTCGGGGCGGCGCTGGGCCTGGCGGGTGCGACGATGCAGGGCCTGCTGCGCAATCCGCTGGCCGATCCTGGCGTGCTGGGCGTCTCGGCCGTGTCGGGTCTGGGCGCGGCCTTGGCCATCTCGGCGGGCCTGGCCGTCGCGCCGGGGGCGATCGAGCTGTCGGCCCTGGTCGGCGCCCTGGTCGCCGGCGCCATGGTCGTGGCCCTGGCCGCGCGGTTCCGCGAGCCCGAGGCGCTGATCCTGTTCGGCGTCGCCTTGTCGGCGTTCGGCGGGGCGCTGACGGCGCTGGTGTTCAACCTGTCGCCCTCGCCGGTGGCGACCGCCGAGATCCTGGCCTGGCTGATGGGCTCGGTCGAGAACCGCGACTGGACCGACGCGGCCCGCGCCCTGGTCCCGATGGCGATCGGCGCGGCCCTGTGCCTGCGGGCAGGGCGAGGCTTGCGGATGCTGACCCTGGGCGAGGAGGCCGCGCGGATGTCGGGCCTGCCGATGTCGCGCCTGCGGGTCTACGCTGTGGCGGGCGCGGCCCTGCTGACGGGCGCGGCCGTCGCGGCGGCGGGGGTGATCGGTTTCGTCGGCCTGGCCGCGCCGCACCTGGTGCGGGCTCTGGTCAGGGACGATCCCAAGCAGATCCTGTGGCCCTCGGCCCTGGCCGGGGCGCTGCTGCTGGTGCTGGCGGATCTGGCCGCGCGCCTGATCCCCACCGACCAGGAACTGAAGCTGGGTGTAGTCACGGCCCTGTTCGGGGCGCCGGCCTTCGCCCTCCTGGCCTGGCGGGCCTCGCGGAGCTGGCGGGCATGAGCGCGGTGTGGACCCTCGCCGACCTGACTGCGCGCCGGGGTCGCAAGACGGTGCTGGAGGACGCGTCCCTGGCTGTCACGGCTGGCGAGGTGGTCGGGGTGGTCGGCCCCAACGGTGCGGGCAAGACCAGCCTGCTGCGCGCGGGCTTGGGGTTGCTGCCCGCGACGTCCGGCGAGGCGCGGCTGTCGGGGCGGACGCTGGCCGCGCTGAAGCCGGACGAGCGCGCCAAGCTGGTCGGCTACCTGCCGCAGGACCGCCGCGTGGCCTGGAGCCTGCCCGCCCGCATGGTCGCGGCGCTGGGGGCGAGCGACCTGTCCGACGCGACCGCCGACACCCTGGCGCTGGAGTGCCTGGCCCGCGTGGGCGCGGGGGACCTGGCCGATCGCGGGGTGCTGGACATGTCGGGCGGCGAGCGGGCCCGGTTGCTGCTGGCGCGCCTCTTGGCCACCCGCGCGCCGCTGCTCGTGGCCGACGAGCCGGTGGCGGGCCTGGATCCGGACGCCCAGCTGCTGACCCTGGACCTGCTGCGAGCCGAGGCCGCCAAGGGCGCGGCGGTGGTGGTGACCTTGCACGACCTTGGCCTGGCGGCCCGGTCCTGCGACCGCATCATCGTGGTCGACCACGGCCGCATCGTCGCCGAAGGGCCGCCGCGCGAGGCGCTGTCGCGGTTCATCCTGAGTCACGTCTTCCGCCTGGACGGCGAGCTGATCGAGACCCAGGCCGGGCCGGTGCTGGCGGCGAAACGGGCCTAGGGCTGAGCCGTCCCCGTATCGGCCGAGGCGACCGATGGGGTGTAGACATAGCCGCCGCGCTTCAGGTCGCTGGACAGGGTCAGTGGGGCCACGCCGCCGGCCAGGCGGGCGCGGTAGACCATGGTCGTCTCCAGGGTCCGCATCACGTAGTTGCGGGTCTCCGAGAACGGGATGCACTCGATGAAGTCCAGCGGGTCGGTGCTGGCGCCGCGCGGGTCGCCGCAGAGGCCGGCCCACTGGGCGGGACGACCGGGACCGGCGTTGTAGGCCGCGGCGGCCATGATGTACGAGCCGCTGAAGCTGCGGACCATGTCGCCCAGATACACCGAGCCCAGGCGCATGTTGTAGGGGGCGTCCGACAGGCGGTCGATGCTGTGAGCCTCGCCCAGCTTGCGGGCGACCAGCGAGGCGGTGGCCGGCATCAGCTGCATCATGCCGCGCGCCCCGACGCCCGAACGGGCCTGCGGATCGAAGTTACTTTCCTGGCGCGAGATCGAATAGACGAAGGCGGTCTCGGCCGCGCCCGGGCCCGGGGTGAAGTGGTGGTCCAGCAGCGGATAGCCGCGCTCGGGCAGGGTCATGCCGCGCTGGGCGGCGGTTCGGACCGCGCGCATGGCCAGGTCCTGGTCGCCGTAGCCGCGCGCCAGGTCGACCAGCAGGGCCGACTCCTCGGCATTGGGCAGGGTGTCGTCGATATAGAGCACCAGGCTGCGGAAGAGGTCGCGCTGGCCGATGTCGGCCAGGATCCGCGCCGCGCGAACCTGCTCGCGACCGTAGAAGCGGGCGCGGTCGGCCTGGGTGATGGCCGGGTCGCGGTCCAGGCGCAGCTCCTTCAGCCCAGCCTTCTCGGCGGCCAGCTGGCCGTAGAAGGTGGTGATGTAGCGCGCGCCCTCCGCGTAGAAGGTCTGGGCGGCGATCAGGTCGCCTTGCGCCTCGGCCGCGCGGCCTTGCCAATAGAGGGCGCGGCCCTTGGTGATCGGCGAGGCGCCGACGGCGGCGATCTGGGCGAAGTGGGCGGCGGCGGCGTCGGCGTTCTTCAGGCGGGTCAGGGCGATCCAGCCGGCGTAGAACTCGCTCTCGGCGATGTCGGCCGGCGCCAGGGCCTGGGTGTTGTTCGCGGCGGCGTAGGCGCCCGCGCTGTCGCCGGCCTTGAGGGCCGAGACCACCAGCTGTTTGCGCTCCTTCCAGATGGCGGTCGAGGCCTCTTCCGTCGGCGGGGCGGGGAAGTTGACGACCATGGGCAGGGCCAGGGTGTCCATGCCCTTGCGCCGCAGATAGGCGGCCCGCTCGAACACCACGCCGGGCGAGGCCTGCAGGTCCGGCGTCAGGCCGTTATAGAGGTCGTTGGCGCTGGCCGAATTGGCGCGATAGGCCATCCGCACGCGGGCGGCGGCCTGCTGGCTGTCGGACAACATGGCGACGATATCGCGGGCGGCCGGGCCCTGCTGGCCGTACAGCAGGATGTCGGCCCGCCGCACATAGTCGTCCGGCGTCAGCATCGCGCCGAAACGGGCGATCATGCTGCGCTGGGCGTCGGCCTCGAACACCTTGTCGCGGAAGGTGCGGCGGATCAGGTCGGTGGCCAGCTGGGTCTTGCCCGTGGCCTGGTAGGCGCCGGCCAGCGCCATGGCCCCGTCGGCCGTCGCGGGCTGGGCGCCGCCGAACCAGCCGATGATGCGGGCGGGATCCAGGCCGGAGGTCGTCAGGGCCTTCTCGGCGGCGGCGTCGCGCCGGGCCCCGCGCGGCCAGCCGGCCAGGTCCCGGCGAGCGGCGTCCAGCTCGAAGAAGCTCAGCGCCTCGGCGTTGCTGTCGACCAGGGCCCACTGGGCGATCTTCTTGGCGATCGGGTCCTGCAGGCTGTCCATGGCCATGCGCGCGCCCGAGACGTCGCCGCGCTTGGCGGCGGCCAGGGCGGTCTGCAGATTGGCCGAGTCGGTGTCGGACAGGGCGCTGGAGACGGCGGTCGGCGGGGTGGTGATCAGACCGGGCGGGCTCTGAGCGGTCGCGTAGCCCGAGGTCGTCTGGGCGTCCGCAGCCCCCACGACGACAGCCACGACGCAAGCGCTACCCAGCAGAATCCGACGCACCACAGAAGCCAAAACACTCTCCTTAGTCCGGCCCGCGAGCGGCGCCTCGCCAGCCTTTTACGCGAATCTCGAGCCGTCCCCTATGCGACGATTCAGGCCCTAATAGGTTTAAGTCCGGTTGGCGGGGCTTGACCGGACCCGCTTGGCCCATCAAATCCGCACCTCTGTCCCGACACGCCGGTTGCGGTGCGGCGGGGCAGGGACATATTGTCCGCCCCCATCGTCCAGCCGCAACATCGCGCGGCGTCTTCTCACGGCAATTTGCAAGTCATGGTCCAGTCTCACTTCAAGGGCGTCATTCCGGCCCTCGTCACGCCGTTCCGCGACGGTGAGGTGGACGAAAAAGCGTTCGTGGCCCTGGTCGAGCGTCAGATCGCGGGCGGCGTCCACGGCCTGGTGCCGGTCGGCACCACCGGCGAGACCTCGACCCTGTCGCACGACGAGCACAAGCGCGTCGTCGAGCTGTGCGTGAAGACTGCGGCCGGCCGCGTGCCGGTGATCGCCGGCGCGGGCAGCAACTCGACCGACGAAGCCATCATGCTGGTCCGGCACGCCAAGGCCGTCGGCGCCGACGCCGCCCTGGTCGTGACCCCGTACTACAACCGCCCCAGCCAGGAGGGCATGTACCAGCACTACAAGGCGATCAACGACGCGGTGGAGCTGCCGGTGTTCGTCTACAACGTGCCCGGCCGCACGGGCGTCGACATCTCCAACGAGACCCTGGCGCGCCTGGCCAAGCTGCCCAACATCATCGGCATCAAGGACGCCACCGGCGACCTGACGCGGATCAGCTTCCAGCGCCTGATGTGCGGCCCCGAGTGGGTGCTGCTGACGGGCGATGACCCGACGGCCCTGGGCTATATGGCCCACGGCGGCCACGGCGTGATTTCCGTGACCTCCAACGTCGCGCCCGACGCCTGCGCCACCTTCATGAACGCCTGCATGCGCGGCGACTGGGAAACCGGCCTCTACTGGCAGGACCGCCTGGTGCGCCTGCACAAGGCCCTGTTCCTGGACAGCTCGCCGGCCCCCACCAAGTTCGCCATGGCGCAGCTGGGCCTGTGCTCGGATGAGGCGCGCCTGCCGATCACGGCCTGCGCCGAAGCCGTGCGTCCCGTGATCCTGGAAGCCATGCGCGAGGCTGGTCTGCGCTGATGACCAAGCCGATCGCGGAAAATCGGCGGGCTCGCTACGACTACTTCATCGAGGAGACGTTCGAGGCGGGGATCATGCTGACGGGGACCGAGGTGAAGAGCCTGCGGACCGGTCGCGCCAACATCGCCGAGTCCTACGCCTCGGTCGAAGGGCGCGAGATCGTGCTGATCAACGCCGACATCCCGCCCTATGGCCACGCCAACCGGTTCAACCACGAGCCGCGCCGACACCGGAAGCTGCTGTTGCATCGCCGCCAGATCGACAAGCTGATCGGTGCGGTGCAGCGCGACGGCCGCACCCTCATTCCGCTGAAGCTCTATTGGAACGAGAAGGGCCTGGCCAAGCTGGAAGTCGGCCTGGCCAAGGGCAAGAAGAACCACGACAAGCGCGAGACCGAAGCCGCGCGCGACTGGCAGCGCGACAAGGCCCGCTTGATGAAGGGCGATCGCGGGGACTAGGGGCCCCGCCGCCTCAGCCGGGGGCGTGGACCGCGTGCAGGGCCATCTCGGCGGCGAACTCCTCGTCGCTGACCGGCTGCTGGGCGACCAGGAGGCTGCAGTCGACATTGTCGACGATGTAGCCGCCAGACTTGCCGCTCCACCAGCGCTCCAGGAAGCTGCGGCGGCGGTGGCCCAGCACGACCAGATCGGCGCCGACCTCCCGAACGAAGTTGCTGATGGCGGTGGACGGATCGCCCCGGACGATGTGGCCGGTGGCCGTCAGGCCGATGCTGCGCAGCTTGCCGACGCCCTCGTCGACCAGTTGCTGGCTGGCGGCGGCGATCTGTTCGGCCGCGCCGGGCTGGACGCCCTCGGCCATGGCGATGGCGGCGTTGTCCCCCAGCACGCACAGCAGCCAGACCCTGGCCTCGCAGCGCAGGGCCAGCAATGCGCCCTCGCGCAGGGCGCTGCGGGCTTCGTGGCTGCCGTCGAAGGCCAGGACGATCTTCTGGTACATGTCTATTCCCCCCGCGGTCGCCGCTATCGCGGCGTTGCGCATGCCGATGGATAGACGCTGCGCCGTCTCAAGGGGAGGGGGAAGTATCTTATCGTCGAGACGGGCGCGCCGCGTCTGTCCCCGTCATCGGCGGCGGGGCAGGGGTGACGGGCAAGAGTGACGGGGCGCTGCGGCTTGGTCCGACTAGCCGAGGCCGCCGAGACCCACGAAGCCGATGGCCAGGCCCAGGGCGAACGCGCCGGCGCTGACGATCAGATAGATGCGGACTTCGCTACGCAGGTGGTTACGCGTCGTCTGGGCCATGACGTGGCTCCGGCTGGTCGCGCCTCCCCAGGCGCGACGGATCAGTCCCTAGCCGGATGATGGTAAACCCACTCGCGCCAGCCGATTGTCAACGATTGTAAAGGCTTGGGCGAAGCTTCAGGCCATGGCCGGCAGCTCGTACACCCTGGACTGAACCCCGCGTTCGAACAGGTCGCCGCAGATGGCGAGGGCCTGTTTGTAGGCGGTTTCAACGCTGTCGAAGTGGCCGGCGAGACGGCCGTCCTCTGTGACGACCCAGCCCTCGGAAACGTGGGCGATTTCTATACGCTGGCAGCGCGCGGCGTCAGACATGACGACGAGCCTCCTACACTAGAATCGCGCCCCCTGAGCACGGGCCGCGATCATCCTTAACGCGAACCCGCCTCCCTGCATTGTCAACGATTGTAAACCGTACGCTGACGTTCGTGCAAGTGAGATAATCGTTTTGGTTGTATGGTGAAGCTTCCGGGCCTAGCCGTTCTCCAGCGCCAGCAGGGCGAAGGTGGCCAGCCAGTGCTCGCCCATATAATCGCCGGAGACATGCGGGATGGCCGCGGCCAGGTGGCTGAGGGCGGCGTTGATCGCATGGGACTTGGCCGGATCGGCCTCGGGCATGGCGGCCGCCAGGGTCCGCCAGCACCAGGCGCGCGACAGGTTCAGGCCATCCAGATGGGCGATCTTGCCGTCGGTGCGATCGCTGACGCGGGCGGGGGTGAACAGCGTCGCCGGCTGCTTGCGCGCCAGGTCCGGCAGGAAGCGCGGGAACCACAGCTCGAACCGCTCGCGCGACAGCAGGCGGCGCATGGCCTCGGCCTCGATCAGGGCGGGCGAGAGGAAGTCGTCGCCGGACGGTTCCCAGGCCGGGCAGGCGGCGTCCTGGCCGTACCAGGTCAGGGCCCGACTCTGCATGACGTCGAAGAACGCCTGGTCGCCGGTCATCTCGGCATATTCGTAGGCCAGGACCAGGGCGAAGGCGGTGTTGTAGTGCGTGCCCGTCCGCACCGGATAGTCGGCGATCGGCAGGAAGGCCAGGAAGCGCTCGCGGAACGCCAGCGCCAGGGGCGCGTGGACGCCGGCCCAGGGACGGTCGTGGCGCAGCAGCTCGGCCTGCAGCATCAGGCTCCAGGCCCAGCCGTACGGGCGCTCGAAGCCGCGGCTCTCGGGGCGGTCCAGATAGGCGGTCTCGCCGGCGACCTTCTCCGGCGTGAAGGCGTCGTCGAACAGGGCGATGATCTGCTCGGCCTCGGGCATCTCGGGGCGCAGGCGCAGCAGGGTGGCCAGCAGCCAGTAACCGTGGATGCACGAGTGCCAGTCGAAGCTGCCGAAGAAGATCGGGTGCAGGTCGCGCGGCGAGCGGACGTCGTCCGGCCCCGCCATCACGTGATCCAGCTTGTTGGGGTACTCGCGGGTGAGGTGGCCCAGGGCGATCCTGGCGAAGCGCGAGGCGGTGGAGCGGGCGAGGCTCATTTGTGAAAAGCGAGGGCGTTCATCAGGACCACGTTGACGACCAGCATCAGCACCGCGGTCGGCGCCTGGGCGCGGATCACGGCGTAGCGGTCCTTCAACTGTAGCAGCGCGGCCGGCACAAGGTTGAAATTGGCCGCCAGGGGCGTCAGCAGCGTGCCGCAGAAGCCCGACAGCATGCCGATGGCGCAGACCACGGCCGGATCGCCGCCGAAGCGGCCGATGACCAGGGGCAGGGCGATGCCGGCGGTCATCACCGGAAAGGCGGCGAAGGCGTTGCCCATCATCACCGTGAAGGCGGCCATGCCCAGGCAGTAGGCGGCCACGGCCGCGAAGCGGCTGTCGACCGGGGTCAGCTGCACGGCGATCTCGCCGATCGTCTTGCCCACGCCCGCGACGGCGAACACCGCGCCGAGCGCGGCGAGCATCTGCGGCAGCAGGGCGGCCCAGCCGACCAGGTCCATCAGCCGCCGGCCTTCCTGCAGCGGCGCCGAGGCGGGCTGGCGGAACATCGCCTTGGCCAGGATCGCCGCCGTCAGAGCCGCCAAGGCCAGCGAGATCAGGGTCGCCTGCTTGGGATCGACGAACGGCAGGCGCTTGAGGATCAGCGAGCCGGCCAGCACCAGCAGGGGGATGACCAGGGCCGGGACGTACAGCCTGGCGCCATAGGTCGCCGCCAGGGTCTCGCGCGCGTCGGGCGAGGTGGTCTTCGGCGCGCCGACGCCCAACTGGCCGAAGCCGGCGATGAGAGCCAGCGCCAGGGCCAGGATCCCGTTGCCCAGGTCGCCCAGCCGGTCGCCGGCCAGGAAGCTCAGCGCGAACAGGCCCCAGAAGGCGGCGTTGCCGAACCGCTTGGGATTCTCGCGGTCGGCGGCGCTGAGGCCGGCGAAGGCGCCGAAGGTCAGGCCGGCCAGCAGGTAGACGAGCGGCAGGCCGATCATGGGCGGATCTTCCGATCGAACAGCAGCAGTCGCGCGCTGTGGATCACGAAGGCGCAGATCGCCGTCGGGATCGCCCAGACCGACAGGGCCAGCGGCTCCACCGTGATGCCGCTCTGGTCCAGGAAACCGACGATCAGCAGGATCGAGCCGATGGCCAGGAAGATGTCCTCGCCGAAGAACAGGCCGACATTGTCGGTGGCCGCGCTCATGGCCCGCACCGTCTGGCGGGTCTCGTCGTCCAGAGGCTCGCCGGCGGCCTCGGCCATGGGGGCGAGCAGGGGGCGGACGGTCTGGGCCTGGCCGGCCGCCTGGGTCAGGCCCAGCGCCGCCGCGATCTGGCGCAGGGCGAGATAGGCGATCAGGATTCGTCCCGGCGTCGCGGCCTTCAGGCTCAGGATCGTCCTGCGCGCCTGTTCGCGCAGACCGGCCCGCTCCAGCACGCCGATGGCCGGCAGCACCAGCCAGGCGACGCTGACATAGCGGTTGGTGTTGAAGGCCTTGCCGAACGCGGCCAGCACCTCGACCGGCGACAGTCCGGCCGCCAGGCCCGAGGTCAGGGCGGCGGCGATCACGACCAGCAGCGGATTGAAGCGCAGGGCGAAGCCCAGCACGATCACCAAGACGCCCAGCAGGGTCAGCATGCGCCCCGACTCTCCCCCAAGACTTTTCGACTCTTCGAACGGACGGTCCGGCGCCGGCGTCACGCTGGCAAGCGGGCAGGGCGCCTTATCGGGCCTCTTGACGGTGAGGCGCCCTGGCGCGACGCTCTAAGTCAACAATGATAACCTACGGGAGGCTCACCATGGCCGACGGCGCTCTGCCCATCACGTCCCTGAAGGGCAAGGTCAGCGAAGCGGAGTGGCAGGCGCGGGTCGATCTCGCCGCCCTCTATCGTCTCGTGGCCCTGCACGGGTGGGACGACATGATCTTCACCCACATCTCGGCCCGCATCCCGGGACCCGAGCATCACTTCCTGATCAATCCGTACGGCATGTTCTTCGGCGAGATGACCGCCTCGTGCCTGGTCAAGGTCGATCTGGAGGGGAACATCGTCGACAAGACGCCGTACTACATCAATCCGGCGGGCTTCACGATCCACTCGGCCATCCACGCCGCGCGCGAGGACGCTCACTTCGTGATGCACCTGCACAGCGACCAGGGCGTGGCGGTCTCGGCCCACAAGGAAGGCCTGCTCCCGCTGACGCAGCATTCATTGATTGTCTTGCCTCAGCTCGCCTATCACGACTATGAAGGCATTGCTCTCAACTTGGACGAGCGGGAACGGCTGGTGGCCGACCTGGGCGAGACCAAGAAGCTGATGATGCTGCGCAACCACGGCACGCTGTCGGTGGGCAGCTCGGCGGCCGAGTGCTGGTTGGGGATGTTCTTCCTGGAGCGGGCGTGCGCGCAGCAGGTGATGGCTCTGTCGATCGGACGCGACAACGTCCTTCTCGCGCCCGACGCGGCGCAGGAGGAAGTGCGCAAGCAGACCGGCATGGGCATGGGACTGATCGGCGGCCTGGCCTGGCCCGGCTGCCTTCGCAAGCTGGATCGCGAGCTGCCCGGCTACGCGGACTAGTCGCCGTTGCGAAAGCTTGGAGAGCCGTCGCGGTCCTGGCGATCGCGGCGGCTTTTTCATGCCCGGCGTCCGGCGCCTGGGCCGGCGCCTGGCCGGTCCAGCCGGGCAAGACGCAGCTGATCGCCAAGTACGAGCGCACGACCGCCCGCCGGGGCTACGGCCCGGACGCCGTATTGGTCGACATCGATCCGCGCCGCGACGAGAGCTTGTCGGTCTTCGTCGAGCGGGGCCTCGCGCCACGCCTGACCCTTCAGGCCAAGGCCGGGGTGACGCGTGGCCACGACCGCTGGGCGAGGTACTCGGGACGGGGACCGGTCGAGGCGGGCCTGCGGTGGGCGGTTTTGCGCGGCGAGCGCTCATCGCTTGCCGTCTATATGGGCGCCGGCGAAGGGGGCGCGGGACGCAACGCCGGCTACGCGGCGCCGGGGCAGGGCAGCCTGGACCTGGAGGCGCGGGTGCTGTTCGGCCGCTCGGTGACCTGGCGCGGGCGCGAGGTCTATCTCGACGTGCAGGCTGCCCGGCTGAAGCGCGAAGGCCTGGCCGACGAGACCCGCGTGGACGCCACGCTGGGCCTGCGGCCCAGCAAGAACTGGCTGGTCCTGGCCCAGACCTATGCCGGCCAGGCCGATCGCGATCCGGTCCGCTCGCGCTGGGTGAAGAGCGAATTCTCCGTCGTCCGATCGTTTGGCGCCTGGGGCGCGCAGGCCGGTTGGCGCGACACCGTCTCGGGCCGCGAAACCGCCCGCGATCGCGGCATCGTGCTCGGTTTGTGGCGGCGGCTCTAGCTTGTTTCAGACTTGCAATAGTCCGTCATCCGCCTGTCACTGGACGCCGCTTTAGGCTGCGGTCATATCTCGCCGCACTCAAAGCTTCGCCGAGTCCGCTCGGCGCCCGGAGCGTTTCGTTGATCCGTAGGCACTTCTTTCTCGTGGTGGCCTTGGCCGCCGTTGTCCTGATGCTGGTCGTGGGCGGCTTCAAGCTGGCTTTCGCCGACAAGGAGACCAAGGGCGGCGGCGGTGGCCGCGCGACCAACGTTTCGCAGATGGCGGTGGGCGAACGGTCCTTCACCGACCGTATCGAAGTGCTTGGCGCGGCCAAGGGCCGGCAGTCGGTGACCATCACCTCCAACACGCCGGAGCTGATCACCGCAGTCCACTTCCGCGACGGCCAGGCCGTGTCGCGCGGGCAGCTGCTGGTGACCCTCAAGGCCGACCAGGAAGACGCCGGCGTTTCGGAAGCCAAGGCGCGTCTGGCCCAGGCCGAGCGTGACTACGCCCGCTGGAAGACCCTGGCCGACAAGGGCATCGCCCCGCGCGCGACGGCCGAGCAGTATCTGTCGGCCCTGGAGGTCGCCAAGGCCTCCGTCGGGACCGCCCAGGCCCAGAAGCTGGACCGCGTGCTGCGCGCGCCGTTCTCGGGTCGCGTCGGCATCTCCGACGTCGCGCCCGGCATGCTGATCGCCGCCGGCACGCCGATCGTCAGCCTGGACGACGCCTCGGTCATTCGCGTCGACTTCTCGGTGCCCGACCGCTACCTGCAGACCCTGCGCATCGGCCTGCCGATCTCGGCGCGTCCCGACGCCCTGGCCGACCAGACCTTCCAAGGGCGGATCGCCCAGATCGACACCCGCATCGACCCGGCCACCCGCGCCATCAAGGCCCGCGCCGAGTTCCCGAACGCCGACGGACGCCTGAAGCCGGGCATGCTGGTCAAGGTCGCCATCGACCAGGGTCAGCGCACCGCCGTTGCCGTGCCGGAATCGGCCGTGCAGTTCGAGGGCAATCAGGCCTCGGTCTATCGCATCGAGAAAGGCCCCAAGGGCATGATCGCCCGCCGCACCGACGTCGACACCGGCATCACCGAGGCCGGCTTCGTCGAGATCCGCGCGGGCCTGAAGAAGGGCGACAAGATCATCGCCGACGGCCTGAACCGCATCCAGGACGGCGCGCCCGTCGGTAATGGGAAGGGCGCCGGCAAGGGCAGCCCCGGCGGCGGCAAAGACGGCAAGCCGGGTGAAGGCAAGACGCGCGAAGGCAAGGGCGGCTGATGCTGTCCGACCTTTCCGTCCGTCGTCCAGTCTTCGCCGCCGTCGCGGCGATCATCCTCTGCGTCATCGGCCTGGCGGCGTTCAGCTCGCTGCCGATCCGCGAGCTGCCCAGCGTCGATCCGCCCGTGGTCTCGGTCCAGACGACCTATCGCGGCGCCTCGGCCGAGGTCATCGAAGAGCGCATCACCCAGGTGATCGAGCGGCAGGTGGCCGGCATCCAGGGCATCGACCGCGTGAACTCCAGCAGCCGTGACGGCCGCTCGCAGATCACCATCACCTTCAACCTCGACCGCGACCTGGACGCGGCCGCTAACGACGTGCGCGACGCCGTCAGCCGGGTGACGGCGAACCTGCCGGATCAGGCCGATCCGCCGCAGATCGCCAAGGCCAACGCCGACGCCTCGCCGATCATCATCCTGAACCTGACCTCGACCACGCTGGATCCGCTGCAGCTGGCCGACTACGCCGACCGCTACCTGGTCGAGCGGATGTCGACCATCGACGGCGTGGCCCAGGCCAATCTGTTCGGGGCCAAAATCTACGCCATGCGCATCTGGCTGGACGCCAACGAGATGGCCGCGCGCGGCGTCTCTGTGGACGACGTCGAGAACGCCCTGAACGCCCAGAACCTGGAACTGCCGGCCGGTTCGCTGGAAAGTACCACCAAGGATTTCACCATCCGGGTGGCCCGCGCCTATTCCAAGCCGGAGGAGTTCGCCCGCCTGCCGCTGCGGCCGGCCGACGCCAGCGGCTATGTGCTGCGCCTGGGCGACGTGGCTCGCATCGAGGAAGGTCCGGACGAGCGCCGGCGCATGTTCCGCGGCAACGGCGTCGACCAGGTCGGCATCGGCCTGACCCGTCAGTCGCAGGCCAACGACGTCGCCATTTCGCAGGCCGTCCGCAAGGAGGTCGAGACGATCAACCAGACCCTGCCGCCCGGCACCAAGATGGTCGTGGCCGTGGACAACTCGGTGTTCACCGCCGAGGCCATCCACGAGGTCTGGATCACGATGGGCATGTCGGTCGGCCTCGTCGTGCTGGTCAACCTGATCTTCCTCGGCAGCTGGCGCTCGGCGCTGATCCCCTCGATCGTCGCGCCGATCTGCATCCTGTCGACCTTCATCGTCCTGGCGCCCCTGGGCTTCTCGCTGAACCTCCTGACCCTGCTGGCCCTGGTGCTGGCCGTCGGCCTGGTCGTCGACGACGCCATCGTGGTGGTCGAGAACATCCAGCGCCGGGTGGACGAGGGCGAGCCGGCCCTGGTCGCCGCCGAGCGCGGCACCCGCCAGGTGTTCTTCGCGGTCGTCGCCACCACCATCGTGCTGGTCTCGGTGTTCGCGCCGCTGATGTTCCTGCCCGGCTATATCGGCCGTCTGTTCGTCGAGCTGGCCGTGGCCATCGCCGCGGCCGTGGCGTTCTCGGCGCTGCTGGCCCTGTCGCTGTCGCCGATGATGGCGTCCAAGCTGCTGCGCCCCGCCCACGGCGAGGGCTGGCTGGCTCGCCGCGTCGACGCGGCCATGGACGCGCTGAAGAACTCGTACCGCGCCTCGCTGGAAAGCATCCTGGGCGGCTGGTCGGCGGCGATCGCCGGCGGCCTGGTGGTGATCCTGGCGGCCTTCGCGGCTCTGCTGTTCACCCACCTGCCCAAGGAACTGGTGCCGCCGGAGGATCGCGGCCGCGTCGACGTGCAGATCACCGCGCCGGAAGGGGCGGGCTACGACTACACCTCGGTCATCGGGCTGAAGGTCGAGAAGATCATCGACAAGTACCGCGACCGGGGCGAGGCCGAGCGGACCATCCTCAGCCTGCCGCGCTTCGGCCAGAACACCTTCAACACCGGCAGCGGCATCGTCGTGATGAAGCCGTGGGGCGAGCGCAAGAAGACCGCCGACGAGGTCGCCGCCGAGCTCAACAAGGAGCTCTCCAAGATCACCGGCGTGCGCGCCATCGCCAGTGTGCGTGGCCCGTTCCAGCGGGGCGGCGGCGGCGGGGGCGGCGGGGGCACCAATGTCGACCTGATCGCCGTCGGCAACGACTACGTCCAGCTGGCCGACTGGCTGAAACCGATCCTGGCCAAGGCCCAGGACAATCCGGGCTTCTCGCGTCCGCGCCTGGACTACGAGCCCACCGCGCCGCGCCTGTCGGTGCAGATCGACCTGGACAAGGCCGCCAGCCTGGGCGTTTCGGCCCAGTCGATCGGCCGGGCTCTGGAGACGATGTTCGGCTCGCGCCGGGCCACGACCTACATCAAGAACGGCCAGGAATACGACGTCATCCTGCAGACCAACCTGGAGCAGCGTCGCAGCATCGACGACCTGAACCGGCTGAACGTCCGCACCAACGCCGGCGCCCTGGTGCCGCTGTCGACCGTGGTGACCACCCAGTTGCGCGGCGACACTCCGGACCGCCCGCGCGTCGACCGCCTGCGTTCGGTGACCCTGACCACCCAGCTGAACCCCGGCTTCACCGTCGAGGACGCTGTCCGCTTCCTGCGCGAGCAGGCCGACGCGCGTCCGGTGCCCGGCGTCAGCATCAAGTGGGGCGGCCAGGCCAAGGACTATCTGGAAGGCTCGGGCGGCATCGCCATCGCCTTCGGCCTGGCCCTGCTGCTGGTGTTCCTGGTGCTGGCGGCCCAGTTCGAAAGCTGGATCCACCCGGCGGTGATCATGCTGACTGTGCCGCTGGCGGCGCTGGGCGGCCTGTTCGGCCTGCTGGTCATGGGGTCGACCATCAATACCTACAGCCAGATCGGCCTGATCATCCTGGTCGGCATCGCCACGAAGAACGGCATCCTGATCGTCGAGTTCGCCAACCAGCTGCGCGACGAGGGGCTGACCGTGCGCGAGGCGGTGATCGAGGCGGCGGCCCTGCGCCTGCGTCCGATCATCATGACCTCGATCTCGGCCGCCATGGGCGCCCTGCCGCTGATGCTGTGGGCTGGCGCCGGGGCGGGCAGCCGCAAGACGATCGGCTCGGTGATCTTCACCGGCTCGATCTTCGCGACCCTGCTGACGCTGTTCATCGTTCCGGTGTTCTACGACCTCCTGGCGCGCTTCACGAAGTCGCCGGAGTGGACGGCCCGCCAGATCGAAGAGTATGAAGCCCGCGAAAAGAGCGGCGAGGGGCAAACCTCGCCCGCATAGCGCAGGTGAGGAAGCATGGCTGATGGCCATCTGACGGCCAGGCGGCAGGAAATCGCCCTGCTGCGCCGTCTCGAGGAACGGATTCTGTGGTTGGCGGCGTGGACGATCCACAACGCCAACCATCTCCGACCCAGTCGCGACGGCCTGAAGGTCGGCGGTCACCAGGCGTCCAGCGCCTCGCTGACCACGATCATGACGGCCCTCTATATGAAGGCGCTGCGGCCGCAGGACCGGGTGGCGGTCAAGCCGCACGCCAGCCCCGTGTTCCACGCCATCCAGCACCTGTTCGGCCGCCAGAGCCTGGACAATCTCAAGCGCTTCCGGGCGCTGGGCGGGGCCCAGTCCTATCCCTCGCGGACCAAGGACGTGGACGACGTCGACTTCTCGACCGGCTCGGTGGGGCTGGGCGTGGCCATGACCGCCTTCGCCTCGCTGACCCAGGACTACCTGGCCGCGCGCGGGGCGGTGAAGCCCGAGAAGATGGGCCGGATGATCTCGCTGCTGGGCGACGCCGAGCTGGACGAGGGCAACATCTACGAGGCCCTGATCGAGGCCTGTAAGCACGACATCCGCAACACCTGGTGGATCGTCGACTACAACCGCCAGAGCCTGGACGCGACCACCCAGGACCGGATGTTCACCCGCTACGGCGAGATCTTCGAGGCCGCCGGCTGGACGGTCGAGACGCTGAAGTGGTCGAAACGCCAGCGCGAGGCCTTCGCCCGGCTCGGCGGCGACAGGCTGCAGGCCTGGATCGAGACCGCGCCCAACGACCTGTTTTCGGCCCTGACCTACCAGGGCGGGGCGGCCTGGCGCGAGCGGCTGAGCGCCGATCTGGCGGATAGCCCGGACACCCTGACCCTGATCGGGTCCTACAGGGATGTCGACCTGGCCGAGCTGATGACCGAGCTGGGCGGCCACTGCCTGGAGACCCTGCTGGAGGCCTTCGAAAAGGCCGGGCAGGACGACGCGCCGCGCTTCTTCATCGCCTACACGGTCAAGGGCCTGCGCCTGCCGTTCCAGGGACACAAGGACAACCACGCCGGCCTGATGACCCCGGCCCAGATCGCCGAGCTTCGCGAGCGCCTCGGCGTGGTCGAGGGCGAGGAGTGGGATCCGCTGTCGGGCCTCTCGGCCGCCGAGCGCACGGCCCTGAGGGGCCTGGTCGCCCGCGCGCCCTTCGCCAACGAGGTCGAGCGCCAGCACGTCGCGCCGACCATTCCGACCCCCACCGCCGACGAGTTGCTCAGCGCCGTCGCCGGAGCCGGCGAGCAGTCGACCCAGGCCGCCTTCGGCAAGGTGATGTTCGAGATCGCCGCCCGGAAGGACGAGTTCGCCGGCCGCGTCGTCACCACCTCGCCGGACGTGACCGTGTCGACCAACCTGGGCGGCTTCGTGAACCGCCGGGGCGTCTTCCAGCGCCGCGCCCACGAGGACGTCTTCAAGCGCCGCCGCATCCCCTCGGCCCAGGTCTGGTCCAAGGCCGAGACCGGCCAGCATGTCGAGCTGGGCATCGCCGAGAACAACCTGTTCATCGCCCTGGCGGCCCTGGGCCTGACCGCGCCGCTGTTCGGCGAGCGCCTGTTCCCGGTCGGAACCCTGTACGACCCCTTCATCGCCCGGGGTCTCGATGCCCTGAACTACGCCTGCTACCAGGACGCCCGGTTCCTGCTGGTCGCTACGCCCTCGGGTCTCACGCTGGCCCCCGAAGGCGGCGCGCATCAGTCGATCAACGCCCCGGTCATCGGCATGGCCCAACCGGGCCTGGACACTTACGAGCCCGCCTTCGCCGACGAGACGGCGGTGCTGATGGCCCACGCCTTCGACCGCATCCAGGCCGTGGACGGCGCCTCGACCTATCTGCGCCTGTCCACCCGCGTCATCGACCAGCCCGAGCGGACCGACGACGCCTGGCGCCAGGGCGTGGTCGAAGGGGCCTATTGGCTCAAGGCCCCCGCGCCCGGCGCGCGCCTGGCCCTGGCCTACAGCGGCGCCCTGGCGCCCGAGGCCCTGGCGGCGTTTGAGGCGCTTTCGGAAGACATGCCCGAGGCCGGCCTGCTGGCCGTCACCTCGGCCGACGTACTGCACCGGAACTGGACCGCCTCTGGCCGCGCCCGCTGGACCGGGGAGGGACCTCGTGAGGCGACCATCGAGGCTCTGCTGGCCCCGCTGGACCGGGACGCCGGTCTCGTCACCCTGACCGACGGCGCGCCTCTCGCCCTGTCATGGCTGGGCTCGGTGCGTGGGCAACGGGTGCGGGCCCTGGGCCTGGAGGTGTTCGGCCAATCGGGCGACCTGCCGGACCTCTACGGCAAGTACCGACTGGACGCCGAGGCCGTGCTGGACGCGGTCGCGGACCTGCTGGCCTAGGTCAGAAGGGCCTAAAGCCCGCCGACGATCGTCAGGCCCGACAGCAGGCCGTCGCGGAAGTGATAGGTGAGGGTGGCGCGGTTGTCGGTCCAGACATGGCCGTCGGGACTCTCGACCGAGTACTGGGACTCGACGCGCAGGGCGTCGACGGTCTCCTCCAGCACCCGGATCAGCGCGATGTTCGGGACGATGGTCGCGAAGATGCGGGCGAACTGGCCGAGCGCGGCCTCGCGGCCGATGAAGGGCGCGCCGCCTTCCAGCGTGTCGGGCCAGACGACGTCGGGGTGCAGGATCGCCCGGATGCCCGCCAGGTCACGGGCGTTGAAGGCCCGGTAAGCCTCTTCCAGCACGGCCTGAAGCGCGCTCATGGTCCGTTTCCGTCCCGACCGCTGTCGTCGACAACCTGTTCGGCGATCAGCCCCCGTTCGAGACGATACCAGACGGTGATCGTGTCGTCCTGCCAAAGCCCGCCGCCGGGGCCGCGCGTCTCGACCTGGACTCGGGTCCGGATGCGGTCATCGGGCTGCAGGGCGTGGCCCAGCACCACCAGCTTCAGCCGGACGGTCTCGAACAGCTGCTCGAAGTGGGCCCGCACGCCGCTCAGGCCCCGGATCTCGCCCCCTTCCAGCGGGTCGATGAAGCGCGCCGTCGGGGCGTAGCAGGCGACGACCGCCTCGATATCGCCCGCGTTGATGGCTGCGTGCAGCCGCTCCAGCAGGCGCGCGACGCCCGGGAAGGCGGCGGCGTGGACGTCCTGCTCGGACTCCAACCGCGCCACCTTGCCGTTCCGCAGCGTGTAGCGATGCAGGATGCGAGTGCTGGACCACAACGAACCATCGGCGGCGCTGCGAATGGTCTGGCGGCACAGGGCGCAGACACGGCCGTCGGGCTCGGTGTGCAGACTGATCAGGTCGTAATGCGCCCGTACGGACGCGGTGATGTCGGTGAAATAGGCGCGGACCGCCTCGCGGCCCTGGAGCTCGCCATCCTCGGCCTCGTTCGGCCAAATGACGTCGTCGGCCAACATCGACACGCAGCGATCGAAGGCGCGGCCGTTATAGGCGTCATAAAGCTGCGCGATCCGATCTTCGCCCTGGGTGATGGGCGGCGTCATGGGCGGCGTCATGGGCCTGGATCCGGGTCCCCCTTGGAAAGGATATCCATGCGCCAGAACCGCCCGTCGCGGAGCGTGTAACAATGCCGCACGCACAGGTCCGACCACAGCTGGCCCGAACGGTTCCAGACCACCTGATTGGCGTCCACCACGACGCGGCCGTCCTGGGTCATGTGGATCTCGACCGGGGTCAGCTCCACCCGGATGATCGCGTCGTTATAGGCCCAGTAGTCGCGCACCGCCTCGGGCGAGGTCAGCATCCCGCCGCGCGTCACGTCGGGCCATTCCAGCTCGGACGCGACGAGGACGCGGAACGCCGGAAAGTCGCGCCGGTGGTTGGCGTCGTAGAGACGCTGGACCAACGCCTCGATCTCGGGCGGGGCCGGAAGCATGTCTACGGGGCCGGTTTGTAGCCCGTCTCCACCTTCAGATAGGCGATCAGGTCGACACGGTCCTTGGCGTCGTGCAGGCCCGCGAAGGTCATCTTGGTGCCGGGCAGGAATTCGCGCGGGCTCGACAGCCACTTGTCCAGGTGCTCGGCGTCCCAGGTGAAGCCGGCGGCCTTCACGGCGTCGGAATAGGCGTAGCCCTCCTTGGACCCGGCCTTGCGACCGAACACGCCGTAGAGGTTGGGGCCCGTCAGGTCCGGCCCGCCCTCGGTGATGGTGTGACACGAGCGGCAGAGGGCGAACTTGCTCTGGCCGTTCGACAGGTCGCCGGTGTTGTAGGGGGCGGGCAGGGCGGCCAGGGCCGCGGCCTTCTGGGCATCGGTGGGGGCGGCTGCTGCAGCGGGGGCGTCGGCCGGCGCCGAGGCCGGAGCCTCGCCGGAGCTGCCGCCGTCCTTCGAACAGGCCGAAACGACCACGCAGAGGGCGACGAAGGCCGCCAGTTTGAACGTACGCATCCTAGTCCCCGACTGACATTCGGTCGCACGGTCTGCGACGGCGCGACGCATTCCAAACCCTTATAAAATCAGGGTCCCCAGCTTGTCACGGAACAATGTTCCTTAAGGCGAGCTTGGCCAGGCCCCTGCGACAATCGCCGGTATCTACGTGATTCTTTTCACGAAAAGTGAAATCGCAAACCGTGGGTCTGCACATAACTGTTTGACGGGCGTTAACCATAAAATCTACCACTTTCCTCACGGAGCGGGCTGGCTCCGGACCGGGCAGGGAAACAAGATCATGGACTGGAGCGAAGAGCGCACCGCGACCCTCAAGAAGCTGTGGCTGGAAGGCCTGAGCGCGAGCCAGGTGGCCAGGCAGCTGGGCGGCGTCAGCCGTAGCGCGGTGATCGGCAAGGTTCACCGTCTGGGTATCACGGTTCGCGAAGTTCCGAGCCGCCAGCGCCTGACCACTGTCCGCGCCCCGTCGCGGATTCCGGTTCGCCGGCCGACCCGCGAGACCGCGGCCGCTCCCCACGTCGCGCCCCGTCTGGAGCGCACTGAAGAAGATCTGCTGCCGACCTCGGGCATCCTGGAGCTGGGCTCCCACTCGTGCCGCTGGCCGATCGGCAATCCGGAAGGCGACGATTTCGGCTTCTGCGGTCGCCCCAAGCTGACCGCCCGCGGCTCCTATTGCGAGCAGCACACGGCCGGCGCCTTCCGTCGCCTGGGCAACGCCAAGGCCGTCGAGGCCTGGGCCCTGAAGGGCCTCAAGGAACGCGTCCAGCCCAGCCAGATCTAGGCCGGCGCTGACCTTCCTCCGCAGAATACCCCCATTTTCCTCGAGATCACCGAGACGAACCCCATGAACATGGTCCTGATCGAGAACGCCGCCGGCAGCAGCCAAGTGATCACCATCATCGAGGAGTTCGCCGGCCACTCGGTGTCGCGAGATCTGAACCCCGGCGACCAGGCCAGCATTCCCGTGACCCAGTTCAAGTCGATCACCGTGCGCGAGACCTATCCGGACGACTGGTTGACCCGCGGTCGCACCCGCAACCGCGCGTCGGCCGACGCCTGAGGCATCCTTCCCCGGGGGCAGAATTCCCGCATAAATTGAAACGGATGACCCCGCGAAGCCTTTCGCGGGGTTTTTCGTTTCCGCCAGGGGCGCCGCAGATTGCGTGGCCGTTAACCTTATGAGACACAGAGCGCCGTTTTGTGGGGGCGAAAACGATTATGCGTGAGGGGGAAAAGCGCGGGGAGGTGGTCGATGACCATGCGCTGCCGCTGCCGAGCTATCTGAGTTACTTGCTTTATCAGACCGAGCAGCACCGCCGTGCGGTGGCCGCCGACCTGCTGGCCCGGCACGGCCTGACCTTCGCCAAGTGGGTGGCGATGATCTCCCTGCGCCGCTTCGGCGACCTGTCGATGACCCGTCTGGCCAAGCTGGCGGCCACCGACCGCACGACCCTGACCCGCTCGATCGACAGCCTGATCGCCGACGGCCTGGTGGCGCGCGAGGCCTCGCCCAGCGACCGTCGCATCGTCGTCGTCTGCCTGACGGACACCGGTCGCAGCCTGCTGGAGAAGATCCGGGGCGAGATCCGTCCGCTGAACCGCGAGATCTGCGCCAATCTGACCACGGAAGAGCAGGCGGCCATGACCCGCTACCTGCAAAAGATGCTGACCGGCCTGATCGTCGAGCCCGACTGGAAACAGGACGTCATCGCGTTCTCGACCCCGGCGCCGCCGGAGACGGCTTGAGGCAGCGTCCTCGCCCCTTCGACAAGCTCAGGGTGAGGACTACTTTTGACGGCGTATCACTAGAAACCTCATCCTGAGCCTGGCGAAGGTCGAGGTTGCGGGCCCTTCAGTCGTCGACCTTCACCCGTCCGCGTCCGGACTTCACTGTCCCGCGCTTGGCCTTGCCCTCCAGGCGCTTGAGCTTGCTGGAATAGGTCGGCTTGGTCGCCTTGCGGGGCTTGGGCTTCTCGGTCGCGCGGCGGATCAGGTCGATCAGGCGCTCGCGGGCGTCCTGGCGGTTCATCTCCTGCGAGCGGGAGCCCTGCGAGAACAGCACCAGGACGCCGTCGAGCGTCAGGCGGCTGCCGGCCAGCTTTTCCAGGCGCGTTTTCACGTCCTCAGGCAGGGACGGGGAGCCCCGTACGTCGAAGCGTAGCTCGACCGCCGTGCTGGTCTTGTTGACATGCTGGCCGCCGGGGCCCGAGGCGCGCGTGGCCTTCCAGACCAGCTCGTCCTCGTCGACGCGCAGCCAGGCGGTGATCTCCAGCGTCATTGCGGAGGCTTGGGCGGCGGGACGCGCTTGGCCTTGACGACCAAGTGGTCCAGCGCCTGCAGGAAGCGCGAGCGGTCGGCGTTGGCGAAGGCGGCCGGGCCCTTGGTGACCTCGCCCATCGAGCGCAGGTGCTCGCCGATCGACCGCGACGCCAGGGCCGAACCGATCATGTCGTGGCTGAACACCCTGCCGTTCGGAGCCAGGGCCGCGCCGCCGGCTTTCAGCACGCGATCGGCCAGGGGGATGTCGTTGGTGACCACCACGTCGCCGGGGCCGCAGCGTTCTGCGATCCAGTCGTCGGCCACGTCCGGGCCGGCGTCGACCACGATCTGCTCGATGATCGGCGTCTGCGGCACGCGGATCCAGCTGTTGGACACCACGAAGGTCTTGAAGCCGTGGCGGGCGGCGACCTTGTAGGCCTCGTCCTTCACGGGGCAGGCGTCGGCGTCGATGAAGAGGATGGCGGTCATCGGGCTTGGGCCTGGAAGAGAGAGTGTGGTGCCGGCTGAGGGGATCGAACCCCCGACCTTCGGTTTACAAAACCGCTGCACTACCGCTGTGCTAAGCCGGCTGATCCGGCCGGAAGCCGGACGGGCGTCTTCCTTAGCGAGGCCCGCGGGCGCGGGCAATGGGGTGCGCCGACTATCGCCTTGCTCCCGACGCCTGCGTTGCCTATTCCTGGCTTGCAACTTGGGGTGGCTTTCCGTGGTCAATCGGTGGCGTTGGGCGCTGGGTCTGGCTGGGCTCGCTGGGGCGATGCTCGTCGGCCTGGTCGGATATAAGGCTTGGGCGACCGAGCAGGCGCGGCGCAATCCGGAGGCGGCGCGGATCGCGCGCCATGAGAAGATCTTCGACGTCGCGTGGAAGACGGTCGACGAGAAGTACTACGACCCGAAATTTGACCATGCCCGATGGCGAGCGTTGCGCGACGCCTATCGGCCTCGGATCAAGGACGCTCCGGACGACACGGTCTTCTACATCAACGTCCTGACCAACCTGATGAACCAGGCGGGGACTTCGCACGTGAGCGTGGTGATGCCGGCTTCGGCGCCGGTCACGGCGTCAGCGTCGCCGGTCAAGTCGCGCGTATCGCCCCTATGCTTCGACTGGGGGTTCGATTTCGGCGAAGTGCGGCGCGCCGGCTCGGGCCTGCGGGTGTCCGATGTCCGCGGAGGCTCCAACGCCGAACGGGCCGGCGTGGCCCCGGATGATTGGATCGAGAGTTTCGAGCAGACCTCGCACGAGGGGCGCTGCCCGACGGTCGAGGCGCGGTTACGCACCGAGGGCCAAGCCCCGCGCGTCGTCGCCTTCACGATGGAGGATCGTCCGCCGCCGCCGTCCCGGCAGCGAACGGACCTGCCCAGCGGCGTGCGCGTTCTGCGTTTCGACCAGTTCGACCAGGCCAGCCTGGATTGGTTAGGCGACAACCTTCCGGACGCTTCCAGCAAGGGGCTGGTGCTGGATCTGCGGCGCAATAGAGGCGGCCTGAGCTGGGTGGCGCGCAAGGTCGCCGGCCAGTTTCTGCCCCCGGGGGCGATGACCGCGCGGATGATCACCCACGGCCGCGAGCGTCCGGAGAAAACCGCCCGGGAGAAGCGGCGCTTCGAGGGGCCGCTGGTCGTGCTGATCGGTCCGGCCAGCGCCAGCGCCGCCGAGGTCACGGCCGCCGCGCTGCGCTATCATCACCGGGCTGTGCTGATCGGCGGCGAGACCGCCGGAGCGGTGCTGCTGTCGCAGGCCTTTCCCCTGCCGGATGGCGGCCAGGTCATGGTGGCGATCGCCGACGTCCTGACGCCCGATGGCCGGCGGTTGGAAGGTGTCGGCGTCGGCCCGGACCTACCGGTCGCGCAGACCCTGGACGCCGTCCGCGCCGGCCGGGACCTGCCGCTCGAGGCCGCCGAGAAGGCCTTGCTGGACGGGCGCTGGCGACCCTAGAGGTCGAACCGGACGCCCTGGGCCAGCGGCAGGGCGCCCGAATAGTTCACCGTCGCCGTTTGGCGCCGCATGTACTGCTTCCAGCTGTCGGAGCCGCTTTCGCGTCCGCCGCCGGTCTCCTTCTCGCCGCCGAACGCCCCGCCGATCTCGGCGCCCGAGGGGCCGATATTGACGTTGGCGATGCCGCAGTCGCTGCCGGCGGCCGACAGGAAGACCTCGGCCTCGCGCACGTCATTGGTCATGATGCAGGACGACAGGCCTTGCGGGACGTCGTTCTGTATGGCGATGGCCATGTCCAGGCTGCCGTAGGGCGCGACGTGCAGCAGCGGGGCGAAGGTCTCGCGCTGCATGCAGGGCGCGGGGGCGGACAGGCGGGCCAGGGCGGGGCGCACATAGTAGGCGTCCGGGTGCTCGTCGATCAGCAGGCGCTCGCCGCCGCTGACGGTCCCGCCCTCGGCGCGGACCTGGTTCATGGCCTCGACGAAGGCGTCGTAGGCGGCCTTGTCGATCAGCGGGCCCAGCAGCGTCTTGGCCTCACGCGGATCGCCGACCGGCAGGCGCTGGAAGGCCGTGTCGACGGCGTCGGCGACCTTGTCGATCAGGCTCTCATGGACGATCAGCCGGCGTAGGGACGTGCAGCGCTGGCCCGCCGTGCCGGCCGCCGAGAAGACGATGGCGCGTAGGGACAGGGCCAGGTCCGCCGAGGGCGTGACGATCATGGCGTTGTTGCCGCCCAGCTCCAGGATCGAGCGACCGAAGCGCTCGGCGACCAGGGGCGCGACCGCCTTGCCCATGCGGGTCGAGCCGGTGGCGCTGACCAGGGCGATGCGCGGATCGCGGGCCAGGCGCTCGCCGGCGTCGCGGCCGCCCTGGATGACGGCGCAGAGGCCCTCGGGCGCGTCCTCGAAGCGATCGAGGGCGCGCTGCAGGATGGCGTGGATGGCGAGGGCGGTCAGCGGCGTCTTCTCGGACGGCTTCCAGATCACCGGATCGCCGCAGACCAAGGCCAGGCAGGCGTTCCAGGCCCAGACGGCGACCGGGAAGTTAAAGGCGCTGATCACCGCCACCGGGCCTAGCGGATGCCAGGTCTCGCGCATGGCGTGGCCGGGGCGCTCCGAGGCGATGGTCAGGCCGTGCAGCTGGCGCGACAGGCCGACGGCGAAGTCGCAGATGTCGATCATCTCCTGGACCTCGCCGGCCGCCTCGGAGGCGATCTTGCCGGCTTCCAGGGTGACGAGGGCGGCCAGGTCGGCCTTGGCAGCGCGCAGTTCCTCGCCGAACAGGCGGACCAGCTCGCCGCGCCGCGGGGCGGGGACGACGCGCCAGGGTTCGAAGGCGTGACAGGCCGCCGAGATCTTGGCGCCGATCTCGCGGGCGTCGTCGAAGGCCACATGGGTCAGGACCTGGCCGTCGATCGGACTGCGGACCGGCTGGCCGCCGTCGGCGGGCAGGGCGGCGACGCCGAGCTTGGTCAGCAGGTCTCGGGCGTGGGCGGCGGGCGAGGGCTGGGTCATGCAGCGCCGAGGACACGCCCGTCGAGGTGTCTGGTCAACCCCTCGGCGTTGCGTGAGGCACAACGAGCGGCTAGGGACGGGCAAGCAGGAGAACACGACATGGCGCAGGGCAAACTGATCGACGGCAAGGCCTTCGCGGCCGATCTGCGGGCCAAGATCGCCGACGAGGTCGCGGCTTTGAAGGCCGAGCACGGCGTCACGCCGGGCCTGGCCGTGGTGCTGGTCGGCGAGGATCCGGCCAGCCAGGTCTATGTCCGCAACAAGGGCGAGCAGACCGAGGCCGCCGGCATGTACTCCGAGACCCACCGCCTGCCGGCCGACACCACCCAAGACGACCTGCTGAAGGTGGTCGCCAAGCTGAACGCCGATCCCAAGATCCACGGCGTGCTGGTCCAGTTCCCGGTGCCGGCCCACATCAGCCAGATGGACGTCGTGGCGGCCCTGTCGCCGGACAAGGATGTCGACGGCCTGACCGTGACCAACGCCGGTCGCCTGGCCAGCGGCCTTCCGGCCCTGGCGCCCTGCACGCCGACGGGCTGCATGATGCTGATCAAGGACGCGATCGGCGACCTGAAGGGCAAGACGGCCGTGGTCATCGGCCGCTCGAACCTGATGGGCAAGCCGATGGCCCAGATGCTGCTGGCCGCCGACTGCACCGTGACCATCGCCCACTCGCGCAGCCAGGACCTGCCGGGGATCGTGCGTCAGGCCGACATCGTCGTGGCCGCCGTTGGCCGGGCCGAGATGGTCAAGGCCGACTGGGTCAAGCCCGGCGCGGTGGTCATCGACGTCGGCATCACCCGCTACCCGGCCCGCGATCCAGAAGCCGCCGCCGCGGGCAAGACGCGCCTCGTGGGCGACGTCGCCTTCGACGAGGTCCGCGAAGTGGCCGGCGCGATCACGCCGGTGCCGGGCGGGGTGGGGCCGATGACCATCGCCTGCCTGCTGGCCAACACGCTGACGGCCGCCAAGCGCCTGTCGGGGATCGCGTGATGAAGCGGGCGCTTCTCATCGTAGCGTCCGCCTTCATCCTGTCGGCCTGCGGACCCAAGGCCCCGCCGCCGCCCTCGGCCGAGCAGGCCCTGGCGCTGCGCCCGGCCGATGCGCGCCTTTCGGCCCTGTACGAGACCTCCTGCCACGCCTGCCACGCCATTCCCGGAACGGGCGCGCCGCTGGTCCACGATCGCGCCGCCTGGGACGGGCGCTACAAGCGCGGTGAGCAGGTCCTGCTGGACCACGCGATCCAGGGCTTCAACGCCATGCCCGCGACGGGTCAGTGCGCGACTTGCACGCCGGACGATTTCAAGGCCCTGATACGCTTCATGGCGGGGCGCGAAGACTCCGCGAAATAGGCAAGCATGACAGCCGAAAGTGTTCGCGGTTTCGGCGACCGTCATGCGCCAAGAAGAGCGGGGGAACCATGATCTCGAGGCGCGGAGCCCTGATCGCGGGCGGCGCAGGCGCGACCGTCGTGGCCGGCGGCGGCGCGGCCTATCTGGTCGCTACCGGGGACAAGCCCGAACCCGCCGCGCCGGCCTCGGTCGACGCCCGGGGCAAGCTGCTCTGGCGCAACTGGTCGGGCGTGCAGCACGCCTATCCCGCCGCCCGTCTGGCCCCCAAGGACGAGGGCGAGCTGGCCCAGATCCTGAAGACCGGCCAGGCGCCGATCCGGCCCGTTGGCGCCGGTCACTCCTTCACCGCCCTGGCTCCCACCGACGGGACCCTGGTGTCGCTGGACGTCCTGTCCGGCATCGCCGGCTGGGAAGGCGACCAGGCGATCGTGCGCACCGGCACGCGTCTGGGCGCACTGGGACCTGCTTTGGCCGAGAAGGGCCGGGCGCTGGCGAACCTGCCCGACATCAACAAGCAGTCGCTGGGCGGGGCGCTCAGCACCGCCACCCACGGCACGGGCCAGACGCTGCAGGCCATGCACGGCGACGTCACCGCCCTGCGGCTGGTGACGCCCTCAGGCCATGTGATCGACGCCGACGCGACCAGGAACCCCGAGGTGTTCCAGGCCGCCCGCGTCTCGCTGGGCGCGCTGGGCGTGATCACCCAGGCGCGGTTGCGCACCAGCGCCAACCGTCGCCTGCGCCGCCGCGTCTGGCTGGAGCCATTCGAGGAGGCGCTCGCGAACGCCGAGGCGCGCTGGGCCCAGCACCGCAATTTCGAGTTCTACGCCGTGCCGTTCACGGGGCTGGCAGCCAATATCAGCCACGACGAGACCGACGATCCCGTCCTGGCGCGTGGACCTGACCAGGACGTCGAGTTCCTGCAGGCGCTGCGGGGGCTGCGCAACCTGCTGGGCTTCGCCACGCCGCTGCGCAAGGCGGCCGGCCGGGTGCTGCTGTCGACCGCCAAGCCCGAGACCGCCGTCGACGAAGGCTGGAAGCTGCTGTCGACCGAACGGCCGGTGCGCTTCAACGAGATGGAGTTCCATCTCCCCGTCGAGAACCAGCTGAAGGCTTTGCAGGAGGTGGTGGCGACCACCGAGAAGGAGCGTACCGACGTCTTCTTCCCGATCGAGGTGCGGCGTATCGCGGCCGACGACGCCTGGCTGTCGCCTTTCAATGGCGGGCCGCGGGGTTCGGTGGCGGTGCACGCCTATTATCGGGACGACTTCAGCTTCCTGTACCAGCTGATCGAGCCGATCTTCCGCCGGTATGACGGCCGGCCGCACTGGGGCAAGTTGCACTCGCTGAACGGCGGCCAGCTGGCGGCGATCTATCCGCGCTGGAAGGACTTCCTGGCCGTGCGCCAGGAACTGGATCCGGAAGGCCGGATGCTCAATCCGTATCTGAAGGGCCTGTTCGGCCTCAGCTAAGTTATTCTGGGCGAGCCTGCTATCCGCTTCGAACGGTCCGTCCGAAGCGGCACGCTCTTACGCGGCCGCGCTGCCGAGATAGTCGGCCACGCGAGCTTCCAGTTCCGTGACCAGGGCCTTGCCCACCGGATGGGTGTCGACCTTGATGTCGTCGCGGACGCACGCCTTGATCGCGTCGATATGGGCGTCGACCAGGAACATCGGAGCCGCCAGGCGAGTCTCGGGATCGTCGATCAGCTTGCACAGCGAGGCGGCTAGGCGCGTGATCAGCGGGAACTCGTAGGTGGCGCCCAAACCCTTCAGGTCGTGGGCGCGCAGGTACAGGGTCTCGACCGTCGCGGCGGTCAGGCCCTCGGAACGCACCGCCTGGCGGGCGGCTTCCAGCTTGACGATCTCGTCGTTCAGCCACTGGGCGAAGTTGCCCGACAGGCTCTTCAGCGCGGCCTCGGCCTTGGCGATGGCGGCCATGTCGATGCCGCCCCGTCCGCCCACCTTGAGCTTGAGCATGTTCGGCACCTGGATCACTTCAGCGGTCTTATTCGTCACGGGCGCCTCCCCAGCGGCGGATAGTTGGGTAACCGCTAACATAGCAGGCGTTAAGATTGGATGAGACGCGACCCAACGTCTCATCCCCGCGCTGGGATGCGTAAGACTAGGCCGAGAACTGCTCGGCCAGAACTCTTTCCTCCAGGCTGCGGCCGGCGTCGAACAGCATGGAGAGCGAGGTGCCGCGGTCCTCGGAGATGTGGACTTCGATCACGTCGCGGACCTCGAAATTGTCGGCCACGGCGCTGACGGGGCGCTTGTCGGCCTCCAGCACCTCGAAGGTCACGCGGGCCGACTGGGGCAGCAGGGCGCCGCGCCAACGACGCGGACGGAAGGCGGAAATGGGCGTCAAGGCCAGGACCTGGCCGTCGATCGGGATGATCGGGCCGTGGGCTGAGAGGTTGTAGGCCGTCGAGCCGGCGGGGGTGGCCAGCAGGGCGCCGTCGCAGACCAGCTCGCCCATCCGCACCTTGCCGTCGATCGAGATGCGCAGCTTGGCGGTCTGGCGGGTCTGGCGCAGCAGCGAGACCTCGTTGATCGCCAGGGCCCGATGCTGGGTCCGGCGGGCGTCGATCGCGACCATGGCCAGCGGATGGATGACGGCGCGCTCGGCGGCGTTGATCCGCTCCAGCAGGCCGTCCTCCGAGTACTCGTTCATCAGGAACCCGACCGAGCCGCGGTTCATGCCGTAGATCGGCGTCTGGCTGGCGATCGCCTCGTGCAGGGTCTCCAGCATGAAGCCGTCGCCGCCCAGGGCGACGATGACCTGGGCGTTTTCGTCGCCGACGTCGCCGTAGCGTTCGACCAGCCGCTCGCGGGCCTCGATGGCCTCGGGGCGGTCGCTGGCCTTGAACGCCAGGCGAGTCACGAACGGTTGCGGCTGGTACATGCGGCCAAGTGGCGGGAAGCCTGCTGGCTTGTCAAACCGGCGTTGTCAGACCTGGCCGACGGCCTGGCGGAAGGCCATGCCGGCGATGTCCGGCGTGAAGGGGCCGAAGGCGCTGGCGGCGCGGCGCACGCCTTCCTCGCCGCCGCCCGGACGGCCGCCGTTCAGCTGGCGGACGTGTTCCAGGATCGTCGGGAAGACGCTGCGGTCGATGCCCACGGCCGAGCAGGCCAGGGCCAGCAGTTCGGGGCGGCTGCTGTCGATGGCGCGGCGAATCTGGGCGGGCTCGAACTTGCCAAGACGCGCCAGGGCCATGACGAACAGCTGCAGCCGGCCTTCGCGCAGCACGCGCAGCAGGTAGCCGGGCCGCAGCTGGCCCGCGGAGTCGAGCTTCTCGATCAGCGAGCGCTCCATCTCCTCGCGGTCCTCGTCCTGTTCGACGGGGCCGAGATCGGTGTCGTTGTCGCCGCGATGGGCCGCGCGCAAAGCGTCGTCTACCGCCGCCTGCATCTTGGCCGGATCCAGGTGGAAGCGGGACATCAGCGCGTCGCGCAGGGCGCGGCCGACCAGCAGATACAGCTGCTCGGCCAGGTCGGCCGAAAGCTTGGGGTGGCGGGCCAGGGGCGAGCGCAGGGCGACGACTTCAGCCGAGCGGCCAACCAGACGGCTCATGGCGTCGGGCGAAATCTCGGCGGTCTCGTTCGAGGCCAGGGCGGTCAGCACGGCCGGCTCGTCGCGGCTGATGATCGCCTCGACCACGGCGCCGGGCAGGCGCGGTCGGCGGGCGATCTCGATCTGGTGCTCCAGCGTGGCCTGGACCAGCAGGCGGATCAGGTCGTGATCCTCCAGCACCGGGCTGCGGGCGATGATCGGGCGGGCGATCTCGATCTCGTCGAGGGCCATGATGTTGATCAGGGCCGAGGGAGCCCATTCGGCGTCGGCCAGGCGCTCGGCCAGACGATGGCGGATGTCGCGCTCGGCCTCGACCACCAGGGTCATGAAGATCGAGTTCAGCAGGGCCTGGATGTCGGGGTGGGTCGGCTCGCCGCTGGCCTGGCCGGCCTCGCAAAGGTCGATGATCCCCGTGAGCAGACGTTCACGGTCGCCCGGCTCGCGACTGCGAGCCAGCTTCATGAGCGATGCGATCTCGACGGCTTGGATGACCCGCCTCCTTCGAATCCGGCAGACCGGAGAAGGATGACCTTGCGGGTCCCAAATGAAAACATGCTTAAACAAGGCAAAGGCGCGGACTCGGCCTGGCGCGTCGAGATGTCGCAAGCTTGAGTGGAGGACGTGTTGATGGCGCCGACGACAGGAAAGGACCTGATCCTGGCCTTGGACCAGGGCACGACCAGCACCCGGGCCATCCTGTTCGACCGTGCGGGACAGCCGCTGGCAGAGGCCTCGCGCCCTCTGCGCCAGAGCTACCCGCACGACGGCTGGGTGGAGCATGACGCCGACGAGATCTACGCCGCCTGCGTGGCGGTGCTGCGCGAGGCGAGCGAGAAGTCCGGTCGCGCCGACGATGTCGCCGCCATCGGCATCACCAACCAGCGCGAGACGGTGGTGATCTGGGACCGCAAGACGGGCCGGCCTATCCATCCGGCCGTCGTCTGGCAGGACCGCCGCACGGCCGAGGCCTGCGCCGCCCTGAAGGCCGCCGGCCACGAGCCGCGTGTCACCGAGGTCACCGGCCTGCTGCTGGATCCGTACTTTTCGGGCACCAAGATCGCTTGGATCCTGGACAAGGTCGCCGGCGCGCGGGCCCGGGCCGAGGCGGGCGAGCTGCTGGCCGGGACCATGGACGCCTGGGTGATCTGGAAGCTGACCGGCGGGGCGGTCCACGCCACCGACGCCACCAACGCCTCGCGCACCCTGCTGTTCGACATCGGCGCCCAGGCCTGGTCGGCCGAGATGCTGGACCTGTTCAACGTGCCGAGCGCCCTGCTGCCCAAGGTGCTGGACTGCGTCGACGACTACGGCGCGACCCAGGCCCAGATCCTGGGCCGCGAGGTCCCGATCCGGGGCGTGGCCGGTGACCAGCAGGCGGCGCTGATGGGACAGGGCTGCGTCGAGCCCGGCCAGATGAAGGCCACCTACGGCACAGGCTGTTTCATGCTCATCAATACCGGCGAAGCGCAGTGCGTTTCGCAGTCGCGGTTGCTGACCACGGTCGCGGCGCGGGTGAACGGCAAGACGACCTATGCCCTGGAAGGTTCGATCTTCGTGGCCGGGGCGGCGATCCAATGGCTGGGCGAGGGGCTGGGCGTCACTGGCGGCCCACGCGCCGCCGAAGCCCTGGCGCGGGCGGCCAAGGCCGACCATGGCGTCGTCGTGGTGCCGGCCTTCACCGGCCTGGGCGCGCCCTGGTGGGACGCCGAGGCGCGCGGCGGCATCTTCGGCCTGACCCGCGACGCCGGTCTGCCCGAGATCGCGGCGGCGACCTTCGACTCCTGCGCCCTGCAGAGCCGCGACCTGATCGAGGCCATGCGGACCGACGCGCCCTCGGCCTTCGGCGAGGCGGCGCAGCTGCGTATCGACGGCGGCATGTCCAAGAGCGCGTGGTTCTCGCAGCGCCTGTCCGACCTGACCGGCATCCCGGTGCGCCGGGCCAGCTACCAGGAGACCACGGCCCTGGGCGCGGCCTTGTTCGCCGGGGTGGGGGCGGGGCTCTACGCCTCGGTCGAAGAGGCGGCCCAGGCCAGCCCCGCCGCCGAGACCCTGACCCCGGCGATCAAGCCTCACGAACGCGAGGCCGCCTATGCCCGCTGGCTGGATGCGGTGCCCAGGATCAGGCTCTAGAGCCTACGACTTTAGTCGTACGCCCGATTGCCCTGACATCGCTGTCTCCGCATAAAGGTCTGACCAATCAGAAGCGGAGACCGCCATGACTACCCGAGGGGGAGCCTCCCGCCGTGTCGCTTTGGGCGCCGTGCTGGGCGCCGGAGCCACCTTGATCGCCGGAGGACGATCGATGACCGCCGAAGCCGCCGTCAAATATCCCGCGATCGGCAAGATCACGCGGCTGTCGCCGGAGCTGGACCAGATCATCGCGCCGGACGCCGTGATCGAGCAGCTGGCGGACGGGATCACCTGGGCCGAGGGGCCGGTGTGGATCTGGGAGGAGCGGTGCCTGCTGTTCTCCGACGTGCCGGGCAATGTCATGTATCGGTGGAGCGAGAAGGACGGGAAGACGGTCTTCCTCAAGCCCTCGGGCTATGACGGTCCGCCGACCAAGGTCTTCCGCGAGCCGGGCGTCAACGGCATGACCCTGGACCTGGCCGGCGAGGTGGTGGTCTGCGACCACGGCAACCGGGCCGTCTCGCGCCTGGACCGCGCGACGAAGAAGAAGACGGTCATCGTCGATCGCTACCAGGGCAAGCGCTTCAACAGCCCCAACGACGTCATCGTGGCCCGCCAGGGCGCGCTGCGGGACGCGATCTACTTCACCGATCCGCCCTACGGCCTGGAAGGCTTGAACGACTCGCCGGTCAAGGAGCTGGCGTTCAACGGCGTCTATCTGCGTCGGCCCAGCGGCGAGGTCGCGGTGGTCGACGACAAGCTGACCTTCCCGAACGGCCTGGCTCTGTCGCCGGACGAGAAGCGCCTCTACGTGGCGGTGTCGGACCCGAAAGGGCCGGTGATCATGGCCTACGACCTCGGCCCCGACGGCCTGCCGACGAGCCGCACCGTGTTTTTCGACGCGATGGACCTCTTGAAGGCGGGCGGTCCGGGCCTGCCGGACGGCCTGCGGGTGGACGCTCGGGGACGCCTCTTCGCCACGGGGCCGGGCGGGGTGCTGGTCCTGACGCCTGAAGCCAAGCTGCTGGGCGTGATCGAGACCGGCTTCCCGACCGCCAACTGCGTGTTCGGCGATCAGGACGGCAGGACCCTGTACCTGACCTCCAACCACCTTCTGGCGCGGGTGCGCACCAACACCACCGGCGCGGTCCGGTAAGGGAGCACAGAGAGAGATGAGCGAGATCAGCAAGAGGACGCTTCTGGCCGCCGGTCTCGCGATCGGCGCGGCCAGCCTGCCGCTGGCGGCTCGGGCGCAGACGCCCGGCCGCAAGCTGGGCTATGCGATCCTGGGCCTGGGCTATTACGCCACCAAGATCATCATGCCGCGCTTCGCCGAGTGCGAGCACTCCAAGCTGGTCGCCCTGGTCAGCGGCACGCCCGAGAAGCTGAAAACCTTCGGCGAGCAGTACGGCATCCCGGAGAGCCATCGCTACAGCTACGAGACCTTCGACAAGATCGCCCAGAACCCGGACGTCGACATCGTCTACGTCATCACGCCCAACAGCCTGCACCGCACCTTCACCGAGCGGGCGGCCAAGGCGGGCAAGCACGTGATGTGCGAGAAGCCGATGGCGACCTCGGTCGCTGACTGCGAGGCGATGATCGCGGCCTGCAGGAAGGCCGGCCGCAAGCTGATGATCGGCTATCGCAGCCGCTTCCAGGCCCACAACATCGAGGCCATCAAGCTGATCCGCGACGGGGCCATCGGGCCGGTGCGGGACATCTCGACCGACCACGGTTTCACGATCGGCGATCCGACCCAGTGGCGGCTGAACAAGGCCCTGGCCGGGGGCGGCAGCCTGATGGACATCGGCATCTACAGCCTGAACGCCGCCCGCTACCTGACCGGCGAGGAGCCCGTGGCCGTCAACGCCATCGAATCCACCGACCGCTCGAACCCGCGCTTCAAGGAGGTGGAGGACATCATCAACTTCCAGCTCCTGTTCCCGTCGGGCGCCACGGCCCAGTGCGGCTCGGCCTACACCGTCAACTTCAACCGCTATCGGGTCAGCGGACCCAAGGGCTGGATCGAGATCGATCCGGCGACCAGCTACCAGGGCCAGTCGATGCGGACGGCGTTGGGCGGGCCGCCGACGCCGCGCGAGCCGGCCCCGCAGCCGACGAACCAGTTCTCGGCCCAGCTGGACCACCTGTCCGAATGCATCCTCACCAACCGCGAGCCGATCGTCTCGGGCGAGGAGGGGCTGAAGGACCTGCGGGTCATCGAAGCCATCTACCGCGCGGCGCGGGAAGGACGGACGGTGAAGCTGTGAGGGCTCTGCTCCTGGCCGCCGCGCTGCTGGTCCCGGGCCTGGCCCAGGCTCAACAGCAGGTCTCGCTGTGGTCTAATGGCGCGCCGGGCTTCGAGAGCCGCAAGGCCATCCCCGAGCAGGCCGCCGACTACTGGGTCAAGAGCGTCAACAACCCGTCCGTCACCGTCTTCCTGCCGCCCAAGGACATCGCCAATGGCGCGGCCCTGGTCGTGCTGCCCGGCGGTGGTCACCGGCTGCTGGTGTTCAACAGCGAGGGCCGCGACGTCGCCACGGTGATGAACCCCAAGGGCGTGGCGGTCTTCGTCGTGAAGTACCGTTTGTTCCGCGAGGAAGGCTCGCCCTACACGATCGACCACGCCCGCCAGGACGCAGTGCGGGCCGTCCGCCATGTGCGCGCCCATGCGGCCGAGTATGGCGTCGATCCCAACCGCATCGGCCTGATGGGCTTCTCGGCCGGCGGCGAGACGGTGAACCTCGAGGTCTATCAGGGCGGCGCGAAGGATCCGAAGCTCGATGCGATCGACCAGGTGAGCGCTCGGCCGGACTTCCAAGTGCTGGTTTATCCGGGGCCGCTGGGCGTGCCGGACACGGTGCCGGCCGACACGCCGCCCGCCTTCATGATCGCCGCCAACGACGACGAATGCTGCTCGGCGCCGCTGGTCGACCTCCTGCTCAAGTTCCGCGCCGCCAAGGTCCCGGTCGAGCTGCACCTGTTCCAGGCCGGCGGCCACGCCTTCAACATGGGCCTGCGCAAGGAGCAGGCGTCGCTGAAGACCTGGCCCGGCCTGCTGGTCAACTGGCTGGGCGACAACGGCTGGATGAAGCCGCGCTAGTTCTCGTCCAGATACGCCTTCACCCGCGAGAACAGCGCCTCGAACATCGGCGTCGTCAGGCGGCCGGTGTTCGTGTTGAGGCGCGAGCAGTGGTAGCTGTTGAAGATCCGATAGGGGCCGGCCTGGAACTCCGAGCCGTGGCCCGGAATGCCCGCCGAGGCCTTCAGGCCCAGGGTCTTGAGCACATTGCGCCGCGAGACGTCGCCCAGCGTGACGATAGCCTTCAGGTTCGGGAACATGTCCAGCCGCGCCTTCAGGAACGGGCGGCAGGTGTTCTCCTCCGAGGTCTCGGGTTTGTTGCCGGGCGGGGCGCAGCGGACGGCGTTGGTCACGGCCGCGCCGACCAGCTTGAGGCTGTCATCGGGCCGCGCCTCGAACTTGCCGGTGGCGAAGCCGTACTTGATCAGGGTCTCGTAGAGCAGGGTCCCGGCATAGTCGCCGGTGAACGGCCGGCCGGTGCGGTTGGCGCCCTTGCGGCCCGGGGCCAGGCCCACGACCAGCAGCCGCGCGTCCCTGTCGCCGAACGACGGGGCCGGGCCGTTGAAGTAGTCCGGGTAAAGCGCCTGGTTCTCCCGGCGATAGGCCACCAGGCGCGGGCACAGCGGGCAGTCGCGCGGCGGCTCGGCGGGATTGGGAACGACTTCGCCGGCGATGTTGGAGTGTTGGGTCATCTTCAGTACTCGTCGTCCGCGTCGCGCTCGGCCGGGGTGCGGTGGTCCGTCATCTGGCGCGGCTGGACGCGCTGAGGGCGACCGATGATCGAGCCCAGGTCGGCAAGGTCCACGAAGTTGTCGGCCTGGCGGCGCAGGTCGTCGCTGGTCATCGGCGGCTGGCTCTTCATGGTCGAGACCACGGTGACCCGGCGGCCCTTGCGCTGGACCGCCTCGACCAGGGCGCGGAAGTCGCCATCGCCCGAGAACAGTACCAGGTGGTCGGCGGTCTCGGCCAGCTGCAGCATGTCGACGGCGATCTCGATGTCCATGTCGCCGCGCCAGCGCTTGCGGCCCTGGCTGTCGGTGAACTCGCGCGCCGGCTTCGTCACCAGGGTGAAGCCGTTGTAGTCCAGCCAGTCGACCAGCGGCCGGATCGGCGAATAGTCGTCGTTCTCGGCGATGGCGGTGTAATAGTAGGCCCGGATGAGAATCCCGCGCTTTTTGAACTCGTCCAGCAGCTTGCGATAGTCGATGTCGAAGCCCAGCGCCTTGGCGGCGGAGTAGAGGTTGGCTCCGTCGATGAACAGGGCCAGCCGGTCGGTCGGATAGAAGGTCACGAGAATTCCTTGAAAAATCAGGTCGCTAAAAATGACTTGGACGAGGCCGTGATCGTGGCGCTCGGCTGCAATCTGCCCGGAGCCTATACGAGTCGCGAGGCCTTGTTGGAAGCGGCCCTGGCCGCCTTGCCGGACGAGGGGCTGGAGCTGGTCGCGCGCTCGACCTGGTGGTCCTCGGCCGCCTGGCCGGATCCCTCGGGTCCGGAGTATCGCAACGGCGTGGCCATCGTCCGCACCGACCTGTCGCCGGCCGAAACCCTGGAAGCCCTGCACCGCGTCGAGGCCCGTTTCGAACGGGTGAGGGGAGAGGTCAACGCTGCTCGCACCCTGGACCTCGACTTGATCGCCCACGGCCGGATGGTGCTGGAGGACGACGTCCGGATCCCGCACCCCCGCGCCCACGAGCGGTTGTTCGTGATGGGGCCGCTGGCCGAGCTGGCCTCGGCCTGGATCCACCCGGTCAGCGGCGAGCCGGCCTTCCGCCTGGCCGCCAACGCCACGGTGGGGTGCGACGCGCGCTCCATTGCCAAAGTTTAATGCCCGCCACCGCCGAGCGGCGCCCATAGTCCGGCCAATTTTCCGCGCCAAGCGTCCGCCCCCGGACGCCTACAGGACCATGCCGATGCCCCTGACCCGCTCGCTGCTCGCCTGCGCCGCCGCCTGCGCGCTGCTGACCGCCGCGCCCGCCGTCTTTGCTCAAGCCCAAGTGGGGACCCAGAGCGGCGTCGACCTGACCTCGATCGACAAGTCGATCAAGCCGGGCGACGACTTCTGGACCTACGCCAACAATGAATGGATCAAGGCCCACCCGATCCCGGCCGACCGCAGCCGCTACGGGAAGAGCGCGGTGATGACCGAAGAGGCCAGCAAGCGCACGGTCGACCTGATCCAGGACGCGGCCAAGGGCGGGGCCGGCGACGGCAAGAAGGTCGGCGACTACTACGCCAGCTACATGGACGAGGCCGGCATCGAGGCCAAGGGCCTGACCCCGCTGAAGGCTGATCTCGCCCGCATCGCCGCCATCAAGGACAAGAAGCAGCTGGCGACCGTGCTGGGCGGCAACATCCGCGCCGACGTCGACGCCCTCAACGCCACCGACTTCTACACCGACAATGTCCTGGGCCTGTGGGCCTCGCCCGCCTTCGACGACACCAGCAAGTACGCCCCGTTCCTGCTGCAGGGCGGTCTGGGCATGCCCGACCGCGAATACTACCTCTCGGACAAGGCCTCGATGGTCGAGGCGCGCGCCAAGTACCTGGCCCACGTCGAGAAGATCCTGACCCTGGGCGGCGTGGCCAATGCCGCCGCCAAGGCCAAGGCGATCGTGGCCCTGGAAACCCAGCTGGCCCAGGCCTCGGCCAGCCGCGCCGACAGCGCCGACGTGCAGAAGGCCGACAACAGCTGGACGCCCGCCGACTTCTCCAAGAAGGCGCCGGGCCTGGACTGGAGCGCTTTCTTCACGGCCGCCAAGCTGAACGGCCAGCCGCGCTTCATCGTCTGGCATCCGACGATGGTCACGGGGCTGGGCAAGGCGGTCAGCGACACCGACCTGGCCGTCTGGAAGGACTACCTGACCTTCCACCTGCTGGACCACTACAGCAACGTCCTGCCCAAGGCGTTCGTCGACGAACGCTTCGCCTTCTACAACGCCTCGCTGCAGGGCACGCCGGCCCTGTCGCCGCGCTGGAAGCGCGCCGTGAACTCGACCAACGCCACCCTGGGCGAGGCGGTCGGCAAGCTCTATGCCGACAAGTACTTCTCGGCCGACTCCAAGGCCGCGGTGACGGCCATGGTCGACAACATGAAGGTCGCTTTCGAAAAGCGGATCGACGGCCTGGACTGGATGGACCCGGCCACCAAGGCCGAGGCCCGCAAGAAGGTGGCCGTGCTGAAGGTCGGCGTCGGCTATCCCGACACCTGGCGTGACTATTCGGGCTATGCGGTGGTGCGCGGCGACGCCTTCGGCAACATCAAGCGCTCGGAGGAATTCGACTACGCCACGACCCTGAAGAAGCTGGGCAAGCCGGTCGATCGCGGTGAGTGGGTGATGACCCCGCAGACCGTCAACGCCGTGAACCTGCCGATGCTGAACGGCCTGAACTTCCCGGCCGCCATCCTGGCCCCGCCGAACTTCGACCTGGCCTACGACCCCGCCGCCAACTACGGCGCGACCGGGGCTACGATCGGCCACGAGATCAGCCACAGCTTCGACGACCAGGGCGCCCAGTTCGACAGCCAGGGGCGCCTGCGCAACTGGTGGACCGCCACCGACCTGGATCACTTCCAGAAGGCCGGCGCGGCCCTGGCCGACCAGTTCGACACCTACAAGCCGTTCCCGGACCTGGCGGTGAACGGCAAGCAGACGCTCAGCGAGAACATCGCCGACGTCGCCGGCCTGGGCGCGGCATTGGACGCCTACCACGCCTCGCTGGGCGGCAAGCCGGCGCCGGTGATCGACGGCCTGACCGGGGATCAGCGCTTCTTCCTGGCCTATGCCCAAAGCTGGCTGGGCTATTCGCGCCCGGCCGCCCTGCGCCAGCAGCTGATCACCGACGGCCACGCCCCCGACCAGTACCGCGCCTTCACGGTCCGGAACCTGGACGCCTGGTACGCCGCCTTCGACATCAAGCCGGGCGACAGCATGTACCTGCCGCCGGAGAAGCGGGTGAAGGTCTGGTAGTTGGGATGCTCCCCTGTATCGCGGGGGAGCATCTTGAAACCCTGGACATTGACTCGCGAACACGGCATAAGCGCCCCCTCGCGAAAGTCAGAACCTTCGTGCGCGACGTTGCGTGTCGCCGCGCGGAAGCCTATTTTGCGATTGCTAACCGGCAGCCCGAGGAACTCATGGCCCGCGTCACCGTCGAAGATTGCGTCGAGAAGGTTCCGAACCGCTTCTCGCTGGTCCTGCTGTCGGCGCACCGCGCCCGTGGCATCTCGGCCGGTGCGGCCCTGATGGTCGACCGCGACAACGACAAGAACCCGGTCGTCGCCCTGCGCGAGATCGCCGACGACGTCATCGACCACGAGGCCCTGAAGGAACACCTCATCAGCACGCTGCAACGCGTCGATGAGCATACCGAGGCCGAGGAAGAAGCCGAAACCCTGGCCCTGCTGGCCGATCCCAGCCACATGCAGATGAGCGAGCTGGAACTGGTCCGCGCTCTGCAGAGCGACCGCGACGGCGGCCAGGAGGAGCGGTACTGAGCCCCGAAGGCGCAGACCCTCTGACCCTCGAAGCGGTCGAACAGACCGCTTCACCCCAACGCGCGCCGGATTCTCCTCCCACGGGGGCAGAGTCGGGCGCGTCGTCGTCTGTGGCTCCCGCCGCGCCGACGGAAGCGCCGAAGCCGCGCCCCAAGTTTCTCCGCCAGTACGAACTGATCGAGCGGGTCCACGCCTACGACCCGACCGCCGACGAGGCGCTGCTGAACCGGGCCTATGTCTACGCCATGCGCATGCACGGCTCGCAGACGAGGGCCAGCGGCGACCCGTACTACGCCCACCCGATCGAGGTGGCGGGCATCCTCACCGAGTACCGGCTGGACACCGCGACCATCGTCACGGCCCTGCTGCACGACGTGATCGAGGACACCCCGGTCACCAAGGAAGAGATCGCCAAGCTGTTCGGCGACGAGATCGGCGAGCTGGTCGAGGGCGTCACCAAGCTCAGCAAGCTCGAGCTGCAGGCCGAGCACATGCGCCAGGCCGAAAACCTGCGCAAATTCATCTTGGCCATCTCCAAGGACGTCCGCGTCCTGCTGGTCAAGCTGGCCGACCGTCTGCACAACATGCGGACGCTGCACTTCATCAAAAACCAGGCGAAACGCGAGCGGATCGCCCGCGAGACGCGCGACATCTACGCGCCGCTGGCCCGCAACATCGGCTGTCACCGCATCTGTATCGAGCTGGAGGAGCTGTCCTTCCAGCACACCAATCCGGTCGCCCGCGACGCGATCCTGCGCCGCCTGGACACGCTGCGCGAAGAGCAGGGCGGGGCGGTGGCGCTGGTCAGCCAGGAGATCGCCGCGCGCCTGGAAGCGTCCAATCTGCCGGCCCGGGTCTTCGGCCGCGAGAAGTCGCCTTATTCGATCTGGCGCAAGCTGCAGCGCAAGTCGATCGGCTTCTCGCAGATGTCCGACATCTATGCGTTTCGGGTGATCGTCGACAGCGAGGAAGACTGCTACCGCGCCCTGGGCGTCGTGCACCGGGCCTGGTCCAGCGTGCCCGACCGCTTCAAGGACTACATCTCGACGCCGAAGCGGAACAACTACCGCTCGCTGCACACCACGGTCGTGGGCCCGCGCGGCATGCGCATCGAGATGCAGATCCGCACCGAGGCTATGGACCGCGTCAACGAAGAGGGCGTCGCCGCCCACTTCCGCTACAAGGACGCCTCGTACGGCCTCGACCTGGAAGGCATGGAAGCCGCCGGCGGCCGCGATCCGCTGGCCAACCTGCGCCAGCTGGTCCAGGTGCTGGAGCACGGCGGGGACTCCGAAGAGCTGGTCGAGCACGCCAAGCTCGAGATGTTCCTCGACCAGGTGTTCGTCTTCACCCCCAAGGGCAAGCTGGTCAGCCTGCCGCGTGGGGCCATGCCGCTGGACTTCGCCTATGCCGTCCACACCAGCGTCGGCGACACCTGCATCGGCGTGAAGATCAACGGCGAGCTGAAGCCGCTGCGCACGCCGCTCGTGAACGGCGACGTGGTCGAGGTGGTGCGCGGCTCCAAGCCGGTGGTGCCGCCGGACTGGCGCTCGCTGACGGTGACGGGCCGGGCCCGCTCGGCCATCCGCCGTCACATCCGCCAGACCGAGAAGGAAGAGTTCCTGCGCCTGGGCCGCGCGTCGCTGGAGCAGGTCTTCGAGCGCGCCGGCAAGAGCCTGAAGGACGTCTCGCTGCGGCCGATCCTGGAGCGCTTCGCCCTGGAGAGCGACGAGGCCCTGTTCGACGCCGTCGGGCGCGGCCGGGTCTCGCCCAGCCAGGTGCTGGAGACGGCCTATCCGGGCATGAAGGACGCCGATCGCGAGGCCGCCACGGCGCGCCGCAAGATCGAGGGCGGCAAGGACGCGACGCTGTACGTGCGCGGCGGCGGCCTGACCCCAGGCGTCTCGCTGCACTTCGCACACTGCTGCAGCCCCGTGCCCGGCGACCGCATCGTCGGCATCCTGCGCGATGACGGTGAGGGCCTGGACGTCCACACGATCGACTGTCCGCGCCTGGCCGAGTACGAGGACCGCGAGGAGCTGTGGCGCGACCTGAACTGGACGCCCGAGGCCGAGCGCTCGACCATCTCGCTGGCCCGCCTGCACGCCACGATCCAGAACGCACCGGGCGTCCTGGGCCTGGTCTGCACGATCATCGGCGAGGCCGGCGGCAATATCGTCAACCTGCGCATGCACCACCGGCAGAGCGACTTCTTCGACACCGACATCGATGTCGAGGTCCGCGACGCCAAGCACCTGACCAACATATCGGCCGCCCTGCGGGCCTGCCCGTCGGTCGAGACCGTGGACCGGACGCGGGGCTAGGTCTTCCGCAGCGCCGCCACCGCGTCGCGGCTGCCGGCGGTCATCGGCGAGGGGAGGGCGTCCAAGGCGAACCAGCCCCATTCGTGGATGGCGTGGGCTTCCTGGATCGCCGGTTCGCCGTCCCAGCTTTCGACCGCGTAGGTGATGGCCACCCAGTGGTAGTCCGGGGCGACCATGTCGGTGACCGACAGCACCCGGCCGGCCTTGATGGTGATGCCGAGTTCCTCGTTGATCTCGCGCTCGGCGCAGGCGTGCGCGGCCTCGCCCCAGTCCAGCTTGCCGCCGGGCACGCCCCAGTGGTCGGCCTCGGGGTTCTTGACCCGCTTGACCAGCAGCAGCCGACCCTTGCCGTCGAGAATGGCCGCGCCGCAGCCGATGCGAGGACGTTTGACTTCTTCGCTCATGAGGCCGGTAGAGCCCGAAACGGTCCTCGGGAGCAAGCCGGCGTTTGAAGACTCAGGCTCGTGCTTCTATATCCGTCGCTCATGACCAACGATGACGTCCTCGACGAATTCCGCGCCGCCGGCGCTCTCCGCGAAGGCCACTTCGTGCTGTCCAGCGGCCTGCACAGCCCGGTGTTCCTGCAGAAGAACCTGGTGTTCATGCGCCCAGAGCGCTGCGAACGCCTGTGCAAGGCCCTGGCCCAGAAGATCATCGCCACCGTCGGCCAGGTCGACGTGGCGGTGTCGCCGGCCGTCGGCGGGATCATCCCCGGCTACGAGACCGCCCGTCACCTGAACGTCCCCTCGATCTATGTCGAGCGCGAGGGCGGCGGCTTCAAGTTCCGTCGCGGCTTCCACCTGGAGCCCGGCCAGAAGGTCGTGATGGTCGAGGACATCGTCACGACGGGCCTGTCGTCGCGCGAGTGCATCCAGGCGATCAAGGACGCCGGCGGCGACGTCGTCGCGGCGGCCTGCATCGTCGACCGCTCGGGCGGCAAGGCCGATGTCGGCGTGCCGCTGATCGCCCTGGCCAGCCTGGAGGTGCCGGCCTATCCCGCCGACGCCCTGCCGCCGGAACTGGCGGCGATCCCGATCGAAGACCCCGGCTCCCGCCGTCTGAAGGGCTGAACCATGCTGCGTCTGGGCGTCAACATCGACCACGTGGCGACGATCCGGAACGCGCGCGGTTCCTCCTATCCAGAGCCGGTCCGGGCCGCCGAGCTGGCCCTGGCCGCCGGGGCCGACGGCATCACCGCCCACCTGCGCGAGGATCGCCGGCACATCAGCGACGCCGACATCGCCGTCCTGACCGACCTGTGCCACAAGCGCGGCAAGCCGCTGAACTTCGAGATGGCCGTGACCGACGAGATGGTCGGCATCGCGCTGGGCGCCAAGCCGCACGCCGCGTGCCTGGTGCCCGAGCGGCGCGAGGAGGTGACCACCGAGGGCGGCCTCGACGTCGTGAAGGGTCAGAATCGCGTCGCCGACGCCACGGCGCGCCTGCGCACCGTCGGCGCCCGGGTCTCGCTGTTCATCGAGGCCGATCCAGACCAGATCCGCGCCTCGGCCGCCGTCGGCGCCCAGGTCGTCGAGCTGCACACCGGCGCCTATTGCGACGCCTTCCGCGAAGGCCACTTCGAGCGGGCCGAGGCCATATTGGAACGGCTCAAGCAGGGCACGGCGCTGGCCGCCAGCCTGGGCCTGGAAGTCCACGCCGGCCACGGCATCGACTACGCCACCGTCAAGCCGATCGCCGCCATCCCGCAGATCGCCGAGCTGAACATCGGCCACTTCCTGATCGGCGAGGCGATCTTCGTCGGTTTGCCCCAGGCCATCCAGCGGATGCGGGCCTTGATGGACGCCGCGCGCCTGGAAGCGGAGCGCGCCGCGTGATCATCGGGATCGGCTCGGACCTGTGCGACATCCGCCGGATCGAGAAGTCGCTCGAGCGCTTCGGCGAGCGGTTCACCAACAAGGTCTTCACCGAGATCGAGCGCAAGCGGTCCGAGCGCAAGCCCGACCGCGCCTCCAGCTACGCCAAGCGCTTCGCCGCCAAGGAGGCCTGTTCCAAGGCCCTGGGCACGGGGCTGAAGCGCGGCGTGCACCTGGCCGGCATGGGCGTGGTCAACCTGCCCTCGGGCAAGCCGACCATGGCCCTGACCGGCGGGGCGCTGGAGCGGCTGAAGGCCATGACCCCCGAGGGCATGGAGGCGGTGATCCACCTCTCCCTGACCGACGACCACCCCTACGCCCAGGCCTTCGTGATCATCGAAGCGCTGCCGAAGGCGTGAGCCCGCCCCATCGTCGCCTCAAAGCCAAGCTAACGCGCCGCACTTGCCCGCTAGGCCAAGCCCGTCTAGCAAAGCCGAACCGGTTCGCCGGACACTCATCTTCGAAGAGCTCAGCGCCCGCATGACCGACGCCGCCGACGACCTCACGCCGCCCGAAGAGAAGGGCGCCGTCGCCGAGTTCATCGAGATCATCAAGACCGTCGCCTACGCCCTGGGCATCGCCCTGGTGCTGCGGGTCCTGCTGTTCCAGCCCTTCACGATCCCGTCGGCCTCGATGGAGCCGAACCTGTATCAGGGCGACTACATCATCGTGTCCAAGTTCAGCTACGGCTGGAGCAAGCACTCGATCCCGTTCAGCCCGCCGATCATCAAGGGCCGCATCTTCGGCCGCGCGCCGACCCGGGGCGACATCATCGTCTTCAAGCTGCCGCGCGACAACCGCACCGACTACATCAAGCGCCTGATCGGCATGCCGGGCGACAAGGTCCAGATCCGCGGTGGCCAGGTGTTCATCAACGGCAAGGCCCTGCCGCGCAAGGAACAGGCCCCGGCCCTGGTCGACACCGGCTACGGCTTCACCCAGCAGGTCCAGCGCTTCCAGGAGACCAATCCGGAAGGCCGCCAGTACAACACCCAGGACTTCGGTCCCGACAGCCGCGGCGACAACACCGGCGTCTATACCGTGCCGGCCGGCTGCTACTTCTTCATGGGCGACAACCGCGACAACTCGGCCGACAGCCGCTTCGACCCGGGCGTCTCGCCGTTCAAGGAGAGCGCCTGCAAGTGGGACTACGAGCTGGACCAGTACATCGGCGACGAGGTCGGGGTCGGCTTCGTCCCGGCCGAGAACCTGGTCGGCCGCGCCCAGATCATCCTGCTGTCGTGGAACGCCGAGGCCAGCCTGTTCAAGCCGTGGACGTGGTTCCTGAACGCGCGTCCCAGCCGCTTCTTCCACGTGCTGAAGTGATCTCCCAACATGGATAGACGGGTCGCCGCCGTCGGCGACCTGGAGCGCCGGATCGGCCATCAGTTCAAGGACCGCGAACTGCTCGAACGCGCCCTGACGCACGCCAGCGTCGGGGACGGGGCCAAGAAGGTCCGCGACAACGAGGTGCTGGAGTTCATCGGCGACCGCGTGCTGGGTCTGCTGGCCGCCGAGGCCCTGGCCCAGCGGTTCCCCAAGGCCAAGGAAGGCGAGCTGGCCCCGCGCCTGAACGCCCTGGTCAGCCGCGAGACCTGCGCCCGCGTGGCCAAGGCCGCCGAACTGGGTCCGGCCCTGCGCCTGTCGGCCTCGTCCAGCAAGATCGGCGGCCGTGAGACGGAATCGATCCTGGCCGGCGCCACCGAGGCCCTGATGGCCGCCCTCTACCAGGACGGCGGCCTGGACGCGGCCCGTCACGTGTTCCTGAGCCTGTGGTCCGATGAGTTCGACCGCGCCGGCGAGGGCCGTCCGCGCGACCCCAAGACCGCGTTGCAGGAATGGGCCCAGGGCAAGGGCCGCCCGTTGCCCAGCTACCGCGTCCTGGACCGCACCGGCCCGGATCACGCGCCGGTGTTCACGGTCGAGGCGACGGTGGTCGGCGTGGATCCCGCCATCGCCAAGGGCAAGTCCCGGCAAGAGGCCGAGAAGGCCGCCGCCAAGGCCCTGCTGGAGCGTGAAGGGGCGGGGTAGTCCGGCCGACGCCGCTGGCCCCCACCGGACCACGCTGCGCGTGGTCGTCCGCCCCCGGAGGGGGCAGACGGATAGCGCCGCTCCCGTCTTCCCCCTCCGGGGGAGGAGCGCCGCAGGCGCGGAGGGGGCAAGTACGGGGATTGGAGCGCCCGTATCCCCGGCGTTCGCAAGATCGAACCGAGCGAAATCAACCGCTTGTCGATTTTACGCGCCATCGAATGATCCGCGCTGAAATCCGCCCCCATACTGTTCTCACCCGATGGCGCGGAAGGGACGTCCGGCCGGCGATCGAGACGGCTGTCGGGGGTGGTCGAGCGGGATGCGCTCGCCGGTCTTCTTTCGGGAAGGCGTCTTCGCGACGGATCAGTGGCGGGTTCCCTGAAACATCGGGACGAAGCCCTGGCGGCGGGGACTTCGGCGGCGCGACAGGCCTGGGCTGAAATCGCCCGGGCAATCCGGGACCGGGGTCGTCGCCCCGGCCCGCCCGTCGGGGGCCTCTCGTGGGAGCGGGTTAAAACCCCGCGCCTCGCGGGCTCACCGGATAACGGCTGCGCGGAGCGTCCTGGCTTCGTCGAAACGGTATCAACTACCCAAACCCTCCGGACGGATGTCCGGCGCTCCGCGGTCCCTTTCATCCCTTCAGCGGTCTCCCGCGTGAAGCGGCGGACGCGCGCCCATCGCGAAAACCCGCCATCGGTGCTACACGCACGCGCAATGACTGACACCACCTCCCAAACTCGCGCGGGTTTCGCCGCCATCATCGGCGCGCCGAACGCCGGCAAGTCCACCCTGGTCAACCGCATGGTCGGGGCCAAGGTCTCGATCGTGACCCAGAAGGTCCAGACCACCCGCTTCCCGGTGCGCGGCGTCGCCATCGAGGGCGACACCCAGATCGTGCTCGTCGACACCCCCGGGATCTTCAGCCCGCGCCGTCGCCTGGACCGCGCCATGGTCCGCTCGGCCTGGGCCGGTTCGGAAGACGCCGAGGCCACCGTCCATCTGGTCGACGTGCAGGCCGAGCTGGCCAGCCGCGCCGACAAGGCCACGCCGGGCGAGTTCCGCTCGGCCCAGGACGTCCAGACCATCATCGAGGGCCTGAAGGCCGCCGATCGCAAGGTCATCCTCGCGCTCAACAAGATCGACGGCATCAAGCGCGACACCCTGCTGGCCGTGGCCAAGGACTTCTTCGACCAGGGCGTCTATTCGGACGTCTTCATGATCAGCGCCGCGACCGGCGCGGGCGTCGAAGACCTGACCGCCAAGCTGGTCTCGCTGATGCCGGAAGGCCCGTGGCTCTATCCGGAAGACCAGACCGCCGACCTGCCGGCCCGCCTGCTGGCCGCCGAGATCACCCGCGAGAAGGTCTATCTGCGCGTCCACGAGGAGCTGCCCTACGCGGCCACCGTCGAGACGACCGCCTTCGAGGAGCGCCGGGACGGCTCGGTGCGCATCGAGCAGACCATCCTGGTCGAGCGCGAGGGGCAGCGGGTCATCGTCATCGGCAAGGGCGGCCAGACCTTGAAATGGATCGGCCAGGCCTCACGTGAGGAGCTGTGCGAGATCCTCGACCGCAAGGTTCACCTGTTCCTTCACGTGAAGGTCAAGGAGAACTGGGCCGAGGAGCGCGGTCTGTTCAGCGATATCGGCCTGGATTTCGATGTTTGATGCTCCTGTAGCGGCCTCGGTCGACCTCGACGCCTACTTCGCGCGGATCGGCTACGACGGCCCGCGCACGCCGACCCTGGAGACGCTGCGGGCCATCGCCGTCCGGCACCCGGACGCCATTCCGTTCGAGAACCTCGACGTCCTCTTGGGCCGCGGCATCAGCATCGTGCCGGCCGAGATCGACGCCAAGCTGATCGCCGGCGGGCGGGGCGGCTACTGCTACGAGCAGAACGGCCTCCTGAAGCGCGTGCTGCAGGCCCTGGGCTTCCAGGTCGAGGGCCTGATGGCCCGCGTGCTGTGGATGGCTCCGGAAGGCGCGCCGCCGCGTCCACGTTCACACCAGGTGCTGGGCGTCACGATTGATGGCGAAGTCTGGCTGGCCGACGCCGGCTTCGGCGGCTGCGTGCTGACCGCGCCGCTGCGCCTGTTCTCCGACGAGGTCCAGGACACCCCGCACGGCAAGTTCCGCATCCTCGACACCCAGACCAATGGCGTGGCTGAGCGCCAGGTCCAGGCCGATCTGTCGGGCCGCTGGGCGACCCTGTACCAGGTCTCGCAAGGCGGTTGGGCCGAGGTCGACTACGAGCAGGCCAACTTCTTCACCTACACCCACCCCAGCTCGCACTTCACCTGGAGCATGACGGTGGGCCGCACGACGCCGACCGCGCGCTACGCCCTGAAGAACAACCGCTTCACTCATCGCGACCTGACCGGCGCCGTGGTCGAGCAGCGCGATCTTTCGGTCGACGAACTGGAAGCGACCCTGCGCGACGTGATCGGCCTGCCGGTCGAGGCCGACTGGAAGCCCGTGCTGGAGAAGGTCGTGAGCTGGGGGACGCCGGCTTGACGATGGAATGGGAGGACGAAGCCTACGTCCTCTCGGCCCGCTCGCACGGCGAGACGGGGGGGATCGTCGAGCTGCTGACCGAAAGCCGGGGCAAGTTCGCCGCCCACGTGGCCGGCGCGGCGTCGCGGCGGATGAAGCCGTTCCTGCAGCCCGGCGCGCGGGTCATCGCCCGCTATCGGGCCCGGGTCGAGGGCCAGCTGGGCTCGGCCAGCCTGGAGCCGATGGGCGAGGGGCCCTCGGCCCTGTTCGACGACCGCCTGGCCCTGGCCGGGCTGTCCGCCGCCGCCGCCGTCGCCGCCGCCGCCCTGCCGGAGCGCGAGGCCCATCCCGGCGCCTTCCACGCGCTGGAGGCCCTGATCCGCGTCCTGGAAATCCCCGAGATCTGGCCGGCGGTCTATGTCCGCTACGAGGCGGGCCTGCTGCAGGAGCTGGGCTTCGGCCTGGACCTGTCCAAATGCGCCGCCACCGGCTCGTTCGACGACCTCGTCTATGTCAGCCCGCGCACCGGCCGCGCCGTCAGCCGCGCGGCGGGCAAGCCGTATCACGACAAGCTCTTGCCGCTGCCGCCGTTCATGCTGTCCTCGCAGGGCGGGCTGGGGGAGGGCGACGTCAGGGCGGGCTTGGACATCACCGGCCACTTCCTGGAGCAGTTCGTGTTTGGACCGTTGAACCGGCCGCTGCCGCCCGCCCGGGTCTGGCTGCTGGACCGGCTGGCCGAAAGTGGACGGCTTTAAGAACCGTCACACAGCGGCGCTATCGCCGGGACTTCAGTTCCGGAGTGTCGCCGATGTCCGTCCTCGACCGCTACGCCCTCAGCCGCCGCCGTCTGCTGACCGCGTTCGGGGCCTCGGCGATCACGGCGCTGTCGATCCCGCTGGAGAGCCGGGCGGCCCTGGCCCCGGCGGTCTTCAGGACCGATCCGTTCCAGCTGGGCGTGGCCTCGGGCGATCCGTCGCCGGACGGCTTCGTGATCTGGACCCGCCTGGCGCCCGAGCCGTTCAAGATCGGCTACGGCATGCCGATGGCTCCCGTGGCGGTCGACTGGGAGGTCGGCGACAGCGCGAGCTTCAAGACCATCGTCGCCAAGGGAACGGCGATCGCGCCGCCGGAGCTGGGCCACGCGATCCATGTCGAGGTCGGCGGCCTGCAGCCGGGCCGCGACTACTGGTACCGCTTCACCGCCGGGCGCGACCGCAGCATGGTCGGCCGGGCCCGCACCACGCCAGCCTTGGGCACCGTCCTGGACCGCGTCCGCTTCGCCGTCGCCGGCTGTCAGGATTACGAGACCGGCTACTACACGGCCTATCGGCGCCTGGCCGAGGACAATCCCGACTTCGTCTTCTGCTACGGCGACTATATCTACGAAGGGCGCGGCGGCCGGATCACCGCCAATGGCGGCCGGCCGATCGAGAACATCCGCCAGCATTTCGGCGACGAGATCTACGCCCTGGACGACTACCGCCGCCGCTACGCCCAGTACAAGCTGGACGCCGACCTGCAGGTCGCCCACGCCGCCGCGCCCTGGTTCGCCGTCTGGGACGACCATGAGATCGACAACGACTGGGTCGGCGAGATCGACCAGGACGGCACGGACCCCAAGCTGTTCAACCTGCGCCGCCAGGCCGCCGTTCAGGCCTATTACGAGAACATGCCGCTGCGGGCGTCCAGCTTTCCGGTCGGAACTTCGTTGCAGATCTATCGCCGCGCCGCCTACGGCCAGCTGCTGAATCTCAATCTTCTGGACACCCGCCAGTTCCGCACCGACCAGCCCTGCAACGACAAGCAGACCTGGTGCGAGGGCGTCAACGCCCCCAAGGCCGAGGTGATTGGCGCGGCCCAGGAACAGTGGCTGATAGACGGCCTGACCGGCGCCCAGGCGACCTGGAACGTCCTGGCCCAGCAGGTCATGCTGATGGACCTGGACCGCGATCCCGGCCCGGGCGTGGTGGTCAATCCGGACAGCTGGGCCGGCTACCGCATCCCGCGCGGCCGGCTGCTGTCGAAGATCAGGGACGCCAAGGTCGGCAACGTCGTCGTCCTGACCGGCGACGAGCACCAGAACTTCGCCGGCGATCTCTTCGTCGACGGGGGCCGGCGGGAGGGCGCGCCGATCGCCTCGGAGTTCGTCATCACCTCGATCAGCTCGGGCGGCGACGGCCAGGATCAGCGCGACGACTACGCCAGGATCCAGGCCGCCAATCCGATCCTGAAGTTCAACAACAACCAGCGCGGCTACGCGATCTGCGACGTGACGCCCAAGGCCTTCGTCACCGAGTTCAAGGTGCTAGACGCCGTCACCCGCAAGGACGGCAAGCTGTCGACCCGCGCCAAATGGGCGCTGGAGGCCGGAAAACCGGGGATCGTTCAGGCCTAGCAGCGCGCGACAGCCGAAAGTGTGAGCGGTTTCGGCGCCCGTCGCGCGCCAAATACAAGGGGATAGAGCCCGTTTGCGGGCTCTAATCGGCTCGAATCGGCGAGGGGATTTCGCTAGGCTCGTTCCCCGGAGTAACGAATCCCCTCGATGAACAAGCCTGTCCTGCCCCCCGGCGGTCCCGATGACGGCGACCGCATCCTCGACGAGCCGCTGACGGAAGCCCTGTCGCGGCGCTATCTGGCCTATGCGCTCTCGACCATCGGCTCGCGGGCGCTGCCCGACGTCCGGGATGGTCTCAAGCCCGTGCACCGTCGCGTGCTGTACGCCATGAGCAACATGCGCCTGAATCCGGACGCCGCGGCGCGCAAGTGCGCCAAGGTGGTCGGCGAGGTCATGGGTAACTTCCACCCACACGGCGACCAGTCGATCTACGACGCCCTGGTGCGCCTGGCTCAGGACTTCGCCCAGCGCATCCCGCTGGTCGAGGGGCAGGGGAACTTCGGCAATATCGACGGCGATAACGCCGCGGCCATGCGCTACACCGAGTGCAAGATGACGGAAGCGGCGACGCTTCTGTTGGACGGCATCGACGAGGACGCGGTCGACTTCAAGCCGACCTATGACGGCCAGGACGAGGAGCCGCTGGTTCTGCCGTCTGGCTTCCCGAACCTCCTGGCCAACGGCTCGTCGGGCATCGCGGTCGGCATGGCCACCTCCATCCCGCCGCACAACGCCGCCGAGCTCATCGACGCCTGCCAGCTGTTGCTGAAAAACCCCGACGCGACGACCGAAGAGCTGCTGGAGAAGGTGCCGGGTCCGGACTTCCCGACCGGCGGCGTCATCGTCGAACCGCGCGCCAGCCTGCTCGAGACCTACGAGACCGGTCGCGGCGGCGTGCGCATCCGCGCCAAGTGGGAAAAGGAAGACACCGGTCGGGGCACCTACCAGATCGTCGTCACCGAGATCCCGTATCAGGTGAAGAAGTCGGATCTGGTCGAGCAGCTGGCCGACCTGATCGACAGCAAGAAGGCCGCCCTGCTGGGCGACGTCCGCGACGAGAGCGCCGAGGACATCCGCCTGGTCCTCGAACCGAAGTCCAAGAACGTCGAGCCCGAAGTGCTGATGGAGAGCCTGTTCAAGCTCTCGGCGCTGGAAAGCCGCTTCCCGGTCAACATCAACGTGCTGGACGCGCGGGGCACGCCGGGCGTCATGGGCATCAAGCAGGCGCTGCTGGCCTTCCTGGCCCACCGCCGCGAAGTCCTGACCCGCCGGGCCCGTCACCGCCTGGCCAAGATCGAAGCCCGCCTGCACATCCTGGACGGCCTGCTGGTCGCCTATCTGAACCTCGACGAAGTCATCCGGATCGTCCGCTACGAGGACAAGCCGAAGGAAAAGCTGATCGAGGCCTTCAAGCTTTCGGACATCCAGGCCGACGCCATTCTCAATACCCGTCTGCGCCAACTGGCCAAGCTGGAGGAGATGGAGATCCGCCGCGAGCACGCCGAACTGGTCGAAGAGCGCGACGGCATTCTCGCGATGCTGGCCAGCGACGAGAAGCAGTGGAAGCTGGTGGGCGTGGGTCTGGGCGAGGTCCGCGCGACCCTGCTGAAGATCCAGCACCCGCTGGACAAGGCCCGCCCGACCGGCGTGACCGGCCGCTCGATCTTCGCCGACGCCCCGATCGTGGACGCCGACGCGGCTATCGAAGCCATGATCGTCCGCGAGCCGATCACGATCATCCTGTCGGAGCGCGGCTGGATCCGCGCCGCCAAGGGCAAGGTCGACGATCCGTCCGAGCTGAAGTTCAAGGAAGGCGACAAGCTGGGCTTCCTAGTTCCGGCCGAGACCACCGACAAGCTGCTGATCTTCTCCAGCGACGGCCGCTTCTTCACGCTGGGCTGCGACAAGCTTCCCAGCGCCCGAGGTCATGGCGAGCCGGTGCGGATGATGATCGAGCTGGACGACAAGGTGAAGATCATCGACGTCTTCCCGTTCAAGGCCGGCCGTAAACGCATTCTGGCCTCGAAGCTGGGGTATGGCTTCCTGATGCCCGAGGAAGAAGCCCTGGCCAACCGCAAGGCCGGCAAGCAGGTCCTGACCGTCGACGCCGCCGGCGCGGCCTTCTGCCTGGAGGCCGTGGGCGACCAGTTCGCGGTGATCGGCGACAACGGCAAGATCCTGATCTTCCCGCTGGAAGAGCTGCCGGAAATGCCGCGCGGCAAGGGCGTCAAGCTGCAGGCCTACCGCGAGGGCGGACTGCGCGACGGCTTGTCGTTCAACGCCGAGACCGGGGCCTACTGGATCGACACCGCCGGCCGTCGCCGCGACTGGGCGGAGTGGAAGGAATGGATCGGCCGCCGGGCCGGGGCGGGCAAGCTGGCGCCCAGGGGCTTCGCCACCAACAAGCGGTTCAGGCCCAAATGAAGCTGGGACGGTTGCGTCGCCGTGCGCTGAGCATTCTCGCCAGTGTCTTCGGCTGCGCGGCCGTCGCCGCGACACCGGCCCTGGCCTTGCCGAAGGGCAAGCCGGAGGATTTCGGCTTCAACGCCGAGCGTCTCAAGCGCATCGACGACCACATGCAGGCGATGGTCGTCAACGGCCAGGTCGCTGGCGGCGTGACCTTGCTGGCCCGCCATGGCCGCATCGTTCATGCCAAGGCCTTCGGCCGCCGCGCCCTTGGCGGCGAGCCGATGCCATTCGACGCCATCTTCCGGATCCGCTCGGAGACGAAACCGGTCACGGGCGTCGCGATGATGATCCTGTACGAGCAAGGCCTGTGGAAGCTGGACGACCCGGTCAGCAAGTACGTGCCCGAGTTCGCCCATCTGCGCATCGCCACGGGCGTCGATGCGGCCGGCCAGCCGATCCTGGCGCCGATTACCCGCGCTCCGACCATGCGCGAGCTGATGACCCATACGGCCGGCTTCGCCTACGGCCTGGCCGACGATCCCAACAGCCCAGCCGACCAAGCCTACTACCGGGCCGGGGTGCTGCAGTCCTCGTCGTTGAACGATCTGGTGCAGAAGGTCTCGGGCCTGCCGATGTTCTCGGAGCCCGGTCAGCTGTGGCGCTATAGCGTGGCGGCCGACATCCAGGGCTATATTGTCGAGAAGCTGTCGGGCGAGAGCCTGCCGGTGTTCATGGAAGAACACATCTTCGCGCCGCTGGGCATGAAGGACACCGCCTTCTTCGTGCCCGAGCAGAAGCAGCGACGACTGGCAGCGCTCTACGACGGCGATCCAGCCACGGGTCAGTTGATCCCGGCCGTGGAAGGCGCCTGGCGCGACGTCAGCAAGCCACCGGCCGCGCCGCTGGGCGGGGGCGGGCTGGTCTCGACCGCCGGCGACTTCGCCCGTTTCGCCCAGATGATCCTGAACAGGGGCGAGCTGAACCACATCCGGATCCTCAGGCCCGACTCCGTGGCCCTGATGACTCAGAACCACCTGCCGCCGGGCTTCGTGGTGACGACCAACGGCACGACCGGCGTCCTGAAGCCGGGACCCAAGCCGTTTCCGTTCGCCGCCGGCATGGGCTACGGCCTCGACATGGCCGTGGCGGTCGACCCGGCCGCCTCGGGCGCGCCGGTGGGACCCGGTACGGTCAGCTGGGGCGGCAGCGCCGGCACCTGGTTCTGGATCGATCCTGTCAATGACCTATTCTTCATCGGCATGATCCAACGCCTGGGCGGCGTCGGTCCTGGACTGGACGCCCAGTCGCGGGCCCTGGTCTATCAGGCCATCGAGCGTCCGCCGCTGGTCGTCCCGCCGCCAGGGCAGCAGCCGGCCAAGGTGGCTTCGGCCAAGACGTCCACGGCGCGCTGAGCGTCCAAACGGAAAGCTCCCCCCGCCGAGGCGAGGGGAGTTCCGTCACGGTCCTGGAAGGGCTGAAGTTCTAGGCCGCGAAGACGATGTCGGTGACGTCGCTGCTCTTGCCGACCGACAGGCCAGTGACGCCGGCCAGCTTGATCAGGCCATCGCCCGCGTCGAGGCCAGGCACGCCGTTCTGGTGATAGACATAGGTATCGCCGTTCCACTCGAAGACGGTGTTGCTATTGGCGGCGGTGATCCCCGAATAGGCCGTCAATGCGTCGTCGAAGGTGGCGGTGGTGATGAAGTAGAGCTGCTTCTTGTCGCCCGCGCCGACCGAGCCGGCGAAGCTCAGCAGGTCGAAGCCCTTCTGGAAGTCCTCGATCACTGCGATGTCCGTCGCCTTGCCGCCTGTCAGGTGCAGGCCAGCGAACGAGCCGATGTCGACATTGTCATAGCCGGCGCCCGTGATGACGCGCCCGTCGAGCTTTTCGAGGAAGATCTGGTCGTTGCCCGTCCCGGCGTCGATGACGCCGCGCATGACGCCGTTGTCGACCACGATGATGTCGTTGCCGCCGGCGGTGCGGATGTGCCTGCCGGCGTCCAGGCCGCCGGGGCTGTCGGTGATCACGGGCTTGATCACATCGTTGCCGTCGCTGGCCAGGACGTGGGTGTTGTCGTCGGGCTCCTGATTGAAGGCGTCGACGTTCCAGTCGTGGGCGAAGGTCGCTTTCTCACCGAGCAGCCCGGGATCGGACGGGCCGCCGATCGCGTGGTCGCCGCCCTTGCCATAGGCCGAGATGAACACGTTCAAAGGCGTGGCCTTACCGTCCATGGCGATGTCGGCGAGGTAAGCCTTCATGGCGTCGACATAGGGGCCCGTGCCGCTCTTGACCGCCTCGGCCATCAGCCAGCCGATCATGGCCGCCCGCGTGCCGATCCCGAAGGAGCCGTCGCCGCCGAGCGCCTCGAAATAGGCGAGGCGGCCATAGGTCCCGCCATGACCGTCGGGCACCGGCTCGCTGAAGATGGCCAGGATCTCGTCCAGCGTCTTCTCGACGCCGAACAGCTTCAGATAGGCCTTTCGGAAGGTGTTGATCGGTGAGCCGCTTTCGCCGTACGCGGCGCTGAAGGCGCTGCGGCCCTCGCCATATACGGCCAGGTTCATGGCGAAGTTGATGAAGCGGTTCTCCAGGCTGAACTTGGCGTAGTAGGCGCTGTTCAGATTGTTGGGGTTGCCGCCCTTTTCCGAGACCAGATAGTCGATCCCCGCCGTACCCAGGGTCTGGTCAGTCAGGAAGCCGTACGACATCACCGCCACCTCGGTGGTGGTCTTGGCGCTGTCCTGGATCCAGGTGACGGCGTCGGCATAGGTCCACTTCTCGCCAGCGATCTGTCCGCCACGGGCGATGTCGATGCCCTTGGCCATCTGCGTCAGCTGGGTCCAGGCGTCCGACGGCAGGTCAGAGTTCGCCGGCAGACGGTGAACGTTGCGATAGATGGTGACCAGGTTGTCGATCGTGGCCATGGGCGTATCCCCCCGATATTCGTAATCATTTGTGCAGTTAAAAATATACGTGAACGATGTTCGATCAACCCCTGTTCGAATGAAAAAGCCTTAACGTGAGCGGCGACGTGAGGCGGCGGCGCTATGCGCTGCAAAAAGCGGGTTTCATCGCGCGGACGCCGCATCTAAGGTCGACTCAAACATCTGTTCGGGGAGGCGTGCTTGGCGTTTCGGAAACTGATCGCGGCGGTGCTGGCCGCGACCGTGCTTGGCGGCGGGGCGTCCGCCGTCCTGGCCGCCACGCCCGCCATCGTCGCCGCCGCGCCGGAGAGCGTCGGCTTCTCGGCCGAGGGGCTCAAGACGCTGGACGCCCACATGCAGGGCCTGGTCGACACCGGCCACCTGCCGGGCGTCACCACGATGCTGGTCCGTCACGGCAAGGTCGTGAACTTCGAGGTCCACGGCAAGAAGGGCTTCGACGGCCCGCCGATGACCAAGGACACCGTCTTCCGGATCTATTCCCAGACCAAGCCGGTCACGGGCGTGGCCATGATGATCCTCTATGAAGAGGGCAAGTGGAAGCTGGACGACCCGGTCAGCAAGTACGTGCCGGAGTTCGCCAGCCTGCGGGTCTTCAAGAGCGTCAAAGCCGACGGCTCGTTCGACACCGTGCCGGCCGACCGTCCGCCGACCATGCGCGAGTTGATGAGCCATTCGGCCGGTTTCGCCTACGGCCTCAACCCCGACAATCCGATCGACAAGGCCTATGTCGATACCGGCGTGCTGGGATCCAAGTCGCGTGAGGAGTTCGCCCAGAAGGTCGCCGCCCTGCCACTGGTCGCCCAGCCAGGGACTCGCTGGAAGTACAGCGTCGCCGTCGATATCCAGGGCATGATCATCGAGAAGCTGACCGGCATGTCGCTGGGCGACTTCATGCAGCAGCGGATCTTCGGCCCGCTGAAGATGACCGACACCGGCTTCTGGCTGCCGGCGCAGAAGATGGACCGACTGGCCTCGCTGTATGTCTGGGGTCCCAAGCAGCAGAAACTGGTCCCGGCCGACGGCTTCATGGTGTTGGACATCACCAAGCCGCCGGTCGTGGCTTCGGGCGGTGGCGGACTGGTCTCGACCAACGCCGACTACGCCCGCTTCGCCCAGATGCTGCTGAACGGCGGCGAGCTGGAGGGCAAGCGCATCCTGAAGCCCGAGACCGTCAAGCTAATGCGGACCAACATGCTCAGCGACACGATCATGAAGTCCGACGAGCCGCCCTTCAACGCGGCCAAGGGGCGGGGCTTTGGCCTGGACTTCGCGGTGGTGCTGGACAGCGCCAAGGCTGGGCCGCAGGGCGAGGGGACCTTCAGCTGGGGCGGCGCGGCCGGCACCTGGTTCTGGATCGATCCCAAGAACGACCTCTTCTTCCTGGGCATGATCCACATCCTGAACAAACAGGGCGATCCGGCCATCAAGGACATCGACGACGACAGCGCCAAGCTGGTCTACGACGCCCTGGTCGATCCCAAGAAATAGCGCCCGCCAAGGGCTCGCCAAGAACACGAACGGGAGAAACGCCATGAAGGCCGCCGTCTATTACGAGACCGGGGCGCCGGACGTCTTTCGCTACGAGGACGTCACCGATCCGGCATGCCATCCGCAGGGCGTGGTGATCCGCGTCGAGGCCGTCAGCATCGAGGGCGGCGACACGCTCAATCGCGGCGGCGGCCAGATGGCGGGCAGCCCGCACGTCGTTGGCTACCAGGCCGCTGGCGAGATCGTCGAGGTCGGGGCCGAGGTCACCCACCTGAAGGTCGGACAAAAGGTCGTCACCGTGAACGCCTTCGGTTCGCACGCGGAACTTCGGGCGGTTCCAGCTCGCAACGCCTGGCCGATCCCCGGCGGGTTCGACATCCAGAAGGCCTCCGCCATTCCGGTGCCTTTCGGCACGGCGCACGAGTGCCTGTTCGGCGCGGGTCGCCTGAAGGCTGGCGAGACCGTGCTGGTCCAGGCCGGGGCCGGGGCCGTCGGCATCGCCGCCATCCAGCTGGCCAAGCAGGCGGGCGCGACCGTGCTGGCCTCGGCCTCCAGCGACGAGCGGCTGGAACGCCTGAAGGTGTTCGGCATGGACCACGGCATCAACTACGGCCGCGACGACCTGGTCGAGCAGGTGATGAAGCTGACCGGCGGTAAGGGCGTCGACCTGGTCGTCGATCCGGTCGGCGGCGCGACCCTGCAAGGCAGCCTGGGCGCGCTGGGCTATCGCGGCCGCATCTCGCTGGTCGGCAATGCCGGGCGCGAGCCGATGAAGGTCGACGTCTCGTCGCTGATGGGCGGCAACCGGTCGCTGACCGGGGTCTTCCTGGGCGCGGAGATCATGACCGACCGCGTCCACGACATGATCCAGGAGATGATCGACCGGGCCGCCAAGGGCGAGTTGGCGGTCGTCATCGACAAGACCTTCCCCCTGTCCGAGGCCGCCGCCGCCCATGCCTATATCGAGAGCCGCCAGGCCGTCGGGCGTGTGCTGCTGATCCCCTGATGGCCAGCATGACCAATCGCGTTCTGAAGCACACGGGCGCCAAGTACCCGATCGTCCAGGCCCCGATGGGCTGGATCGCCCGCTATCCGCTGGCCTCGGCAGTGTCGAAGGCCGGTGGTCTTGGCATCATCGAGACCTCATCGGGCGAGACCGAGACCTGCAAGGCCGAGGTCACCAGGATGGCGGCCAGCGGCCTGCCGTTCGGGGTGAACCTGCCAATCCTGTTCCTGCGCGACGACGCCATGCTGCGCTTCGTGTGCGAGAGCGGGGTCAAGTTCGTGACCACCTCGGCCGGTAGCCCGGCCAAGTTCATCGGCCCGCTCAAGGAGGCCGGCATCGTCGTCTATCACGCCGTGCCGACCGTCGACGCGGCCGTGAAATGCGTCGAGGCCGGCGTGGATGGCCTGGTGGTCGAGGGGGCGGAAGGCGGCGGCTTCAAGAACCCCGAGGAGGTCTCGACCCTGGTCCTGCTGCAGGCGATCCGGGCCAGGACCGACGTGCCGCTGATCGCCGCCGGCGGAATCTGTGACGGGCGCGGCATGGCGGCGGCCTTCGCCCTGGGCGCTGAGGCCGTCCAGATGGGCACCCGCTTCGTCAGCTCCGCCGAGAGCCCGGTCCACGCCAACTACAAGGCCGCGATCACCGGAGCCAAGGAGACCGGCACCTGGATGCTGAACAAGAAGGCCAGCCCCTGCATTCGGGCCATCAAGTCCGAGCTGACCAAGGAGATCCACGACGCCGGCGTCATGCCGCCCGACGTGCTGAAGAACATCCTGGGCGTCTATTTCGGCGGCGACATGGAGGCCGCGCCCGCGCTGGCCGGCCAGACCGTCGGCTTGATCGACGAGGTCAAGCCCGTCCAGCAGATCATCGACGAGACCGTCGCCCAGTTCCACGACATCACCGGACGCCTCGGCGCCCTGGCCGCCGCGCGCGGCTTCTAGGAGTACTGATATGCAGAACCTGTTCTCGCTCGAAGGCCGCGTGGCCCTGGTGACCGGCGGCTCGCGCGGCATCGGCGCGATGATCGTCAAGGGCTTCCTGACCTACGGCGCCAAGCGCGTCTACATCACCGCGCGCAAGGCCGCCGCCAGTGACGCCGCCGCCGAGGAACTGAGCCAGTACGGCGAGTGCGTCTCGCTGCCGGGCGACATCTCGACCATGGAAGGCATCCGGGGCCTGGTCGAGCGCATCAAGGAACGCGAGACCAAGCTCGATATCCTGGTCAACAACGCCGGCGCGGCCTGGGGCGCGGAGTTCGATGCGTTCCCGGAAAGCGGCTGGGACAAGACCGTCGACCTCAACATGAAGACGCCGTTCTTCCTGACCCAGGCCCTGATCGGCGAGCTGCGCGCGGCCGGCCAGGACCGGGTGGCCAAGGTCATCAACATCGCCTCGATCGACGGCCAGTCAGTGACCAAGGACGAGACCTATCCCTACGGCGCGTCCAAGGCCGGCCTGCTGCACATGACCAAGCGCATGGCCATCCGTCTGGCGGCCGACAACATCGCCGTCAGCTGCATCGCCCCCGGCGCCTTCGCCTCGGACATGAACAAGGTCGCCCGGGACCACGCCGACGCGGTCTCCCAAGCCATCCCGGCCGGCCGCATCGGCACGGAAGAGGACATGGCCGGCGCGGCCATCTACCTGGCCTCGCGGGCCGGAGACTATGTGATGGGCGGCGCCGTGACCGTGGACGGCGGGGTCAGCTTCGCGCGGTAGGGCGCTCTAACCGAGCTCGTCGATCTCGGCGGGCTCGGCGTCGCTCATCGGCAGGTCGCAGCCGTCCTTGACGCTGCCGCGCACGCTGGGCGGACGAGCGCCGCGCTCGCGGGCCGACATCAGGGACCAGCCGCCGGGCTTGAGGATTTCCAGCGGCGAAAAGCGCGCCTTGTAGGCCATCTTCTCGCTGCCTGGGACCCAGTAACCCAGATAGACGTAGGGCAAGGCGCCCTGCTGGGCTTGGACGATGTGATCCAGGATGATGAACGAGCCCAGGCTGCGCTTGACCAGGTCCGGGTCGTAGAAGCTGTAGACCAGCGACAGGCCGTCGGCGAGCACGTCGACCAGCACGCAGGCGATCAGGTCGCCCGGGCCGCGGTCCTGCGACTTGCGGCGATATTCGATCAGGTGGGTGCGGACCGCGGTGTCCTCGACCATGGCCACGTAGTCGGGCCAGGTCATTTCGGCCATGCCGCCGTCGGCGTGACGGGCCAGCAGGTAGCGGCGCAGCAGCTCGAACTGCTCCAGCGTGGCCTCGGCCTCGACCAGGTGGCGTTCGAGATCGTCGTTGCGGTTCAGGACCTTCCGCTCCGAGCGCGACAGCACGTAGTCGGCGGCCGGCGCGCGGGCCGACTGGCAGGCGCGGCAGGTCTCGCAGGCGGGGCGGTAGGCGATGTTCTGGGAGCGGCGGAAGCCGACCTGGGTCAGGCTGTCATTGACCGTCGGGCCGTCGGACAGAGGCAGGTGGGCGAACACCTTCCGTTCCTCGCGGCCGGGCAGGTACGGGCAAGGCGTGGGCGCCGTCAGAAAGAACCGAAGCTGCCGCGTCGGAAAATGCTGCGTCACTGTCGCCCTATCCCCTTCAATTTCATCCCGAGCCCTGAATGGGATTAGGGGGCATAGCGTTCAGTTGCGCAAGCTTCACCGAGCGTCATCGATAGGCGCGCGGCGAACGGTCACACGTCGCGTCTACAGGTTGTCCGGAAGGACCGGCGCTTCGCGCAGCAGGATGATCGAGATCCGGCGGTTGCCCGCCAGCGTCGGGTCATCGGCGTACAGCGGTTCGGAGTTGGCCTTGCCCGAGACCTGGTAGATGCGATCGTCGTCCACGCCGGCGCCGCGCAGCACCTGGCGTGAGGCGTCGGCGCGCGAGGCCGACAGAGCCCAGTCGCCATCCTGCTTCTTGCCGAAGGCGTTGGCGCTGGTGTGGCCCGAGATGGTCACCCGGTTTGGCAACTGGTTGATCACCTTGGCGACTGCGCGCAGCAGGATGCGGGCGCGGTCGTTCGGCTCGCGCGAGTTCTCCTTGAACATCGAGCGGCCTTCCTGGTCGACCAGCTGGATGCGCAGGCCTTCAGGGGTCTGGTCGATCATGATCTGCTTCGACAGCTCGGCCAGTTCCGGCATGTCCTGCAGCGACTGGCGCAGGGACTGGGCGGCCGAGGCGAAAGCGTCCTGTTCCTTCTTGGCCAACGCATCGCGCAGGGCTTGCTCGCTGGCGGAATCGAGGCTGGCGGCGGTCGTGCTGCTCTGGCCGTCCTTGTCGACGTGATCGGGAGCCTCGGGGGCCATCTGCTGGATCACCGACATCTTGCCGTCGGCCTTGGCGCCGTCGTCGCCTAGCGAGGTGCCGCCCAGGATGCCGCCCGAGCCGCTGGTGGTGGACGAGATCGAGGCGGGCGCGAAGTAGTCGGCGATGCCTTGCTTCTGTTCGGGGCTGGTGGTGTTCAGCAGCCACATCAGCAGGAAGAAGGCCATCATGGCCGTCACGAAGTCGGCATAGGCGACCTTCCACGCGCCACCGTGGTGACCGTGTCCGCCGCCTTTCTTCACCTTCTTGATGATGATCGGCTGTTCGCTGTTGACCGCCATCGTGCTTAAGCCTGCTTAACCTTGAACCGGCAACCTGCCCAAAGGTCGTTAAGATGGGGTTGCCGCGCGCCCCGGCGGGCGCGTAAGCCCAGGCTCTCTTGCAAGGAGTCTGCGCATGAAGACGGCGTTTCTCGGCCTGGGTGTGATGGGCTTTCCGATGGCGGGCCACCTGAAGGCTGCCGGCCACGAGGTCGCCGTCTACAACCGAACCGCCGAAAAAGCCCGGAAATGGGCCGAAAAGCACGGCGGGCAGGCTTTCGAGGCCATCGCCGATGCCGTGGCGGGCGCTGAGGTCGTGCTGCTGTGCGTCGGCAACGACGACGACGTCCGCGACGTCGTGGCGCAGGCGCTCCCGGGCCTGGCGGAGGGGGCGGTGGTCGTCGACCACACCACGACCTCGGCCACTGTGGCCCGCGAGATGGCCGAACTTCTGGGCCGAAGCGGACGCGCGTTCGTCGACGCTCCCGTCTCGGGCGGCCAGGCCGGCGCCGAGAACGGCCAGTTGACCATCATGGTCGGCGCCGATCAGGCCGACTTCGACCGCGTGCTGCCGGTCATCGACGTCTACGCCAAGGCCGTGCGTCGCATGGGCGAGGTCGGCGCGGGCCAGCTGACCAAGATGTGCAACCAGATCGCCATCGCCGGCGTCGTCCAGGGCGTGGCCGAGGCGCTGCACTTCGCCAAGCGCGCGGGCCTACCGACCGACGACGTCCTGGCCGCGATCTCCAAGGGCGCGGCCCAGTCGTGGCAGATGGAGAACCGCTGGCCGACCATGGCCCAGGGCAAGTTCGACTTCGGCTTCGCGGTCGACTGGATGCGCAAGGACCTCGGCATCGCCCTGGACGAGGCGTCGCGCAACGGCGCCAAGCTCGAGAGCACGGCCCTGATCGACCAGTTCTACGCCGAGGTTCAGGCCATGGGCGGCAATCGCTGGGATACGTCCAGCCTGGTGGCGCGCTTAGAGAAGTAGGTCGGCGAGTTCGGCAGCGTTCCAGTCCGGATCGCGCGGCGCGACGACGATCGGCGTCTGGCGTTCGAAGGCGCGCAGCATCTCCACGGTCTGGTTCAGGTCCGGAGCGTCCAGGCTCTCGCTCACCACGATGGCGGCGACGGTCAGGCCGCGGGCGCGCAGCACCTCCAGCGCGGTCAGCAAGTGGCTGGCCGTGCCCAGATAGCTGCCTGCGACCAGCAGGACGGGCAGGGCCAGGGCGGTCATCAGGTCCAGGTTCGTCGCGTCGTCGGTCAGCGGCGACATCACGCCGCCGGCGCCTTCCACCAAAGCGAGATCGATGTCGCGTTCGGCCAGCCAGGTTCGGCAGTCGGCGACCAGATCGGCCATGGCCAGGGTGTCGCCCTCCAGCCGGGCGGCCAGGTTCGGAGCCAGCGGGGCCAGGTAGCGGCGCGGCGACACCTCGGCCCAGGTGTCGGGGCGGCCCAGGGCGGCGGCCAGACGGGCCGGGTCGCTGTTTTCCGGCGCGGCGGGGTCGAAGCCGCTGACCACGGGCTTGAAGGCGTCGACGCCCAGGCCGCGCGCTCGGGCGGCGCGGAGTAGGGCGCAGGCTATGTGGGTCTTGCCCAGATCGGTGCCGGTCCCGGCGACGAAGAAGCTCTTCATCGTAGAGCCGCCACGGCGTCGGCCAGGCGGATCACGTCGGCGTCGGCATGGGTGGCGCAGAAGGCCACGCGCAGGCGGGCCGTTCCCTCGGGCACCGTCGGCGGGCGGATGGCCACGACCAGGAAACCTTCCGCTTCCAGCGCGGTCGAGGCGGCGAGGGCGGCCTCGGCCCCGCCGATGATCACCGGCACGATCGGGCTGGCGGCGTCAGGCAGGCCCAGGCGGCGGGTGAACAGGCGGGCCTTGGCCAGGGGCTGCTCGGTGAAGGCCGGATCGGCCTCGATCAGGTCCAGCGAGGCCAGGGCGGCGGCGGCCGAGGCGGGCGGCAGGCCCGTGGCGTAGACCAGGGTGCGGGCGCGGGTCTTCAGCAGGTCGATTACCGCCTGCGAGCCGCACAGATAGCCGCCGTAGGAGCCCAGCGCCTTGGACAGGGTGCCCATCTGCAGCGGGATCCTGGCGTCCGGGAACAGGGCGGCCGAACCACGACCCTCGGCCAGCACGCCGACCCCGTGGGCGTCGTCGCTGAGCAGCCAGGCGTCGTGCTGCTCGCAGAGTGCGGACAGCCGATCGAGCGGAGCGATGTCGCCGTCCATCGAGAAGACGCCGTCTGTGGCGACCAGGGCGCGGCGGGCTTTCGGGCGCTCGGCCTCAAGCAGGCGCTCCAGGTCTGCGACGTCATTGTGGGCGAAGCGGATGATCTTCGCGTCCGACAGCTGCGCGCCGGCCCAAATGCAGGCGTGGGCCAGGGCGTCGACGAAGATCGCGTCATCGGGCCCAACCAGGGTGGGGATGACGCCGGTATTGGCCAGATAGCCCGAGCCGAACACGCAGGCCGCTTCCGTTCCCTTCAGGCGGGCCAGGCGATTCTCGAGGTCGCCGAGCAGCGGGTGGTCGCCCGTGACCAGGCGAGAGGCCGCCGCGCCCGCGCCGTAGTTCAGCGCCGCCTCGGCGGCGGCCGCGCGGACGCTGGGATGGTGCGACAGGCCCAGATAGTCGTTGCACGAGAACGAGATCAGCCTCTTGCCGTCGCGTTCCACGACCGCGCCGTCATGGCGGCGGGTGGTCTTCAGGCGCCGGCGCAGGCTCTTGGCGTCGAGAGCCGCCAGCTTCTCGCCGGCGAAGGCGTCGAGACTTCGCATGTCGTTTCCCTTTGCCGTGGCTGGTGGGCGGGAATAGGCAAGGCGCCCCGAGTCCGCAAACGGAAAGCGCCCTGATGTCCGATCCCTCCTGGCTGGCCGAAGGCGCGCCGCACGTCTGGCGGCCATACTGCCAGATGAAGACCGCGCGGCCGCCGCTGGCGGTGGCGGCGACCAAGGGCTCGCGACTGGTGCTGGCCGACGGGCGCGAGCTGGTCGACGGCCTGGCCTCGTGGTGGACGGCCTGCCACGGCTACAACCATCCCCACATCGCCGCTGCCCTGCGAGCGCAGATCGAGACCATGCCGCACGTGATGTTCGGCGGCCTGGCGCACGCGCCGGCCTATCGCCTGGCCGCGCGGCTGGCCAGGCTGCTGCCCGGCGACCTGGATCACGTGTTCTTCGCCGAGAGCGGCTCGGTCTCGGTCGAGATCGCCATGAAGATGGCGCTGCAGTTCCAGATCAATCGGGGCGTCGGAGGTCGGACCAAGTTCCTGGCCTTCCGAGGCGGCTATCACGGCGACACCCTGGCGACGATGACCGTCTGCGACCCCGAGGAGGGCATGCACAGCCTGTTCGCCGGCGTCATGCCCGACCAGGTGATCGCCGACCTGCCGCGCGACGCCGCGAGCGAGGCGGCGCTGGACGCCCTGCTTGCCCAGCGCGGCCACGAGATCGCGGCCATTCTGGTCGAGCCGCTGGTCCAGGGCGCGGGCGGCATGCTGCTGCATCCGCCGGAGGTGCTGCGCACCCTGCGCCGCCTGGCCGACAAGCACGGCGTGCTGCTGATCTTCGACGAGATCTTCACGGGCTTCGGCCGCACCGGGACCCTGTTCGCCATGCAGGCGGCGGGGATCGAGCCCGATATCGTCACCCTGTCCAAGGCCCTCACCGGCGGGACCCTGCCGCTGTCGGCGGCGGTGGCCTCGCGCAAGGTGTTCCAGGCCTTCTGGTCCGACGACGCCGGCGCGGCCCTGATGCATGGCCCGACCTACATGGCGAACCCCCTGGCCTGCGCGGCGGCCAACGCCTCCCTGGACCTGTTCGAGGACGGGACCTGGGCGGCGGACGTGGCGCGGGTCTCGGCGGCGCTGGCGGAGGGACTGGAGCCGTGCCGAGCGGGCAGGGGCGTCGTCGATGTCCGCACCCTGGGCGCGATCGGGATCGTCGAGTTCGACGCGCCGGTAGCGGTGGGCGATCTCTGCGCCCGCTTCGCCGAGCTGGGCGTCTGGATCCGGCCGATGGGCAAGCTGGTCTATCTGACCCCCGCTTTCACGACGCCGGACGCGGATCTTGACCTGCTGACCGCCGCCGTCCGCGAGGTGGTCGGCGTCGCCTAAGCTTCATTGACCCCGCATTGACCCCGCGGGCGCGGAGTGGTCCAAGCACGGCCATGTCCGCCAAGTCCTCCCAGCTCACGGCCATCGAGTATCTTGCCATCCTGGGGATCATCCTGACGTGGGGGATCAACAACGCGGCGGCCAAGGTGGCGACGGCCTACCTGCCGCCGATGTTGATGGGCGGCCTGCGGTTCGTAGCGGCGCTAGTCTTCCTGTTTCCGTTCATCAAGCCGCCGTTCCCTCAGTTCCGGAAGCTGCTGGTCATCATGCTGCTGACCGGGCCGATCCATTTCGGGGTGATCTATCTGGCCTTCAGCATGGCCGACGCCCTGAGCCCGCTGGTGGTGGCCAGCCAGCTGTGGATCCCGTTCACGGCCTTGTTCGCCTGGCGGATGCTGGGCGAGACCATGCGGCCGCCGGCGGTGACCGGCCTTGTCATCGCTTTCGTCGGCGTGGCCTGGATGAGCCTGGACCCCCATGCGGCCGGCGATCTGCCGGCTATCGTGCTGATCGTCTTCGCCGGCGCCTGTTGGGCGGTAGCGACGGTGCTGGTGCGCCAGACACCGGGGATCAAGCCGCTGAAGATGCAGGGCATGACGGCCCTGGTCGCCGCGCCCGTGCTGCTGGCCATGTCGCTGGTCTTCGAGACCGGCCAGGTCGCCAAGATCCAGGCCGCTCCGCCGATCGCCTGGGCCGCGGTGCTGTTCGCCGGCGTGGTCTCGACCGTCGGGGCCAGCGCGCTGCTGTTCTGGCTCGTCCAGCGCCGAGAGCCGGGTCGGGTGACGCCGTATTTCCTCCTGACACCGGTGGTCTCGTGTTCGATCGGCATCCTGTTCATGGGCGACCGGCTGACGCCGCAGCTGCTGATCGGCGGCGGCGCGACCATGGTCGGCGTGGCGCTGGTGGCCTTGACCGAGAAGCGGGCCAAGGCGGCCGAGGCGCTGGCCGAGGCGGCTAACCCTTAGCGGGCGGGCATTGCTCGGCCGGCCGGCCGCTCAGCAGGGACGGCGTCGCCTTGATCTCGGACTGCCCGCCGTCGTCGGCGTAGACGCCCGTCAGCAGCTTGCCCGTGACGCCGAACGTCTCGCTGGCGTGGTGGCGGATCAGGAACAGGCCCTCGAGATCCTCGAGGTCGTCGACGCTGATGAAGCCCGCGCCGACCGTGGCGTAGCCTTTGAGGCGCGCGCCGTCGGCCTTCAACACCCAGCCGGGCGGCGTGCGGCAGACCGAGACGATGTCAGCTCCGCTCAGGGTGAGTTCTATGGATTGCAGGTTTTGGGTGGCGTTCGCCGGCCTCCAGGCCAGCGAGACCAGCTCCGTCGCGGGCGCCGCCGCGACCTGCGGAGCGGGCTTGGCGGGCGGCGGGGCGTCCTTGCCGCCCTTGTCGTTGCAGGCGGCGGTCGCGGCGAGCGCGAGGGCGATGAGGGAAAGCCGCCAGGTACGCATGGAATCTCCCGCCACGACTTCAGGGACGTGGCGGGAGTCTAGGGTCTTACTTGAACACGCCGCAAGCGGCGCGCGCGCCAGCGCCGCCGATCGGCTGGCTGTTGTGATCGTCGGCGTTGGCGTGGACGACGATGGAGCTGCCGTCGGCGTCCAGCAAGGCGGGGCGGCCGCCGGCGCCCTTCAGGGACACCAGGGGCGAATAGACCTCGGCCGTGGCCGAGCCATCGGCGCTGGCGAAGATGTTCGGCAGGTCGCCGCTGTCGTTGGCGGCCGGGTTCAGCAGGCCGTGGGTCACCTGGGCGGTAGTGTGGACATGGGCGCCGGCCGACTTGAAGTCCGGCGCGCCACAATCGCCCTTTTCGTGGAAGTGGATCGCATGCCAGCCCGGCGTCAGGCTCTTCAGCTCGACCTTCAGCAGGACGCCGTGCGGGGCCTCGGTCAGCGTGACGACACCGGCGTCCTTGCCGTCACCGGTCTTCACGACGGCGGTCGCCGACGTCTGGGCCACAGCCGGAGAAGCGGCGATCAGGGCGACGAGGACGACACTAGCGGCAGCGGGGAGGCGGATCATGCGTTTTCCTTCGGATTCAAGCGGAGAGACGGGGATGAAACGGCCGGGAAGGTGGCGCCTTCCTCATCGCAATGCTAACAGTTTCAGACTGTTCCGTGTCCGATTCTGACGGCGAAAAATCCCCTTGAGCGACGAACACACCACGATCCCCGCTGACGGTTCTCGCGGGGATGTCGCCCCGATCAATATCGAGGACGAACTCCGCCGCTCCTATCTCGACTACGCCATGAGCGTGATCGTCAGCCGCGCCCTGCCGGATGCGCGCGACGGTCTCAAGCCCGTGCACCGTCGGGTTCTGTTCTCGATGCACGAGCAGGGGCAGACGCCGGAACGTCCGTACGTGAAGTCGGCCCGCGTGGTCGGTGACGTGATGGGTAAGTATCACCCGCACGGCGACGCCTCGATCTACTTCACCCTGGTCCGCATGACCCAGTCGTTCTCGATGGGGCTGGTGCTCATCGACGGTCAGGGCAACTTCGGTTCGGTCGACGGCGATATGCCGGCCGCCATGCGTTACACCGAGTGCCGCATGGCCCCGCCGGCCATGTCGCTGCTGGCCGACCTGGATAAGGACACGGTCGACTTTGCCGACAACTACGACGGCAAGGAGCAGGAACCCACCGTCCTGCCGTCGCGGATCCCCAACCTGCTGGTCAATGGCGCGGGCGGCATCGCCGTCGGCATGGCCACCAATATTCCGCCCCACAATCTGGGCGAGGTCATCGACGCCTGTCTGCTGCTGATCGACCAGCCGGACGTGACGACCGACCAGCTCCTGGACCTGGTGCCCGGCCCCGACTTCCCGACCGGCGGCGAGATCATCGGCCGCGCGGGCCCGCGCCAGGCGCTGCTGACGGGCCGTGGCTCGGTCGTGATGCGCGGCGTGGCCGCTGTCGATGAGATCCGCGCCGGCCGCGAGGCCATCATCATCACCGAGATCCCGTATCAGGTGAACAAGGCCAACCTCGTTGAGCACATCGCCGAGTTGGTCCGCGAGAAGAAGCTCGAAGGCGTCGCGGACATCCGCGACGAATCGAACCGCGAAGGCATGCGCATCGTGGTCGAGCTGAAGCGCGACGCCTCGGGCGAAGTGATCCTGAACCAGCTGTACCGCTTCACCGCGCTGCAGACCTCGTTCGGCGTCAACATGCTGGCCCTGAACCGTGGCCGGCCCGAGCAGATGGGTCTGCACAAGCTGATCGCGCTGTTCGTCGAGTTCCGCGAGGAAGTTGTCGTCCGCCGGACCAAGTTCGAGCTGGGCAAGGCCCGCGATCGCGGCCACGTGCTGGTCGGCCTGACCATCGCCGTCGCCAATATCGACGAGTTCATCCACATCATCCGCTCGTCCAAGGACCCGACCGAGGCTCGCGAGCGCCTGGTGGCCAAGTCCTGGCCGGCCGGCGACATGCTGCCGCTGGTCGAGCTGATCGCCGACCCGCGCACCGTGCAGGAAGACGGCGGCCTGATCCGCCTGACCGACGAGCAGGCCCGCGCCATCCTGGCCCTGACCCTGTCGCGCCTGACGGGCCTGGGTCGTGATGAAATCGGCAACGAGGCCACCGCTCTGGCCGACGCCATCCGCGGCTATCTGGAGCTGCTGTCCGATCGCGCCAACATCATGGCCGTGGTCCGCGAGGAGCTGGTCGAGGTCCGCGAGAAGTTCGCCATCCCGCGCCGCAGCCAGCTGGTCGACGGCGACGCCGACGTGGAAGACGAGGATCTGATCGTCCGCGAGGACATGGTGATCACCGTCACCATGGGCGGCTACGTCAAGCGCACCCCGCTGGCCAACTACCGCACCCAGCATCGGGGCGGGAAGGGCAAGTCGGGCATGGCGACCAAGACCGAAGACGCCGTCACCCGCGTGTTCTCGGCCTCGACCCACGCGCCGCTGCTGTTCTTCACCTCGGGCGGCAAGGTCTACAAGATGAAGGTATGGCGCCTGCCGCTGGGCGCCGCCAATTCGCGCGGCAAGGCGTTCGTGAACCTGCTGCCGATCGAACCGGGCGAAACCATCACCTCGATCCTGGCCCTGCCGGAGGACGAAGCGACCTGGGGCGCGCTGGACGTGATGTTCGCCACCCGCTCGGGCAGCGTGCGTCGCAACAAGCTCAGCGACTTCGTGGACGTCCGCCGCAACGGCAAGATCGCCATGAAGCTGGACGAGGGCGACGGCATCGTCGGCGTGGCCGTCTGCAGCGCCGACCAGGACGTGCTGCTGACCACGGCCGCCGGCCGCTGCATCCGCTTCTCGGTCGACGAGGTGCGCGTGTTCGCCAGCCGTGATTCCACCGGCGTGCGCGGCGTGAAGCTGGCGGGCGAGGACACCGTCATCTCGATGGCCGTCCTGCGCAGCGTCGCCGCCACTCCGGCCGAACGCGCCGCCTACCTCAAGCACCAGCGCGCCATGTTGCGCGCCGCCGGCGAGGAGGGCGACGAAGCCCCCGCCGCCGTGGAGGAGGGCGACGAGGACGGCGACGAAACCACCCTGACGCCGGAACGCATCGCCGAACTGGGCGCGGCCGAGGAAATCCTGCTGACCGTGTCGTCGGAAGGCTTCGGCAAGCGGACCAGCGCCTACGACTTCCGCCGCACCGGCCGTGGCGGCCAGGGGCTGGCCGCGCAAGACCTCAGCAAGCGCGGCGGCCGTTTGGTGGGCTCGTTCCCGATCGAGGAAAGCGACCAGATCCTGCTGGTCACCGATCAGGGTCAACTCATCCGGGTGCCTGTCTCGCAAATTCGTGTTGCAGCGCGGAATACTCAGGGCGTAACCATCTTCCGCACCGCGCAAGACGAACACGTCGTCAGCGTCGAGCGCCTCGCCGATTCCGGCGGGGACGACAATCAGGGCGAAGACAGCGGGGCGGACGAGACCCCGTAACCCTTCAGGCCCTTAGAGCAGGGGGTTGCATGCGGGTTGGGCTTTATCCCGGGACGTTCGATCCGGTCACCAACGGTCACCTCGACATCATCGGTCGGGCCGTGAAGCTGGTCGACAAGCTGGTGATCGGCGTGGCGGTGAACATCGGCAAGGGGCCGCTGTTCTCGCTGGAGGAACGGGTCGCCATCCTGGAGAAGGAAACGGCGCACCTGACCAAGATCGCGCAGATCGAGGTCAAGCCGTTCGAGAGCCTCCTGATGCACTTCGCCCGCGAGGTGAATGCTCAGATGATCGTACGGGGCCTGCGGGCCGTGGCCGACTTCGAGTACGAATTCCAGATGACGGCGATGAACCAGCAGTTGGACCGCGAGATCGAGACCGTCTTCCTGATGGCCGACCCGCGCCACCAGGCGATCGCCTCCCGCCTGGTCAAGGAAATCGCCACCCTGGGCGGCGATATCGGCAAGTTCGTCCCCGCGGGCGTGGCCGAGCAGCTGTTGGCCAAGGTGAGGAAGGCTTAACGCCCTCCGCCGTTATCCGGCCGAAATCCTGAGTTTGAACAGTCGCCGCACTTGTCGGGGAGGCCGTGTCGTTCTACGCCCGGCCGCGACTGTTCTGTTCGGGGAATTCGATGAAGCTCGCCATGACCGCCGCCGCGCTGGCGCTGGCCGCCACCACGGCTTCGGCCCAGACCGTTTCCGATTGGCGCACGCCGGATCCGAATAACGTCATCGTCGTCGAGACCAACAAGGGCCGGATCATCGCCGAACTCTATCCGCAGGCCGCGCCGAACCACGTCGAACGTGTGCGCGGGCTGGTGAAGAGCGGCTTCTATGATGGCCTGACCTTCTTCCGCGTGATCAGCGACTTCATGGCCCAGACGGGCGATCCGCAGAACACCGGCATGGGTGGCTCGGACCAGCCGAACCTGGCGGCGGAGTTCAGCTTCCGCCGGGGCGCGGATCTGCCGCTGGCGCAGAGCTTCAAGGTCGGCAGTGGCGAGCAGGGCTGGATCGGCGTGCTGCCGCTCAGCAGCCAGAACTCGGCGCTGGCGGTAATGACCGCCGATCGCAAGGTGGCCAGCTGGGGGAACTTCTGTCCGGGCGTTTTGGGCATGGCCCGCGCCGGCGACCCCGACAGCGCCAACAGCCAGTTCTTCTTCATGCGCCAGGCCAACGCCTCGCTGGACAAGACCTACACGGCCTTCGGTCGCGTTCTTCAAGGTCTCGATGTCGTGCGCAATATCAAGACGGGCGAGCCCGTACCGGATCCGCAGGACAAGATGATCAGCGTCAAGCTGCTGGCCGACCTGCCGGCCGACAAGCGTCCGAACATCCAGGTGATGAACACCGGCTCTGCCGCCTTCAAGGCGCTGGTGGCCAAGCGCCAAGGCGAGCTGGGCGCCAGCTTCACCAACTGTGACGTCGACATCCCCGTTCAGGTGAAGTGACATGACCCGCGCTCGCGCGCTCCTGGCGGGGCTCTGCCTGGCGGCCATCTCGACCTCGGCCATCGCGGCGACTTCAGCCAAGTCCGCGGAAGCCGCCAAGCTCTCTGAGAGAGATTGGCGGACGCCGGCGCCCGAGACCGTGATGGTCATCGACACCAACAAGGGCCGGGTGCTGGTCGAGCTGGTCCCCGAGGTCGCGCCGAACCATGTCGCGCGACTGCAGGACCTGACCCGCGCCGGGATCTATGACGGCCGGACCTTCTTCCGCGTCATCGACCGGTTCATGGCCCAGACGGGCGACCCGACCAACACGGGCGAGGGCGGCACGGACCGTCCCAACCTCAAGGCCGAGTTCACCTTCCGCCGCGCCGCCGACACCGCCTTCGCGCCCATGGCTGCGCCGGCGGGCCTGGAGGTCGGCTATCTGAAGTCGCTGCCGATCGTCAGCCAGGGCTGGAGCTGGAGCGAGATGACCAGCGACAGGAAGGTCGCCGCCTGGGGGACCTATTGCCCAGGCGTGCTGGGCATGGCGCGCGACGAGGACAACAACTCGGCCAACAGCCAGTTCTTCCTGATGCGGCAGCCCTATCCGTCGCTGGACAAGCGCTACACCGCCTTTGGCCGGGTGATCAGCGGCCTGGACGTCGTGCGGGCGATCAAGACCGGCGAGCCTGTGCCGCCGCCGCAGGACCTGATGCAGAAGGTCCGTCTGCTGAGCGACATCCCCGAGACCGAACGTCCGAAGGTGCGCGTGATCGATCCCAGGGGGGCGTGGTTCGCGGCCGAGACAAGGCGCCTGCGGACCTTGAAGGGCGCGGACTTCTCGGTCTGCGATATCGACCTGCCGGTCGAGGTTCGCTGAGCCGAATACCGTTTCCGGGCTCAACTTGGTTCACATCGGGGCGTAATCCACGCTAGAAGCGCGTCACAACACTCGCCATCCAAGGGATGACCATGTCGGCTGACCTCGAAAACACCCTGATCCTGACCCTCGAGACCGGCCCGGTCACGATCAAGCTGCGTCCCGACCTGGCTCCGGGCCACGTGGCCCGCATCAAGGAACTGGTGCGCGAGGGCTTCTATGACGGCGTGGTCTTCCACCGCGTGATCCCGGGCTTCATGGCCCAGGGCGGCGACCCGACGGGCACTGGCCGCGGCGGTTCGGACAAGCCGGACCTGAAGGCAGAGTTCAACGACGAGCCGCACGTGCGTGGCGTCTGCTCGATGGCCCGCACCCCGAACCCGGACTCGGCTAACAGCCAGTTCTTCATCGTGTTCGACGACGCCACCTTCCTGGACAAGCAATATACCGTCTGGGGCCAGGTGACCGAAGGCATGGAAAACGTCGACGCGCTGCCCAAGGGCGAGCCGCCGCGCGCTCCGGGCAAGATCGTCAGCGCCAAGATCGCCGCCGACGCCTAAGCGGTTCTCGCTGGAATTCTGGAACGGCCTCGGACCTCGTCCGAGGCCGTTTCTATTTGCGGCGTAGCGTCACGACGACGGGACGGTGATCCGAACCCAGGGCGGGGCCGCGCTCGACCTGCACGGCGTGCCACTCCGAGCCCGCATAGACATGGTCGATCGGCAGGAACGGAGCGGGCGCGGCCATCACGCGCGAGAACTTGCCCGCCGGCCATGAGGGCAGGGCGCGGGTCCAGCGGCGCAGGCCCAGCGCCTTGTCCTGGCGCTTCAGGGTGAAGGACCAGGGTGTGGAGTTGAAGTCGCCGGTCAGGATTGTGCTCTTCGTGCCGAACGGGGCGAGGGCCTGGACCAGCTTGCGCGACTGAGCCTGCTGGGGGCCGGCCGGGATCGGCCAGGTGTAGTGGACGCCAGCCACCGTGAAGGGGCCTTTGGCGTCCGCAAGCGTCGCCCAGGAGCCGGAGAGATACGGCATGTCGGCCGGCACGCTGCCGCGCGCCAGCATCTTCTTGCGCGAGAAGATCCAGGTTTCGCAGCGACCGAGCTTGTCGCAGGAGGCGAAGGGATAAGCCTCCTTCAGCGCTCCGACGATCGGCATGGCGTAGCCGCCGGCCTCTTCCATGATCACGACATCGGCGTCCTGGGCCAGGATCCACGCCAGGCTTTTCTCGGGGGTGCGATTGTCGTGCCAGACGTTGAACTGCACGATCTTCAGGTCGCTGGCGACGGGTGTCGCGGGCTTGAAGCGCCAGGCGGCCCACAGGTCGGGGCCCATCAGGACCGCGCCGCCCAGCAGTGTCGCCGCGCCCAGGCCGACCATCACCCAGCGCTCGCCGTTCCGTGCGAAGACACCACCTAGCACGACTGCGCCGACGCCCATCATCAGCCACATCGGCGCGGCGTGGGTGAAGGCGTCCAGGCGGTCGCTCCAGGCGCCCCCAAGGCAGGCCGCGGTCATGCCGAAGCCGACCAGGCCCAGCATCAGGGCCGTGCCGCGAACGAGGAGACTCAGAAGCTGGATGATCAGGCGCATGGCCCGGCCATAACACGGCTCTGCAAAGGATGCGCCGACTAGAGCGTCTCAGGCGAACCGGACTATTCGCCGGGATGATAGAAGAAGCTGAGGTTACGAATGCGCTGGGCGCCGATCTGGAGGCTGCCGGTGAAGACACGCTGCGGCGAGCCGATGTTGGGGCCGGCGCTCCGGGCGGTCTTGTAGGCGGGCAGATCCGGCGTCAGTTCCAGGACCACCTCGCCCAGGCGCTTGTCCGTGGCGCGGAATGAGACCCGCTCACCGTCGATACGGTAGCTGCTTGGCTCCAGACGGAAGCTGACCTTGTGATAGATCTGGCCCAGTTCGTTCTCGGCAGTCGGGCTGGTGACGTCGTCGAAGCTCAGATAGATCGGGCCGCCCGGATCGGTCATGTGGCCCGCTTCCCAGGTCGCGAACGTGGCCGGGTCGCGAAGCGACAGATCCGTCAGCTTCCAGTTGCCGGCCTGGATGACGGTCTCGGTGTAGTAGTAGCCCGACAGATCGACCGACGGATCGTGCTGGAAGCCGGTGATGGCCCCATCGGCGGCTGGCGGCGTGGCCGAGGTCGCCACGGTCCGGGTTTCCGCCGGTTGAGCAGGCGGGGCCGGCGCCGCTGTCTTCTGTTCGCAGGCGGCGACCAGCAGAAGCGGCGCGAGCGCCGGGATCAGCAGGCGGTTCATGGCGTCTTCCCCCGAAGAATGTCGTTATTCCAGACCATGCGTCGGTGTCGTTCAGGTTGTCCACCAGCCTCGCGCGACGGCGTATGTCTTGACGTCCTAGGCCCATCGTGCGCTTGAAGCCCGCCCATGCGCCTTTCCGATTTCGATTTCGACCTGCCCGAGGACCGCATCGCCTTGCGTCCGGCCGAGCCGCGCGACGCCGCGCGCCTGCTGGTGGTCCGTCCCGGGCAAGACCTTGCCGACCATGTGGTCCGCGAGTTGCCCGACTTCCTGCGTCCCGGCGACGCCCTGGTGTTCAACGACACCCGCGTGATCCCCGCACGCCTGTCCGGCCTGCGCGAGGGCCGCACGACCGGCGGGGCGGATGGTACGCCCGTGGCCGTCGAGGCGACGCTGCACCGCCGCGTCTCGCCCAGCCGCTGGAGCGCCTTCATGCGTCCGGGCAAGCGGTTGAAGGTCGGTGACCGCGTCGCCTTCGGATCCCGAGATGACCGCGCCTGCGAGGGCGACCGTCTGGACGCCACGATCGCCGAGAAGCACGAGGGCGGCGAGGTCCTGTTGTCGTTCGACCTGTCGGGGCCCGACCTCGACGTCGGCATCGCTCGTCACGGCGACATGCCCCTGCCGCCCTACATCGCCGCCAAGCGGGGCGAGGACGAGCGAGACCGCGCCGACTACCAGACCGTCTACGCCCGGGAGGACGGCTCGGTGGCCGCCCCGACCGCTGGCCTGCATTTTACGCCGCAGCTGCTGGAGACGCTGAGGGCCAACGGCGTCTCGCTGCACTTCGTGACCCTGCACGTGGGGGCGGGGACCTTTCTGCCGGTCAAGACGGACGATGTCAGCGAACACAAGATGCATGCCGAGTTCGGTGAGGTGACGGCGAAAGTCGCCGACGCCCTGAACGCCGTTCACGCCGCGGGGGGGCGCATCGTCTGCGTCGGCACGACTTCGCTGCGCCTGCTGGAGAGCGCCACCGGTGAGGATGGCGTCGTGCGCCCGTTCGCCGACGAGACCGCCATCTTCATCACGCCGGGCTACCGCTTCCGCGCCGCCGACGTGCTGATGACCAACTTCCACCTGCCCAAGTCGACGCTGTTCATGCTGGTCAGCGCCTTTGCCGGCCAGGCGACCATGCGCGCGGCCTATGAGCACGCCATTTCCACGGGCTATCGCTTCTATTCCTATGGCGACGGCAGCCTGCTGTTCAAAGACGAGACCCCCTGATGGCCGCGTTCCCCTTCGAGATCAAAGCCACGGAAGGCAAGGCCCGCACCGGGGTCCTGAAGACCCCGCGCGGCGACATCCGCACGCCGGCCTTCATGCCCGTGGGCACCGCCGCCACGGTCAAGGCCATGACCGTCGACCAGGTCAAGGACACCGGCGCGGACATCATCCTGGGCAACACCTACCACCTGATGCTGCGGCCCTCGGCAGAGCGGGTGCATCGCCTAGGCGGGCTGCACAAGTTCATGCGCTGGGACAAGCCGATCCTGACCGACAGCGGCGGCTTCCAGGTCATGTCGCTGTCCGGGATCAGCAAGCTGACCGAGGAGGCCGTGACGTTCTCCAGTCACGTCGACGGCTCCAAGCACGTCCTGACGCCCGAGCGCTCGATCGAGATCCAGGCCGACCTGCTGGGCAGCGACATCGTCATGCAGCTGGACGAGTGCGTGGCCTGGCCGGCCGAGGAGGCGAGGGCGCGCAAGGGCATGGAACTGTCGGCCCGCTGGGCGCTGCGCTCCAAGACCGCTTTCGGCGACCGCGACAGCCAGGCCCTGTTCGGCATCCAGCAAGGCTCGACCTTTGAGCGCCTGCGCCGCGAGTCCTCGGATCGTCTGCGCGAGATCGGCTTCGACGGTTACGCCATCGGCGGCCTGGCGGTGGGCGAGGGGCACGAGGCCATGTGCGAGGTGCTGGATTACGCGCCTAGCCTGCTGCCCGAGGACCGCCCGCGCTACCTGATGGGGGTCGGCAAGCCGATCGACCTGGTGGAAGCCGTGGCGCGCGGCGTCGACATGTTCGACTGCGTGCTGCCCACCCGCTCGGGCCGCCACGGTCAGGCGTGGACCTGGGACGGGCCGATCAATCTGAAGAATGCCAAGTTCGCCGAGGATGAGAGCCCGCTGGATCCGACCAGCGACTGCCCGGCCAGCCGCGACTATTCCAAGGCCTATCTGCGCCACCTGTTCAAGGCCGAGGAGATCCTGGGCCAGGTCCTGCTGTCCTGGCACAACATCGCCTTCTTCCAGGCCCTGACTGCGGCCATGCGTGCGGCGATCGAGGAAAATCGCTTCGAGCAGTTCCGCCGCGACTTCCGCGCCCGGCACCTGAGCGCCGGACAATAGACGAGGCTAGTAGCGAGGTCCTTGCGGCACCGTCGGCGCCTCTTCCTTGTTGATCGGGAAGCGGGGTTTGCGGGGCCCGTAGGGATCACGCGGCGGCGGCATGCCGGGTTCGACCAGCGGCGGCGCGGCCGGCGGCTTGTGCTGCGGCGTGGCCGGCGGATTGCAGCCGCGCGCCTCGCCCAGGCCCTTCAGATAGGCGCGGCGCACCGCGCCCGAGGCGACGGCGCTCTGCACCAGGCGATCGTGGCGCTCGGCCCCGGTCAGTTTCCGCACCCAGCCACGCATGGGAATCATGTCCTGAGCCGCACTGGCGACCGCGCCCAAGGCCGCGCCGCCCGCCGCCTTGCGGCCACGGTCCATCAGATCCTCGTTCTCGGCCGGCGGCGTGCGATCGATGTCCTCGCCCAGGGCCGTGTCCAGCGGCTGGACCAGGGCGATCAGGCTGCGGCAGTCCGCCTTGTCCGGCCGCCTGTAAGGATCGTCCATCGCTTCCAGTAGCACGCGCGGGATCTTGGTCCGGACGATGTTCACGTCGCGCAGCGGCGCCTGCATGGCGCCGGTGATTCCGTCTCGATTGGCCTCCGAGGTCGATTTGATTCTGCCCTCGTCGGCCGGTTGGACCGGCGGATCTTCATGCGGGGAGGGGAGCGCACCCGCCAACGGTGGCGGCTCCTGCTGCTGGGCGATGGCCGTTCCAGCCAGGCTCGCGCCGCAAAAGACCGCCAAAAGCAAGGTTCCACGCATGACTCACCCTAACCCGCTCACAGCTTTACCGTCATCCATCGGAAAAACGGCGAAACCATGCTTGCGACACGGAAGGCCCCCGACTATGTTCCGCGCCGCTTCCAACCGGCGCCCGCCGGATCGTGAGCGGGCCGGTAGCTCAGTGGTAGAGCATTCGACTTTTAATCGAATGGTCGTGGGTTCGAACCCCACCCGGCCTACCAAACTCAAGCCTCTGATCTACCGGAGGTTCCGCGGCGCGAGGGCTGCATTTCCCCAGACATTCCTAGACCTGTGGACGCTTGGTAAATTGGCGGCCAACTCTTTGTTCGTGTTGGCGCGCCAGTTTTTCTGCGGTCCAGACCTGACTTTTCTCATTTGCCCGACAGGCCTGGTAGAGATTTAAGCGGCCCAGTTTCATCGACGGCGCTGGGACCCTTATCGGTTCCGGCGCGTTCAACCTTTGCCTTGAGTTATGTGGCGAGCCCGGACCCTGGACGACGATCAGACGATGACCGCCGACACGGCTCCGCGCCGGTCGCCTGAGCAGCCTGCGAAACGGCCGCTGTTCCGCCGGCGTTCGGCCATTCCGGGCTTCGGCCTGACGATGGGCGTGACGCTGACGGTGCTGTCGCTGATCGTCCTGATCCCGCTGAGCGCCGTGGTCCTGAAGGCCGCGCATCAGTCGCCCGCCGAGTTCTGGGCCGTGGCCACCTCGCAGCGCTCGCTCGCCGCCTATCGCCTCAGTTTCGGCGCGGCGTTCGTCGCCGCCGTGATCAATGGGATCTTCGGCGTGCTGACCGCCTGGGCCCTGGTCCGCTACGAGTTTCCGGGCAAGACCATCGTCAACGCTCTGGTCGATCTGCCGTTCGCCCTGCCGACGGCCGTGGCGGGCATCGCCTTGGCGACGCTGTACGCGCCCAACGGCTGGGTGGGGCAGTTCCTGACGCCGCTGGGTATCAAGGCGGCCTACAACCCGATCGGCGTCACCATCGCCCTGATCTTCATTGGCCTGCCGTTCGTGGTCCGCACGATAGAGCCCGTGCTACGCGACGCCGCCGAGGACGTCGAGGAGGCCGCCGCCAGCCTGGGCGCGAACCGGATTGACACCATCCTGCGCATCGTCCTGCCGGCCCTGGCGCCGGCCTGGCTGACCGGCTTCGCCATGGCTTTCGCCAGAGGTGTGGGCGAGTACGGCTCGGTGATCTTCATCGCCGGCAACATGCCCTACAAGTCCGAGATCGCGCCTCTACTGATCATCATCCAGCTGGAGCAGTTCGAGTACGCCCGCGCCGCCACGATCGCCGTCGTGATGCTGACCGTGTCGTTCACGATGCTGCTGATCATCAACGCCATCCAGGCCTGGGCGCGGAGGTTCGACTGATGGCTTCTGTTTCGCGTCGTCGCGCCACCGACGATCCCGCCTGGGCCAAGGCCCTGGTGATCGGCGTCGTGGCCGTGTTCCTGGCCCTCGTTCTGATCCTGCCGTTGGCCGCCGTCTTCGCCGAGGCCCTGCGCAAGGGTCTGGGCGCGGCGCTGGAGGCGATCAACAACGCCGACGCCCTGGCGGCCGTGAAGCTGACCCTGCTGACCGCCGCCATCTCGGTGCCGTTCAACGCGGCCTTCGGCCTGTGCGCCGCCTGGGCGATCGCCAAGCACGAGTTCCTGGGCAAGCCGCTGCTGATCACCCTGATCGACCTGCCGTTCTCGGTCTCGCCCGTCGTGGCCGGCCTGATCTATGTGCTGATCTTCGGCCTGCAGGGCTGGTTCGGCGAGTACCTGGTCGACAACGACATCAAGATCATCTTCGCCGTGCCCGGCATCGTGCTGGCCACCGTCTTCGTGACCTTCCCGTTCGTGGCCCGTGAGCTGATCCCGCTGATGCAGGAGCAGGGGAACAGCGAGGAGGAGGCGGCCGTGTCGATGGGCGCTGGTGGCCTCTACACCTTCTGGCGGGTAACCGCCCCCAACGTGCGCTGGGGCCTGATGTACGGCGTGCTGCTGTGTAACGCCCGCGCCATGGGCGAGTTCGGCGCCGTGTCGGTGGTCAGCGGCCACATCCGCGGCCTGACCAACACCATGCCGCTGCACGTCGAGATCCTCTACAACGAGTACGACTTCGTTGGCGCCTTCGCCGTCGCGGCCCTGCTTTGCCTGCTGGCCGTGGTGACCCTGGTTCTCAAGACGGCGCTGGAAGTCGCCCAGCCCGGCATGCGCGGGCGCGGCGGACACTGAACGGACTAACGGCCCATGACCATCTCCATCCGCTCCGTCGAAAAGAAGTTCGGCCGCTATCCGGCCCTGAACAAGGTCGACCTTGAGATCGCCGACGGCGAACTGCTGGCGCTGCTGGGCCCTTCCGGTTCGGGCAAGACGACGCTGTTGCGCACGATCGCGGGCCTGGAGTTCCCGGATGCGGGCCAGGTGCTGTTCGACGGCCAGGACGTGACCTTCGCGTCCGCCGCCGACCGCCGTGTGGGCTTCGTGTTCCAGCAGTACGCGCTGTTCAAGCACATGACCGTGGCCAAGAACATCGCTTTCGGCCTGGACGTCCGGAAGGGCAAGGACAAGCCGAGCAAGGCCGAGATCGCCCGGCGCGTCGAGGAGCTGCTGAAGCTGGTCGAGCTGGACGGCCTGGGCAAGCGCTATCCGTCACAGCTGTCGGGCGGCCAGCGCCAGCGCGTGGCCTTGTCGCGGGCTCTCGCGGTGCAGCCCAGCGTGCTGCTGCTGGACGAGCCGTTCGGCGCCCTGGACGCCACGGTCCGCAAGTCGCTGCGCAAGGAGCTGCGCCGCGTGCACGACGCCACGGGGGTCACCACCATCTTCGTGACCCACGACCAGGAAGAAGCCTTGGAATTGGCCGACCGCGTGGCCATCCTGAACAAGGGCCAGATCGAGCAGATCGGCACGCCGGACCAGGTCCATGACCAGCCCGAGACCGCCTTCGTCTGCGGTTTCGTGGGTGAGGCCAACTGCTTCGAGGGCGAGGTCGGGGGCGGCCAGTTTAACGCTGGTGCGTTGCGCTTGCCGTCGGGCGGCGTCCGTGAAGGCGCGGCCACGGCCTATGTCCGCCCGCACGACTTCGTGCTGGACGACGGCGGATTCGAGGTCCGGGTCGATCGCGCTCACGTTCAGGGCGCTCTGACCACGGTCAACGCCACCGCCGCCGACGGGCGTCCGATCGAGATCAGCGCCTCGCGCGCCGAGGCCGTCCGCTTCCAGGGAACGGTGAAGATCGCCGCCCGCAAGGCGCACGTTTACGCCGCCTAAGGAACTTTCCCGCTTAAGCTGGCGGCGGACGAACGCGGTTCAACGCGGGCGCGCATTGCGCCGGGTTGCGCTAACATCGCCTTCGTCCACTCGACGGGAGTTCTAAGGTCGCATGGTCATGGTCGAGCCAACCGGCGCGGAGCGTCGCGTGCATCCCCGGATGCCGGCGGCGCGCAAGATCTACATCGTGGATGATCCACGGTCGTGGAAGTGCTCGCTACTGGACGTCGCCGAGAAGGGCGCGCGCCTGTCGACGGCCGGCATCGCCCCGCCGCCGGACAAGTTCGTCTTCGTCGACGCGGGCGGCCGCCGGGTGCACTTGGCCCATGTCGTCTGGCGCTCTGGAACCGAGGCCGGCGTCCAGTTTCTGGAAACCCAGCGCATCGGTCCTCGAGCCGGAGGCGCGGCGGGGGCCCTGGACATCGCCCGCCGCTTCGCCGCGACCCTGAAGCCGGAAGTTCTCCAGTAATCGCTTACTGCTGCTGCTGTTGCTGCTGGTGCAGTTCCTCGCGCAGCGCGTCGGGACGGCGACGGCCGCCGGCGAAGCTGGGACGGGCCATGCGCAGGAACTCGGGTTCGGCGACGGCCGCACGGGCCCGGCGCACGGTGACGCCGACCGCCAGCTGGCTTTCGGCATCCCCCTTATAGACACCCCGTGACGGGGTGACGTCGGCATAGTCGCGACCGACGGCCACGGCCACGTGCCGTTCGCAGGTCATCATGTTGTTGGTCGGGTCCAGACCCACCCAGCGCAGGCTGGGCAGGAACACCTCGACCCAGGCGTGGGTGGCGTCCGGATCCGAGCGGTCGCCGGCGTCGCGATCGGTGAACAGATAGCCCGAGACATAGCGGGCCGGGATGCCCCACTCGCGGCAGATGGCCAGCATGATGTGGGCGAAGTCCTGGCAGACCCCGCGTCCGACGCTCAGCGCCACGTCGATCGGACTGTCGGCGTCGGTGACCCCCGGCTGGTACTCGAACGCGCGGTAGATCCTCTCCGACAGCGTGCGGACGGCGGTCAGCGGATCGCGGCGCTTCAGGGCGTCGATGTCGTGCTCGTTGATGAAGGTGCGCAGCGCCTCGGTGGTCTGGACGAAGCCATGTGGCCGCAGGAACTCGAAGCACTCGCCGCGAACGAACTCGCTGCGCAGCCGGTCCCATTCGCCCATGTCCAGGTGATCGGGACGCTCGCCCACCGGTTCGGTCTCGACGGCCGAGCGGGCGATGATGGTCAGCTTGTCGTGCGGCTGCGGCACGTCGAAGTGATAGACGGCGTTGCCGAAGCTGTCGGCGTAGGAGAACACCTGGGCGGCGGGCTCCAGGTCCAGCTCGAAGCTGACCAGGCGCTGGCGGGCGCTTTTCTGGGGCTGCATCCACAGCTCCATCAGGCTTTCCCGGACTGGGCGCTCATAGTGGTACTGGGTGACGTGGCGAATTTCGAGAAGCACGGGATCGGTCCTAGGCGGGCAGGCGCGTTTCGAGCGGATAGGCCACGAATGTCTCGTAGATCGCTTCGTGGATGCGGGCGCACTCGTTGACGACGGTGGTCAGCAGCGGGCCCGCGCCGACGGCCTCCAGTTCGTCGACATCGGCGAACTGCAAGCGGGCCTTGAGGCGGCCGGCCAGGCGCTCGGGGCCGGCGCGCTCGCTGGCGCTCCGGGCCATGGCCGACAGGTGCTGCTCGATCTGGGCGGTGGCGAAGCGGATAGAGCGCGGGAAGTCCTCGTCGAAGACCAGGAACTCCAGGATGTGCCGGGGCTCGATCTCGGCGGTGTAGACCCGCAGATAGGGCTCCAGCGCACAGGCCATGCGCAGCACGCTCACCAGGGCCACGTGGTCGTCGACCTGGCCCCGGGCGGGGCTTTCGGCGAAACATACCTCCAGCAAGCGCGAGACCAGCTGGGCGCGCTCCATGTAGATGCCCAGCATCATGAACCGCCAGCTCTCGCCATGACTCATGGTGGTGTCGGCCGCGCCCTTGAACAGGTGCAGGTCGGCGATGACGTCGTGCAGGAAGTTGGCCGAACCGTCGGAGAACTCCTTGCCAGCCCGGGCGTCGGTGACCTTCAGGTACAGCAGGTTCAGCCGTTCCCAGGTTTCGGTGGTGATCTGGTCGCGCACCTGTCGGGCGTTCTCGCGGGCCCGGGCCAGCGACGAGACGACCGAGTTGGGGTCCTGGCGATCCAGCACCAGGGCTTCGGCGGCCTCGAAAGAGCCCACGCCGGCCCCGTCGCCGGGCTCGCCCACCGCAGCCATGGCGATCCACACCGCCTGGGTGCCGTCGGTCTGGTCCAGGGTGGCGTTCAGCATCACGGACGACAGGCGCGACAGGTGCTCGGCCCGTTCGATATATCGGCCCAGCCAGTAGAGGCTGTCGGCAACGCGCGCGAGCATCATGGGCGGGCGCTCCCGTTGCCGTGGCCATTGCCGTTGTGGAGGCCGTTCTCCTCAGCCAGCACCCAGGTGTCCTTGGAGCCGCCGCCCTGGCTGGAATTGACCACCAGCGATCCGCGTTTCAGCGCCACGCGGGTCAGGGCGCCGGGCGTGACGATGGTCTTCTCGCCCGACAGGATGAACGGGCGCAGGTCGACATGGCGCGGCTCGATGCGGCCATCAACCAGACAGGGCGCGGTCGACAGCTGGATGGTCGGCTGGGCGATGTAGTTCTCGGGATCGGCCTTGATCGCTTCGGCGAAGTCGTCGCGTTCCTTCTGGCTGGCGTGCGGGCCGACCAGCATGCCGTAGCCGCCCGAGGCCCCGACGGCCTTGACCACGTACTTGTCCAGATTGCCCAGCACGTGCTGCAGCTGCCGAGGCTCGCGGCACAGGAAGGTCTCGATGTTGGGCAGGATAGCCTCCTGGCCCAGGTAGTAGCGGATGATGTCGGGGACGTAGGCGTAGACCGCCTTGTCGTCGGCGACGCCGGTGCCGGGCGCGTTGCAGATCACGACATTGCCGGCGCGATAGGCGTTGAACAGGCCCGCCGCGCCCAGAGAGCTGTCACGCCGGAAGGTGAGGGGGTCGATGAAGTCGTCGTCGACGCGGCGATAGATGACGTCGATCCGACGCAGGCCCGTGGTCGTGCGCATGTAGACCATGTTCTCGTGCACCACGAGATCACGGCCCTCGACCAGCGGCACGCCCATTAGACGGGCCAGGTACGCGTGCTCGTAATAGGCGCTATTGTAGACGCCGGGGGTCAGCACCACGACCTGCGGGTCGCCGCGCCAATCGGCGGCCATGCTCTTCAGCGTCGACAGCAGCAGGTCGGGGTAGCGTTCCACGGGGCGCACGCCGGCGGCGCGATAGGTGCCGGGGAAGGTCCGCTTGGCCGCGTCACGATTGGCCAGCATGTAGGAAACGCCGGAGGGGACGCGCAGATTGTCCTCCAGCACCGCGAACTCGCCATTCTGCTGGCGGATCAGGTCGCTGCCGCAGACGTTGGCGTAGGCTTTGTGCGGCACGTAGAGGTGCTGCATTTCGCGGCGATACGACGGCGCGCCCAGCACCAGTTCGCGGGGCACCACGCCATCCATCAGGATCTGCTGGTCGCCGTAGATGTCGGCCAGGAACAGGTTCAGCGCCTGGAGGCGCTGAGTCAGGCCCGCTTCGATCTTCGACCACTCGGCCGCCGGGATGATGCGCGGGAAAAGATCCGTCGGGATGATCCGCTCGGTGGTGTTCTCGGCCCCATAGACCGTGAAGGTGATGCCCTGCAGCAGGAACGAGCGTTCCAGAGTGCGCTGACGGCCCGCCAGCTCTTCGGCGCCGAGGGTCGACATGCGCCCGTGCAGCGGATCGTAGTGTTTTCGGACCTCGCCGTCAGGCGTGAACATCTCGTCGTAGGCGATGCCCGGCAGGTACGCCGCCTCCGTCATGGGCAGGGTCGGTGCGTCGTCGAGGGTCTGGGTCTTCGCCGCCACGCTTTTTTCCACGTTTTCTCTTCGCTTTGGACGCGCCGCTGAAAACGTCGCGTCGCCCCGACTCTAGAGCTTCGCGGCGATCCCGCGCGCCGAATTCGACGTTCGCCGCGTAGATGCGCACGGCTGCCTACCATTTGGGCGCCGATCGCTCGCTTTGAGAAGCGCCGCTTGCGCCAAGTTCGTTGCATTTCCGGTCGTGACACAGGCGAAACCCCAGACTACAGCAAGGGCGGGGGCGCTTCGCGCGGGGAACGTGATTTGGTGCTTGGGCGGACTTCCCTGGCGTTGACGGCGGTGACTTGGCTGGCGGCCTCGGTCGCCTGGGCCGATGAGCCGATGGCCCAGATCCAAGGCGTCGAAGACAAGGCTCTGCGCGAGGCCATCCAGCGCGCCCTGACCGACTCCAAGCACCCCGCCCAGAGCCGAGCCGAAGCGCGCCGGCGCGCCCGCCAGGCCGGCGAGGACGCCATCGCCGTGCTACGGGCCGAGGGCTACTACGCCTACACCGTCGAACCCGACGTGACGGACGGGGAGCCGCCGCGCGCGGTGGTGAAGATTACGCCCGGTCCGGTCTTCGTCATCGCCGATCCACGCATCGACTGGTCCGGGACCCCGCCTGACGAGGGCACCCGTCAGCGCGCCGCGGCCGCCATGCGCCTGACACAGGGAGAGCCCGGCCGTTCGGCCGACGTGGTGGGGGCCGAGGGGCGGATCGTCGCCCAGGTCGCCAAGCTGGGCTATGCCGACGCCGCGGCCGAGCCGCGCGAGGTGATCGTCGATCACGCCGATCATACCGTGCGCCCGGCCTTCAAGATCGCGTCGGGCGACCTGGTCCATCTGGATGGCGTCGACGTCGTCACCAAGGGGCGCACCAATCCTGCGTGGGTCTCGCACCTGGCGCCGTGGAAGTCCGGGGACGTCTATGATCCCGAGGACGTCGCGGAGCTTGAGCGCCGTCTGCGCGACACCAGCGTCTACGACTCCATCTCGGTCTCGCTCGCCGGGCCTGAAAAGGCCACGCCCGACGGACTGCGTCCCGTCGTCGTCACCCTGGCCGACCGCCGCTCGCGCACCATCGAAACCAGCGCCGGCTATTCGACGAGCGAGGGCGCGGGCGTCGACGTGCGCTGGAGCCGCTACAACCGGCTGAAGCGCGCCGACACAACCACCTACTCGCTGCGCTTCGCCAAGCTGGAGCAGCGGCTGGGCGCGGAAATCGCGCTGCCGCACTGGCGGCGGCCACAGCAGACCCTGAAGCTGAATAGCTCGGTCTTCCGCAACGACACCGACGCCTACAATGAAACCGGCGCCACGGTCGGGGTGGACCTGACCAAGCGGCGGCAAACCACGTCCTACCGCACGTTCGGCGTGTCGCTGGACCTGTCTCAGACCAAGGAGCAGGTCAGCCGCAACGGCCTGGTCGCCGGTCGCAAGCTGAACCTGGCCACGTTCGCGGGCCTGGCGGCCTATGCATGGGATTTCTCGGACAATATCCTGGATCCCAAGCGGGGCTGGCGTCTGGAGGCCCGGGGCGAGCCGACCTATGTCGTCGGTGACACTACCCTGCCGTACCTGAAGCTGACGACCCAGGGCTCGGTCTACCTGCCGATGGGCAAGGGGGCGAGCACGGTGCTGGCCACGCGGCTCAAGCTGGGCGCGATGCTCGGCGGCAGCATTCCCGACGTGCCGGCCTCCCGCCGCTTCTATGCCGGCGGCGGTGGCTCGGTGCGCGGTTACGCCTATCAGGCGATCGGTCCGCGTCTGGCGGACAATACGCCCCAGGGTGGCGTCTCCCTGGTCGAGACTTCGGTCGAGCTGCGCCAGAAGATCACGTCGAAATGGAGCGGTGTGGCCTTCATCGACGCCGGGGCCATCGGCACCGACAAGACGCCGCGACGCGAGGACTTCCGCGCCGGGGCCGGGGTCGGGATTCGCTACGACCTGGGCTTCGGCCCGATCCGCGCCGACATCGCCGCCCCACTGGGCCGCCGCAAGGGCGACCCGGCCTTCCAGATCTATCTCAGCATCGGGCAAAGCTTTTGAGCGGCGAGCAGGACAAGCCTGACCTGACGGAGGCCGTCGCCCAAGCCGCCGAGGCGACGGGGGAAGCCGCCGTCAAGGCCGCCAAGAAAATCGGCTGGGGCGGCGCGCTGCTGATCGCCTCGGCGATCCTGGCCGCCATCCTGATCGTCATGGCCGGCGGTCTGCGCTTCGCCCCCATCACGCCGCAGGGGCGCATGTTCCTCGAGGCCCGCGCCTCGGGCCTGAAGCTGGGCCGGATCGGCAAGCTGCACATCGAGGGCCTTTCGGGCGACATCTGGAAGGATTTCGGCGTCCGCCGGCTGACCATCTCCGACGAAAAGGGCGTCTGGCTGGAGGCTCACGACCTGAGGGTCGCCTGGCGCGCTACCGAACTGTTCGGCCGCCGCTTTCACGCCGAGCGGATCGATGCCCGCGACGTCATTGTCCTTCGCCGCCCGACCATGGCGCCGAAGGGGCCGAAATCCAGCGCGGCCCCGGTTTCGGTCGACCTGGACGCCTTCGCCTTCCGTTTGCTGACCCGTCCCGAGTTCAGCCGCCAGAGCGGCGACTTCGATGTGTCGGGTGACTACGAGATGGCGCGACTGGGTGGGCAGAAGGGTAAGTTGGCGGTGGCCTCGCGTCTTCATGTCGGCGACCATCTGAACCTCGATTTCGATCTCGGGCGCTCCGAGACCCTGCACCTGAGGGCCGACGCCACCGAAGCCAACGGCGGCGCCATCGCCGGCGCGCTGGGCCTTTCCGCCGATCGCACGTTCGACTTGAAGGCCAAGGCCGATGGCGCCACCAGCCGCGCGGCGTTCACTGTCGTGGCCCGCTCGGGCAATACGACGCCGCTGCAGGCCGACGGGGCTTGGAGCGAGCAGGGCGGCTCGGCGCGGGGCCGGCTGAACCTGGAAGCCTCGACCCTGACCCAGCGCCTGGCCAGAATGTTCGGCCCCGAGGCCAATTTCGAGATCGAGGGCAAGAAGGCGACCAAGGACGGGTTGTCGGACCTGAATCTGTCGATCATGGCCCAGAACCTGACCCTGCACGGCCACGGCCTGGCGGATCTGGCCAAGAAGCGCACAGGCCCGGACGGCATCGCCTTCAGCGCCCAGATCGGCGCCCTGAAGCGGATCGTCTCGATCCCGCAAATGGGCAGGGGCCTGGCCGACGGCGTCTTCCGGCTGGAGGAGGGGGGCTTTTCCGTCGAGGGCAACGCCGATGTCGCCGACCTGGAGCTGCTGGGCTACCACCTCAAGCGCGCCAAGGGGCCGGTCATGGTCCGCTGGGCCAAGGGCGAGCTGGAGATCAAGGCGGCCGCGACCAGCACAGGCGGCGGCGGAACAGGGCTGCTGGCTCTGCTGGGCGCCAGTCCCAAGGCGACCTTCGAGGGCGCTCGGGTCAAGGGCGGTCGTTTCCTGATCAAGGCCGCCCGCATCGACGCTCCGAACCTGATCGTCACCGGCAAGGGCGAGCGCGGCGTGCTGGGCGGCCTGTCGTTCGACGGCGAGATGCGCGTGGCCAGCATGGGCCCGGTCCGCCAGGGCGCGAAAGGCTCGGTCGTCGCCAAGTGGACGGCCTCCAGTTTTGCCAACCGGCCTTGGAGCTTCACGGTCGACGGCCGCGCGGCCAACTTCGCCACTGGCTATGCGGAGATCGATCGCCTGCTGGGCGCGACGCCGCGCCTGAACGGCAAGGCCAGCTGGAACAACGGGGTGCTGACCGTCGCCGACGCCAAGCTGGACGGAACCAACGCCAGCCTCCGCAGCTCGGGCAAGATGACGGTCGCCAAGGCCCTGGGTCTGGACTTCAAGCTGGACTGGACCGCCTCGGGCCCCTTCAGCGCCGGTCCGGTCGAGATCGTCGGCAAGGCCGCGGGCGATGGCCATGTCGGCGGCACGCTGGCCGCGCCCAAGGCCGAGCTGAACGCCGACTTCGACAGCATCGACCTGCCGCGCCTGCCGCTGACCAAAGCGCACCTGACCCTGACCTTCGCGCGCGGCCCCAACGGCACCGACGGTGTCGCCGCTTTGCAGGCCGACAGCGCCTACGGTCCAGCGCGCGGCCGCACGGCCTTCCGTTTCTCGCCCGGTGGCGTCGAGCTGTCAGAGCTGGATGTCGACGCCGGCGGGGCCAAGGCCAAGGGCGCGATGACCCTGCGCGATGGCTTGCCTGCCACGGCCGACCTGACCGTGGCCGTGGGACCGGGCGCCTTCCTGCCACAGGGCCAGGTCAAGGGCTCGGCCAAGCTGGTCGATGCGCCCGGCGGCGGCTCGGCCGCCGCGACCTTGGACCTGACCGCCGAGGAGGTCGCGTTCGGCGCCTGGAAGGTGCGTTCGGCCCGGATCAAGGCCGACGGCCCGCTGTCGCGCCTGCCGTTGTCTGTCGACGCACGGGGCGAGGCGCCTGGGGGGCGCTGGCGGATCGGCGGGAACGGCGCTCTGGCCCAGAACGGCAAGGCCTATGATCTGGCTCTGGACGCGTCAGGTCGCATGGGGCGCACGGAGATCAAGACCCGGGAGACGGCCAGGGTCCATTTCGGCGACGGCCCGACCCAGGCCCGCCTGCGGCTGGCCATCGACAAGGGGCGCGCCGACATCGACGCCGACCTGGGCGGCTCCACGGCCATGCTGAAGGCCGAACTGGCTGGCGTGGCCATTACCGCCTTCAATCCCGATCTCGACGGCAATATCGATGGCGCTTTCAATCTGCATGGCCGGGGGGAGACGCTAGGCGGCGACTTCGACATGCGCCTGTCCAACGCTCGCGAGCGGGGGGCCAAGATCGAGCAGTCGCTGGACGCCAAGATTCACGGCGACCTCACCGATAGGCGCCTGACGATCGTGGCCGATGGCGACAACCGCCAGGGCCTGAAGGCCGACGCCAACTTGGTGTTGCCGGTCGAGGCCTCGGCCAGTCCGCTACGTCTGATGGTCGACAAGAAGCGGGGCGTGCAGGGACGCTTCTCGGCCCAGGGCGAGATCAAGCCGCTGTGGAACCTCTTGATGGGCGCCGATCGCTCGCTGTCGGGCCGCATCAACCTGCAGGCCACTCTGGGCGGCACCCTGGCTGACCCGCGCCTGCTGGGTTCGGCCACCCTGGACAATGGCGGCTTCGAGGACGGTCAGACCGGCCTACGCTTGAAGAACGTCACCCTGCGCTCGGCCCTGGCCGACAACGCTATCGACGTCAGCCAGGCGATCGGCGAGGACGGGCAGGGCGGTTTGATCTCGGGCGCTGGGCGGATCAGCCTTGCCCGCGACGGCGTCGGCAGCTTCAAGCTGGACCTGAAGGGCTTCCGCCTGATCGACAATGACCTGGCCTCGGCCGTGGCCACTGGGCAGGCGACCGTCAACCGTTCGGCCGACGGCAAGATCAAGCTGGCGGGCGCGGTGACCATCGACCGCGCCGACGTCTCGGCCCAGAGCAAGACCCCGGTCGGGGTCGTGGCCATGGACGTCGTCGAGCGCAACCGCCCGCAGGACCTGGACCAGGGGCTGCAGCGTCGTCCGACGACGGGCGGCATGATCCTGGACCTGGATCTGAAGGCTCCGCGCCGGGTGTTCGTGCGCGGTCGCGGCCTGGACGTCGAGCTGTCGCTGAACGCCCATGTCGGCGGCACCTCGTTGGCCCCGGCGCTCAGCGGCGTGGCCCGCGTGGTGCGCGGCGAGTACGACTTCGCCGGCAAGCGGTTCGAGTTCGACGACGACGGCACGGTCTACCTGTCCAGCCAGCTGGACCGCATCCGCCTGGACCTCTCGGCCACCCGCGAGGACGCCTCGCTGACGGCGGTGGTCAAAATCCAGGGCACGGCGGCCAAGCCCGAGATCACCCTGACTTCCAAGCCTGAACTGCCCAGCGACGAGGTGCTGAGCCAGGTGCTGTTCGGTTCGTCAGCAGCCCAGCTGTCGCCGATCGAGGCCGCGCAGCTGGCCTCGGCCCTGGCCTCGCTGGCCGGCGGCGGCGGCTTCGACGTGATTGGCAACCTGCGCAGCTTCGCGCGCCTGGACCGCCTGGCCTTCACTGAGAGCGCCACGGGCATGACGGTGTCGGGCGGCAAGTACGTGACCGACGACGTCTATCTGGAGATCATCGGCGGCGGCCGTGAAGGACCTGCCGCCCAGGTCGAATGGCGGATTCGACGGACTCTGTCGTTGGTCTCCAGGATCGGCGGCCAGAACGACGCCAAGCTTTCCGTTCGGTGGCGAAAGGACTACTAAAGCAGCAAGGCTGTTGCGCGGGCGACCGGTTACCTCCCCGGAGGTGAGCACGATTTGCCCGCGGCCCTTGGTTATCGTGACTAAGGGAGGACCGGTCTTTCATGCGTCTCACTTCAGAAGATCGCGCGGTTCTGGATCACATCGCGCGCGACGGCGGCCAGATCGTCGACCGCGCCGTGGACTGGTGCGCGATAAACTCCGGCAGCCGTCACCTGGCGGGACTGGAGCGCCAGAGGCAGGTTTTGCTCGATGCCGCGTCGCGCCTACCGGCCGCGCCGATCGACGTGCCGCTGTCGCCGTCGAGAGAGGTCGCCGCCGATGGCCGCGAGACCGAGTTCCCCCATCCGCCTTCGCTGGCTGTCGTGGTTCGCCCCGAGGCGGCGGTGCAGGTGGTGCTGACCGGTCACTATGACACCGTCTATCCCGAGACGAGCCCGTTTCAGCTGGTCCGCACCCGCCCGGACGGAGCCCTGCATGGGCCGGGCATCGCCGACATGAAGGGGGGCATTTCGGTCATGCTAGCGGCGCTGGAGGCCTTCGAGGGCCATCCCGATGCGGCCAGGGTCGGCTACCGCGTACTGCTCTCGCCGGACGAGGAGATCGGCTCGATCGCTTCGGGTCATGTCCTGGCGGACTTCGCGCGGCACGGCCATGTGGGCCTGACCTATGAGCCGGCCCTGGCGGACGGGGCCCTGGCCTCGGCGCGCAAGGGCTCGGGCAACTTTCACATCGTCATCCACGGTCGCGCCGCCCACGCCGGCCGTGACTTCGCCGCCGGCCGCAACGCCGTGGTTGGTGCGGCGCGTGTGGCCGAGAAGCTGCACGCCCTCAACGGCCAGCGCAACGGCGTCACCGTCAATGTCGCCCGCATCGACGGCGGCGCGCCGCTGAACATGGTGCCGGACGTGGCGGTGGTCCGTTTCAATGTCCGCTTCCCGGAGGCCGAGGCGGCGGTCTGGTTCGAGGCGGAAGTCGCCCGCATCGTGGCCGAGATCGGTGATGACCTGCATGCCCACCTGCACGGCCTGATCACCCGCGGCGCGAAGCCGTTCAACACCGCCCAGCAGCAACTGTTCGGCGCGGTGAAGGAGGTCGGCGCGTTGCTCGGCCAGGAGATCGCCTGGAAGCCCTCCGGGGGGGTCTGCGAGGGCAACAACCTGTTCGCCTCCGGCCTGCCGAACGTAGACACCCTGGGTGTCCGCGGCGGCGACATCCACAGCGAGGCCGAGCACGCCTTCCCTGAAAGCTTCGTCGAGCGCGCCCAGCTCTCGGCTCTGATCCTGATGAAACTGGCCAGCGGCGAGATCGACGCCAGGGCCATCCGATCGGCGATGGAGAACGCCTGAATGCTTGTTGTTCGTCCCGCCGGTTCCGCCGACTTCGACGCCCTGATGGAGCTGGCCGTGCTGTCCGGTCGCGGCTTCACCAGCCTGCCCGAGGATGAGCCGACCCTGCGCGCACGCTTGGCCTTGTCGGAAGCCAGCTTCCAGGCCGGCGTGGCTCCACCCGAGGCCTGGTACACCCTGATGCTGGAGGATCTGGAGACTGGCGCGATCGACGGCGTCGCCGGGGTGAAGGCCGGGGTCGGCCTCAAGCGTCCGTTCTTCTCATTTCGCGTCGTGACCCTGGCGCAGTCGTCGCCGACGCTCGAGATGCGCTTCGACCACAAGGCCTTGGTGCTGGTGAACGAGTGCGCCGGCTGGTCCGAGGTCGGCTCGCTGTTCCTCAAGCCCGAGAAGCGCAAGGGCGGGGCGGGGCGGTTGCTGGCCCAGTCGCGCTACATGCTGATCGGCATCGAGCCGCAACGCTTTGCCGAGATGGTGCTGGCCGAGCTGCGGGGCTGGTTCGACGATGACGGCCGCTGTCCGTTCTGGGAGCACGTCTCGCACAAGTTCTTCCGGTTGGACTTCGACCAGGCCGACCTGATGAGCGCCTCGACCGACGGCCAGTTCATCCTGGATCTGGCGCCGCGCCACCCGATCTATACCGAACTGATGCCCGCCGAGGCTCGCGACGTGATCGGGCGTGTCCATCGCGACGGCGAAGCGGCCCGGGCCATGCTGGAGCGCGAGGGCTTCCGCTACCAGGGACTGGTTGACCTGTTCGACGCCGGACCAACCGTGGCCTGTCCGCGCGACGATATCCGCACGGTGCGCGACGCCCGGCGGCTGCGGGTCAAGGCCGGCGAGGACGCGTTCGGTGAAGAGGCGCTGATCTCGACCGGCGAGGTGTCGAAGTTCCGGGCCGTACGCGCGCCGGTGCTGATCGACGGCGAGGCGGCGATCCTCGGGCGGGAGGCGATCGCGGCCCTCGGCGTGGGTGAGGGCGACATGGTGCGGGTGAAGGCATGAGCGGCGTATTCATCGACGGCAAGTGGCGTTCGGGTCAGGGCCCGGAACTGGTCTCGACCGACCCGGCGACCGGCGAGGCCGTCTGGCGCGAGGCCACGGCCAGCGAGGCCGACGTCGCCCAGGCCGTGGCGGCCGCGCACAAGGCCTTCCCCGGCTGGGCCGACCGCCCGCGTGAGGCGCGGATCGCCGTTCTGCGCCGCTACAAGGAGATCCTGGTCGAGCGCACGCCCGCCTTCGCCGAGGCTTTGAGCCGCGAGACCGGCAAGGCGCTGTGGGAGACCAAGGCCGAGCTGGGCTCGATGGCTGGCAAGGTCGATCTCTCCATCAAGGCCTATGACGAGCGCACCGGCGTCACCGAGAACGCCATGCCGTTCGGCCGCGCCGTGCTGCGCCACCGCGCCCATGGCGTCATGGCGGTGCTCGGGCCGTTCAACTTCCCCGGCCACCTGCCCAATGGCCACATCGTCCCGGCCCTGCTGGCAGGGGACACCGTGGTGTTCAAGCCCTCGGAAGAGACGCCCCTGGCCGGCCAGCTGATGGTCGAGGCCCTGGAGGCGGCCGGTGTGCCGGCGGGGGTCGTGAACCTGGTCCAGGGCGGCCGTGAGGCTGGCCAGGCGCTTATCAACCAGGAGATCGACGGCCTGTTGTTCACCGGCTCGGCTGCCGCCGGGACCTTCTTCCGCCGCCACTTCGCCGATCGGCCTGACGTCATCCTGGCCCTGGAGCTGGGCGGCAACAATCCGCTGGTGGTCTGGGACGCCGACGACGCCGAGGCCGTGGCGGCCCTGGTGGTGCAGTCGGCCTTCATCACCACCGGCCAGCGCTGCTCGTGCGCCCGCCGGCTGATCGTGCCGGACGACGCCTTCGGCAAGGCGGTGATCGAGGCGACGGCGGCCCTGGCCGACCGACTAACGATTGGTCCGTGGAATGCGGAGGGCGAAGCCTTCATGGGCCCGCTCATCTCGGCCCGCGCGGCGACGGCCGCCCGCGCCATCGCCGACACCATGGGCGGCGACCGCATCCGGTCGCTGGGCTCGGTCGAGGGGCTCAGCGAGGCCTTCGTGACCCCGGGCCTGGTCGACGTCACCGGCGTCGACACGCCCGACGAGGAGCTGTTCGCTCCGTGGCTGCAGGTCCGGCGCGTGGTCAGCTTCGACGACGCCCTGAAGGCCGCCAACGCCACGCGCTATGGTCTGTCGGCGGGGCTTATCTCAAGCGAGTCAAGGCGTTGGGATCAGTTCCTGAACCGCATCCGCGCGGGGGTCGTGAACTGGAACCGGCCCACCACGGGCGCGACCGGTTCGATGCCCTTCGGTGGCCTGGGGGCCTCTGGCAATCACCGGCCCAGCGCCTACTACGCCGCCGACTATTGCGCCTATCCGGTGGCCAGCTTCGAGGCCGAGGCGGTGCTCGACACCGTCAAGGACATCAAGGGGCTGCGAGGATGAGCCTGGCCTGGGAAGCCAATTGCGACGGGCTGGTCGGACCGACCCACAGCTATGTCGGCCTCTCGCCCGGCAACCTGGCCAGCACCAGGAACGCCGGCGAGGTCTCCAACCCGCGCGGCGCGGCGCTGGAGGGCTTTTCCAAGATGCGCCGGCTGTCGGACCTGGGCATGCCGCAGTTCGTGCTGCCGCCGCACGAGCGGCCGGCTGTAAGTCTCTTGAAGTCGCTGGGCTTTTCAGGTTCGGACGAAGCCGTGATCGAGGCGGCCTGGAAGGACGCGCCGGCCCTGGCCGCCGCCGCCTGCTCGGCCTCGCCGATGTGGGCCGCCAACGCCGCGACCGTGACGCCCAGCGTCGACACCGCCGACGGTCGTGCCCACTTCACGCCGGCCAACCTGCTGACCAACCTGCACCGCAGCCTGGAAGGGCCGCAGACGACCCGCGTTCTACGCCGGCTATTCCGGGACGACGCCCGCTTCGCCGTCCATGACCCGCTGCCGGCCCAGCCGCACTTCGCCGATGAGGGCGCGGCCAACCACGTGCGCCTCTGCGCCGAACACGGCGCGCCGGGGGTGAACCTGTTCGTCTGGGGGCGTGAGGCCTGGGAGCGCTGGGACGGCAAGTTCCCGGCCCGCCAGACCCGCGAAGCCTTCGAGGCGATCCAGCGCCGTCATGGCGCCGCCCGCGCCGTCTTTCCGCAGCAGGGCCGGGCCGCGATCGAGGGCGGGGCGTTCCACAACGATGTGGTTTGCGTCGGCACGCGCGAGTGCCTGTTCTTCCACGAGCGCGCCTTCGAGGATCGCACCCGGATGGAGCGCCATGTTCGCGCCGCCGCCGAGGGCCTGTTCGAGCCGGCCTTCGTCGAGGTCTCTGAAGCCGACCTGCCGATGGCCGACCTGGTGGCCAGCTATCTGTTCAATTCGCAGCTGCTGGTCGTTCCCGGCGAGGATCGCCTGGTTCTGCTGGCGCCGGCCGAGACGCGTGACAACCCGCGCGCCTTCGCGGTCGCCGAGGGGCTGGCGTCGTCCAACGGTCCGATCGGACGTGTCGAGTATGTCGACGTCCGCCAGAGCATGCGCAACGGCGGCGGGCCGGCCTGCCTCCGCCTGCGGGTGGTGCTGACCGACGCCGAGCTGGACGCCGCCAATCCGGCCCAGCGCTTCACGCCGGGTCTGCACACGACCCTGGCCGACTGGGTCACGCGCCGCTATCGCGACAGCCTGGCGCCGGCCGACCTGGCCGATCCGCTGCTGCTGACCGAGAGTCGCGAGGCGCTGGACGAGCTGTCCCAGATCCTCGACCTTGGCGGCGACTTCTATCCGTTCCAGAGGGACGCGTGAGCTTCACGATCCGCCCGGCCGCGCCGACCGACCGCGACGGTGTCGTCGCCCTGCACAAGGCCGCCGCCGTCACGCCCGGCGCCCTGGCCCGCGCGCCCGAGGAGGTGACCTCGACCTATGGCGACTACGCGCTGGCCAGCGACATCTGCCTGGTGGCGGTGGAACCCGATGGGACCGTCGTCGGCGAGATCCACGCCAAGCGCGAGACCATCGCCCTGTTCGCCCACGTGCTGGGCGGTCTGACGGTGGCGGTGCATCCCGGGCGGCAAGGGCAGGGGATCGGTTCCAGGCTGTTCGAAGCCCTGATCGCCTGGTCGCGTGTGCAACGGCCGGCGATCCTGCGCATCGAACTGGCGGCCGGCGCGGGCAATACCGGGGCGATCCGGCTCTATGAGCGGCTGGGCTTCCAGCATGAAGGCCGCCAGGTCGCGCGGGGCCGGCTGCCGGACGGCCGGTTCGAGGATGACATCCTGATGGGGCTGCTGCTCTAAGTCTTGGCGCATGACGGGCGCCGAAACCGGCAACCACTTTCGGCTGTCACGCTTCTAGCCGCGCAGCACCGCCAGAGCTTCCGGGAAACGCCGCGACAGCGGGACCTCCAACGCGCCGAGTTCGACGGCGTAGTCGCCGGAGCCCTCGGGTTTCAGCCCCCTCACACGCGCCGTGTTGACTAGCCAGGACTTGTGAGTGCGGACGAAACCATGCGTGGCCAGAGCGTCCTGCACGGCGCTCAGCGACGAGCGCATCAGCGGCCGGCGATCGTCGGCCAGGACGAACTCGACATAGTTGCCGGCCGAGCGCACGGCCAGGATCTCGGCGACCGTCACGCGGATCAGGCGTGCGCCGTCCTGGATGTCGAACGTCGCGAGCGGGACGGGAGAGGGCGCCTCCGCCGGCTTCTGGGCGCTGCGGCGTAGGGCCAGCCAGTAGATGATCGTGGCCAGGCCGTACGACATCATGTCCTTGCGGAACTCGTAGGGGAACTCCGTCGACAGCGGGCCAAACCTATAGGTCTCGTGCAGCAGCGCCGCGTGGCCGAGCTTGCGTAGCGCTACAAAGCTGGAAACGTGCGCCACGGAATAGAGAAGCACTGCGGCGAGATGGGCGGGAGCGGCGATCCACCAGCGCGGCTGCTTACGCACCATCCAGAACGCCATCGCCGCCGGAATGCCGAAGATCACCACGGTGACCAGGGCGCTGCTGCCTTCCCAGATCGCAGGGCGCAGGGTCCCCAGCCTTGGCGCGTCGTGCTGGATGGTCAGGACATTGACTACCGAGATCGCGGCGATCAGGCAGGCGCCCAGCAGCCAGGCGCGACCCAGCCAGAGACGCTCTTCGCCGGTCATCCCGAAAAGCCCGCCGGTGGTCCCTGATGTTTTTCCGGTCGTCCCAGCCAGCAGCCGCTGATCCCCAGGCGCTTGGCTCGTTGGGGCGTGATTGGGCAGGTCCTTGGCATCGCTTTTCAAGCCGGACGCCTCTTCATGACCACGATCGCCTCATCCCCCGACCGGCGCTACGACCTCGACTGGATTCGGGTCGGCGCGTTCTTCCTGCTGATCCTCTACCACACCGGTATGTTCTACGTGCCCTGGGAATGGCACGTGAAGACGCCGCATCCGGTCGAGGCGCTGGAACCCTTCATGCTGCTGACCAATCCCTGGCGGCTGACCTTGCTGTTCCTGGTCTCGGGCGCGGCGACGCGGTTCATGGCCGATAAAGTCAGCGTCGGGAAGCTGACCACGGCGCGGATGGCCCGCCTGCTGCCACCGCTGCTGTTCGCCATGTTCGTGGTCGTGCCACCGCAGTCATACTACCAGATCGTCGAGTACATCGTCGCCCATCCGGGCACGCCGCTCACCGTCGACAACTTCTGGCTCCGCTACGCCACGGCCTCGGGCCACTGGTGCGGGCAGGATGGCGAGTGCCTGATCACCCCGACCTGGAACCACATGTGGTTCGTAGCCTATCTCTTTGTCTACACGATGGTTCTGGCCGCCATGCTGCTGGTTTGGAAGAAGGCCGGCGAGCACATCCAGAAGGCTGCCGAATGGCTGCTGAAGGGCGTTGGCCTGTTCGTCTGGCCGATCCTGTTCCTGGGCATGCTGCGCGCCACTCTCTACGCCAAGTTCGGGGAGACCCACGCCCTGGTCGACGACCCCTATGTCCACATGGTCTCGTTTACCGCCTTCCTGCTGGGCTTCGGCCTGGCCAAGTCGGAGCTGCTGCGTGACCGTCTGACCGCGGTCCGCTGGCCGGCCCTGGTCGCGGCCGGCGCAGCCTGGGCGATCTGGTCGTGGATGGTGTGGACCTACTGGCGTCATGACGGCCTGCCGCAGCCGACGGCTCTGGTCGGCCTGGCGGGTCGCTTCGTCTTCGCGATCGAGGGATGGTGCGCCATCGTCGCGATCCTGGGCTTCGGAGCCAAACATCTGACTCGGGGCGGACCGGTGCTGCGCTACCTGACCTTGGGCGTCTTCCCGTTCTATTTGGTCCACCAGACCCTGATCGTGGTCATGGCTCACCACCTGGCCAAGCTGGGTCTGCCCCAGGGCCTGGAAGGCGCGATCCTGGTCGCGGCGACCTTCGCCGGGTGTTTCGCGACCTATGAGATCGTACGGCGCATCCCTGGCGTGCGGATCCTGTTCGGCCTGAAAGGTCAGACGGCCGGGGTGGCCGCCAAACGTCCGCCCGCCTTCGCATAGGCCTGGGTCCCACGCGTGATGACGGCGTCGCCGGGAACGATCTCGGCGACGCCGATGTCCGTGGCGCTGGCCATCCGCCCGTAGATCGCGCCGAAATCGCGCAGCGTCACCTCCTGCAGGGTCTGGATCGAGTCGATCACGAAATAGGCCTGCTGGAAGTCGTCGATCCGGTAGTTCGTCCGCATCACCCGCTCCAGGTCGAAGCCGATGCGGTTGGGCGAAGGATCGTCCAGGGCGAAGAGCGACTCGGCGCGCGACGAGACGATGCCGGCCCCGTAGATGCGCAGGCCCTCGGGTGTGTTCATCAGGCCGAACTCCACCGTGTACCAGTAGAGGCGGGCCAGATTGGCCAAGCGGCCCAGCGAGAGCGCCCGTTGGCCGCCCTGGCCGTAGGCCTGCATGTAGTCGGCGAAGACCGCGTCGGTCAGCATCGGCACGTGGCCGAAGACATCGTGAAAGATGTCCGGCTCCTGCAGATAGTCCAGCTCGTGCGGCTTGCGGATGAACTGGCCGGCGGGGAAGCGACGATTGGCGAGGTGGTCGAAGAACACGTCGTCGGGCACCAGGCCCGGCACGGCGACTACGCTCCAGCCGGTCAGGCGCTGGAGTTCCTCGTTGATGCGGTTGAAGTCGGGAATCCCCGTGCGGTGCAGGTCCAGCGCGTCCAGACCGCGCAGGAACGCGTCGCAGGCGCGGCCGTGCAGCATGTCGGCCTGACGCTCGTACAGGGTGATCCAGACGTCGTGCTCGGCCTGGGAATAGGTCTCCCAGCCTTGGTCGATCGTCCAGTCTGGGCGGGCGCCCGGAGGCGGTCCGTTGCTAAAGCCATCTCCGCTCATGCGATGACGCTACGCCCCGATTTTCGCAAAAGCTGTTCGCAGTTTGCGCCAAAAGGGCGGATCGGCGGATGGGATTGCCGTTTAGTGCGAGATCCGGGGGCGAAGCTTGTACAGCCCGTGATCGAACGACTCGAAGATCACCGCAGTCTGAGGGTGGCCGATGGGCTCTCCCGTGTCGTCGGCCAGCAGGTTTTGCTCGGACACATAGGCGACGTAGCTGTTGTCCTCGTTCTCGGCCAGCAGGTGGTAGAAGGGCTGGTCCTTCGTCGGCCGGATGTCTTCCGGAATCGACTGCCACCACTCCTCGGTATTGGCGAACACGGGGTCGACATCGAACACAACGCCCCGGAACGGGAAGATGCGGTGCCTGACGACCTGTCCGATCGCGAATTTGGCGAGTCTCGAGCTCATGGCGTTAAGGATAGCAGGCGCACCTGACTGAAACCTGAACGTAGAGGTCAGAACCCGGAACACAAGCGGGCGCCTTCCGGCGGGCGAGTCCCGTGATATGGTCGACTCGAAGTGAGGCTTCGCAGCCGTTCGCGGAGCCTGCGAGACAGGTAGTAGAGACCATGTCGGAGGCGCCGCGCGCGCCCGGCGCCGCCCCGCAAGGCCGGCGTCGGCGGTCTCAGGACGAGTCGGCCGCTTGCTATGCGGCGCTGGACCTGGGGACCAACAATTGCCGCCTGTTGGTGGCCACGCCGTCGCCGCGCGGGTTCCGTGTCGTCGAGGCCTATTCCCGCATCGTGCGCCTGGGCGAGGGGTTGTCGCAGAGCGGCCAGCTGTCCGAGGCGGCCATGGACCGCTCGCTGGCGGCCCTGAAGGTCTGCGCCGAAAAGATCCGCCGCCGCAAGGCGGTCCGCGTGAAGGCCGTGGCGACCCAGGCCTGCCGGGGCGCGACCAATGGTCCCGATTTCGTGCGCCGGGTGCACGAGGAGACGGGGCTGAAGCTACAGATCATTAGCCCGCGCGAGGAAGCGCAGCTGTCCGTCGCGGGCTGCATGAGCCTGTTCGACCGCCAGCAGGACGCGGCCCTGGTGGTCGATGTCGGCGGCGGCTCGACCGAGCTCTCGTGGGTCGACCTGAAGGGCGGCGGCCTTGACGCCAAGCCCCGCCAGTTCGCCGCCTGGAAGCTGCCGATCAAGGCCTGGCTTTCAATCCCGGTGGGCGTCGTCACCCTGGCCGAGCGGTTCCCCGAAGGCGAGCGGGCCGACGAGGGCTGGTTCCGGTCCATGGTCGACGACGTCAAGGCGCGGATCGAGGCTTTTCCCCATGCTGAGCCGATGCGCGAGATCTTCGCGGAGGGGAGGGCGCATCTGGTCGGCACCTCGGGCGCCATCACCAGCCTGGCCGGCCTGCACCTGGGTCTGCCGCGCTACGACCGCAACGTGGTCGATGGGCTCTGGATGAATCGTGTCGATTGCGACGCGGCCGCCGAACGCCTCCTGGGCTTGACTTCGGCCGAGCGGGCCCAGGAGCCTTGTATCGGCGCTGATCGGGCCGATCTGGTCCTCGCCGGCGCGGCGATCCTGCAGGCCGTGCAGGAGTTGTGGCCGTGTTCGCGCGTGCGCGTCGCCGATCGAGGGCTTAGAGAAGGCCTCCTGATGTCCCTGATGTCCGACCAGCAGAAGCGCCCGCGCCGGCGTCGTCGCGGCGGCGCATCCAAGAAACCGGTAGCCGCAGCATGAGCGACGAACAACCTCCCCGTAAGCGCATGGTCAAGCCGCCCGTCGGTGGCAACGAAGGCGGCCGCGGCAAGCCCGCCCGCCTGAAGACCGCCTATGGGCGCACGCCCAGTCAGCAGGCTTGGCTGGAGCGCCAGATCAACGACCCGTTCTCGGCCAAGGCGCGCGCTCTGGGTTATCGCAGCCGAGCGGCCTTCAAGATCAGTGAGATCGACGAGAAGTTCCGGTTCTTCAGGAAGGGCGCGAAGGTTATCGACCTGGGGTGCGCGCCCGGCGGCTGGCTGCAGATCGCGGTCGAGCGCGGGGTAACCGACCTCGTCGGCATCGACCTGTTGCCCGTCGATCCGGTCGCCCCGGCGCATTTGCTGGAGATGGACTTCACGGCCGATGACGCGCCGGGGAAGCTCCTGCAGCTCCTGGGCGGCGAGCCGGATCTCGTCATGTCCGATATGGCCCCGAACACCGTGGGGCACCGCGAGACGGACCACCTGCGCATCGTCGGCCTGATCGAGATCGCCGCCGAGTTCGCCATCGATGTCCTCAAGCCCGGCGGAGCCTTCGTGGCCAAGGCCTTCCAGGGCGGCGAGACGGCCGATGTCATTGCCCGGCTCAAGCGCCACTTCGATCGGGTCCAGCACTTCAAGCCCAAGGCCAGTCGGCAAGACAGTTCCGAGGTCTTCCTGGTCGCGACGGGCTTCAAGGGACGGTGATGCTGGGGGTGATGATGGCCCTGGCGCTGCAGGCGGCTCCGGATCCGCCTTGCATCATGTCCACGGCCACGCTCGAAGCCACTCTGAAGTTCGCCGACTATCCGGCCAGGGCGTGGAGCGGCCCGGCAGCCACGCCGCGTCAGGATACCCGGTTCGCGCGGCTCTTCCGCACCGTCCTGAAGAAGGGCGCCATCGCGGGGCCGAACTTCGCCGGCCACATGACGATCGTGGAGTTCGGCTGCGGGACGTCCTGCGTTCATTGGGGGCTGGTTGATGCGAAGACGGGGCAGGTCTTTCAACCCGACGCGGCGCCGCTCACGCTGATGCATGTCGGAGACGACGCGTTGAAGTACCGTCGCGACAGCCGCCTGCTATTGTTCGCCGGTGCGCCTCAGGAAGATGAGGCGCGCGAGGGTGTCTACGCCTACATCTGGACGGACAAGGGGCTGAAGCGCATCGGTTTCGTTCCCTACGCCAAAGCCTGCATTCCAGACGCATCGCCTTGACGTTAGGTTGAGAAAAATGACTATCTCTCCCATAGCGCGTTGATTTGCCACGGAAATTTACATTCCAGTCTCTTGCGGATCAGCCGGAACAGGCGTGAGCCTTGGTCCGCGCATCTCGCGCGTCACCAAGAGGCTTACCCATGTTGAAGTCCCTGAGCATTGCCGCCGCTTTCGCCGTCGCCCTGTCCGGCGCGAGCGTGGCCTCCGCTGCGCCCTGCAAGGACGCCAAGGGTAAGTTCACCAAGTGCCCGGCCGCCGCGCCGGCCAAGCCGACCAAGTGCAAGGACGCCAAGGGCAAGTTCGCCAAGTGCGGCACGCCGGGCGCCAAGCCGGTCTAGGTGCGTGCAGGCGGCGCGGGGACGGTTCCCTAGAGTAGAGAGGGGATGTCCCGCGCGCCGTCGAGTATCCGTAGGATCAATACGCCATCGGCCTCGACGCGATAGCAGATGACGTATCGGCCGTGCGCGCGCGCCTGACGCCGCATTCCTCGTGTCCCTCAAGAAGCGCGTGAGCCCTCGGGTGGTCGGCGAGTGCGAGGTAGGCCGCCTGCAATCTGCCAAAGACTTCTTGGCGGCGTTGGGCGTTCAGCGGCGATCCAATGAGTTATCGATTTCAGGTCACGACGCGCCAAAGCGGTGAAGCGTGTCCTCATTCCTCGGCGAAACCGGCGGGGCGAGACAGCAGCGGGTCGAGTTCAGCTTCTATCTCAGCGAAGACTTCCTCGGCCGGGATCGTTCGTCCGGCATCGGCGTCAGCCAAGCCGGCGTCGATCGCGGCATGGAACGCCGCCAGCTTGGCCTCGCGCTCCTGCACCAGCCGCACGCCTTCGCGGAGCACTTCGCTCTTGGAGCCGTAGCGGCCCTTTTCGATCAGATCTTTGACGGCGGCTTCGAGCTGCGGACCCAGCTCGACGCTTATGGCCATCAACGTTCTCCGTTTGATCCGATATCTATTATTGGTCGTGCCGGAGCAAGAAGGCCAAGCTCAGAGCCGTCGCTGAAAAATTCCTCGCCAATTCCTATCTCCAGCGGGTCGACAACCGCCGGCCTCGCGGCTATATCCGCGCCGCAAAATGGAGACTCCGATGGAGATTCGCGAAGGGCTTACCTTCGACGACGTTTTGCTCGAACCCGGCCCGTCCGACGTCATGCCCACCCAGGTGACGACCGAGACCCGGTTCACGCGTGAAATCAGTCTGAACATTCCGCTCGTGTCCGCCGCCATGGACACGGTGACCGAAAGCCGCCTCGCCATCGCCATGGCGCAGGCTGGCGGCCTTGGCATCCTGCACCGCAACCTCACCAACGAGGAGCAGGCCGACCAGGTGCGCGAGGTCAAGCGCTACGAAAGCGGCATGGTCATCAATCCTCTGACCATCCATCCCGACACCACCCTGGCCGAGATCCGCGAGATCACGGCCCGCCGCAAGATCTCGGGCTTCCCCGTGGTGGAGCGCGGCTCGGGCAAGCTGGTCGGCATCGTCACCAACCGCGACATGCGCTTCGAGGGCGACGCCAACGTCCCCGCCTCGGCGATCATGACCCGCGAAAACCTGGTCACGGTTCGCGAGGGCGTCGATCAGGCCGAGGCCCGCGAGCTTCTCCGCCGCCACAAGATCGAACGCCTGATCGTCGTCGACGAGGCCTATCGCGCCGTCGGCCTGATCACCGTGAAGGACATCGAGAAGGCCCAGGCGCACCCCCTGGCCGCCAAGGACGACAAGGGCCGACTGCTGGTCGGTGCGGCCTCGACCGTCGGCGATGCAGGCTTCGAGCGCTCGATGGGCCTGGTGGACGCCGGCGTCGACGTCGTCGTCATCGACACCGCCCACGGCCACTCCAGTCAGGTCGCGCAAGCGGTCTCGCGCTTGAAGCGCGAAGCCAACCGCGTCCAGATCGTGGCCGGCAACATCGCCACCTACGACGCCGCCCGCGCCCTGATCGACGCCGGCGCCGACGCAGTGAAGGTGGGTATCGGCCCGGGCTCGATCTGCACCACCCGCATCGTCGCCGGCGTGGGCGTTCCGCAACTGACCGCGATCATGGAAGCCGTGCGCGCTGGTCGCGAGAGCAACACCCCGATCATCGCCGACGGCGGCATCAAGTATTCGGGCGACTTGGCCAAGGCCATCGCGGCCGGGGCCTCGACCGCCATGATGGGCTCGATGTTCGCCGGCACCGAAGAGGCGCCGGGCGAGGTGTTTCTCTATCAGGGCCGTTCGTACAAGAGCTATCGCGGCATGGGCTCGGTGGGCGCCATGGCCCGCGGCTCGGCCGACCGCTACTTCCAGAAGGAAGTGACGGACAACTTCAAACTCGTGCCGGAAGGCATCGAGGGCCAGACCCCGTTCAAGGGGCCGATCTCGCCGGTGCTCCACCAGCTGGTCGGCGGCCTGCGCGCGGCCATGGGCTATGTCGGCGCGCCGACCATCCCCGAGCTGCAGAAGCGCGCCAAGTTCGTCCGCATCACGGGCGCGGGCCTGCGCGAAAGCCACGTCCACGACGTGATGATCACGCGTGAAGCTCCCAACTATCCGAGTGCGGTCTAGGCGATGCGGATGGCCTTCGAGCTGCAGATGCTGGCGGCGGCGGTGATCATCGGGATCGTCCACCTGTTGTGGACGGCCGGAGCCGCCCAGCCCCAGCGCGGCTTGAAGTGGAATACCGGCCCCCGCGACGAACCGGTCGTCCTGACCGGCGTCGCGGGACGCCTGGAACGGGCCTTCGCGAATTTCAGTGAGACGTTCCCGTTCTTCGCGGCCCTGGTGATCATCGACTATCTGGGCGGACGCCTAGGAACGCTGACCTCTGTGGGCGCACTGATCTACGTGGTCGCCCGCGCTGTCTACGTGCCGCTCTATGCGCTGGGCGTGCCCTATGTGCGCAGCCTGGTCTGGGTCGTCTCGATGGCCGGGATCCTGATGCTGCTCGCGGCCCTGGTGGTCTGATGCGCGACGGCGGACGGGTTTCGGCGGCGATCGAGGTTCTGACCGAGATCGAGACGCGGCATTTTCCCTCGAAGATGGCTCTGAAGCGCTGGGGCGAGACCGCGCGCTACGCCGGCTCCAAGGACCGCGCCTTCGTTTCGGGCCTGCTGCTGGACGCGCTGCGTCGCAAGCGTTCGCTAGGCTGGATGATGGGCGACGCCAGTGCGCGCGGCGTCATGCTGGGCATCCTGGCCTTCGTCTGGAAATGGACGCCCGAGCGCATCGCCGAAGCGGCCGCCGAGGAGCACGGCTTCGGCGCCCTGACCGATGTAGAGCGCGAGCGCCTGGCCAACCCCGTCGCGATGGACGGCGCCCCGGCCCCGGTGGCGGGCGACTATCCCGACTGGTTGGAAGAGCGCCTGGTTCGCACGTTCGGCGCCGACCAGGCCGTCGAGATGCGGGCGTTGGCGGAACGCGCCCCGGTCGACCTGCGCATCAACACTCTGAAGACCGACGCCGAGCGCGGCGCCAAGGCGGTCGCACTGATCGGCGCGGTTCCGGCGGGCGTTCTGCCCACCGCCTTCCGCATCCCCGCGCCCGAGGCCGCGGACCGCACGCCGTCGGTTGAAGCTGTGCCGGCCTTCTCCAAAGGCTGGTTCGAGGTCCAGGACTTAGGCTCGCAGATCGCCGCCGCGGTGGCGGGCGATGTGAAGGGCAAGCAGGTGCTGGACTTCTGCGCCGGCGGGGGCGGCAAGACGCTGGCCCTGGCCGCCGCCATGGGCAACACCGGCCAGATCTTCGCCCACGACGCCGACGCGCGCCGCCTGGCCGACACCATCCGTCGCGGCCAGAGGGCAGGGGTCCGCAATCTGCAGATCCGCTCGCCGATCGAGGCCACGCCCCTGAAGGGCCTGGAAGGCAAGATCGACGTTGTCTTCGTCGACGCGCCCTGCACGGGCGCCGGCACCTGGCGCCGTCACCCCGACGCCAAGTGGCGCCTGTCGCCCGATCAGCTGGCCAAGCGCCAGATCGAGCAGGACAGCGTGCTGGAGGACGCCTCGACCTTTGTGAAGGCCGGCGGCCGCATGGTCTATGTCACCTGCTCGCTGCTGACCGACGAGAACGAGGACCGCGTCGCCGGTTTCCTCGAGCGTCACCCCGAGTTCACCGTAAAGCCGATCGCGCTGGACGGCGTCACGCACGTCACGCGCGAGGGGTATCTGCGCCTGACCCCTTACCGCGCCGGAACGGACGGCTTCTTCGCCGCCGTGCTGGAGCGATCGTCCTACACGCCCTGATCCGACCTGACCGCCCGACCGAAACAAGACCGCTGGAGACCTGCCGATGACCACCGAGAACCACCACCAGCGCGTCCTGATCGTCGACTTCGGCAGCCAGGTGACCCAGCTGATCGCCCGCCGCGTCCGCGAGGCCGGCGTCTATTGCGAGATCCATCCGTTCGACAAGGCCGAAGCGCTCGTCGACGACTACAAGCCCACCGCCATCATCCTGTCCGGCGGCCCCGCCAGCGTGCTGGAAGAGGACAGCCCCCGCATCGGTCGCAAGTTGTTCGACCTGGGCCTGCCGATGCTGGCCATCTGCTACGGCCAGCAACTGCTGTGCGACGTGCTGGGCGGCAAGGTCGAGGGCGGTCATGCCGGCGAGTTCGGTCGCGCCGAGTTGACCGTCGGCAAGGCTAGCCCGCTATTCCAGGGTCTGGCCGGCGTCGGCGAGGTCGAGACCGTCTGGATGAGCCACGGCGACCGCGTCACCGCCATTCCCCAAGGCTTCGACATCATCGGCACGTCGACCGGCGCGCCCTTCGCCGCCATCGCCAATGACGAGAAGAAGATCTACGGCCTGCAGTTCCACCCCGAGGTGTACCACACCGTCAACGGGACCCAGATCTACAAGAACTTCCTGGCCCTTGCCGGCCTGAAGGGCGACTGGACCATGGCGGCCTTCCGCCAGGAGATGGTCCAGAAGATCCGCGATCAGGTCGGCGACGGCAAGGTCATCTGCGGCCTGTCGGGCGGCGTCGACAGCTCGGTGGCCGCTGTCCTGATCCACGAGGCGATCGGCGACCAGCTGACCTGCGTGTTCGTCGACACGGGTCTTCTTCGTAAGAACGAGGCCGACCAGGTCGTGACCCTGTTCCGCGACCACTACAACATCCCGCTGGTTCACGTGGACGCGGGCGACCTGTTCCTGGGCGAGCTGGCCGGCGTCAGCGACCCGGAAACTAAGCGCAAGACCATCGGCCGCCTGTTCATCGACGTCTTCGACAAGGAAGCCGCCAAGATCGACGGCGCCCAGTTCCTGGCCCAGGGCACGCTCTATCCCGACGTCGTGGAAAGCGTCTCGGCCCGCGGCGGCCCCTCGGCGGTGATCAAGAGCCACCATAATGTGGGCGGTCTGCCGGACTACATGAAGCTGAAGCTGGTCGAGCCGCTGCGCGAGCTCTTCAAGGACGAGGTCCGCGCCCTGGGTGTCGAACTGGGCCTGGCTCCTGCCTTCGTCGGCCGCCACCCGTTCCCAGGCCCGGGCTTGGCCATCCGCATCCCGGGCGAGATCACGCCCGAGAAGGTCAAGGTCCTGCAGGACGCCGACGCCATCTATCTGGAAGAGATCCGCAACGCCGGCCTCTATGACCAGATCTGGCAGGCCTTCGCCGTGCTGCTGCCGGTGAAGACCGTCGGCGTCATGGGCGACGCCCGCACCTACGAGAACGTCCTGGCCCTGCGCGCGGTCACTTCGACCGACGGCATGACCGCCGACTTCTTCGAATTCCCCTGGCCGATCCTGGGCAAGACCGCCACCCGCATCATCAACGAGGTGCGCGGGGTCAACCGGGTCGTCTACGACGTAACCAGCAAGCCGCCCGGAACCATCGAGTGGGAATGACGGAGCGTCATTTTCTGGCTTTCGGGAGCTTTCTGAAATCGTTTTAAGTTCCTGAAATAAAAAGTGTTTTCTTTCATCGAAGAGCGCTGGCAATCGCCAGCGCTCTTTTGCTTTGACGGTACCCGTGACGGTATTCCCCAAGGGCTTGCGGGATTGATCTTAGGCGCTATACGGTGCCGAATTACGTCATGACGGTATTTTTTTCGAACTCAAGTCCCTGAAAATCCAACGGAAATCGCGCGAAAGTCGGCCTGAAGTGGTCTGACGGTATTTTTGCGCGTCCGGACGGCGATTTGGGGCCATTCGGAGACCGTCAATGCTCACGGACAGCAAGCTCAAGTCCCTGAAACCACAGGCGAAAATGTACAAGGTGGCGGATCGTGACGGTATTTTCGTCGCGGTCGCTCCGACCGGGTTGGTGTCGTTCCGCCTGGACTATCGGATTAACGGCCGCCGGGAGACGCTAACCCTTGGCCGGTATGGGGTTGGCGGCATTACCCTGGTGCGCGCCCGGGAGCTGGCCATGGAAGCCCGCAAGGCCATCCGCAATGGTCAATCGCCGATGATCGAGCGTCGGCGCGCCAAGGCTCAGCAGCGCGATTGCGGGACGTTCGGTGAGTGGGCCGAGCGCTGGTTCGAGAAGGCGACCATGGCCCAGAGCACGCGAGAGATGCGCCGGTCGATCTATCTGCGCGACGTGGCCAAGGTGTTCCAGAACCGGCGCCTGCATGAGGTCGAGGCGACCGATATCCGCATTCTGTGCGAGACGATCGTCGGGCGTGGGGCGCCGGCCACCGCCATTCACGTGCGCGAACTGCTCAAGCAGGTCTACGCCTTCGCCCGCCTTCACGGGGCAAAGGTCGAAAACCCGGCCACCGACGTTAGCCCAGCCTCGATCGCCAAGTTCCAGCCGCGCGAGCGGTCACTGACGCCCAAGGAGATCCGGATCTTCTATAGCCTGCTGGAGATGGTCCCGACACTGCCGACCATTCGCCTGGGCATGAAGCTCATCCTGCTGACCCTGGTGCGAAAGAGCGAGCTGGTGTTCGCCACATGGGACGAGGTCGACTTCGTCAACGCCATCTGGTGCATCCCCGCGGCCCGAATGAAGTGTGGCCGCCCGCACAACATCTATCTGTCGCGCCAGGCGCTCGACATCCTGATCGCCCTGAAGACCTGCGCGGGCAATTCGCCCTATCTCTTGCCCTCGCGCTACGAGCCCGACCAGCCGATGTCGCGGGCCACCTTCAATCGGGTGACCACCGCGATCGCCGAGCGGGCCCAGGCCAACCGGCAGGACCTGGCGCCCTTCACCGTCCATGACCTTCGTCGCACTGGCTCGACCCTGCTCAACGAGGTCGGGTTCGAGGCCGATTGGATCGAAAAGTGCCTGGCGCACGTCGACCGCCGGACCTCGCGTCGTGTCTACAACGTCGCTGAATACGCCCACGCGCGCATGCACATGCTGCAGGAGTGGGCCGACATGGTCGACGCCTGGGCCACTGGGCGCAAGCACACGCCGACCTTGCAGCCTTCGGTGACTCATGGGGTCGTTCTGGACCCGACCACTTGATGCGCTACAACTGTCAGTTCAGCTTTTCAGTGAACAACCGCATGCGGAGATCGCGTTGAGCGTGACCATCAGAAAAAAGTCCAAGGCAAGCGGCTATACCCTGCGGGATGCGCTGAAGAGCCTCTTTCCCAAGGGCTATCTGGACTACGAAGGATACCAAGCCCGGCTGGAGATGTCCGAGACCGAGCGGCAGTCGCCGCCCCAGTTGCACAAGACCTTCGTCAATCCGCCCTGTCTCGCGGTGGACCTATTCGCGATCGCTGGCTTTCTCCTCCTCAAGAGCGGCGGTTACCATCACGTGAGCCCGGAGGTGGGCGGCGCCGCCAGCCCTCGGATGATCACCGTAACGGCCGCGCAACGGACAGCCTGGATCAAGGCGGGACGTGAGTGGCGCGAGGGGCCCCCGGGACCGATCCCGCAGCCGCCGAAGGCTTTGATCGACGCGTGGAAGACGTTGAGGCGCTCGTTCGACGCGGCGCTATTCCGAGAGAAAGCGCCGTCAGCGGGGCCTCGGCCTTGGTGGCCAGCGGCGGTGGCTTTGCTAGCCATCGCCGATGAAGCCGCGGCCAATATTGGATTCGCAGGGAGTCGTGGGAGCGCGCAAGCCTTCGCCTCGGATGTTCAAATGCGCCGAGTGATCGCGGACGGCGGTAAAGTCTATACGCTTTCGAACGCCGATTCTGATCATGCTTGTGTACTGCCCAAGAGCCGCACGCCGAAGGTGGGCTGCACTTTGCGCTCCCTGTCGCACAACCTCGCACTGCTACCGTCTAGGGGCCTGGCGCGCGCCTACTGGAGTCCCGGGCCGCAGATCGTCCCGGAAGGAGCGGCGACCGCGAACGCTCCGTTCAACCTCGTGATCATTCCATCGCCCTTCAAGGTCAGGGCGGAGGCCTTCAAGGGCACACCCGCCACGGACGCTAGTTGGGGCTGGTTTCATATCGAATCCCACTGGTGCCCCAAGAGTGGCGCGAACACTGGCGACAAGTTCACCAAGGGGTTCGCCCACTTTCTAGAGTTCGTCACCGGTGTATTGGACGAAGCGGCCAAGGATGTTGGCGAGGTGCATGGCCTTGTGTTTCCCGAGGCGGCTCTCAGCTACGAGGTGTTCGAGCAGCTTTGCCTCAATCTGCAGCGCCGCCAGGGTCTTGAGCTGCTAGTCGCCGGGTTGTTCGATGCCCGAGATCCGCAAGGAGGCTATCGGGAAGGGAATTTCGCCGCCATGGCGCGCCTGGACGAGGATGCGACCGGGGATCAGAAATTCGATATCGCCACGCGCGAGAAGCACCATCGCTGGCGGATCGAGAAGTCTCAGATTGACGCCTACGCCCTGGGCTCGGCGCTCGACGCCAACTCCGGCTGGTGGGAGAAGATCGACATCCTCAGCCGCAGCCTCGACGTCTTCGTACTTCGCGGCGGGGCCACGGTGACGACGCTAATCTGTGAGGACCTCGCGCGTAATGATCCCTGCCAGGAACTGGTCCGCGGGGTGGGGCCCAACCTGCTGATCGCGCTGCTGATGGACGGCCCACAGCTAAAGGATCGCTGGCCCGCGCGGTACGCGACGGTCCTGGCCGAGGATCCGGGGTCCTCGGTGTTGTCGGTGACGTCGAAAGGGTTGATCGCCAGGTCGAACGCCACGAAGCGCTTCCCGGCTTCCGACAAGATCGCGTTGTGGCGGGACGACTCCGGGCGCACCGAGGAACTATCGTTGCCCGACGGCGCGCATGGTCTTTGCCTGACCCTGCAGCCAGGGGCCGTCAATGAGCGTAGTTTGGACGGACGTCTCAACAGCAGCGCGCAATCTTGGCGGCTCACGGGCATCGTGCCCGTGACCGCCACGCCGGACAGTAGTATTCTCGCGGGGGAGTGGCCCGGCGGGCTATAGCCGCGTTACGCGGCGACGAGTTCTTCTTCTTCTTCTTCTTCGACTTCGGCTTGATGCGGCGCCATTTCGGCGGCCACGGCGAAGGCGGCAGGCGACATCGCCTCGAGCGCCTTCAGGGCCTCGCGATTTTGTTCGAGGAATGCATCGCCATATTCAAGCATGTTTGGCTCCTCAATCCCGTGTTGGAATCACAACGTAAATTCCAACGCTGAAAACGATACTAAAATGGCCGCTAACGTCACGACGTACAAGAGCGACCAAATTACCAACGCTTCGTTCGCGTCACGCGTTGCGTTTATAATCCAAGTCGGCTTGGAGCGTGCGTTAAATCGGTTTCAAATTTGGTATCAGAATTCGTTCGAATTTCGTTCGTGGGAATAACGTACGAAGCCATTCAATTTCGCTGAGCCGTTCGCCAGTGGAATTCCAACGCTCATAGGCGTTGATGTCGTTGGAAAGCTGGCGTCGTACGGACCGCGTTCGCCGTCCACGCATCGAGGTCCTCGAAGCGGATAACCGCACAGCCCCGGTTTGCTCGCGCTTGGCCAGTACGGTGTCGTTTTGTCCTCTGTCTTCAGTACGGACAGTCGGGGCCTGGCTTGCGTACACCCTCGACGACGACGAGGCCCTGTGCGGCGTCACTTCCCCGCCGGGTCAGAGTGATTACCATCAGCGCGCACCGCATGCGCAGCGTCACCAGCTCCTCGCGTTCCAGCTCCCGCAACCGCTCGCGCAAATCCGCGTGGGCGGTCACAAGGCCGACGGCCGCCAGGTAGCGCTCGGCCAACTCCTCGTTGCCGGTGTAGGTCGGCATGGCATGCAGCCAGCGCAGGAGCGCCAGCCGCTGCTCCTCGCGCCGCATCATTTCCAGGTCGGAGGGCCTGTTCTCCAAGAGGGCGTCCCTTAGTCCGGCGGCTGGCGGATGAACTCAAGGAAAGCCTCGCCGTAAGGCGTGGTCTGTGGGTTCTGCAGGCCCGACCCGCTCATCATGCCCTTCAGGGATTTATTGACGAGGTTCTCACGCGCCAGATCGTCATGAAGCCGGTCAAAGACCTCCGCATCACGCGCTAGGTCGGGATGGGCTCCTACGATGATGCCGTTGACCGAGCCCATCATCGTATTCCGCGCGCCAGCGGCGTAGGCCGCATCGGCCATGGGGTTGGCCAGCAGGGCGAGGAGCTTCAAATGCGCCTCGGAGAACCGTTCGACATAGGACAAGAACGATCCGAGCAACGCCTCGTCGAGCCGCACGCCGCGCGCGGTATTGAGCACGATGTTGCGCAGGGCCTCGCGCTTGGCCTTTCCGTGGGTGGCCAAGGCCAATTGCGTCGCGCGCGCCACCGTCGAGACGAATACCTCATCCTCGGCCAGGGCTTCGGCATCGAAATCATCTAGGCGTTCGGAAAGATCAGCCAGCGCCAGGCCGATCGTCGCGAACCATTCCTCCCGTCGCTTCTGCAATGGGCTGCCGACCAACTTGTCGAGCAACTCCTGAGCCGCGCCGCCGAGGCCGGGCAGAGCGCCGAGGGTCACCTTGGCGACGCCATAGCCGAACTCCCGATGGTCGTTGGTAGGGAAGGGATCGATCATCGAACGGTCCATTGTTCCAGTCTGAAGGGGAGGGCGATCTCAACGCGCCGTCACGTCAGAAGCGGTCGTGAAGCGATCCCTGACTCGGGAGTTCCAGGTCCACGATCTTGCACCGCTTGAATATGGGTCGCCAACGGGGCGAGGGCGCCGTCGAGAAATGTACGGTCCGCTCACATAAGGCGAAGGGCCGATCGCTGGGCGAAGCATGGCTAGGCTGCGCCGTGGGAGCGTGAGATTGCCGGCGGGGCCGGGTGATGCCATTTCCTGTAAAACGTTGTAAAATATCGTCAGGTATAAGGCCCAAACATGGCTTCCGACGTGACGCGCGCTTTTGATCATATCGCTTCGGGCGAAGCCTCGCCCGCCGAAGCGCTGGCCGCGATCCGCGAGGCCCGCGAGGCCCGCGCGGTGGCCGGCAAGGCCTATGGCCAGCGCGTCTACATGGCCTTGAAGGCGGTCACGTTGCGCCAGCTGACCTCGCGCCGCGGCGATGACGCCAACGCCTGGATCGATGTCATCCGCCAGGCCTCGGGTCTGCTGAAGGCCGATGGCGACGCCGCGCTGGGCGAGCGGTTGTTGACGCTGTCGGACATGACCGCCGATTGGGCCCGCACCTGCAAGGTCCACGACCTCAAGAGCGTCCTGGAGCGGCCCTACGTCCTGTCGATCCTCGAGGTGCTGCACGCGGGTGGCGGCAGCGCCAAGCGCGCCGATCTCGTCAAACGCTTGTCGGTCGGCGATGCGAACCTCTCGCGCATCCTGGGCACGCTGGAGGGCGTTGGCCTGATCCTGCGCGACAAGCGCAAGGAGCGCACCGTCAGCCTCACGCCGTAGTGGGCGCGCCTCGCGGCCAAGATCGCGCCGCCGCCCGAGCCGCGGAGCAAGGTCCGACACCGCGCCCGCGACTAGCGCCGCGTTGAACCCTTCGTCGCAATCCATCGCTTTCGCCGTCTGGGCTTGTCTGCGATGCTCGCCGCGAGCGGAGGACGAGGCATGGCTGATCTCGACTGGAGCGCCGAAGACGAGGCCGACCTTGCCCGCGCCGTCGGCCTGCTCGAGAAGGAAACCCTGACCGACACGCTGCTGAGCATCGCCGGCGCGGCGGCGGGGGCGGGGCTCAAGGGAATAAGCGCGCTGGTCCCCGCCAAGCTTGGCGATAACCTCGCCGATGTTCTCTCCCAGGTCCTGGAATTCACCTTCGATAAGGTGCTGATGACCGTCGATCGCGATGGCGCGGGCCTGACCGCCTCGAGTTGGTTCTCGCGTCTCAGCGTGGCGGTGAGCGGCGGGAGCGGGGGGCTTGCCGGCCTGCCGGGCACCTTGGTCGAACTGCCGGTGACCACCGCGCTCTTGATGCGCGGCATCGCCCAGGTGGCGGCCAGCGAGGGCGAGGATCTCTCGACCCCCGAGGCCAAGCTCGAATGCCTGAAGGTGCTGGCTTTCGGGGGACCTGGGATCCGCGACGACGAGGAGAACGAAGGCTATTTCGCCACCCGCATCGCTCTGGCCACCGGCTTGCCACGCCTGGCCGAACACTCGCTGGCCAGCATCGTCCCGGCCCTGGCCGCGCGGGTCTCGGGTCGGCTCGCGCCGCTGGTCGGGGCCAAGTTCGGCGCCCAGGGCGTGGCCGTGGTTGGCGCGGTGGCGGGCCTGATCGTCAATTCCGCCTTCGCCGACCATTTCGAGCGCAAGGGGCGGGGACACTTCATCGTCCGCCGCCTGGAGCGCCAGTATGGTGAGCTGGACGTGCGCGCCCGCTACGAGGCGCTCAAGACCGCCCCGCCGACGAGCGGCAAGCCCGTGAGCCAGAACCGCCAGGCTTGATCCGGGCTAGCGCTCGGGGCGGCTGGCCTATTCGGCCGCCATCTGGTCGAGGGCCAGGGCCGCGCCGATCTTGCGGGTCAGGTCGATCATCCGGGCGACATAGCCGGTTTCGTTGTCGTACCAGCCCAGCACCTTCACCTGGGTGCCAGAGACGACCATGGTCGAGCCGGCGTCGATGATCGCCGAGCGCGGGTCGCCCTTGAAGTCGACCGAGACCAGCGGCAGGTCCTCGTAGCCGAGCACGCCGTGGAGCGGGCCATCGGCGGCGGCCTTGAAGAGGGCGTTGACCTCGGCGACCGAGGTTGGCTTTTCGACCTCGAACACCGCGTCGGTCAGCGAGGCGTTGAGCAGCGGCACCCGCACGGCCAGGCCGTTCAGGCGGCCCTTCAGCTCCGGATAGATCAGGGCGATGGCCGTGGCCGAACCGGTGGTGGTGGGGATCAGCGACAGGCTGGCGGCCCGGGCCCGGCGCAGGTCCGAAAGCGGGGTGTCGGTGACGGCCTGGGTGTTGGTCATGTCGTGGATGGTGGTCACCACCCCGTGGCGGATGCCCAGGGTCTCGTGGATCACCTTGACGATCGGGGCCAGGCAGTTGGTCGTGCAGGAGGCGGCCGTGACGATGTGATCGTTGGCCGGATCGTAGAGATGGTCGTTGATGCCCATGACGATGTTGAGCACATCGTCCTTGACCGGGGCCGAGACGATCACCTTGCGCGCGCCGCCGTCGAAGTGGGGCTGTACCAGGGCGGGGGTGCGGAACTTGCCGCTGCATTCGAGGACGACATCGACGTCGCGCCAGCCGATGCCCTCGACCGTGGTCGACTCGCTGAACCTGACCGGCTTGCCGTTGATGACGATGGCGTCGTCCCGCGCCTCGACCGCGTGGGGCCAGCGGCCATGGACGGAGTCGAACTTCAAAAGGTGCGCGCAGACGCTCGCCCCGCCCTTGGGCTCGTTGATCTGGGTGAACTCCAGGTCGGGATGATCAAAGCCCTGGCGCAGCGCCAGGCGACCCATGCGGCCAAAGCCGTTGATGCCCACTCTCGTCTTCATGCTCGCCCCTCGATCAACAGCGGCTTATGGGGGCCGGCCAGGGCCGGCGGGTCGGGAAAGCGCTTGTCCAGGTCGTCCATCAGCATCCGCGCGAAGCGCAGGGCCTCGCGCCGCATCTGAGGAAAGCGGGCCTGCACCCAGCGATCGAGCCGCGCGCCGCCGAACTTGCCGCCCGCGCCTAGGGCGACGGCCACCACCAGCAGCGGCCAGCCCGGAACGCCCGGCAAGGCCAGGCCCGCCAGGCCCGCCCAGATGAAGAAGCCGCGGCCGCGCCGCAGCGCCACGTGGGTCACCGGATCGTCGATCTCGCTGTCTTGAGGGGGCCGCGGGGCTGCGGCGCGCGCTTCCTTGGCGTACATGCCGCGCGGGCGAAGGCCGTTGGCCAGGGCCGCGATCGCCGCGACGTTGTTGGCCAGGACCGAGGCCATCACGCCAAAGCCCAGGAAGAACGCCCCGCCGATGCACAAGAGGTTGGGCACCAGGATGATCTGCCAGCTGAGATTGACGTTCTTGTCGAGCGCCCGGGAAATGTCGCGGAACTCACAGAGCTTCCAAAGATCGCTTTCCATGAACACCAGCTGGGCGGTGTCGGTGGCCACGCTCGAGGCCCCGCGCAGCGAGACCGAGACATTGGCGCGCTTGAGGGCGATGGAGTCGTTGATGCCGTCGCCGACGAAGCAGACCTTGCGGCCCTCGGCCTGCAGCAGCTCGACATAGCGGGCCTTGTCCTGGGGCAGGACCTCGGCGAAGTAGCGATCCACGCCCAGCTGCTCGGCAAGCTTTCGGGTCGGCTTGTCGTGATCGCCCGAGATAATGACGATCTGGCGCACGCCGCGATCGCGCAGGCCGCCGATCACCTCGCGCACGCCTTCGCGCAGCTTGGGGGCCAGCTCGATCGCCCCGACCACCGCGCCATCGACGGCCACGAAGACGATCGAATGACCCTCGTCGTGGGCTTCCTGTTCGATGGCCTCGACCCCGGCCGGGGCGCTGGCGTTCTCCAGGGTCATGAACCGGCTGCTGCCGACCAGAACCGGCTTGCCGTCGATGTGGACGCTGATGCCATAGCCGATCTTGAACGAGGACTGGTCGGTCTTCAGGAACGGCCGGCCCAGCGCCCGGAAGCTCTCGACGATGGCCGCGGCGATCGGATGCTCCAGGCGCTGCTCGGCGGCGGCGGCATAGGTCAGGACCTCGTCCTCGTCGAGGCGGCCGAACCGGTGGACGCGATGGAGCTGGGGGCGCTCATGGGTCAGGGTGCCGGTCTTGTCGAACAGCACCGTGTCGACCTCGTCCATCTGCTCGAGCGCCCGGCCATCCTTGATCAGGATGCCGCGCCCGGCGCAGACCGACAGCGAGCTTAAGAGCGCCAGCGGCGCGGCCATGCGGATGCCGGTGCCAAAGTCGCAATTGACGATGGCGGTGGCCCCTGGGACGCCAACGGCCGCGAGGCCCAGAGAGGCCAGGCCCAGCGTTGGCAGCACCGCCTTGTCGGCCAGGGCCTCGCCCTTCGACTGGGAGGTCAGGCGGAAGGCGGCCGTGTCGTTGAGGATCGCGCTGATCTTGGCGGTGGCGGTCTCGCGGCCGGCGCTTTCGACGGTGATCAACAGGCGTCCGCCGATGACCAAGGTCGAGGCGTAGACCTTGTCGCCGGCTTGCTTTTCGACCGGCACGGCCTCGCCGGTCAGGGCGTGCTGGTCGACCAGGGCGTCGCCCTCGAAGACCACGCCGTCGGCGGCGATCACCTCGCCGGTATGGGCGGCGATGATGTCACCAGGGCGGACCTGATCGAGCGGCACCAGGATCTCGACGCCGTCACGATAGAGGTAGGCGGTGCGCGGCTGCTTGCCGAACACATTGACCAGGCGCCGGCGGGAGTCTTCCTGGGCGCGCTCCAGCAGCATGCGGCCAAAGCTCAGGCACCAGGCCAGGACCGCGCCGGCGAAAATCTCCAGGGTGAAGAGGCAGGCGACCACGACAATCGCGTCGAGCACGTCGACGCCGATCCGGCGCTCCTTGAAGATCGTCTCCCAGGCCCCGATCATGGTCGGGATGGCGCAGTAGGCGAAGAGGACGGCGGCCGGGGCCAGCAGGGCCGGCGCGGAGAATTGGGCCACAGCGGCCAGGCCCGCGGCGGCGGTGCAGACCAGAAGCTCGTGATTGTTGCGGGTCGGGGAGGGATCTTCCTGGGCGTGGCGCAGAGCCTGCTCCAGGCAGTCCAGCAGCAGCCAGCGGTTCAGCGCCCCGGGATCGAAGTTGATCAGCACCGAGCAGGTCTGCGGATTGACCTTGAAGCGCTCGATGCCGAACACGGTCATCAGGTCGCGCTCGATGTCCTGGCACAGCTGCTTCTTGCGAAAGAGGTGGGCGTTGCGAAACCGCATCCGACCCGGCATCTCGCTGACGATCGACCAGCTGGAGACCACCGCGCCATAGCGATGCAGGCGCACCCGTCCGGTCGGATCGGCCGACAGCACCGGCAGGCGCCTGTCGTCCTCGAGCTCGCGCACCACCACCTGCGCGCCCATGCGCTGGGCCATCTCCGACGGCGCCAAGGGGCGATCGAAGTGAATCTCGGCGCTGGCCCGTCCGGGCGCGATCTCGACCCGGCTGACCTCGGGGATTTGGAACAGCGTCGCCAGGAAGCGCTTGGCGTCCTGGCTCTCGGGCGCGGCCAGGAAGCCGAGATCGGCGATGCGCAAAGCACCGTCGCGGGGGTAGGTCACCTGCATGGTCAGACCCGTCAGCGGCTGTGAACGCCGCGGGCCTGCCGCAGGGCGATGCGGTCCTCGAGATATTCGACCTTTTGGCCAACATCGCGCGCCACGCCCGAATAGAGCCGGTCAAAGCGCTCGGCCGCCGCGTTCGAGACCGGATCGAGGGCCCCCTTCAGCTTGCGCCACTCCTTGCCGAGGAAGAAGCCGGCCGCCAATGCGATCAGGTAAGGCATGACTGTATCCTCAAGGCTCCGGCCCGAGGGGCCGGAGCGGGTGGTCGCCGCCAGGGCGGCGGCGGGAAGGGCGCGCGCGGGCGTTAGGCCGCCTGGACCATGCCGCCGCTGGCGTGCTTGTGCTGCGCGTGGGCGGCCTTGGCCGCGTCGGCGCCATCGGTGAAGCCATGCCGGATCGGCGAGTCCTCGGGGACGACGCTCATCACCAGCTCGGCCGAATAGACCGCGCCGAAGGCCAGGTAGTAGCAGAACATGTAGGCGCTCTTGGCCGCGGCCCGCTTGAGGCCCGGGGCGACCTTGGCGGCGGCTTCGATGGCGTCCTCGCGGCCCTTCTCGAAGGCGCGGAACACGTCCTCGACCCTCTCGCCGACCTTCTCGCCGACCGTCTCGGGGGGCGGCTCGGCCGTCTTGGCGTGCGCCTCGGCGCGCGGCGCGGCGCTGGCCTTGGCCGCGCCTTCGGCCCGGCGAGCCTTGGGGGGCGGCGCGGGCTGTTCGGGCGCGGCGGCGGCCGGTTCGGCCGGATCTTGGGGGTCGCTCATGGCAGGCTCCTTGCGGTCTGGAGAAGGGGGGGCGAACTAGGCCGGGGCGGGCGCGAGCTGGCGCTGGCCGCCCAACGGCGGGCCAAGCGCGCGGCGCTCCTCGGGAAGGGTCAGGCCGGTCGAGATCAGCGTGGCGGCGCCGACGAACATCGCCGACAGCCACAGGCAGGCGACAATGCCGCCGGCATATTGGTAGACGAGGCCCGACAGCACCGTGCCGGCCAGGCGTCCGCCGGCGTTGGCCATGTAGTAGAAGCCGATGGTCATCGCGACCTTCTCGGACTCGGCGTAGTGGACGATCATGTAGGAGTGGACGGCCGAGTTGACCGCGAAGACCACGCCGAAGGCGGCCAAGCCCGCCACCAGCCAGAAGCCGGGCGAGGCCCCAAGGCCCAGGGCCACGGCGATCGCCGCCGGCACCGCCGTCAGGATCGCCGACCACAGGAAGACGGTATAGCCCTTGGGCGCTTCGCCGGGCTTGGCGGCGATGAACTTGGGGGCCAGCGACTGGACGATGCCGTAGCCGATCGTCCATAGCGCCAGATAAGCGCCCACCACCATGGGCGACCAGCCAAAGACCGCCGCCAGATAGACCGGCAGGGCGACCACGAACCACACGTCCCGGGCCCCGAACAGGAAGAAACGGGCGGCCGACAGGATGTTGATCCGCCGGTCCATCGAGAACATCGCGGTGAACTTGGCCTTCTGCTTGGTCTTGCCAAGATCGTCGGGCAGGTGGCGCCACAGCGCCGTCAGGGTGAACAGAAGGCCGCCGGCCATGATCACCAAGGAGAGGTTGAAGCCGGCCAGGGTCAGCAGCAGCGCTCCGACGAAGAAGCCCACCCCCTTGAGCGCGTTCTTCGAGCCGGTCAGCAGCGAAACCCAGCGGTACATGGTCGCGTCGGCGTCCTTGGGGACCACGGCCTTGATGGCGCTCTTGGAGCTCATCTTGGTCAGGTCCTTGGCGATGCCCGACAGGGCCTGGCTGATCATCACATAGGCGATCACCAGCCAGGTCGGCCAAGCCGGGTTGAGCAGGGCCAGCATGCCCAGGGCCACCACCTGGATCCCCAGGCCGCCAAACAGCGTCACCCGCAGGCCGAAGTTGGCCCCGATCCAGCCGCCGAAGAGGTTGGTCAGCACCCCGAACACTTCATAGAACAGGAAGAGCGAGGCGATCTGCATGGCCGAATAGCCCATCAGATAGACCTGGAAGAGGATCAGCATCCGGATGGCGCCGTCGGTGATCGTCAGGCCCCAATAGGCCAGCGTCACCAGGGCGTACTCAAAGAGGCCATCCCCCCTGGAGGAGAAGGCCCGGGCCAGGCCAGCCAGTTGCTCGGCCCAGGCCTGGCGCTTGCGTCGCAACCAATCGCGGACCGCGCTGATGAGGCCCGCCGGGCGGGCTGGCGGCGCGGCCGGCTTGGCGGCGGCCTTGGCTTGCGGCCGTCGCGGCGGCGGCGCGGGCTGTCGGCGAGCGGCCTTGCGGGCGGCGGCCAGGCGCTGGGCGCGGGGCGGCGGCTTGGACGGCCGCGCGGGCGGCTCGGGCGGAGCGGGGCGCGGCGTAGCCAAGTTGCGGATCAGCCGACCGGCGAAGGCGAGCGCGAAGCCGGCGGCATAGGAGGCGCCGCGGGCGGGCGAGGCGCCGCCGGACGCCCCGGGACGCTTGCGATAGCTCGCCTCGGATCGGCGCTCGCCGCTGGTCTGGCCTTGCGGCGTCGGGCCCGACGACGTCGGGCTCGGCGCTTGGCGACGGCGACGATAAGCAGGCTCGCTAGCGGCCAGGCTCATGCGCGCGGTCCGCGCCGGCAGGCTTCGAAAGCTCGATCGATCACCCGCGCCAACTCAAACGCCCCCAGGCTCTTGATGGTTAGGGGCGGCGACCCTGGACTCGGTTGCACACCCGTCAAACACAACGCAGGAGGGAAGGCTAACGGAACCCGTCAGACTTGCCCAGTACAATCTTCTCGCGCGCGGGTAGTCGAGCGCCGCGCGCCCGCTAGCCGACGGCGCGCAGGATGAACGCCAGGCCCGCCCCGAGCACCGCGGCGATCGGCAGGGTCATCAGCCAGGAGGCCAGGATGCCGGAGATCATTTTGCCGTTGGCGGTGCCATTGACCAGGCCGACCCCGGCGATCGCCCCGACGCTGACCTGGGTGGTGGAGACCGGCATGCCCAATCGGCTGGCGACGATGACCAGGAAGGCGGTGACCAGATTGGCCGACAGCGCTTGGCCATCGTTCATCTTCGAGATCCCCCGGCCCATGGTCTGGGCTACCTTGCGGGCGTTGAGCAGGCCGCCGATCGCCATGGCCACGACGATGGCCAGCGCCCCATAGCGTAGGTCCATGACCTGGGCGGCCAGCAGCAGGGCCAGCATCTTGGGGGTGTCGTTGAGCCCGCGCGCGAAGCTGACGGCGGCGGCGCTGGCGATGTGGGCCGCGTCGGTGACCTGCTGAACCTGCAAGCCCAGCACCTTGCCGCCGTACTTCTCCACGCACTGCTCGGCCGAGGCCACGGTGATGATCTGGCCTTCTTCGTGGCTATAGGCGGTGGCGTAGCCCTCGGCCCCGGCCGGGACCGGCTGCAGATTGGCCACCGCCATCAGGCGTCCGCCGTCCACGCATACGCAGGTCTCGCGCTTGATCCCCGTGCGCTTGGCGATCTGGTGCATCAGCCCATAGAAGACGACGGTCAGGATCACCGCCGCCACCGGGCTGACCAATAGCGGCAAAGCGAAGCTCTTGCCCAGTAGCGCCAGATTGAGGTGGGGGCCGACGAACACCAGCCCCGTGCCGATGATCGCCCCGGTGAGACTGTGGGTGGTCGAGACCGGCAGGCCCAGCACGGTGGCCAGGATCACTGTGCCGCCGGCCGCCGCCGAGATGGCGGTGAGGAAGGCGGGCAGGGTGGCGACCTCGGCCGGCACCACGCCTGCGCCGGAGAACATCTTGATCAGGCCGGTGGCGACGACGATCGAGGTCAGCCCGCCCAGGAAGGTGGCGGCCGTGCCCAGCCACAAGGCGGCGCGATAATCGAGGCTATAGGCCCCGTAGAGCGTCGCCACGCCCTTGAAGTTGTCGTTGGCGCCGTTGGCGTAGGCCAGAAACAGCGTCGAGATCAGCAAAAAGCCAGCCAGGATCATGCACAGCCCCCTTGGAGTGCGAAGCGGGATCAAACGCGTCGAAACTGGGTAAGGCTGGGGCGGCGCGCGCCGCGCCAGAGCGGCCAGCGGGCGGTCGCCGCATGGTCGTGACACTTTTATGACACTAGCATGAGGCGAAGTTTTGCAAAGCGAAAATACAACGTTGAGCCGAAGCGCAGCGCGTATCGCGCGAGGGCTGTGGTGGGGTGGGGGCGTTGGGGCCTAAGAGCCGCGCACCGGCCGTGAGCGCCGCGTGCGAACATCGGGACCGTCGGCCGGCGCGCCGCTGGCGCTGGCCTTGCGCGCGCCCAGCCAAGCCTCGACCTCGGCCAGGTCCCAGACCACGCAGCGCCGGGTGAGCGGATAGCGGCGCGGGAACTCGCCGCGCTTTTCCATCTCATAGATCGTGGTGTCGGCCAGCGGCACCAGCTTGCGCAGCTCGGGGCGGCGGATGACCCGGCTGGCGGGCAGGGACCCGATCGGACGCGGCGGGGCGGGGGACGGGGGCATGGGCGGCTCCTTTCCAGGCCAGCAAGACCGTCGGCGGGGGCGCGGGGCAAGGCGCTGGCGGCGGTGAGCGGGCTCTGGCGTGCAAAGACAGGCGATCGGCGGGGTTCTCGCCGGCCGCTTGCGCGGCCGGCTTCACCCAAGATCGTGAGCGGCCGGCGGTCACGCTCGGTCCCGCGGCTTTCGCCGCTCCCTCGTGCGCGCCCCTTCGGGCGGGCTTTGGGCCCGCCGCCGGACGCTCGACGCCGCTTCCCGCCTCGCGCGATGCGCGGGCTCCTGTGCAGGCTTCATTATTCTTGGCCCGCCGGGGGCGGGCCGGTGCTTAGGGCTCCGCCCTCGGCGCGCTTCGGATCGGCTTCCGCCCAGCTTCGGGGCCTTGGTCGACAAGGCGGGAGGATCGGAAAGGGCGGGCCCCTGCAGCCGGGTCCCCGCGAAGCCGCCCCTCCGCTTGCACACCCGGTCTCGCCGACGGGCGCCGGGGTCAGGCGCGCCTTTTGCGCCTGACCCCGCGCCCCCAAGGAGGCAGATCATGACCCAAGTTCACAGCCCAGCGGCCAGCGCCGCGACCCCGGCCGCCAAGACCGGCGGCCTTATCGTCCAGTATGGCGAGGTGCGCGATATCCCGCTCAATCGCCTGAAGGCCTCGCCCAAGAACGCCCGGCGCGTGGGCCACAGCGCCGAGGTGATCGCCGCCCGCGCCGCCTCGATCAGTCACAAGGGCGTCCTGCAGCCGCTGGTCGTCGAGCCGGAGGTGAAGGATGGGCGCGAGACCGGCTATTTCCTGGTCAGCGCCGGAGAGGGGCGGCGCCAGGCCCTGCGCCTCTTGGCCAAACGCAAGGCCCTGGCCAAGGGCGCGGCCGTCCGCTGCGTGGTCGATACGACCAACGACCCGGCCGAGGTGTCGATGGATGAGAACCTTAGCCGCGAACCGATGCACCCGGCCGACCAGTTCGAAGCTTTCAAGGACCTGGCCGAGCGCAAGGGCTATGGGGCCGAGGAGATCGCCGCGCGGTTTGGCGTCAAGCCCGAGATCGTCCGCCAGCGCCTGCGTCTGGGGGCGGTGGCCCCGGCGCTTCTCGACCTCTATCGCGAAGAGGCCCTGACGCTCGATCAGGTGACCGCTTTCGCGGTCAATCCCGATCCCGAGCGCCAGATGCAGGTCTACGCCCAGCTTTCGGCCCAGCAGCGCCAGCCCTACGCCATTCGCCGGGCGATGACCGAGACCAAGGTCGCGGCCGATGACCGCCGGGTGCGGTTCCTGGGCTTCGAGGCCTATGTCGAGGCGGGCGGGGCGGTGCTGCGCGACCTCTTCACCCCGGAGAACGCCGGATGGGTCGAGGATGTGGCGCTGCTCGACCGGTTGGTCGGCGAGAAGCTCGCCGCCTTGGCGCTTGAGGTGCGCGAGCGCGAGGGCTGGAAGTGGGCTTCGGCCCATCTGGAGTTCCCGCACGGCCATGGGTGCGCGCGCATTTGGGAGCATGTCCTGCCGCGCAGCGCGGAGGAGATCGCCGCGCTTGAGGCCCTGGACGCCGAGGCCCGCGACCTCATCGACCAGTGGGCCGATGTCGATCCGCTGCCGCCCGAGGTGGAGGCGCGGCTGACGGCGATCGAGGACGCGCGCGCGGCGATCGGCGATGACTACGGCTTCGACCCCGAGGAAAAGGCCCGCGCCGGGGTGCTGGTGGTGCTCACCCCCTATGGCGAGGCGCGGATCGACCGGGGCTTCGTGCGGCCCGAGGACGCGCCCGCGCCGGAAGCCGAGGACGCGGCCGAAGATGGCGCGGACGTCGCGGACGGCTCGGCGCCCGGCGAGGGGGGCGAGACCGTGGGGAACGCGCCGTGGGACGACGACGCGGCGGGGGAAGGGTCGGACGCGGCCGAGGCCGCGACCGCCGAGGACCCGGCCGCGCCGCTGCCCGAGCGGGTGGTCGCCGACCTCACCGCCCATCGCACCGCCGCCTTGCGCGACGCCTTGGCCCAGGACCCCGACCTTGCCCAACTGGCCCTGGTCCACGCCCTGGTCAGTCGGGTGTTTGGCCTGAGCGGGGCGGCCTCTTGCCTCGACATCCGCTGGGGCTCGCGCGAGCTTGGCGGCTATGCCGAGGGCATCGAGGAGAGCCCGGCCGCCCAAACGATCGCCGAGCGCCATCGCCAGTGGGCGCGGCAAATGCCGACCCAGGCCGAGGCCTTCTGGGACTTCGTGGTCGGGCTCGACGGCGACAGCCGCGCCAGTCTCCTGGCCCACTGCGTCAGCCTGACGCTCGATGGCGTGCGGGCCTGGGAGCGGCGCCCGGTCCCGGTCCTGGCGCATGTCGAGACCCTGGCTAGCGCCCTTGGCCTCGACATGCGCGCTTATTGGAGCCCGACCGGTCGTCGCTATCTCGACCGCGTGACCAAGGCCCAGGTGCTCGCCGCCGTCGCCGAGGCGGTGTCGCCGGAGGCCGCCGCCCGGCTTTCCGGCCTGCGAAAGTGCGAAATGGTCGAGGCGGCCGAGCCGCTGCTGGTCGAGGCCGGATGGCTGCCGAGCGTGCTGCGCACGGCGGGGGTGACGACCGAGGCCGCCGAGGCGGGGGAGGTCGAGGCCGCGCCCGTTGAGACCGATCAACCCGAGATCGGGCCATCGGAGATCGCGCCCCCAGCGGCGGACCCGGCCGAGGACGGGGACGATGCGGACGGCGAGGGGGCGGCGCTCGACCCCGAGGCCGTCCCCGCTGACCTCGACCAGACGCCGCGCGACGAGGCCGAGGTCGCCGCGATCCTGGCCGAGGCGGCGGCGTAACCTCTAGGGCGGGCGGCCCGCGCGGGCCGTCCGTCCACGGCGCTCGCCGGGCGCGGCCGATCCCCGAGGATCGGCGGTGTTCGTGCGCGCGATCCAGTCGATCTGGCCGGCGGACTAACGATCAATTCAGGGTTGCGTGCGATGTCCCTGGCCGAAATGGGGGAAATCGCGATGGCGGACGATCAAGACACGGTGGCCGAGGCGGGCTGGATCGGCGCCTTGAGGGACACCTGGCGGAAAGCCGAGCGCCTGACGGTGATGACCGCGTTGGCCTTTTTGGCTTCGACACTGGTCAACACATTGATCTTCGATCGTTGGGGCCAGACCTTCCTAGCCATAGCGACGCCCACCGATGTGGTGATGTCGGGTCTTCGGCTGGCGATCACCCCAGCGATCATGGGCCTTGCCTATGCTGGCGCGTACGCGGGCGTTCTCTCGCGCCGAACCTGGGGCGGCGCGAACATCTTTCTTCTGCTGACCGTGGTCGGGCTTGGCATCATCGTCGCCGGGCCCGTCGGCTATGGACCCGCCGTGCTGCGGCTCTGGTGGGCCACGGCTATTCTGGGCTGGTTCACCGGCGGGTTGGTGGCGTTAGGCGAGTGGAGCGATCGCCGCGCGCTCAAGGAGCCGCCCAAGGGCTTTTGGCGCGGCGTGGCGCGCTGGTTCAAGAACCTTTGGCGCAGGACCCAATATGGCGTGCTGATCGTCGTCTATCTGTTCTTCTGTGGCGGGACCGTCTGGATCACGTCGGAAGCTGGATATTTTTCGAGCTTGCTGCGGCTGCATAAGGACAACATGCCCGCCAATTGCGCGGGCCGGGTGCTCTGGACCGGCGAGCGCGCCGTCCTGATCGATTGCGGCCAGTTCCCCGCCCATGACGTCCAGGTGCTCTATGGCGCCGACGGCCTGAGGATCATCAAGGATGATCGGCATTGGCCCAATCCAGCGCCGCCGAAACTCATCAACGATTTCGGGGCGTGGCTAGTGAAGTGGCCGCCAGCGCGCGAGATCGCTGACGCCATGGCCAGGCCCGCCAAGCCGGCCCCGGAAGCGGCAGCGGCGCGGTAGCATCACTGCGTGGCGGCCCGATCGCGGTCGGTCACCGCGCCAGACGCGCGCCGCCCGTCCCGCCGTGACGCCGGGCCGGGGAGCGGGCTAATCCCCCTTTGCGCTGGCGCTGCGCGACCAGACCAGGGTGTGAACGCGCTCGATCACCAAAAGGGGGCGGCGTTGATCTCTGCGTCGAAAGGGACCGCGACGCTTGGCGGGCAGAGGCTCACCGTCGCCCAGGCCGGTTCTCTTCCAGGCCACCCCAGAATCGTCCCTGCCGCCGTGTTCCGCAAAGCGGGGCTCTTGTCGCTGACCTTCTCGGCCGGGCGAATTGGCCCAGTCTTGACCTCTATGGCCCGGCGCGGATGGGGCCGCCAAGGCGGCGTCGGCGCTGCCGGTGAAGGGCGCGACCGTGGCCGGGGCGTCTCTCCAGGACATCAAGGCCGGGCGCGTCGAGCGCGTTCTCTTCTGGCCGGATCTGACCGGGCGCCCGCCCGTCCCGCAACCGCACGGCCCGCCTTTCTTCCCCTGGGCCGGCGGCGCCGGCGCCATTCCTCGCGAGACAAGAAACTTGGCCGTTTTGGTCCTCCGCCAGGCTCCGGGAGCGCGCCCGCAATGTCTTTGCGCGGGCAGGGGCGCGCCCTGCGAGACGGGCCAGGGCCCCGGTCCATCGATCGCCATCGAGGCCGCGATCGGCGCGGCCCGGACCTCAGATTGGAGAGACCCCCATGGCCACCATCGGCACCTTCACCGCCAACGCCGACGGCTCGTTCACCGGCGCCATCAACACCTTGGCCATCAACCTCAAGACCGTGCAGATCCGCCCGGCCGAAAAAGTCAGCGACAAGAGCCCGGATTTCCGGATCACCGCCGGCAAGGCCAATCTCGGGGCGGCCTGGAAGAAGACCAGCAAGGACAACAATGAGTATCTGTCGGTCAAGCTCGACGATCCCTCGTTCGGCGCGGCGATCAACGCCGCCCTGGTGGTGATCGACGGGGGCCACACCCTGGTCTGGTCGCGCAGCGCCAGCGCCAAGGAGGACTAGCCAGCCGCCCGCCCCGCCGCCTCGGCGGGGCGGGCTTGGCCTCGTTGAACAAGCGAAAGCGCGGGGGCGAGGACGCGGCGCTCGTCGGCTGAAACCGCCGATTCCACGCTATCGCCTGTCGTTGCACGACGGCCGCTCGCCGCGTCTTGAGCGCGCTCGAAGGCAGGCTCAGAACCGTCTGGCGGATCTTGCGAGGACGCTTCCAACCGCCCGCCCAGGCGTTCCTTCGCACCCCGCGCCGTCGCCGCCTCTCTTCCCTGCGGAGCGCGGCGAGGCGGCGGCTCGACCGACCGGCCCAACGCTCCCCCCGCCGATCTTCGAGCCGCCGCCAGACGGGCCTTCGCCGCCCTGGGCGGGCCAGCAAGGACAAGGCCATGACCACCATCGGACACTTCCGCCGCGAGGGCGAAGGCTATAGCGGCCGCATCGCCACCTTGAGCCTCGACGTCGCCGTAAGCCTCGTTCCGGCCGAGAAGTTCTCGTCCAAGGCGCCGGACTACATCGCCGAGGTCGGCGGGCGCGAATGCGGCGCGGCCTGGCGGGTCAGCGACGCCAGCGGCGCGGTGCTCAGCCTCAAGCTCGACGATCCGACCTGGACCGAGCCGGTCAGCGGCCGGCTGATGGCCGCCGAGGACGGAGCGCTGCCGCTGGTCTGGATCCGCCGGGTCGATCCGCCGCCCGCTCAAGCGCCGCCATCGCCGGCCTAAGGCCCTAACGGCCTTCGTCTTCCTCGCCCGGATCCTCGTAGAGTTCGTCGAGCGAGGTCTCCAGCCAGCTGTCCAAGGAGGCGGCGCGGCGATCCAGATACTCCTGCAAATGCTCGCCCATCTTGCGCAGGCCAAGCAGGATCTGGGCGGCCGGGATCAAATGTAGCCGGTCGCCCAGGGTCCGCCAAAGCTCGCGAAAGCCAATCCAGCCGGTCATCAGCAGCTTGCTGCGCATGGTGATCAGCGCGATGGCCGGATTGCCGTACATCACCGCCAGGACAATGCCGATCGCGTCGCTGCGCGTGGCCTTGGCGAACCGGCGGATCTTCCAGAGATCGAAGTCTCCCTTGCCCTTTTCGAAGTCCTGATAGGTCCGCAGCGCCACGCCCATTCCTAAGGCGACCTCGATCGAGGTCATGCGGCGTTCCTTCTTGATCGCTCTCAACGTGCGCGAGAGTAACCGAGCCTGACGCGCAAGCGGCGCCGACGGCGAGCCGAGCATGCGAACGCTCCGAACTAATCAACTTTGGGATGATCGCCGCAGAGGGTGAGGCGACGCAACCGTCCGTGCGCGAACCACCCACCGAATTGTCGGCCGGCCGACGTGCAAAGCCGACTGGACCGCCGGGCGCCCCCGGGCCTGATCTGCGCCTTGCGCTAAAACCGGCAGCCATCGCGCATTCGACCGGCGCCGATCGCGCCATCGGCGCCCAAAGCCGCCCGCCCGACTCGGAATCTTCGCCCGCGACCGCGCGCCGACCGGCCGACGCTCGCGGCCAAGCTCGACGCGCCAGAACCGCGCGCCCAGCATGGCGGGTCCACGGCTGGAGCCCCCCTTGGCCCGCGATCGCGACCCCTTTGACCGAACGCTCGAGACCCTGCGACAGCGCTTGGCGGCGACCGGGCCCCTGCAAGGCGCGGCCTTGCCGATCAGCGCCCTGGCCGACGACCTGGGCGTGAGTCCAACCCCCGTGCGCGAAGCCCTCGCCCGGCTGGCGGGCGAGGGCCTGGTCGCGCGAACGCCGCAGGGCTACGCCGCCCCGCTGCATGATCCGGCCGGATTGGCCGATCTCTACGGCTTGGCCAGCGTCCTGGCCTGCGCGGCCTTGTCGTCCGGGCCAGGGGCGCTCGAAGTCCTTGACCGCGCCGATCCCCTGGCCAGCGCGCGAGCCGCCGCCAACCGGGCCCTGGCGGAGGCCTGCGCGCGGGTGCGGGCTCAGCTGGCCCCCCTGGCCCAGGCTGAAGCTGAGATCTTTGGCCGCGAAGCCAGCGCCGCTGCCCCGCCATCGACCAGCTTGTCGGAGGCCTTGCGGGTGGTTCGGCGACACTACGCACGTCGCGCGGCCCAGAGCGGCCGGATCCTCGCCGTAGCGCTCGGACTGCTCAAATCTCCTCGAATATAGATTTGAATATAGGCCGCGCCGGTCGCGTCATGAAGGGGCTGCATTCCGCGGCTTTTCTTCAAAAGGAGACGACCATGACCCTGAAGAACACCACCCAACGTCAACGCCTGGTCCGTGTCGGCGACGCGCACCGCCTGACCCAAGGCGCGTTCGTCGGCCAGCCCGAAGCGGTCAACCCGCTCGGCCGCGAGATCCAAGGCTGACCCGACGCGGCGGCGCGCGCGACGCTCTGGCCCGCCGCGCCGCCTTTGTTCAATGGCCGCCCACGCGGCCCTGCAAGACGAGGCTGTGATGACCAAGACCCATCGCCTGATCCGGGTCGGCGACGCCGAGCGCCTGACCCAAGGCACCCTCACTCCCGGCCTGCCGGAAGACTTCCTGCCCGGACATTACATGCCGGGCTGAGCGCCGACGGCGCGGCGGGTTCAAATATAGGTTTGAATATACGTCCGCCGCGCCGCCTCCTTGTCCCGTCGCACGGTCGCGACGCGCAAGGACAAGGAGCGCGCTGGTGACGCCACGCTTTCGACTGATCCGATTGGGCAAGGCCGATCGCCTGACCCTTGGCGCCCTGGTCGGGCTGCTGCTCGAAGACATCACCACCGCGCGCTACGACCCGATCTAGTCGCCTCATCGCTTCGCTGTCCCAGAACGGCGGCGATCGACGACCCGCGCGCGACCCTCAAGGGAGCCCACGATGGACGTTTGGCTAAGCGATGGTGTGCACGCGGTGATGATCGACGATGACATCGTCTTTCTCGACGTCGCCAGTAACGCCTATTTTTGCCTGCCCGACATTGGCGCGGTGCTGGCCATGGCCGGCCGGCGACTGGCGGTGTCGGCCGAGGGCTTGGCCGAGGATTTGCTGGCCGCGGGCCTGGCCGCCGTCACGCCATCGGGCCAGACGCTTCCGGACGTGGCCGCCCCGGCGCGCACCGCGCGGGCCGTGATCGAGGCCGACAGCGACCTGCGCCGGCGAGGTCCCAGCCTCGCCCATTGGCGCAGGGCGATCATCGCGGGCCTGGCCGCCCGCGCGGCCGAGCGCCACGGTTTCGCCGATCGCCTGCCACCGCCCAAGACCCTCGCCGCGCCCGCGCCGACACCCGCGCTGCTGGCCGATCTCGTCGCCTATCGCGCCATGCAGCCTTGGCTGCCGTTCGACGGCGCCTGCCTCTTCCGCAGCCAGATGCTGCGCGCCTATCTCGACGCCCTCGGCCACCGCGTCGATTGGATCTTCGGCGTTCGCACCTGGCCGTTTGGCGCCCACTGCTGGCTGCAGGCCGGCGATCTGGTGCTCGACGACGAGGCCGAGCGCCTGGTCGCCTATCGGCCGATCATGGTTCGCTAGCCATGGCCTATGTCGTCCTGACCTATCCAGGCGGCGTCGCCGCCGGGGCCTTTGACGCGATGGTCAAGGCGCTGGCCGCGAGCGGAGCGTGGCGAGTGGCCCATCGCGCCTATCGCTTGGCGGTGTTCACCGCCGGCGCGGCCCCGCCAACGGTGACGCCGCTGGTCGGCGCGCGCGGGTCCATCGGCGTGATCATCGGCCAGGTCTTTGATCGCGCCGCCACAGGCGAGGGCGCCGTCGCCAAGGCCAATCTGGCGGGCCTCTGCCAGGGCGAACCGCTTGAGGCCGCGCGGCGGCTGATCACCACGGCCTGGGGAGCCTATGTCGCCGTCTGGACTGGCGAGGGCGCCGCTGGTCCCGTCCTTCTGCGTGATCCGTCTGGGGCGCTCGAAGCGCTGACCTGGCGGCGCGATGGGGTCACGCTGGTCAGTTCGCGGCCGATCGCCGGGCTAGCCGGTCCCGTGGGACTATCGATCGACTGGGTCCGGATCGGTCAGATCCTCGCCGACCCGATCAGCGCTTCGCTCGGCGCGCCGCCCCTGGTCGGCCTGGTCTCGATCGACCCCGGCGTCGCCGTGCACGGGCCGGAGGGACGCGACCACACCGCGCTCTGGCGTCCCGCCGACGTCGTCCGCGCCGCGCGAGGCCGGCCCTGGCCCAGCCGTACAGACCTGCGCCGTACGGTCGACGCCAGCATCGCGGCGCTGGCGACCGATACCGACGCCATCGTCTGCGAAATCTCCGGCGGTCTCGACTCGGCGATTGTCGCCACCAGCCTGGCCGCTTCGGGTCTTGGCCCCAAGCTCGCGGTAAATTTCTACGGCGACCAAGCCGAGGCCGACGAGCGGCGCTATGCCCAGTCGGTCGCCGATCGGATCGGCGCGCCGCTGCGCGCCGTGCGCCGCGAGCCCTTCGCGTTCGACGCCGAGACGCTCGCCGCTAGCGGCCGGGCGGCGCGGCCCAACTTCAACGCCCTGGATCCCAGCTATGACGCCGGCTTGATCGCGGCGCTGGACGCGGCCGGCGGCCAGGCCCTGTTCACCGGGCATGGCGGCGACACCGTCTTTTACCAGGTGGCGGCCAGCGCCTTGGCCGCCGATCTGCTGCGCGGGGTTCCTTGCGAAGGCTCCCGCCGACAGCGCTTGGAGGAGGTGGCCAGGCGCACCCGCCGATCAATCTGGAGCCTGGCGCGCGAGGCCCTGACCGGACGGCCGTGGGCCGTCTCGATCGAAGGCCAGCTCTTGCGCAAGGAGGCCGAGCAGATCCGCCGCGTGGGCCTCACCCACCCCTGGATGGCCGAGCTTGGCGACATCTCACCTGCCAAGCGCCAGCAAATCCGAGCCCTGGTCTCCAACCTCAATGCCAATGGCGCGACCGGCCGGGCCGAGCGCGCCCGCATCGTCCATCCGTTGCTCAGCCAGCCGGTCGTCGAGGCCTGTCTGGCGATCCCCGCGCCAGTGCTCAGCGCAGGCGAGCGCGAACGCAGCTTCGCCCGCGAGGCCTTCGCTGAACGCCTGCCAGCCTCGATCGTCGAGCGCCGCTCAAAGGGCGAGATCAGCGTCTTTCTGGGGCGTTGCCTGGCCGCCAGTCGCCCGTTCCTGCGCGACTATCTGCTGGGCGGCCGACTGGCGGAGCGGGGACTGGTCGATCCCCTTGAGCTCGAGGCGGCGCTCGAGCCGGAGGCGATGGTCTGGAAGGACGCCTCGCGAGAGATCCTCACCGCCGCCGCGCTCGAGGCCTGGGTGCGTCATTGGGAGGAACGGATCACCGAGGCGGGCGGGCCCGACGACCTCGCCGTGCCCGGCTTGAGCGCCGATCCCAGCGTGGGTCCCACGGCGTCGGCGAGGAAGGCGAACAGTCGCTGATGCAGATCGCGCAGATTGGCGGGATTGCCGATCACATGGCCCTCGCCGCGATAGAGCAAAAGCTCTGCGTCCTTGCCTTGCCGCGATAGGCTCATGAACACCGTGGCGACCTGGGCGGGGTCGTAGTCCATGTCGCCATACACCAGCATCACCGGCGCGGTGATCTTGTCGGTCTGTAACACCGGGCTGTTGCGGACATAGCGCTGCAGCGCCGACCAGGGCGGCGCGCCCATCCGCCCCTGGCCGCCCTCGGCCCAACCCTGCATGCCGGTCAGGGTCATATAGACCTCTGGGACCGCGAAGCTGGCGGTGCGCAGGTTGCCGAAGATGGTCACCAGATCGGTCGGCGGGGCCGAGGCGATCAGCGCCTTGAAGCGCGCCGATTGGCTGCCGGCCATCAGCGAGGTCCAGCCACCAAAGCTATGGCCCCAGAGAGCGATGCGGGTGGCCGAAACCTCCGGATGCTGGGCATGGGCCGCGTCGACGGCCCGGAGAATGGCGTCTGCCAGGCCTGGCGCGGGTTCGTCGGAAAGGCCGATGGGCAGGCTGGGCACCAGGACCGCATAGCCATGGGCGACCATCAGCTGGACATTGGTCAGCGGCGTGACCGACCCCGGTTCGAACCAGGGCGGCGGCCGATCATAGCGGTCGCCGGCATAGGGCACGATGATCAACGGGCGGTCCTGGCCGGGCGCCAGATCGGCGGGCAGGTAGAGCCAACTGGTCAAGGCCTCGCCGGCCGGTCCGCTGTGGGACACCGCCACCGGCTGGCTGAAGTCGACCGCCGCCAGGGCCTGGTTGATGGTCAGCAGCGGCTGCGGCGCGGCGCCGGGCCGAACCAGGCTGAGCGTCTTGACCCCATGGGCGTCCTTGTCGATCGCCGCCACGGCGCCGTCGGCGGCGACCGCGACCAGCCGCGCGCCGGCGGGCGGCGCGGCCGCGCGATGGGTCTGGCCGTCCGGGGTGATGGCGGTGGCCTGATCGCTGGCGATCGCGCGCTCGGCGACAAGACCCGGCAGAGGACTTGGCGCTTGCCAGGTTCGGGTCGGGGGCGCGACGACGCGCGCTGGGCCCTTGGGCGGCAGGCGGACCAGACCGCTCGCCGTGCTGACCAAAAGGCCCTTGGGCCCAACGGCCAGCGCGCGGCCCTGCGGGGCGGGCAGGGCGGTGGTCAGGTTGACGGGGCCGCGCGGCGTGAGCCGCCACCAATCGGCGCGCGCGCCGCCCTCGGGCCTGGCCAGCACCACCGGATCGCCGCCGAGCCAAGCGACCTGGCCGACGAGGTTGGCGATGCCGCCGCCGGCCACCAGATTGACCTTCAGATGCGGGGCCAAGGGGCTGGCCGCGCCTTGCCGGTCAAACCGCCAATAGCCGTAGGCCGCGTCGAAGGCGGCGTCGTCGCGCGCCGCCGCCACCAAGGCGCGGCTATCGGGGGCCCAGGCCCAGGTCCCGGGGGCGAGATCGCAGGCCGGGCAGGGCCTCAGGACCTGGCCAGAGGTCAGGTCGATCAGCGCCAGGCGCCGGCGGCGATGCGGGCTGGAGAGCTGGACCTTGGTTGTGGCGGCGCTCGGTTGAACAAGCTCGCCCTCCAGGCTGACCGCCGCGGTCGCCCCGTCCGGCGAGACCAAGAGCTCGAAGAACGCGCCAGTCGCCAGCACCCTCGCGCGGCCATGCGCGGTGTCGAACACCGCCAGCCGGTAGTCCGGCGGCGCGGGGTTGATCGACGCGTAGCGACCGGTCCCCAGCGCCACCCCCGAATAGTCGCCCCGGCCGCCCGCGGCCCAGGCCGCTTGCGTGCGCGCCTGGGTCTGCCAGCCGGCGCCCAAGAGGATCGAGGGCGCATCCGGATCGCGGACGATCATCACCACCTCGTCGTTGTTTCGCCAGCGCGCCTGGGCGGTCCAGACCTCCGGATCGCCGGTCAGGCCCGACCAGGTGACCGCGCCGCTGGCCAGGCTCGCCACCCCCATCTCGCGGCGATGGCCAAGCTGGCGAAAGACCAGCACCCGCGATCCGTCCGGCGAGAAGGCCCCAAAGGTGTCGCCGGCCCCAGGCGTCGAGGCCAGCAGCGGGCGGGGCGGGCCGCTTGCCAGGGTGTCGGCGACGAACAGCCGGCTGGTGGTCTGGTGGGTGAGAAACTCATGGTCGAAGCTTGTCGCGTCGGCCCAGCGGCCAAAACGCTCGGCGATCAACCACTGGCCGTCTGGCGAAAACGCCACGCGGCCAAAGGCCTCGACCGAGAGCTGATCTTCGATGGTGAACGGGCGGCCGGCCGCGGCGGGACTGGCGACCAAGGCGCAAGCCAGCGCCACCCCTGCGAACATGCGCATGGCGAACTATCCTCGTCTAGTCGGATTGGAGCGGGGCTACCAGGCCTTGGTCAGCTGCAACGCCACCACGCGGCCCATGACGTCGTAATTGGCCGCGTCGAAGCCAACGCCCTGCGGCGAGTCATAGAACGGCGGATCGCTGTCAAAGAGGTTCTGCGCCGTCAAAGCCAGGGTGAGACCGCGCCAGGGGCCACGCTGGGCTGGCGAGGCCCATTGTAGCTGCAGGTCGGCGCTCGTCCGGCTACCCAGCCGCGCGCCCGCCGCCGTGTCGAGGTCGCCGGTGTGGTTCAAGGACACGGTGGTGGTGAACGGTCCATGGCTCCAGGCCGCCGAGACCCGGGCCCGCAGGTCGGCCGGATTTTCGGCGGTGCCGACGAGTTCGGTCTTGCGCGCGGCCGCCGTTATCCGACGCGAGGACGAGATCAGCCAGGAGAGGTTGCCGCTCAGGACGAGCGGATCGTCATCGATCTTGAGCGGATAGCTGCCGCTCAGATCAAGGCCTCGCACCGCGAAGGTGCCGGTGTTGACATAGCGGGCGTCGGCGATCGCCTGATAGGCTTGGGCCGGATAGAGCGAGGCGGCCGCCGAGGTCGCCAGCCGCAGATAGGACTGCACCTGGGCCAGATCAGCGGCGTTGCTGGCGGGGGTGATGAACTGGCGGAACGGCGCCAGGTCGCTGGCCGTTAGCACGGTCGAAAGGTTGTTGATCGCCGGCTGGCCGATCCGTTGCCGGAACTGGGTGTCGAAATAGGTGGCCGTCAGCCGCAGGCCCGGATGGGCGCGCGGCGCGTATTCGAGCCCCGCCGACCAGGCGGTGGCCGTCTCGGGGCGAAGATCCGGATTGCCGCCATAGAGCAGCAAGGTCAGGACGTTGGCGCCGTTGGCGGTCAAATTGACCGGCGTGGCCTTCTGGGCGTCAGTCAGCTCGCCCAGCGACGGGGCGCGGAACGAGCGGCCATAGGTGCCCTTGAGTGTCCAGTCGGCGAGCGGCGACCACACCACCCCGACCTTGGGCACGGTGCTGTGCAGCCCGCCCTCGTAGTGTTCGCTGCGAATGGCCGCCGAAAGCTCGAGGCGTTCGAAGCCCGGCCGGCGGTAGTCGTCGCCAAACAGCGGCGCGCGCACCTCGGCGTAGACCGATCCGACCGTGCGCTCGCCACCGCGCGGCGCGGTCGGGTAGGGCGCAAGGCCCGAGGCCCAGGCCGAGCCGGTGTTCTTCAGGCCCTCCTTGCGCACCTGGGCCCCGAGCGCCAGGCGCACCGTTCCGGCCGGGAGGGCAAAGAGCGGGCCGTCGGCGGCGAGGCTGGCGGTGTCGAGCCGCCCGACCGTCTGGGTCAGCTGATAGCCTTGGGTCACGAAGGCCAGCACCGCGGCGTTGTTGCGGCCAACGCCGATGAACGGGTTGAAATATCCATCGCGCGCGGGGCTGAAGGCCGTGGCCGGATTGTCGGGCGTCGTTCCCAGCGCCTCATTGAGGAAGGTCGAGTTGAGCAGACCCGAGGCGCGGTAAGAGCCCAGCTCCTCGGCGTGCAGGGCGTAGGCGTCCAGCCGCCAGCCCGCGGCCAGGTCGACCTTGGCGCCGAGCGTCAGGCTGCGGCTTTGCACCTCGCCCGCCGACTTGGCGCCGCCGGTCTCGTTGGCCAGGGAATAGGCGATGTAGTGGCTTGAGGCCCCGGTGGGCGAGACGAAATAGGGATTGGCCCTCGTCACGGTCATGACCGTCTGCGGCGCATAGCCGAAGGTCGAAAAGCGCCGGTCGCTGTAGCGGGCCTCGGCGTTCAGCGTCACGTGGTCGCCGACCGCCTGCGACGCCGCGAAATAGAGGCTGCCGCGCTCCTGCGTCGGCAGGATGTCGGTGCCTTGGCGGTAGTTGAAGAGGTTCTTCTGGCCGGCCAGGAAGTCGCCCGGGCGTAGATGCTGGCCATCCTGTCCGCCGGGGATCGCGAAGCTCGGCGTCAGGGCGAAGGTCACCGGATCGACGGTCAGGATGGTGCCGGGCTGGCTGTAATAGAGCCGGTGATCGGTGCCGCCGAAGGGGCGTAGATCGACGCTGGCGGTATAGTCGCGTCGCGCGGCCGCCAGGCTGTCGCGGCGCTGAAACTCCAGCGACACCATCGCCGAACCGCTCGACCAGCTTTTGCCGAAGGTCTGGGCGAGCTGGTGCTGGCCAAGATCGCCGTGCGTCGAGCCGCCAACCCGCAGGCGGGTCTCGGCCCCATCATAGCGCTCGCGCATGACGACATTGACCACGCCGCCGACCGCGTCCGAGCCATAGAGCGCCGAGGCCCCGTCGGTCAGCACCTCGATCCGGGCGACGGCGCTCAGCGGGATCATCGACACGTCGGCGAAGTCGCCCATCAAGCCCGCGCCCGCCATGCGCCGACCGTTGATCAGCACAAGCGTCGCATCCGGACCAAGGCCGCGCAGATTGACCGCGGTGGAAAAGGCGCTGTTGGTGTTGGTCGGATCCGACCCGACCATGGTCACATCATCGGCGGTGGTCCCGCCAAACATCTGCGGCAGACTGGTCAGGGCGTCGGCCACCGTGGCGTAGCCGCCGCGATCGATCTCGTCGCGGCCCAGGACAATGACCGGCGAGGGGCCGTCCTTGACGCCGCGGATGTGGCTGCCGACGACGATCTCCTCGACTTGCGTGACCGGCTCGTCGCGGAGGGACAGCGTGGACTTCGCGGGTGGTGGGTCTGCGAGCGGCGGCGCGGCCCGCGGCCTGGTGCTGGGAGCGGCGATCGGCAGGCGCGCCCGACGCACCACCATGACGCCGGGCCGGGCCTGTTGAGCTTCAAGCCCGGCGCCGGCCAGCAGCCGGTCGAGCGCCTCGCGCGGCGACATCTTCCCTTGGACCGCCGGCGCCTTCAGTCCCGCCACCAACTCACTCTGGACCATGATCCGCACGTGGGTCTGCTGGGCCAGACGGATCAAGACTTGATCAAGCGGCCCGGCCGCTAGGCTGACACTGACTTGTTGGTCCTCTAGTGGCGGTGCGGCGGGCTGGGCTAGAGCCGCGCCATAAGCCAACACGGTGAGCGCCGAACCGACCACCAAACGCTTGTAAAACCGACTCATACCGGCCCCCCAAGCCGGCGGGCGCGATCAATATGACGCGCTGAAGACCGACGGCTTTGCGGGTGGAGACACGCCAACTGGGGAGTGTTGGTAGCGCGCCCGTGAAATTATTCTGTCATCAACCGTCGGAGCGGGGCCGTAGTTCCACGCCGCCGTCCGGTTTGCGGCGGCTCTCAAGGTCGAAGCTGGCCTTGGCCGCGTCGAGGAATTCCGCGGGATCGCCGGTGGAGAACACGCCGCTGAGCTTGGCCTGCGCCGGAACCCCGGAAGCGAGGCTGATCTTGCTCGGCGCGTAGCGGTTCATCTCCGCCACCGCATCGGCGAGCGCGATGTCGTGGAAGGTGATCAGGTTACGTGTCCAGCCGGTCAGGACGGCGACGTCGACCCGCGCGGGGCCGGCCGATTGGCCGTCGGGGCGAACGGTGAGGGCCTGGCCTGGAACGAGCGTCCAGGCGGAGGTCCCGGGGCGCTCGGGCCTGACCCGAACCTTGCCTTCGGCCAGCACCACCGAGGCAGCCGGGCCATCGTGACGGACGTCAAAGCGCGTGCCGACCGCGCGCACTTCCATGGCCCCGGCGCGCACCACGAACGGCCGCACCGCGTCATGGGCGACGTCGAAGAAGGCCTGCCCCTTGACGAGCTCGAGCCGGCGCTGGCCGTGCGCGAAGCGCACGCGCAGCGTCGTGTCGGTGTTCAGCTGCACGGTCGAGCCGTCGGTTAGCTGGGCGGTCATCCGGCCGCCGACCGCGGTCCGATAGGTCTTGGCCGGCGGGAAGATCACGATCACCAGCGTCGCGGCGGCGAGCGCGGCGAGGCCAAGTCCGCTCCAGGCCCAGCGCGGCGACAGAGTTCGGCGGGGCGGGCTGGCCGCGGCGGCCTGGCGCGGCCGGCCGAGCGCTTCACGGGCGGCGGCGCGCAGATCCGGGTCGTCGCGCAGCCGGTTGGCCGCGCTGCTGATGTCCTCGATCCGCCGGTAGGCGGCGCGATTGCCGTCGCGCTGGATCCAGCGGTCGAAGCGTTCGAGGTCGTCGGCTTCGACTTCGGTGTCGCTCAGCCGCGTGAACCAGGCCGCCGCTTCCCTGTCCTGGCGGAGGATCTTTCGTCGGTCATCGATCATCTCGAGCGTCCGCCTTAGTCCCGCATCGCTTTCGACGTCTTCTCCAAGGCCTTGCGCATCCGGTGATGAACCGTCGTCCGCGGAATCCCGAGGTGGACGGCGATTTCAGCGTAGGTCATGCCCTCGACGTGGTTCAGCACGAAAACATCGCGCAACTCCGGCGGGAGGGCCAGCACGATCTGTTTGAAGGTGACGGCCTCGTCCTGAGAGGCGATCAGCGCCAGTCGCTCGGCCGGGGCGGCCTCGAGGTCCTGGGCGGTCTCGGCGAAGCGATCGCGCCGAAGGTTCGAAGCGAGGTTCTCGGCGATGCGCACTAGCAGCGCCTCGGGATGGCGCAGCGCGCCAGCGGCCGCGTAGGGCGCGGCGCGCAGATAGCTCTCATGCACCAGGTCCTCGGCCGCATCGCCGTGGCGACGGCGCATCAGCGGGCGGAACCACCGATCATGGCGCTTGAAGAGCTGATCGAGCGACTCGGTCAGGGTCGGGCGAGGCGGGGCAGGCGGCGAAGTGGCGTCCACGGGTAGGGTCCGAACAACGATCGCCCACAGAATCGTACGCAAAAACAATGTTTGAAAGATAGAAAATGTAAAAAGATATGATTTGAGCGTCTGTGTGCTTTCGCGACGCTGGCGGAACATCCGTTACACGTAACGGGTGAGCTTCAGGTTTAATGGCGAAGGTGGAGGAACAGCTCGGAGCTGTGGTGAAGCATCACCGCAAACGCCTTGGGCTGACCCAATCACAACTTGCCGAACGGATCGACCGGCAACCCGGAACGGTGCAAAGTCTGGAAGCTGGTAACGCGCCGACCTTCGAGACGCTGGTCCGCCTGGCTTCGGTTTTTGATATCCACATGCGCGACCTATTCGGCATTGGTGACTATGCCATTGAGGATGGTCGCGCTGATCCTCTGGTGACCATCATCCAGCGCCTTGCCGGATTGACCCCGGAAGAATTGCAATGGGTCGACGAAGTCCTTGCTGTAACCCTGCGCTTCAAACCTCGCTAATCTCTGCCTGTTTTGGCGCGGTGATATCGCCAGGGCCATGCAGTGTTTCCGCCGGATATCATCGGATCAGCGCTATCCCGTTCTGCGTCATACTCCGGGGGCGGAAAATCACATTGCCAAGCTGTGCTCTCCACTGATCGGTCTGATGCCATGGCGACATGGCTGTATCCGTCGCCGCGTCGGGAGCTGGGCGGCCGCAGGGCGATGGACCTGGCGGCGGGGTGCGGCGCTGGCTCAACGCACCGAGTTTGGCCTGGGAGTTTTTGCGCCGGAATACCGAATACCACGCTGACTTTGCGCGCTGGCGGCAGGAGAGGCGCAGTCCTCTGGCGTCCATCGATCCACGGTGGGGGCTGCGGTTCGCGGCGGATCCCAATCTCACAGCCGAAGAGGCTAAGGTTTTCTGGCTCCCAGAGGTCGCGCCGGGTTTGGTGGTTTGGCTCCGTCGTGAGGAGGCGGATGGCTCCCCCGGTCAGGGGCGCTTGCTTCCATCCGGCCAGACGCGACGCGCCAGAGACGGCTTGCACTTGCGCACGGCGTGGGGGTTGCAGGCGCTGATCGACAGCGATGGGAGGGGTGGCGAGCCGCTTATTGTCGCGCTGACCTATGATGAGCATCTGCGTCTAAGGGTGCGCGCGGTTGACGCGTTCGAGCGCCTGGCGGCGGGCCGGCCCCCGCCGAAGTCTCACCTTACCAGTGCTCAGATTTTGCGGCTTCATCGCTGTCTTGAAGCGGTGGACGGCGCGCTCGCGGGCCGAAGTTATCGCGCCATTGCCCAGACGATCTTCGGCGCGAGCGCGGTCGCATCGGCCCCGTGGAAGATTTCCTCCGCCCGAGCAACCACTATCCGACTGGTTCGGGCGGGAAGGGCGCTGATCGATGGCGGATATCTCAAGCTCCTCCACGGGGGGCTCTGAAGGGTGACGAAAATGGCGCCCCCGAAGGTCGTCATCCACTACCCAGTCGATCGCTCGCCAGAGTGACCAGGAAACGCCGAGGCCGCGATCGGCCTCGCGATCGACGCCTGGAGACTCTGCTATGTCCACCTCGAAGCTTGGCGTGCTTCCCGACACTTTACTGGGGCACCTGAGCACGCCGCAGGCTGGCCGGTTCCTGAACCTGTCCAGCCGAACTCTTGAGAAGCACCGCACGTTCGGCACCGGACCGGTCTATCGGAAGATCGGCGGGCGCGTCGTTTATACGGTCGAGGATCTCAAAGCTTGGTCCGAGCGTGGCGCGCGCCGATCGACGACAGATCCGGACGCCTCAGTGGTGCCCGCTGCTAAGCCGATCACCGCCAATTCGCAGCCATCGACGCACGATCAAGGCGCGCTCTCCGATGAACACTGAGGTCGAGCTGCTCTGGCTCGAAAGCCGGATCGAGCGGTGGATTCGTTTTGGGCGCTCGGCGGGCGAGCGCATGATCGATCGGCGACGTCGGGTCGTTTCTTTCCGTCCTGGCGCGATTTTCGCGCTGATCCGGTGGCGCGCGGGCGAATATGGCACGGTCGAGTCCAGGATCGCGATCCTGCGGGCTGTGACGCGGGGAGAGCCTTTCACCACCTATCCTTTTGTCACCCCAGGCGCCGAGGTCCTGCTCGACCTTGGCGGCTGGACACGCGTGCAGTCGGTACTGACCGCGATCGACCGCGTCGAGGCCCTACATCTTTCCCCTGGCGATGTCGCACCGGACTACTGGCGTCACGTCAGCGCTCGCGTCGGCGTGGGCCTGCCGCCGCGGGATTATGACCGCGCGCGGCATCGGGCCTGGCTGCTCCGTCGGCGTGCCGGGCGATGAGGGGCAGCGCAGCGAAGTACCTGGCGATTGGCGGCGCCAGTTGCCTTCTCCTGACGAGTGGCGCGGGAGCCCAAATGCCTAAGCGGTTGGTTTTGAATACGACCGCGAGCGCGCCGCTCGGACTTTATTGGCTGGCAAATCCGGTAGCCGAAGTCGGCGATCTGGCTTTGGTCTACCCGCCACCCCACTTGGCGCGCTGGCTGGCGAACCGAGGCTATCTTCCGGTCAACGTCCCGCTCATCAAGCGCGTCGTGGCCGTGGAGGGGCAGACGGTCTGCGGTGCGGATCAGCGCGTTATGATCGATGGCCGGGCTGTCGCGGAGATCTTGCAGCGCGACCGGCTCGGTAGGCCGTTGGCCGGGATCAAGGGGTGCCGGCGCCTCGCCAGAGCCGAGGTCTTGCTCCTCAACGCTGACGCGCCAGGCAGCCTTGATGGCCGCTACTTTGGCCCGGTACCGCGCCAAGCCGTGGCTGGCCGCCTTCTCCCCCTTTGGACTTGGGGGCGCTGAGATGACGCTCCCGATCCATCTTTCCTGGTTCGGCCATCTGGCGTTGCCTTTCCTCGTCCCGGCCAAGACCGCGTCGGCGGTCGCGCGCTGCCGCGGTCAAGGGCGGCCGAAGGACCGGCGCGCGTTGCGCGCTTCCCTTGACGGCGGCGAGCACGGCCGCACCCTTGTTAAGGTCGGATGGAGCGCGGGAACGTCGCGCGCTGTGCGCGCCGCCGCCGCCGTCCTAGTCGCGATGGTCGGGCTCGAATTCGTCGTGTCAGGGCCGGCTCGCGCCCAAGCCATCGCCTTTGAGCGGCCCCAAGTCATCCTCGACATCGCCGAAGCGTCGCACCGCTCGGGCCTGCCAGAGGCGTGGATTGAGGCGGTCGCCAGGGTCGAAAGCGGTGGGATATCGCACGCGGTTTCAGCAAAGGGCGCGATGGGCATGATGCAGATCATGCCCGGGACCTGGCGTGACCTCAGGATCGAACTCGGACTCGGGAGTGATCCATTCGACCGGCGCGACAACCTCGTTGCTGGCGCGGTCTATCTCCGAAGGATGCTCGATCGGTTTGGCGCCGAGGGGTTTCTGGCCGCGTACAATGCCGGTCCAAGGCGTTATCAAGCCTTCGTGGACGGCAGAAGCAATCTCCCGTCAGAGACCGTCGCTTTCATCACTCGCGTTCATTCCCGGATCGGACGAAATCCGCCGTTCCTATCGCCTAGTCGCGCGGTCGCTGCCGTGGACTGGCGAATGTCAGGCCTGTTCGTTGGAGCGGTTTCGGCTAACCCAACGGTCGGTGACCAACAGACCGGCCAGCCGATCTTCGTAGGTGGTGCTCGGGAGACTTCACGGTGATCTCGGGTGCGCGTGGTCGACGCCTGGTCGTCGAGAGAGCGGGTATTGGGTCCCGATTTCGCTGCCGGAGAGATGGCGAGATTAAAGGGCCGGTACCTTTCAGGTCCATGGCCTTGATGGTGTTGAAGATTTTCCGGGACCTCGTTTTTCGGCCAGGTCCCGGATTTCGAGGCATTCTTCATCGGATCAAGGGTTTGTCCGGGACCTTGCCCCGGAGCGGCGTCCATGGCTGAGGACCTCGACTTCTTCTTGCGCCTGGGCAGCATCGGCGATCGCGGTGCGGGTAATGCCGGCCGCGCCCGTAGCTTCGTGACCGAAGTGTTGAGCGTGGCGCGCAGGAGCGGGCAGGGCGCTCTGGACCTCAAGGGGCGCGGTCGCTACCGGCGTTCCGGACGTGGTCGCCACGCCACCCGCCACGCCAAGAGCTTCAACCGGCGTGTGATCGTCAAAGCCCGGATCGTCCGGCATCGGGGGCGTCGCTACACCGCCGCGCCCTTGGCCATGCACCTGCGCTATCTGCGGCGGGAAGGCGTGACGCGTGACGGGGCGGCCGCCGAAATGTTCGACCGCGACGGGCCAGCGGACCATGGCGCTTTCGCCCAACGCTGCGAGGACGACCGCCATCACTTCCGGTTCATCATCTCTCCCGAAGACGCCGCGACGCTGGAAGATCTGCGGGCCACCACGCGCGAGCTGATGGCGCAGGTGCAAGTCGATCTTGGCGCCCGCCTAGACTGGGTCGCGGTCGAGCACTGGAATACCGACCACCCCCACGTCCACGTGCTGATCCGGGGCGTCGGGGACGACGGCCGCGACCTGGTCATCGACCCCGACTATATGACCCGTGGCCTGCGCCAGCGCGCCGAAGCCTTGGTGTCCCTCGAATTGGGTCCGCGCACGCCCGAGGAACTGGCCGCGAGTCTTGATCGCGAAGTCGAGGCCGACCGATGGACCAGTCTGGATCGTTCTCTGGAAAAGCGGACCGACGGCGACGGCCTCGTCGATCTGCGGCCCGAAGCCGGGGGCGGGACGCGTGTTCCGCAACGCTTGATCGGCCGGGCGCAGCATCTGCAGCGTCTTGGCTTGGCCGAAGACCACCAGGGTCGCTGGCGTTTGGCCGAGGACCTGGAGCCGCGCCTGCGCGCGCTGGGGGAGCGCGGCGACATCATCAAGGCCCTGCATCGCGCCTTCCGCGACGCCGATCGAAATTCCGCCGACCTACAGATCCAAGGCGAGGACCTCGGGTCCCCGGTCACCGGTCGCCTGGTTGACCGAGGCCTTCACGACGAACTCAACGGCCGAGCCTATGTTGTCGTCGATGGCGTCGATGGCCGCTTGCATCACTTCCGCTTCCGGGACCTGGACGCGACAGGTGATACGCCGATCAGCGGGGTGGTTGAGATCAGGACCCGCCGGTTTGACGGCGACAAGCCGGCGCTCGACCTCGTGCATCGGGCCGACTTACCGATCGAACGCCAGGTCTCGGCGTCGGGGGCCACCTGGCTGGACCGCCAACTCGTTGTTCAGGAACCAGCGCCTCTGACCGACCAGGGCTTCGGTCGACAGGTTCGCGAGGCTGTCGAGCAGCGCCGAGTTCATCTGCAGTCCCTGGGTCTGGCGGACCGCCATGGCCGGCCGCGGCCGGGCCTCATCGCCAAACTTCGCGCCGCCGAACTGGCGCGCGTGGCCGGCAATATCACCGCTGAGACGGGTGCCGCCTGGGGGCAGGTCTCCGCTGGCGACGAGGTGGCCGGAATCTACCGGCGGCGTATCGATCTGGTCTCGGGACGGTTCGCGATGATCGACGACGGCGTGGGTTTCCAACTCGTGCCCTGGACCCGATCGCTCGAGGAGCGCCTGGGCCATGAGGTGAAGGGCGTCATGAGCCCAGGCGGCGGGTTCGATTGGACGCTGGGACGCAAGCGGGGGATCGGACGTTGAAAGGTCGAAATCCATGAGCGGAACGAAGATCCTTTGGGGCCAGATCCTGGTCGTCGCCCTTCTGGCCCTGGCTGGCGTCTGGACCGCCACCCAGTGGACGGCCTGGGCTCTGGGGTTTCAGCCACGGCTGGGACCGCCGTGGTTTTGGCTCGGGGAGTGGCCGGTCTATCCGCCGCCGGCGTTCTTCGTCTGGTGGTTCGTCTACGAGGCCTATGCGCCGACGGTGTTCATGCGTGGCGCGTTCGTGGCGGCCGGCGGCGCGCTGATCGCGGTCGCCGTGGCGATCGGTATGTCGATCTGGCGCGCTCGCGAAGCCAAGAAGGTGACAACCTATGGCTCCGCGCGCTGGGCGACCCTGGAAGAGGCGAGGGCGGCGGGTCTGCTCGGCGCCGATGGCGTCATGCTCGGCCGTCTGAAGGATCTCTATCTGCGCCACGACGGGCCTGAGCATGTCTTGTGCTTTGCGCCGACCCGGTCGGGCAAGGGCGTGGGCCTGGTGGTGCCGACCTTGCTGACTTGGCCGGGGTCGGCCGTCGTGCATGACATCAAGGGCGAGAATTGGGAGCTGACGGCCGCCTGCCGAGCACGGATCGGGCCGGTGCTGTTGTTTGATCCGACCAATGCCAGCTCCAGCGCCTATAATCCTCTCCTCGAAGTGCGGCGCGGGCCGACCGAGGTGCGCGACGTTCAGAATATCGCCGACATCCTGGTCGATCCGGATGGGGCGCTAGAGCGTCGGTCGCACTGGGATAAGACCAGTCACAGCCTTCTCGTCGGCGCCATTCTACATGTCCTCTATGCCGAGACCGACAAGACTCTGGCGGGCGTGGCCAACTTCCTGGCCGATCCTCGCCGGAGCATCGAAGCGACTCTGCGGGCGATGATGTCGACGCCGCACCTGGGCGCCATGGTCCACCCCGTGGTGGCGAGCGCGGCCCGGGAGCTGCTGAACAAAAGCGAAAACGAACGGTCAGGGGTTCTGTCGACGGCGATGTCGTTCCTGGGCCTCTACCGCGATCCCATCGTCTCGGCCGTGACCGCGCGCTGCGACTGGCGGATCGACGACCTCGTCGCGGCCGGCCGACCGGCGACCTTGTATCTGGTGGTGCCGCCGTCCGACATCAGCCGCACTCGGCCGCTAATCCGGTTGATCCTCAATCAGATCGGTCGGCGCCTCACCGAAGGCCTGGAGACGGCGCGCCATCGGCCGCGTCTGCTGCTGATGCTTGACGAATTTCCGGCGCTGGGACGGCTAGATTTCTTCGAGCAGGCGATGGCGTTCATGGCTGGCTACCGGATCAAGGCCTTCCTGATCGCGCAAAGCCTCAACCAGATCGCCAAGGCCTATGGGGAGAACAATTCCATCTTGGACAACTGTCATGTCCGTGTGGCGTTTTCGACCAACGACGAACGCACAGCCCGGCGGATCAGCGACAGTCTGGGCACCGCCACCGAGATGCGGGCGATGAAGAACTACGCTGGGCATCGGCTTTCGCCCTGGCTTGGACACCTGATGGTGAGCCGTCAGGAAACCGCCCGGCCGCTGCTGACACCCGGCGAGGTGATGCAACTTCCCGCGAATGAGGCCCTCGTGCAAGTCTCTGGCGTGGCGCCAATCCGGGCGACCAAGGTCCGCTACTTTCTGGACCGTGAGCTGGCTGAGCGCGTGGCGACGCCGCCGACAAAGCTGGAGCCTCTAATGAGCGTTCCCGCCTCCGACTGGACTTCGGCGATCGCTGTCCGGAGAGACCAGGCGTCGAAGTCGGGTCAGGCCGCAGATGAGGGTGGCCATCGCATCGAGCCAGAGCTCGAAGCGCCGACTCCAGCGCCGCCGGAGCCGGTCGCGTGCGAGACCTGGCTTGATCCCGGCCTTGACGGAGACGAGGCATCCCAGGCCGAGCAGGCGCGTCGGTTTCGGACCGCCGCCCGTCAGGCCGCGCTTGACCCCGATGACGGCATTCCCTTGTGAGCGGCGCCATGAAAATCCAGACCAAGGTTTTTCTGGCCCGAGACCTCGCTCAGGCCCTCGACGCAGCGGCGCGGCGAATGAAGCGATCCAAGTCCGAGATCGTCCAAGCCGCCGTCGCTTCCTACCTGTCGCCCGACAGCGATGAAGCGGCGGAAGCCGCGCTCACGCGCCGCCTGGACCGGATAAGCCGGGCGATCGAACGCCTGGAGCGGGACGTGACCATTTCTAACGAGGCCATCGCCCTTTTCGTCAAAGCATGGCTGACGGCGACCCCCAGCCTTAGTGGCGGGGATCAGAAAGCCCAGAACGCCAAAGGCCAGGAGCGATATGCCGGCTTCTTGGATGTTTTGGCGCGGCGGCTCGCCTCTGGTCGGCTGTTGCGGGGCGAGGTGCTGGAGGAGCGCGATGGAAGGGACGCTGGATGACTCATCGCCGACATTGGGAAGGTCCGCACTAGGGCGACGGGTCTGGACCCTAGATTGCTGAACTCCCGCCACCATCAGTGGCGCACAGTGGACGTCAAACAACGATTGACCTTAGGTGCCAACGTTGGCGGGCGCAAAACGAGCTATGCGCTGGTGGAATTGAACAATGAGCTATGACTTCAAGACGCTGTCCTACGCCGACTTCGAGGACCTGAGCCGGGATCTGGTCGGGCGAGAGATAGGCGGCCGGTTTGAAGCGTTCTGCGCCGGACCAGATGGTGGGATGGATGGCCGGCACTCAAAAGGCAGCAAGTCGTCGATCCTCCAGGCGAAGCACTACGCTGGATCGTCATTTGCGCAGCTCAAGGCGGCGATGAAGAAGGAGCGGGCTTCGATCGATAAGCTCGCTGCGGATCGATATCTGCTGACGACGTCGACAGGCCTCACGCCTGATAACAAAGACGACCTCGCGTCGGAAAGCCGTCGCACCGTCAATCGCCAGTGCCGACACGCAGCCGGCGGCGCTGCCGCGTTTGTAGTCCTCGACTAGCGTTCGAGAGAGGCGTCGGACCTTCCCATCTGGACAAAGAATATCGGCTTCAACCCGCGTGGGCGTCGTGGATTCGATGTGGGCGTTACGGAGCGCCTCAGCGAACTCGTCCTTCGCGCTTGCGAGAAGATCCCGGCGGACAATCTGGCCCGAGAACAGAAACTCGACGGCCTCCGCAAGGCTGGTCTTTCCCTGGCTGTTGCCTCCCCAAATGACGGCGATCGTATCTGGTAGTCCGAAGCTCTGTGGCGCTCGGCCAAAGCTCCTGAAGCCGGTCAGGTCTAATTTACTTAGCCGGACCTTCGACATTTTCGAACTCGCGATAGTTGATGGCGGCGGTTGCAAGGTCTCCCGCCTTGCCCGTGACCCAAGCATCAAGGAGCGCACGGGCCAGACTTCCCTCCGGAAGGTGGGTGGCCAGTCGCTGGTAGTTGGTCAGTTCCGGAGCCGGGGTGGCGGCTTCGGCTTCCGTGAGCGCGTCTGTCGGCATAGTTGCTCCCCCGAACGCATACTCGGGCAAAGACGCTCGTTTCGCTAGTTCCTTCGCGTCCTAGTCGTTGAGGTCACCGTCCCTGCGGCAAGGAAAAAAACGCCGGACGCGAGCTAGGTCGGTCCAGAGCATGCGGTTGAGATGGGAATCGAGGGTCCGCTTTCCGCATCGATGCTAAGACCCGCTCGTGGCACTGAGCGCCATGATTGAACATCAGTCCGCCACTTGAAGCGTGGCCTTAGCTGCTCCATGTTCATGCTTTGATCCGGAGGTGCGCCATGGCCAACCGAGAGCAGTCTAGCAAGGCAGCCGCTAGCAAGGCCGCCAAGGTATTGCGGGATCCGCATGCGACTGCCGCCGCGAAAAGTGCTGCAGGTTCCACGCTCACCCAACGCGCCACCAAGCTTGAGCAAACCAGTCGTTCAGCCGCGAGTGCAGCTTCTAGTGTCCTGCGCGATCCCAAATCGACAGCAGCGGAAAAGAGCGCGGCGGCTTCGGCGCTCACCCAACGAGCTAACCGGAAGTCCTAAAGATGTGGATGGAAACCGCTTCGCAGGCCCTCCGCTCCGGCAAGGTTCTGGAGCTAAGGTACGACGGTTGGAGCCGCTGTGTGGAGGTTCATGCAGTGGGCTACTCGCGCGACGGAAACCCCTTGATGCGAGTCTGGCAGGTCAGCGGCGGCAGCAACAGCAATGAACCGCGCGGTTGGAAGCTCATGCGCTGTGATGAGGCTTTCACCGCGCATGTGAGCGAGAGCGCATCGCAAGCTCCGAGACCTGGTTATCGACGCGGAGACCGAGCGATGAGCCGGATTGTCTCCGAGCTCTAAAGATTTGGTCAGTCCAGCTCCGCTGCTGAACGTCGCGTTCTTGGAGCGACGCAAAGGTCCGCATTTGGCGCTTCGAGCTCTACGCGACCGAATCCGCTAAATACGACCGGTCGAGCTTATGACGATCAAGAGGAAGTGCGATGCGAGCGTTTCGAGCGGCCGGCGCCGTGATTGGATGTCTGCTGCTTGCCGCGCCGACGGGTGCAATGGCCTGGGGACGAACAGGTCACGCGGTTGTTGCGGAAATCGCTCGAGGCTATTTGACGCCCAAGGCCGCCGCGGCGGTCGACGCGCTGCTGGCCTCGGACACGGACACGCTGACGCCAGCCGATTTCGGCGCCCGGGCCAGTTGGGCCGACGCCTATCGTCGCGACCACAAGGAGACGACGGAGTGGCACTTCGTCGACACCGAACTGGATCATCCTGATCTGTCCGCCGCCTGCTATGGCTTTCCCGCGGTCGCGGCGCTGGCGAGCCAGGGGCCGGCTCAGGACTGCGTGGTCAACAAGATCAATCAATTCTCGGCTGAACTGGCCAGCCCCGCGACCTCGCCGGCCGAACGCCTGCTGGCCTTCAAGTTCTTGATCCACTTCGTGGGCGACCTGCATCAACCGCTGCACGCGGCCGATCATGAGGATCGCGGTGGCAACTGCGTGCCGCTGGCGCTTGGCGGGCCGCGCACCGTCAACCTGCACAGCTATTGGGACACGGTCGCCGTCGAGGCCATCGACACCGATCCCGTACGCTTGGCGGCGGCGCTGAAGCCGACGATCACGCCAGCCCAGAAATCACGGTGGGAGCGCGGCGACGCTGCGGCCTGGGCGCTGGAGGCCTTCGATGTCGCCCGCGCCAAGGTCTACACGATCGGATCGAAGCCGGGATGCGCCAGCGACACCGCGGCTCTAGCCTTGCCCGATGGCTACGAGACACAGGCCAAGGAGGCTGTCGCCCTTCAGATGGAGCGTGCCGGCGTTCGCCTGGCCCTGCTGCTCAATAGGGCCTTCCAGTAGAAGAGGCGGCGTCGCCGCCGCCTCTCACTCGCCGTGGTCAGGCAGGCTTCGCGCCGGGCGTGCCGCATTTGGCGAACTTTCCCTTGGCGTCCTTGCACTTCGTCGGCTTGGCCGGAGCGGCGGCGGCCGGACACTTGATGAACTTGCCCTTGGCGTCGCGGCACGGAGCCGCCGCCAGCGCCGCGCTGGACGCGGAGAGCGTCATTATCATGGCGGCGGCGAGTACGAGAGACTTGCGCATGTTTCCTCCTGTCAGCGCGAGACGCTGACGTCGCACCTGATTGGTGACGCTTTCAAGGCGGCGCGACCTTCGCACCTCCTGGTTTTGGGTACTTGGAACTTGCAATTCAGGCGGGAACGCTCCTAGCTCTCAAGCTCGAGCTTCGGGGGGAGCATGCTGCGCGCCATCGACCTGGAAAATACTGTCGACCGGCGGCTGCTGACCAATGCGCGCGGCGAGTACGCGATCCTGTCGCGGCAGGACTTCGCCCTGCTCGAAGAAGGCCGTCTCGACGGCTCGCACGCGCGCTATCACGATCTCCTGGCGCTGGGCATGATCGAGCGTCCTGGACGCGGAGGCCAGGGCCTGGAGCGCGCCGCGCTGGACACGCGCAAGGCCTTCGCGCTCGAAGGTCCCAGCCTGCACATCTTCGTCGTCACCCTGCGCTGTGATCACGCCTGCGGCTATTGCCAGGTGTCCCGCGCAGCCGTCGACGCCTCGGGCTTCGACATGCATTGGGGCGACGCCTTGGCGGCGATCGACCGTGTGTTCGAGGCGCCGGCGCAGGCCCTCACCGTCGAGTTCCAAGGCGGCGAGCCCGCGCTACGCTTCGACCTCGTGATGGCCATCGTCCTGGAGATCGAGCGCCGTAATGCAGTCGAGGGACGCGCCATCCGCTTCTCGATGGTCTCGACCCTGCATCACCTGGACGAAGACGCCCTGGCATTCTGCGCCGATCACCAAATCCATCTGTCGACCTCGATCGACGGATCGGCGGCTCTGCATGAGCGCCAGCGGCCCAATCCAACCAAGGACAGCTTCGCTCGCAGCGTCGTGAGCCTGACGAGAGCCCGTGCGATCTTGGGCCATGAAGGCGTGGCGGCGCTGCCGACCCTGACCCGCGCGGCCATGGCCAATCCGCGCGCCGTGATCGACGTCTATCGCGATCTGGGCTTTGGCTCGATCTTCCTACGGCCGATCAGCCCCTACGGTTTCGCCCTGAAGACGCGGCGGGCGATCGGCTATCCGATGGCCGACTTCGTCGCCTTCTATTCCCAGGCGCTCGACTACCTGCTCGATCTGAACCGGCAGGGCCAGCCTATGGTCGAGACCTACGCCTCGATCCTCTTGCGCCATATCCTGACGCCGTTCGGCTCGGGCTATGTCGACCTGCGCTCTCCGGCCGGGGCGGGGCTGGGCGTGCTGGTCTACAACTATGATGGTCAGGTCTACCCCGCCGACGAAGCCCGCATGGCGGCCCAGACTGGGGACAGGCGGTTCGCGTTGGGTTCAGTGCACGAGCCGTTCGCGAAGCTGATGGCCTCGCCGGCCATGCGCTGGCTCTCGACCGGCGCCGTCGCCGAGGCGCTGCCGGGCTGCGGGACCTGCGCCTTCGTGCCCTTCTGCGGCGCCGATCCCGTCTATCACGCCGCCGCCCAGGGCGACCCGGTCGGCGACCGGGCGACGAGCGAGTTCTGCGTCAAGCACAAGGGGCTCTTCCAAATTCTCTTTGGCCATCTTGCCGGAGGTGATCCGGAGACGTTGAAGACCCTCACCGCATGGGCGTTCAATCGCCATCGTCAGGAGGTGGTCGACGCCGGCCATATCGCTCAATGACGCTGGGTCTGGCGCTCCATACCCACGCCAAGGTCAGTGGCGTCTCGGGTGTGCGCATCCTAAAGGTCGTCGACGATGACGAGCAGGCCGAGCTTGGACTGTCGGCCCATTGGCGGGCGCGCCCGATCGCAGGCGGCCTCGTCGCCGGCAATGGCGAGGAGATTGTTCTTGGGGATCTGCGCGATCCGACCGTGGTCGCCCCTGGCGATGTCATCCGCGTGCGGGAAGGTTCGAGCCTAGTCTCGGTCGTCTGGCGCCGCGCGGCGCGGACCAATGCGCTCTTCACGACGGAGCGTTGCAACAGCCTTTGCCTGATGTGTTCCCAGCCGCCGCGCGACGGGAACGACGACTGGCGGGTGGCCGAACTCCTGCAGACCATTGACCTGATCGATCGCGACGAAGTCCAGCTGGGCGTGACCGGTGGTGAGCCGACCCTGCTGGGCGATGGACTGTCGCGGGTCTTGGCGCGCTGCGGCGAGGTCCTGCCCGAGACCCATCTTCACGTCCTAACCAACGGGCGAACCTTCCGTGATCCTGCCGCGGCGGCCGACTGGCGCCGCGCCGGCGGTGATCGCACGACCTGGGCCGTGCCGCTCTACGCCGATGTGCCAGACATCCATGACGCCGTGGTCGCCGCGCCGGGCGCCTTCGATGAGACCCTGGATGGGCTTTACGAGCTGGCCCGGCTAGGCGCGCGGGTTGAGATTCGCGTCGTGCTGCACGCCATGACCATTCCGCGTCTGCCGCAGCTGGCCGCCTACATCTACCGCCGCCTGCCGTTTGTCGAGCATATCGCGCTGATGGGCCTGGAGCCGATGGGTTTGGCCAAGGGCAATCGCGACCGGCTCTGGATCGATCCGGTCGACTATCAGGCAGAGTTGCGGTCGGCGGTGCATCACCTGGCCAATCGTGGGATGACCGTATCGATCTACAACTTGCCGCTCTGCGTCCTGCCACGATCACTGTGGCCGTTCGCGCGGCAGTCGATCTCCGAATGGAAGAACCGCTATCCGGACGAATGCGTGCCCTGCGTGGTCAAGGATCACTGCGCCGGGTTCTTCGCCTCGGCCGGACCGGCCTGGCGCAGCCGAGCCGTCCGTCCCCTGCAATTCGAGGAGCTTTCCGATGGCCTGGCGTGATCAACTGGCGCTCCTGCTGGGCGCTGCGAGCCCCTTCGGCTTGCTGGCGACCGACGGGCAGGCGGCCGAGCCCATCCGCTGGCTCGATGGTCCGCGCGCCGATCCGCCGGAGGTCCAGAAGGATCTACTGCTGTTCCGCGACCCGGCCGAGCGGCAACGGCTGCTCTTGTTCGCCGGTCACCGGTCGCACTCCAGCCATTCCAGCCACCGCAGCCACTACAGCAGTAGCGGCGGTGGCCACAGCAGCCACAGCTCGCATTATTCGGGATCGGGGGGCTATGCCGTGCCGGCGCCCGTCTATCGTGCTCCCGCTGTCAGCGCGCCCCGGCCCCAGCCGGCCAAGCCCAAGCCCGCTCCGGCCTATCAGGCGCCCGCGACGGATCTCTCCGAGGACGAGCGCGCCTACCTGGCCGCGCAGGGTTCCGAGCTAGCGCCACGGCTGAAGGCGGCCGAGATCAAGGCCATGGTCCAGAAGGTCCAGGTCGCGCTGGTGGTGCGAGGCTATGACCCGGGGCCCGTGGACGGCAAACTTGGCCAAAAGACCAAGATCGCCCTCGGCCGCTTCCAGGCCGCCAGCGGATTGCCGATTAGCGGCGCGATGGATCTCGAAACGCTCCAGCGTCTGGGTGTCGAGGTGGCCATGGCCTCACGTCCAGGGGAGGAGCCTGCGCCGTCTGAGCCGCCCCGCGCGGACGTCATCACTCGGCCGGACTGGGCGAGAAGGCCCAGCGGCGACGACATGGCGCGCTACTACCCTGACCGCGCCCAGCGCATGGAAGTTTCCGGCCGGGCGACGATTTCTTGCACGGTGACCGAACAGGGAACGCTGGAGAGCTGCACGGTGGTCTCGGAGAGCCCGGCGGACATGGGGTTTGGAGACGCGGCGATACGCCTATCCCGTCTGTTCCGCATGAAGCCACGGACTCTGGATGGGGCACCTGTCGCCGGTGGGCAGGTCACCGTTCCCCTTATTTTCCAGGTTCCTCAATAGCTGCCTCTCCGCGAGAGAGGGTGCTGCCACGTGTTGAATGTCGCCTTCCTGGCGGTGTCCCAACGGCCGCAAATGGCGCAGGTCGGTCAGATGCTCAGCGGTTCAGTTCGATCCAGGCGGGCGCATGATCGCTGGCCCCGTCCAGGCCGCGCACCCAGCGGTCTACGCCAGCGTCGATGAGGTTCGTGGCGAGGTTTGGCGTGAGCAGCAGATGGTCGATGCGCAGGCCCTTGTCGCTGGGCCAACGTTGGCGGAGGTAGGACCAGTAGGTCCAGGGCGGGTAGTCTGGGTGGATGGCGCGAAGGGCGTCGGTCCAGCCCTGGGCCAGGAGCCGCTGGAAGGCCGCGCGGCTTTCGGGATGGAGCAGGGCGTCGGCGCCATAGGAATGATTGGGATAGATGTCGGCCTCGGAGGGGACGACATTGTAGTCGCCGGCCAGCACCACCGGGGCGCCGCTGTCCGTCAGGGCTTGGGCGTGGCGGATGAGCGCCTCGAACCAGGCCAGCTTGTAATCGAATTTTGACCCCGGGCGCGGATTGCCGTTGGGCAGGTAGAGGCAGCCGATCAGGACGCCGTTGACCGCCGCTTCGATGTAGCGCGCTTGGCGGGGGTCTGGATCGCCGGGCAGGGCGGTCCGCGTCAGGACCGGCGTCATGCCGCGCGCCAGGATCGCCACGCCGTTCCAGGTTCGCTGGCCGGCCCAGACCGCTTGGTAGCCCATTTGCTCCAGGGGCTGGGCGGGAAAGCGGCCTTGCTCGGTCTTCAGCTCCTGCAGGCAGACGACGTCGGGCGAGGTGGCGTCCAGCCATTCGAGCAACGGGTCGAAGCGGCTCAGGATATTGTTGATGTTGAGGGTGGCGATGCGCACGCGATCAAAACCGTCGCCGCTCGTGAGCGTTCCTCAGGGGGTTTAGCCGCTTACCATGCATGGTTTGGGGACCTATCGCCAAGTCGCCTGATGAGGATCGCGGCCTTGCCGGAATGGCCCAGCCAAGGCCGAGCCTCGAGCGTCGATGCGGGAACGCAAATCGACGAGTATTGATCGAGAATGCCACCATGGCGGTAGTCGTCGGGCGCTTGAGGTGTTAACGTCGCCTTACATTGGGGTGCGGGGGCGATATGTCAGAGACCGATCGGCGCGCCTTGGGACGGCGCCAATTCCTGTCCGGCGCGGGGCTGGCCGCCGCTGGGGCCGCGGCCGGCGCGGCGGCGGGCGCGGCGGCCGTCGAGACCAAGGCCGGGGAGGGCGGGTCTGGCGCGGCGCTCGTCCAATATCCCGGCGCGCGGCTGGCCAATGTTGGCGACCTGAAGGTCAATGAGCCCAAGGATGTCGCCTATCCCGATCGCGACGCCCTGGGGGTGCTGGTCAAGCTTGGCCGGCCGTGTGCGGGCGGCGTCGGACCGGATGGCGACATCGTCGCCTTCTCCAGCCTCTGTCCCCATCGTGGCTATCCGCTGCGCTACGAGCCGTCCGACCGCACCTTGACCTGCCCGGGGCACTATTCGCGCTTCGACTGCGAGAAGGGCGGCCAGCAGGTCTGGGGCCACGCCACCCAGAACCTTCCGCAGTATCGCCTGCGGGTCGATGCGGCCGGCGACATCTACGCCGAGAGCGTCGATGAGCTGCTCTATGGCCGGGTTTCGAACGTTCTCTAGCAGGGGAGGCGACGATGTCGTTCAAACGCCAGGTGGACCGGCTGCCGATTGTCCCGGCTGACGCGGCCGAGCGCAACGTTGTGTGCCACTTCTGCATCGTTGGCTGCGGATACAAGGCCTACACTTGGCCCGCTCGCCGCGAAGGGGGCAAGGCCGCGTCGCAGAACAAGTTCGGCGAGGATCTGGGCGTCCAGCAGGGCGCGGAGTCGCCGGCCTGGTACCCGGCCTCGATGTACAATCTGGTCAAGCAGAACGGCCAGGACGTCCATCTGGTCCTCAAGCCCGACGCCGGTTGCGTGGTCAATTCCGGGCTGGGGTCAATCCGCGGGGCGCGGATGGCGGAGCTCAGCTATTCGGCCGAGCGTGGGACCCAGCGCCAGCGCCTGACCGATCCGCTGGTCTGGCGCTATGGCCAGCTGCAGCCGACGAGCTGGGACGACGCCCTGTCGCTGGTGGCCGACGTCACCGCCCGGATCATCGCCGAGCAGGGCGATGATGGGCTGGTGGTCTCGGCCTTCGACCACGGCGGGGCCGGCGGGGGCTACGAGAATACCTGGGGGACCGGAAAGCTCTATTTCGGGGCTTTGAAGGTCAAGAACATCCGCATCCACAACCGGCCGGCCTATAATTCCGAGGTCCACGCCACCCGCGACATGGGCGTGGGCGAGCTCAACAACTGCTACGAGGACGCCGAGCTGGCCGACACCCTGTTCGTGGTCGGCGCCAATCCGCTGGAAACCCAGACCAACTACTTCCTCAACCACTGGATCCCGAACCTGCGCGGGATCACCGACGACAAGAAGGCCGCCGCCTTCAAGGGCGAGAAGCCAGAGCCCTCGCGGATCGTCATCGTCGATCCGCGCCGCACCGTGACCGTCAGCGCCTGCGAGTTCGAGGCCGGCAAGGACCGCGTCCTGCACCTGGCGATCAAGTCGGGGACGGACCTGGCGCTGTTCAACGGTCTTTTGACCTATATCGCCGCGCGCGGCTGGATCGACCGGCCGTTCATCGCCGCCTCGACCGAGGCGTTCGAGACCGCTCGCGCCGCCAGCCGGATGTCGCTGAAGGAGACCGCCGCCATCACCGGCGTGCCCGAGGCGACCCTTGCCAAGGCCGCGGCTTGGATCGCCGAGCCCAAGGCCGGCGGGGCGCGGCGGCGCACGATGTTCGCCTACGAGAAGGGGCTAATCTGGGGCAATGACAACTATCGCACCAACGCCGCGTTGGTGAACCTGGCCCTGGCCACCGGCAATGTCGGCCGGCCCGGCGGCGGCTGCGTGCGCCTGGGCGGTCACCAGGAGGGCTATGTGCGGCCCGACTATCCAGGCAGCCGACCGGCGGTCTATGTCGACCGGTTGTTGATGGACGGCGGCGGGGGCGTGCATCACGTCTGGGGCTGCGATCACTACAAGACCACCTTGGACGCCCTGGCGTTCAAGCGCGCCTACAAGCGCCGCACCGACATCGTCAAGGACGCCATCGACGGGGTGGCCTATGGCGATCGCAAGGCGCTGGTCGACGTCATCGTCGCGGCCATCCATCGCGGGGGCCTCTTCGCCGTCGATGTCGACATCGTCCCCAGCAAGATCGGCGAGGCCGCCCATGTCATCCTGCCGGCCGCCACCGCCGGCGAGATGAACCTGACCTCCATGAACGGCGAGCGGCGCATGCGTCTGAGCGAGCGCTATATGGACCCGCCCGGCCAGGCCAGGCCCGACTGCCTGATCGCCGCAGGGGTCGCCCAGCACCTGGCGCGAAGCTTTTCGGCCCTGGGCCTGGCTGATCGCGCCAAGGCCTTCGCGGGGTTCGACTGGGCCAGCGAGGAGGATGCGTTCCTCGATGGCTATCACCGCCACGCCAAGGGCGGCGAGCACGTCACCTATGCGCGGCTGCGGGCTCTGGGAACCAATGGCTTCCAGGAGCCGGCGGTGGGGCTCGAGGGCGAGCGGATCGTCGGCACCCAGCGGCTCTACGCGGACGGCAAGTTCGATCGGCCCAATGGCCGGGCGCGGTTTTTGGAAACGCCGTGGCGCGGGCTGCAGGCGCCGGGCAAGACCCAGCAGAAGGCGAAGTTCGCCTATCTGATCAACAATGGCCGCGCCAACCACATCTGGCAGAGCGCCTATCTCGACCAGGCCAGCGAGTTGGTCGTCGACCGCACGCCCTATCCCTTTATCGAACTGCATCCCGACGACATGGCCGAGCTGGGCGCGGCGGCGGGCGATCTCGTTGAGATCCACAACGACGCCGGCTCGACCCAGGCCATGGCCTATCCGACCCCGAGCGCGCGGCGCAAGGAGGCCTTCATGGTCTTTGGCCAGCCGCTGGGCGTTCAGGGCAATGTCGTCTCCGGCGGGGTCAACGAGCTTTTGATCCCCAACTACAAGCAGACCTGGGCCGACATCCGCCGCATCGCCTCGCCGGGCGCGAGCGTCGAGCACGTCAGCTTCAAGTCATTCCACATCCCGGCCGCGTCGGGCTAGGCGGCGACTGGGTTTGCGAGGCCGTCGTCGGATGCGGCGATGGACGGGCGCGGCGGCCTTGATCGGGCCGCTCCGGCGGGGCGGCTAGGCCTCGTTCTCGGGCAGGGCCTTTTGGATCACCACGACGGTGGCCCCGGCGCTTTTGAGCAGCTCCCATTCCTCGCGGGTCAGGAGCTTGGTGGTGTCGATGTGCATGAGGATCGCTTCGGTCTTGCCCGCCGCGAAATCGGCCGCCATTTGGGCGAATTCAGGTTCGGCGCTCAAAGTGGTTCTCCTCGTCGGAGAGGCCATCATCGGCCCTGGGCGCGGACGAGTCTATCGCCGCCCTCGCGTGAGCCACGGATGGGCCGGCGAGGCGAGGGCGCGCGGCTGACGGTTCTTGGACCTCTGTCTAGGCGAAGCGGGCGTTGAGCAGGTCGGCGAGCCGCGCCCCGGCCAGGGCGACCTGGGTCTCGCAGGTCTGGCCCGCCTCGACGCGATAGCGGGTGGTCAGGACATAGGGCCCCTTGGCCGGTCCGACCGGGTCGACATAGGCCTTGGTTCGCGCCAGCTGGTAGCTCTCCTGGAGCCAAGCCTCCGGATCGCTGATCGCCCGCTGGCTCGCGGGCGCCTTGGGCAGCTTGTTGGCCGCGGCGATCACCGAGGCGTAGTCCTGGCTCGACCCGACGCCATAGTCCCAGAACTGATGCAGCTTCTGGCCCTTGCCGCATTGGCCGGTCTTGCAGACGAAGACGCCGTTGCCGCCGTTGTCGCCGCGTTTCTTGGCCTGCGAATAGCGCGAGGTGGCGTGCAGCGGCTGGTGCATGTCGCCGACCAGATGCGCCAGCCAGACGAGATCATAGGACTGGACGTCGTCGTCGCCGCTGGGGGTCAGGGTGGCGCCAAAGAGCTTGATGCGCTCGATGGCGTTGACCGCCGGTCGCGGCGGGACCGGCGTCGCGTCGATCGAGAAGGCGATGTTGGTGAAGTGCCAATAGGCGTGAACGTAAGGGTCCTTGTAGCCGACATTGTCGTCGGCCTGGGGCGCGGTCGGGTCGTAGCCGTCGTCCTGGTGGGTGCTGCGGATGTCGTCGGGCCAGGTCGCCGCGTTCATGAACGCCACCTTGTCGGCCAGCGCGGCGGGCACGTCCTTCACCCAGTCGGCGTAGTTGGGGTTCTGGCGCAAGAGCGCCGCGGCTCGGGCCCGGGCCTTGGGCGTCATCTCCTCCCAGGCCACGGCCGCCACCATCATGTGGCCGCGGCCATTCCACGCCTGGGCTGGGGCGCTGGCCAGCAGGCTCGCGCCAAGGCCGATCGCCAGCATCTTCGTCTTCATGCCCGTCCCCCCGGAAAGCGCATCGCTTGGATACCATTGTTCCGCGAAGTTTTCGAGGGGCGAGCTTGCCGGTTGAGCGGGGTCTTGTGTGTGAGCGGCGGTTTGGCCTCAGGCGGGGCGAGCCTGGCGCGGCTTAGGGGAGGGCGCTCCTGGCGGCGCGACCGGATCTGACGTGGCGCGGCGCGACTTTGCCATGGCGCGGCGACTCAGGCTCTTGATCCGCCGCCGACGAGGAGGCCATGACCCCAGACCAATTTTCCGCCCTGGCCCTGGCCGTGGGGCCCGGCGTTCAGCAGCGCCCGATCCTCGAGGCCGTGCAGTTTCGGGTCGGCGGCAAGGCCTTCGCGACCCTGGGCTGGCCGGCGCAAGGCTGGGCGGTGGTCAAGATCGCGCCGGCGCGCCAAGCCTGGGCCCTGGCGCTGAGCGACGGGCTGGCGGCCGAGCCGGGACGGCGGCGCAAGGCCGGCATCATCCTGGTCCGGTTGGCGGGGCTCGACGCGGGCGTGGCGGCCGAACTCTTGGCCGCGGCCTGGTCGCACGCTCAAGGGCCGGCGCGGCGCGGCGGCCGCGCCGAAGGCCTTTCGCCGTCCGCGCAGGTGTTGTGCGTCTAGGGCGCTCGCTCGGCGCGCCGCCGATCGCCTGTCTTTGCACGCCAGGGCGCGATCGGCCGATTTGGCTGTTGAGCCGGACGCGTTCGCGGTTCTCTTAGTCATCCCCGTCAACACGGGGATGTTTCGTGGACCTCTCAGCCGCCCAAACCGGTCTTGCCCGCGGCCGCCAGATGCTGCGCACGGCGCTTGGCCCGCCGCTGCTCTCGCGGCTCGAGGACCCCGGCGTCGCCGAGGTCGTGCTCAATCCCGATGGCCGTGTCTGGCTCGACCGCTTTGACGTCGGGCTGGTGGACGCCGGCCTGAGCATCTCGCCCGGCGACGCCGAGCGCATCCTGCGCCTGGTCGCCCACCATGTCGGCGCCGAGATCCATACCGGCCGCCCCCGGCTGTCGGCCGAACTGCCCGGCTCTGGCGAGCGGTTCGAAGGCGTCGTGCCGCCGCTGGCCGCCGCCCCGGCCTTCGCCATCCGCAAGCCCGCCAGCCTCGTCTTCACCCTGGCCGACTATGTCCGCGCCGAGGTGATGGACGCCCGGCAAGCCGAGCTCTTGGAGGCGGCCGTCGTGGCGCGCCGCAACATCCTGGTGGTGGGGCCAACCTCCAGCGGCAAGACCACCCTGGTCAACGCCCTCCTGGCGGTGATGGCCGCCAGCGGCGAGCGGGTCATCCTGATCGAGGACCTGCCCGAGCTGCGATGCGCCGCGCCCAACCGCTTGGCCCTGCGCACGGCCGAGGGCGTGGCCAGCCTGGCCGATCTGGTGCGGGCGTCCCTGCGGCTGCGGCCCGACCGCATCGTCATCGGCGAGGTGCGCGGGGGCGAGGCGCTTGATCTCATCAAGGCCTGGGGCACGGGCCATCCGGGCGGGGTCAGCACCCTGCACGCCGGCTCGGCCCGCGGGGCGCTCCTGCGTCTGGAGCAGCTGATCCAGGAGGCGGTGGTCACAGCGCCCCGCGGCCTGATCGCCGACACCCTCGACCTGATCGCCGTGCTGCGCGGGCGCGGGGAGCAGCGCCGCCTCGTCGAGCTCGTCCGCCTGGAGGGGCTTGGCCCCGGCGGCGACTACCAGCTGATCCCCGCCTGACCGTTCACGCGTCGCCATCTTTCCATGGAGATTTCAGATGATTACGCCTAAATTCTCATCCTATCGCGCCCGGCTTCTGGCCGGCTTCCTGTTCGACCGGCTCGGCCATCTTGGCCGCTTGAGCGGTTTTTCCTTGGCGGGCGCCCTGACCGGCGCTCTGGCCGCCTCGGGCGCGCGGGCGGCCGGCTCGTCCATGCCCTGGGAAGAGCCGCTGCAGCGCATCCTCGACTCGGTCGAAGGGCCGGTGGCCAAGATCATCGCGGTGATCATCATCATCGTCACCGGCCTGACCCTGGCGTTCGGCGAGACCTCGGGCGGCTCGCGCAAGCTGATCCAGATCGTCTTTGGCCTGTCGATCGCTTTCGCCGCCTCGAGCTTCTTCCTGTCGTTCTTCTCGTTCGGCGGCGGGGCCCTGGTCTGATGGGGGCCGCCCAGAGGTTTGCCGCCCCCGTCCATCGGGCCCTGACCGAGCCGATGCTGCTGGCCGGCGCCCCGCGCGCGGTCGCCCTGGTCAACGGCACCCTGGCCGCGGCCCTGGGCCTTGGCCTTCGCCTCTGGCTCGTCGGTCTCCTGGTCTGGCTGGTCGGCCATGGCCTGGCGGTCTGGGCCGCGCGCCACGACCCCCAGATCGTCGAGGTCGGCCGGCGCCACGTGCGCTTGCCGGCCTATCTGGAGGTCTAGCCGGTGCTCGACCTTCGCGAATATCGCCGCCGGCCCGCGCGTCTGGCCGATTACCTGCCGTGGGTCGCCTTGGTCGCGCCAGGCGTGGTGCTCAACAAGGATGGCGGCTTCCAAAGGATCGCCGAGTTTCGAGGCCCCGACCTCGACAGCGTGACCGACGCCGAGGTCGCCGCTGTCGCCGCCCGGCTCAACGGCGCGCTGCGACGTCTGGGCTCGGGCTGGGCGATCTTCGTCGAGGCCCGGCGCGATCCCTCGGCGGCCTATCCCGTCAGCGTCTTTCCCGATCCGGTCTCGGCCTTGGTCGAGGAGGAGCGGCGCGCCGACTTTGTCGGGAGCGGCGAGCATTTCGAGAGCCGCTATTTCCTGACCCTCAGCTATCTGCCGCCGGCCGAGCGGCGCGGCCGGCTGGAGCGGCTGTTCGTCGAGGGCCGCAGCGGGGTCGACGTCGATTGGCGCGCCGAACTGGCCGCCTTCATCGATCGCACCGATCGCTTCCTGGCCTTGCTCGAGGGCCTGATGCCGCGTCTGGCCTGGCTGGACGACGCGGCGACCTTGAGCGTCCTACACGGCTCGATCTCGACCAGCCGCCAGCGCGTGGCGGTTCCGCAAACGCCGATCTATCTCGACAGCCTGCTGGCGACGGAGCCTCTGGCCGGCGGTCTCGAACCGCGCCTGGGTCGCGCTAACCTGCGGGTCCTGACGATTGTCGGCTTTCCGCCCGCGACGACGCCGGGTCTTCTGGACGATCTCAATCGGTTGGCCGTCGCCTACCGCTGGACGACGCGCGCTCTGTGCCTGGACAAGACGCTGGCCACGGGCCTGCTGACCAAGATCCGCCGCCAGTGGTTCGCCAAGCGCAAGTCGGTCCTGGCGCTGCTGCGCGAGGCCCTGACCCAGGAGCCCTCGGCGCTCGTCGACAACGACGCGGCCAACAAGGCCGGCGAAGCCGATCTCGCCCTGCAAGACCTCGGCGGCGACGCGGTCGCCTACGCCTATGTCACCGCCAGCGTCGTGGTCTGGGACGAGGATCCCGCCCGCGCCGACGCCAAGCTGGCCTTGGTCGAGAAGGTGATCCAGGGCCGCGAGCTCACGGTTATTCGCGAGAGCGTCAACGCCGTCGAGGCCTGGCTCGGGACCTTGCCAGGGCACGTCTACGCCAATGTCCGCCAGCCGCCGCTCTCGACCCTGAATCTGGCGCATCTGGCCCCGCTCTCGGCGGTATGGGCCGGGCCCGAGCGCAACCGTCATCTGGATGGCCCGCCGCTGCTGATCGCCCGCACGGCCGGCTCGACGCCGTTTCGCCTGAGCCTGCATGTCGACGATGTCGGCCACACCCTGGTCGTCGGACCGACCGGAGCGGGCAAGAGCGTCCTCCTGGCCGTGCTGGCCCTGTCGTTCCGGCGCTACCCGGACGCCCAGGTCTTCGCCTTCGATTTCGGCGCCTCCAGCCGCGCGGCGGTCCTGGGGATGGGCGGCGACTTTCACGATCTCTCTGGCGAGGGGGGGACGGCGCCGACCCTTCAGCCGCTGGCGCTGATCGACCAGTCCGAGGAACGGACCTGGGCGGCCGAATGGCTGGCGGCGATCCTGATCCGCGAAGGCGTGACGATCACTCCGGCCGTGCGCGAGCACCTTTGGGCGGCCTTGGGGAGTCTCTCCGGCGCGCCGGTCGCCGAGCGCACCCTGACGGGCCTGGTGGCGCTGCTGGCCAGTCCGCCCTTGAAGGCGGCCTTGGCGCCCTTTGTGTTGGGTGGGCCGCACGGAAGGTTGCTCGATGGCGCGCGCGAGCGGCTCGGGGAGGGCGCTGTCCAGGTCTTCGAGACCGAGGGTCTGGCGCGCGGGACGGCCGCGCCGGCGGTGCTGGCCTATCTCTTTCATCGCATCGGCCGCCGTCTCGATGGGCGCCCGACCCTGATCCTGATCGACGAGGGCTGGCTGGCGCTCGATGATCCGGCGTTCGGCGCTCAGCTGCGCGAATGGCTCAAGACCCTGCGCAAGAAGAACGCTTCGGTCGTCTTCGCCACCCAATCCCTGGCCGACGTCACCAATAGCGGCATCGCCGCGGCGATCATCGAAAGCTGCCCGACCCGGATCTTCCTGCCCAACCCCCGCGCCCTGGAGCCGCAAGGCGCGGCCGCCTACGCGCGCTTTGGGCTCAACGACCGCCAGATCGAGATCCTCGCTCGCGCCACCCCGGCCCGCGACTACTACCTGCAATCAAGGCTTGGGGACCGGCTCTTCGACCTCGGCCTTGGCCCCGTGGCCCTGGCCTTCAGCGCCGCGTCCTCGAAAGCCGACCAAGCCCTGATCGGCAAGGTGCTGGCCAGCCACGGCAAGCGCGGCTTCGCCGCCGCCTGGCTGCGCGCCAAGCGCTTGGCCTGGGCGGCCGACCTCCTGCCGGGCGGATCGGCCGCCCCGGCTGCGACCTCTCCGGAGACATCGTCATGACCCTCGATCGCCGCCGCCTGGCGGGCGTCGTGGTCGCGAGCCTGCTCGTCGCCACGCCGTTCGCGCCCACCGTGGCCCGGGCCCAGTTCACGGTCTTCGATCCCACGAACTATGCGCAGAACGTGCTGCAGGCCGCGCGCGCCCTGCAGACCATCAACAACCAGATCAGTTCGCTGCAGAACGAGGCGCAGATGTTGATCGGCCAGGCCAGGAATCTGACCAGCCTGCCGTACTCGTCGCTGGCGGCCCTGCAGGCCCAGGTCGATCGCACGCGTGAGCTTTTGGGGCAGGCCCAGGGCGTCGCCTACGACGTCGGTGAGATCCGCGAGGCTTTCCGCGCGCGCTATGGGAGCGCGGACCTGTCGGCGAGCGACGCGGCGCTGACCGCGCGGGCCGACGCCCGCTGGGGCGATGCGGTCGCGGGGTTCCAGGACGCGCTGAAGGTTCAGGCCGGCGTGGTCGGCGGCCTGGGGGCCAGCCGCGATCAGCTGGCGGCGCTGGTGGGCCAGAGCCAAGGCGCGGTCGGCGGCCTGCAGGCCGCTCAAGCCGGCAACCAGCTCCTGGCGCTCCAGGCCGCGCAGCTCGCCGACCTTCTGGCGCTGAGCGCCGCCCAAGGACGCGCCCAGGCTCTGGAAGCCGCCGACCGGGCCGCCGCCCGCGCCGACGCCAAGGCGCGCTTTTCCAAGTTCATGGGGAGCGCTGGCACGCCGTGACCCGAGCCCTCGTCTGGGGGACAGCCCTCATCATCCTTCTGGGCGCCGCTGTCTTGGCGGGCGGCGCGTCCCAGCCCTCATCAGATCGCCGAGCGGTCGCGGGGACCCATGATCCGCAGCTGGCCCGGTGCCAATCGCTCGGAGAAGCCAGCGGCGAGGACCCGCAATGCCGGGCCGCCTGGGCTGCGGCCCGCAAGCGCTTCTTCGGCGGAGCCGCGTCATGAACGACGTCGGCGTCATCGATCGGTTCTTCGACACCTTCAACCGCTATCTCGATAGCGGCTTTGGCCTCCTGGGCGGGGAGGTGGCGTTTCTCTCGACCACCCTGGTGGCGATCGACGTCACCCTGGCGGCGCTCTTCTGGGCCTGGGCGTCGAACGAGGACGTCCTGGCCCGGCTGATCAAGAAGACCCTCTATGTCGGGTTCTTCGCCTTCCTGATCGGCAACTTTCACGCCCTGTCGCTGATCGCGCTGAAGAGCTTCTCGGGCCTTGGCCTCAAGGCGTCCGGGGCGGGGGTCTCGGCGGACGATTTCCTGCGGCCGGGTCGCTTGGCGGCCTTGGGCGTCTCTTCCTGCAAGCCGCTCTTGCAGGCGGCCGCCGAGCTGGGCGGCTTTCCGGGCTTTTTCGAGAACATCGTCCAGATCGTCATCCTGCTTTTGGTGGCGCTGTTCGTGATCGTCGCCTTTTTCGTGATCGCCGTACAGATCTTCGTGGTTTTGATCGAGTTCAAGCTGGTCACCCTGGCCGGCTTCGTGCTCGTCCCGTTCGGGCTCTTCGGGCGCACCGCCTTCCTGGCCGAGAAGGTGCTCGGCAATGTCATCGCCAGCGGTGTGAAGGTCATGGTGCTGGCCATTGTCGTGGGCATCGGCGCCTCGCTCTTTTCCGAGTTCACCCGCGAGGCGGGCGGCCAGCCGACCCTCGAGGAGGTGCTGGCCATGGCCCTGGCGGCCCTGACCTTGCTGGGCCTCTCCATCTTCGGTCCGGGCGTGGCCTCGGGCCTGGTCTCCGGCGCGCCACAGTTGGGCGCGGGCGCGGCGGTGGGCACGGGCCTGGTGGTCGGCGGCATGGCCATGGCTGGCGCGGCCGCCGCCCAGATGGCCGCCGGCGGTCTGTCCAGCGCCGGGGCCGCCGCGGCGGCGGGCGCTGGGCGCGCGCCGCCGGCGGGTCCGGCCCCGTCTGGCCCAGCCCCGTCTGGGGCGGCCCCGTCTGGTGGCCCGCCGCCGCAGTCACCGCATGGTGGCGGCGGGGCGAATGCGGCCGCCGCGCGCGGCGCGGCGTCCTCGTCGCCGAGCGGCGGTCCCGTGGGTCAAGGCGGCGCGAGCGGGCCGGGCGCGGCCGGCGAGACGTCAGACCCGTCCGCGCGGCCGGCCTGGGCGCGCGATCTCGAACGTCGCCAGGCCCTGACCCATGGCGCGGCCATGGCCGTCCATGCCGCCGGCAGCGGCGACGCCCACGGCGCGGGGGCCGCGCCCAGCCTTTCGGAGGATCGATCATGAGCCCGCTCAAGGGACCCGCGCGCTATGGCGCGACACCTGAGCCCGAGACCCCCTACCAACGCGCCGGCCAGGCCTGGGACGAGCGCCTGGGCTCGGCCCGCGTCCAGGCCTTCCATTGGCGGCTGATCGCCTTGGGCCTCCTGGCGCTGAGCGTCGGCCTCTCGGCGGGTCTTGTCACCCTGTCTCTGCGCGGCGGGATCACCCCCTGGGTGGTCGAGGTCGACAAGCTGGGCGAGCCGCGCGTCGTCGCGCCCGCCGGGGAGGGCGCGCGCCCCAGCGACGCGATGATCGCCTGGACCCTGGCGCGGTTCATCACCGACGTGCGCACGATCGGTTCCGATCCGGTGCTGATGCGTCAGGCCTGGCTGCGCGCCTACGACTTCACCTCGGCCGAAGGCGCGGCGGCGCTGTCCGACCATGCGCGGCGGGCCGATCCGTTCAGTCAGGTCGGCAGGACCCAGACCAGCGTGAGCGTGACCAGCGTAGTGCGCGCCTCGCCGTCGAGCTTTCGCCTGGCCTGGACCGAGCAGCGCTTCGAGGCCGGCCAGCTGATCGCCACCGAGCGTTGGACCGCGATCCTGACCGTGACCCTCAAGCCGCCGCGCACCGCCGAGGGCCTGCGGGCCAATCCGCTCGGCGTCTTCGTCACGGCGATCGCCTGGTCGAAGGAGTTTGGCGCATGAGCGGCCTTGTCGCGCGCGCGGGTCTGGCCTGCGCTCTGCTGTCCTCGAGCGCCTGGGCCGGGCCGTTGTCCGACCCGCGCCTGGCCGCGCCGGCCGGGATGAGCGCCTATGCGTGGGCCGAGGATGGGGTCTACCCGTTGATCGCCACGCCGGGCCGGATCACCGATATCGTCCTGGAGCCTGGCGAGAGTCTGGTGGGGGCGGGGGCGATCGCGGCGGGCGACACCGCCCGCTGGGTGATCGGCGAGACGGCCAGCGGCGTCGGGCCGTCCCGGCGGGTCCATGTGCTGGTCAAGCCCACCGAGGTCGGGCTGGCGACCAACCTGCTGATCAACACCGACCGACGCACCTACCACCTGGAGCTCCGGGCCTCGGGGCGGACCTGGCAGGCGCGGGTCTCGTGGCGCTATCCGCCGGCGAGCCCGCCTCTGGTGGCCGCGCCACCGGCCCGGCCCGGCTTGGATCTCTCAGGCGTCAACCGCGGCTACAAGATCGAGGGCGATCACCCAGCCTGGCGGCCGCTGGCGGTGTTTGACGATGGCCAGCGGGCCTATGTCGAGTTTGACCCGGGCGTGATGCCGGGTGATCTGCCGCCGCTCTATCGCCTGGGCGAGGACGGCAAGGCCAGCGAGCTGGTCAACTACCGGGTCGAGGGCCGGCGGATCGTGCTTGATCGATTGTTCGACCGCGCCGAGCTGCGCCTGGGCACCGGGCGGCAGGCGCGGCGGGTGCGGATCATCCGTCTGGGCGCCGCGCCCGAGGCGTCGCGATGAGCGCCGAGCGGACGCAGGCCGAGGAAGCCATCGCCAAGACGCTGCGCCTGCGCGCCGGCCCAGCGCCCGTGGCGAGGATCTCGCGCCGGGCCCTCGTGATCACCAGCGCGATCATCGCCCTTGGCCTGTCGGGCGCGGTCGGCTGGTCGATGCTCGACCATCGGCGCGCCGCGCCCAAGGTCGATGACGCCCCGCCGGTCGCCACGCCCTCCGAGCGGGTGACGGCCTTGCCCAAGGGCTATACCGGCGCGGCCGGCGTTCCGGTGCTGGGCCCGCCGTTGCCGGGCGACTTGGGCCGACCGATGCTGGCGGCCGAGGGGGATCGCACCGGGACAGGGCGGGAACCGGCGGTCGGGCCGTCACTAGCGGCCCCCGCCATCGCGCCCGCGGCCGACGACGCGCGCGCGGCGCGGGCGGCGGCGCGGCGCGCGGCCGGGCTGAGCGGTCTCTTCGTGGCCGGCCACGCTGATCCCGCGGCGATCCCCGTGGTTTCACCCACCGGGGCGGCCTTGGCCGGACCTGATCCGCGCACCACCAGCCTTGAGCGGCTGCAGGACCCGGCCTCGCCGTACCTATTGCAGGCCGGGGCGGTGATCCCCGCCGCCTTGGTCACCGGCTTGCGGTCCGACGCGCCGGGTGTCGCCATCGCCCAGGTCACTCAGGACGTGTTCGACAGCCTCGGCGGCGGCGTCCTGCTGATCCCGGCCGGGGCGCGGCTGGTCGGCGACTACGAGGCGCAGGTCAGGACCGGTCAGAGCCGGCTGCGCGTGACCTGGACCCGCCTGATCCTGCCCTCGGGACGCTCGATGATCCTGGAGAGCTTGCCGGCGGCCGACGCCCAAGGCCTGGCGGGGCTGCGGGACGGCGTCGATCGCCATGGCGGCCAGGTTCTGGCGGCGGCGGGGCTCAGCACCGTGCTGGCGATCGGCGCCGACAGCGGCGGCTCGCGCGACGAGTCCGATCTCGTCCGCGCCCTGCGCCGTGGCGGCGCGGACGCTGTGAGCGACGTCGGTCGCCAGATCGTCGGCAGAAGCCTCGACCGCGCCCCGACCCTGACCCTTCGCCCCGGGACGCCGCTGCGGGTCCTGCTGACCAAGGACCTCGTCCTAGAGCCTTACCGCCCTTGAACCCTGTCGTTTTGGAGCCCGCCATGAACAAGCTGAAACTCGGTCCTCTGGAAGATGAAACCCCGGTCAAGCTGAGTCTTGATCTGCCGGCGGCCCTGCATCGCGATCTTCTCGCCTACGCCCAGGCCCTGGCGGCCGAAACCGGCGGCAAGGCCGCCGAGCCCGCCCGTCTGGTCGCGCCGATGTTGGCAAGGTTCATGGCCACCGACCGCGCCTTCGTGCGCGGCCGCAAGCCGCGCGGCGGGTGAGGGATGTGTCGGTCTTGAACCGCTTGAGATCGCGTGTCGGCCCATCGTCGTGGTTGTTGTTATCGGGCGCGGGGAGATATCGCCTTCCTCGTCGCGATCGTGAGATCCGCGAGGGGGCGTGTCCTGGTTTGCCGGCCGGGCCTGGCGACGGCTAGTCAGGGGATGGCGTGCGCGGTAAGCTTGTGTTTGGAGCGATGATGCAGCCGCACGACGAGCCAGAGCCGCGCGCCAAGGCCCGCTGGGGCGAGCCGATCGCCTGGCTGGGCTGCTTGATGGCCGCCGTCCTGCCGACCGCCGTCCTGACCAGTTTCGTCCAGGCCGTCGACCGGGCCGTCTGGCCCGGCTTCACGCCGCTGATCTATGTCGGGGTGTTCACGGTCATGGTGCTGCTGATCCGGCCCTGGAGCCTGCGCTAGGGGCGCGTCCGACCATGGCTCGACTCGCCGGGGACGGTTAGACAGGGGCATGCTCGCCCGTCTCGTCGCCCTGGTCCTGGCCGTGTTTGGCCTGACGTTCACGCCCTTGGCGGCGCACGCGGCCACCCCGCTGCGCGTCGCCACCTGGAACCTCGAACACCTCTCCGAGGACGGGGCCCGGGGCTGCAAGCCGCGCACCGACGCCGACTATGCCTTGCTGCGCGCCTATGCCGACCGGCTCGACGCCGATGTCGTCGCCTTCGAGGAGGTCGAGTCGATCAAGGCCGCGGCTCGGGTGTTCGACCCGGCCAAGTACCAGCTCTTCATCGAGGCCCGTCCGCCGGGCGACCCTTTCCCGTGCCGGGGCCTGGAAGGGCGCACCCTGACCCGCCAGGCGGTCGGCTTCGCCATCCGCAAGGGCCTCGCCGTGGTTCGCGCCCCCGACGTCACCGACCTGCAGCTGGGCGATCCCAACCTGCGCGGCGGGGTCGACGTCACCGTCCGCGCCCCGGGGCACGCGCCGCTGCGCCTGCTGGCCGTCCATCTCAAGTCCGGCTGCTTCTCGGGCGACAAGGGAGACGCCTGCCAGACCCTGATGCGGCAGATCCCGATCCTCGAGCGCTGGATCGACGCGCGCGCCGCCGAGGGCCTGCGTTTTGTGGTGCTGGGCGACTTCAATCGCCGCCTGGCCCGGCCCGGCGACTGGGTCTGGACCGAGATCGATGACGCCCAGCCGGCCAACGCCGATCTGGCCTTGGCCGAGGGGAGCGCCACGCCGCGCTGCGATCCGCGCTATGGCGAATTCATCGACCACATCGTGCTCGACGCCCGCGCCAGCCGCGATCTCCTCGGCTTCGAGGAGTTGACCTATGCGGCCGGCGAGCGCGGCTCCGACCACTGCCCGGTGGTCGCGCGGCTAAGGTGAGCCCGACCCACGAGGATCTGGAGGCTATGGCCCTGGCCCTGGAGGCCAGCGGCCGCTACCGCGTGCTGCGCCGCCTGGACGGGCCCCGAACCTTGGGCGGCGAGGCGGTTGGCCAGCTGCGCCAGGGGATCATCCTTGATCTTGAGACCACGGGCCTGGATCCGGCCCAGGACGAGATCATCGAGTTTGGCCTCGTGCCCTTCACCTACGACGTCGGCGGCCGCGTCGTGGCGGTCGGCGCGCCGTTCTCGCGGCTGCGCCAGCCGTCTGGCCCCATTCCGCCCGAGGTCACCAAGCTGACCGGGCTGACCGACGCGGACGTGGCCGGCGCGGTGGTCGATCCGGCCGAGGTCGAGGCCTTCATCGACGGCGCGGCCCTGATCATCGCCCACAACGCCGGCTTTGACCGCCGGTTCGCCGAGACCTTCTGTCCAGCCTTCGCCCACAAGCCCTGGGCTTGCTCCTACAGCCAGATCGACTGGAAGGGGTGTGGTCTGGAGAGCGGCAAGCTGGCGTTCCTGGCCGCGGCCTACGGCTTTTTCCACGACGGCCATCGCGCCCATCACGACTGCCTGGCGACCCTGGAGATCTTGGCCTCGCCCTTGCCGGGGACCGACGGCACGGGCTTGCAGGCCCTGTTGGTCGCCGCCCGCAAGACCTCGGTGCGGATCTGGGCCGAGAACGCGCCCTATGACCTGAAGGACGTCCTCAAGGCGCGGGGCTATCGCTGGAACGGCGAGCCGGGGCCAAGCCCGCGCGCCTGGTGGATTGATGTCGACGCCGCCGACCAGGCCGCCGAGCTAGCCTTCCTCGAGGCCGAGATCTATCGCGGCGAGGTCAACCTGCCGGTCCGGCGCATCACCGCCTTCGAGCGTTTCTCGCAGCGCGCCTAGACGGCGGGCACCGGCGAGGGCGCGACGTCGCGTCGCTGTCGTTTTGGGCAGCGCCGCCGTTGACTCTCGATGGGGGCGGCGCGAGAACAAAAAGAGAACTCGGAGATTTTCATGCCGCCGCCCCGCGCTGATTTGCGCGCGAGACCGCACGCCCGTAAGCCAAGGGTCTATCTGCGCGCCATCGCCCGTCTGACCCGGGTCGTGACCCATGAGGGCCACGGTCGCGGGCGGGTGGCCAAGACCCTGCATTTCCTGCTGCATACCGAGCGCGGTCTGACCGCGCGCGCCGACTATGTCGCCGTCGAGCACGTGCCGCCGTTCGAGGGCGATGTCGCCTGGTTCGAGGTCGAGAAGGTCGAGCGCGGCGAGGGCCACGCCTGGCCCTGGTGGCGGGCCGTGCGCCAGGTGGAGCCGCCGGCCGATGCCTGAGCTCAGCGACCAGCAGCGCCGCAAGCTGATGGCGCTCGATCCGAAGCTGGCCGCCGCGCGGCTCGTTGATCTGCTCGAACGCCAGTGCGAGCTGTCGTTTCGCTGCCTGGCCTGCGGGACGACCAAGACCTGGCGGCGCGACACCATGCTGGGGCGGGCGCGGCCGCTGCTGGGCCTGACCCTCGCCCAGATCCAGCGCCGCACACCGTGCCCGCGCTGCGGCGCGCATCTGGCCCAGCTTGGGGTCAGCGGGGTCTGGGAGCCGGGGGAGCTGGCCGAACGCCTGCGCTGGCGGACCATCGAGGCCTTGCGCGAGGCCGGGGTCGATCCGGCCGCCCTCGGCTATGGCTGGCGGCCCGGCGGGCGGGTCTGACATGGCCGACATGGATCCGCGCACCGGCAAGCTCGAGCGCCTGACCATCCGCTGCGCCTGCGGCTACAGCGTCACCTGGACGCGCCAGGCGATCCTGGCCAAGGCCGGGCCCTGGCGGCGGCCCGCCGAGTTGGCGCGGGGCCTGCGCTGCAGCGTCTGCGGGGCCAAGGGCAAGGCCAGCATCAGCGGCGACAAGCGCTGAGCGGCGTTGCGGGGCGGCGAGGGGCTAGCCGCCGGCGTCGGCCAAGGCCTGGCCGCGGCGGCGCAGTTCGGCCGCCACGGCCCGGGCCATGTCTGGTCCGCCCTCGAAGGCCTCTGGGCGACGCTCGGCCTCGGCCGCCAGGCGGACATAGTCGCCCGGCGTGCTGGGCGTGTATGCCTCGAGGATCTCGGCGACCAGGAAGGCCGCGTCGCCGGACAGGGACGGCGGGGCGTCGTCGTTGCTGGGGCGGGACATCGGGCAAGACTAGCGGGCCGGGCGGCGCGCGACTAGGCTGGGGCCATGTCCGACAGCCAGCCCGACGCGGCCTTCTTCATCCTCGATCACGATCCCTCGCTCTGGTCGCTGCCCTGGGTGCTTCGGGCCGACGTCGCCCCGGCCGAGGGCGGCCGCGACGGCGAAAAGCTCGTGCGCCTGTGGTTTCGGCGCGAGGCCAATCTCGAGGTGGTCTCGTCGATCGCCCCGGCCGCGCCCGACCGACCTCACGACCTGGAGGCCTATAACCAGGGCCATGCCCCGCCGACGGTGTTCTGGCATGTCCATCCGCGGCTCGAGGCCTACGCGGTCGAGTACGACGCGGACGACGGGGCAAATTGGTGGGCGCGCCTGTGGCTCAAGCCCTGAGCGTCGGAAGCACGCGCCATGTGCAATCTCTATAGCCTTGAGACCGGCGATCTCTTCAGCCTCTGGCAAAAGGTCCTGCGCCTGCCGGTGGTCTGGGAAGGCCAGGCCTCCAATTTCGAGCCGCGTCCCGAGATCAAGATGACCGAGACCGCGCCGATCGTGCGCCATGTCGCGGGCCAGGCGGTGGTGTCGATGACCCCGTGGGCCTGGCGCGGGCCCACCGGCAAGCCGGTGTTCAACTATGTCAGCGAGCGCCACGACTTTTCCCGTAGCGACCGGGTGTTGATCCCGGCCGACGGCTTTTACGAGTTCACCGACGCCCAGCCGGGCCAAAAGCGCAAGACCCGCTGGAAGTTCACCATGCCAGGCAGCCCGGTGTTCTGGATCGCCGGGATCGTCAAGCAGGGCCGCTGGACCATGCTGACCACCGCGCCTGGTCCCGACATCGCGCCCTATCATGACCGTCAGATCGTCGTGCTGGCCGCCGACCAGGGCCGCGACTGGCTGGACCTGAGCCGGCCGCAGGCCGAGATCCTGCGCGCCGCCCCGGCCGGGACCCTGGCGGTGGCGCGGGACTTTCCGCCGCCCGACCTTTTCGGTTAAGGCTTGGCCATGAGCCAGGACCCGCCCAACGAGCGCCTGTCGCCGGCCGCCTTCGGCGTCGCCGACCTTGAGCCGTGGGTCGAGCCGGACGATGATCGCCTGGAGTTCCTGCGCGATGATCCCGAGGTCGACTGGACCAATGTCTTCGTGCGCCGGGGCGCGCGCGACCACCTGGCCGGCAAGGCCCGCGCCGACAATCCCTATAAGCGGCCCGATCCGCGTAGCGCCTTCGCCGACGACGTGGTCGGCTGGCGCGAGGGCTGGATGGCCAGCGCTAGCTACCATGGCCATTTCAACCGACCGGCCTGGCGGGCCTATCAGCAAAGCCTGACCCGCTGGCTGACGATCCAAAGCCTGATCGACCTTGGCCACTTTGCTGAACGTGGCGAGCTGGACCCGGCCAATCCGTTCCCGCGGCCGCCGGCCGATCTTGATCGGCCGCGCCGGTCCTAGGCCCGCGGCTCCAGTTCGAAATAGGGCCCGCCCTGGCCGTCGTCCTCGCGGCGGTTTTGCACCCGGTTCTCGCGCGCCCCGCTGACCAGCACGGAAATCCCGCGATAGCGGATGCCGATCTGGGTGTTGACGCAGGTGGTCGGCAGGTCGGCCAGCGACATCTTCACCCAGGTCCCCGAATGGAAATTGATCGCCCCGGGCAGCAGGCTTTCATCGCCGCTTTGCGCCGCCTCGGCGGCCATGGCGTCCAGCATCGCGTCGATCTCGTCTCGGGTCATGACCGTCGGCTACGCGATTCCTCGCGCCAGCGGGCGGGGCGGCCATCAAAGCGTCACAGGAACTGGGAGATCATCCCCAGGTCTTTTCGAGGAGGGACCCCATGCGCAAGACCATCGCCCTGGCCGCCACCCTGGCCCTGACCCTGTCGGCCGCCAGCGCCAGCTTCGCCGCCGCCCCGTGCCGCGACGCCAAGGGCAAGTTCATCAAGTGCCCGCCGGCCGCCGCCGCCCCGGCCAAGCCGACCAAGTGCAAGGACGCCAAGGGCAAGTTCGCCAAGTGCGGAACGCCCGGGGCCAAGCCGGTCGCCTAGACGCCAACGGGGTCGCGGCGCGGCGAAGGTCTCTTCGGCCGCTCGCCGCGGCCGGCGGGCTTGGGGCGCCGCCCCGAGCGCGCTTCGGACCGGCTTCCGCCCAGCTTCGGCCCCCTTGGGGCCTGCAGCCGGGTCCCCGCGAAGCCGGCCGCTCCGCTTGCACCCCCGGTCTCGCCGACGGGCAAGGGTTCGTGACGACGAACCCCTGCCTTGAGGAGAGGGACCATGACCAAGTCTTGCGAGGCGCTTGAGCCGCGCGTCTATGTCGCCTGTCTGGCCGCCTATAACGCCGGGCGCCTGCATGGCGCCTGGATCGCGGTCGAGGACGAGGAACAGGTCTGGGAAGCCATCCGGGCGATGCTGAAGGCCTCGCCGATCGCCGGGGCCGAGGAATACGCGATCCACGATTATGAGAATTTCGGCGGGGTCGAGATCGCCGAATACGCCAGCATCGCCAAGGTCGTGGCGATCGCCGATTTCCTGCGCGAACGCGGCGAGCTTGGGGCCTTGGTGCTGGCCGAGCTTGGCGGCGATCTCGACGCAGCCGCCCAGGCGCTCGATGACCAGTATCATGGCTGCTTCGACAGCCTGGAAGAGGCCTTCGAGGCCCTGACCGAGGAGACCGTCGAAATCCCCGAGGCCCTTCGGCTCTATATCGACTATGAGGCCATGGCCCGCGACGCGCGGCTCAACGGCGAGGTCTTCACCGTCGAGACCGCGCCCGGGGCGGTGCATGTGTTCTGGAGCCGCTGAGGCGGCGGCCGGCCTTAAGCGTGGGGCAGGGCGCGCGCCCAGACCAGCAAGCCGGCGAGGCCGATCGCCAGGCCCGAGCCCAGCACCGCCAAGGCGGTCCAGCCGGATGGCGAAAGCAGGCGAGCGGTGGGGCGAAGACGAGCGGTCATCAGGAGAAGGTAAGGCGCCGGCCCTGGTCGCGCTAGGCTTGACCGCGCCCAGAGACCCGGTCACGCGTCATGCCCGCGCTGGGGCGAATTCCCAAGAAATCGCGTCGTTGGTGGTGAAAATCCTTTACCTGTCCCACTCGCCGGGAAACTCTCCGGATCAAGGGTGCGGGTTTGGGAGGAACTGACGTGGCGGATGGCGGCCTGGATCGCATCGATCGGCGGATTTTGGAGATCGTCCAGGAGGACGCCTCCTTGACCGTCAACGAATTGGCCGAGGCGGTGGCCTTGTCGCAGAACGCCTGCTGGCGGCGGCTCAAGCGCCTCGAGGACGAGGGCTATATCCTCAAGCGCGTGGCCTTGGTCGATCCGGTCAAGCTAGGCTCGGCCATGGTCGTCTTCGTCACCGTCCGCGCCGCCGAACACAGCGACGAGTGGCTGGCCGCCTTCGCCGGGGCGGTGCGCACCATCCCCGAGGTCGTCGAGTTCTACCGGATGAGCGGCGAGGTCGACTATCTCCTCAAGCTTAGGGTCAAGGACATCGCCGCCTATGACGGCGTCTATCGCCGGCTGATCAAGGCCGTGCGCCTGCTCGACATCAGCTCGGCCTTCGCCATGGAGGAGATGAAGTTCACCACCGCCGTGCCGATCGCCCTCTGAGCGCCGCCGCGCCCTCCCGGCGCGCAATCGAGAAAAAATGGGCTCGCCCGGGCGATTTTTCGGTGGGGGGATCGCCGCGTCCGCCGTCTAAGAGCCCCGGGCGCCGGGGCGCGCCTGGCATCAACAGCGAGATGGGCGATGGACAAGAGGCAAGCGGGCCGGGCAGGGCGCATGACGATCACGGCTTCGGCTTTGGCCTTGGCTCTGGCCGTCTGGGGCGGGGCGAACGCCGCGCCGCCCGTCACCAAGCCCTTGGCGATCGTCGGGGCGACGGTGTTCGACGCCACCGGCGCGCCGCCGCGCAAGGCCACCGTCGTCATCGAGAACGGCCGCATCGTCGCGGTCGGGCCCGACGTCAAGGTTCCGCGCGGGGCCCAGGTCCTCGACGCCAAGGGCCAAGCCCTGTTGCCCGGCTTCTTCGACCTCCACACCCACTGGACCGGCGGCGGCGCGCCGTCGACCACCCCGCAGATCGCCACGGCCTACGTCTCGGCGGGTGTGACCACGGTCAACGATTTCAACGCCGCCCCCGAATCCTTCGCCCCGCGTCGCCAGTGGCTCTCGACCCTGGTCGCGCCGCACGTCAATTTCGCCGCGCGGGTCAGCACGCCCGGCGGCCACGGCGCCGACTGGGCCGACACCGCCACCACCAAGTGGGTCAACACCCCCGAGGCGGCCCGCGCCGCCATCCAGTCGCTGGCCCCCTACAAGCCCGACCTGATCAAGGCCTTCACCGACGGCTGGCGCTATGGGGCCTCGCCCGACAACACTAGCATGGACGGCTGGACCCTCTCGGCCCTGGTCGAGGAGGCCCACAAGCAAGGCCTGAAGGTCTTCACCCACACCGTCACGGTCGAGCGCGGCGCGGTGGCCGGCAAGGCCGGGGTCGATGTCATCACCCACAGCCTGCAAGACCGCCCGCTCGACGACGAGGCCCTGGCCGCGATCAAGGCCGGCGGCACGGCCGACACCCCGACGCTCGCCGTCTATGAGCCGGTCAAGCCCGGCGAGCCGGCCCGCGACCCGGCCGATCCCAAGAATCGCCAGAGCTTTCGCAAGTTCGACATCGCCCTGGCCAACGCCAAGCGCCTGCATGACGCCGGCGTGACCCTGGGCCTGGGCACCGACGCGGGCATGCCCGGAACCCCGCACGGCGCGGCGACCCTGCACGAGATGGAGCTTCTGGTCCGGGCGGGCCTGACGCCGGCCGAGGCGCTGATCGCGGGCACCGCCGACAGCGCCAAGCTGATGAACCTCGCCGCCGATCGCGGCACCATCGCGCCGGGCCAGCGCGCCGACATCGTCCTGATCAAGGGCGAGCCCTGGAAGACCATCGCCGATGTGCGCAACACCGACCGGGTGCTGATCGACGGCAAGCTGGTGTTTGGCCCCGGCGCGCCGCCGCTGAGCGCCAACCAGGCCACCGCCATGCCGTCGGTTCCCGCCAAGGCCCTGATCGACGACTTCGAGCGTCCCGACCGTCGCTCCAGCCTCGACACCCTGCGCACCGACGATCCGGACGGCGGCATGGACCGCACCGTGGAGATCAGCCAGGTGATCGCCCGGGGGACCGAGGGCCGGGCTCTGTCGATCGCCGCCCGCATGGCCATCAAGGCCAAGCCCAGCGCCGGGGTGATCATCCCGCTGTCGCGCGGCTCGATCCAGCCGGTCGACGCCAGCGCCTTCAAGGGCGTGCGGTTCGAGGCGCGCGGCGACGGCGCCTATGCGCTGGGCGTCACCACCACGAGCGGGCGCTGGTCGGCCCCATTCAGCGCCGGGACCGCGTGGCGCACGGTCGAGATCCCATTCTCGGCCCTCAAGGCCGCGCGCGGCAAGGGTGATTGGACCGCCAAGGACCTCACCGAGGTCGAGCTGATGGGCGGCCGCGCGGCCGGCGAGACCCTGTGGCTCGAGGTCGACAACGTCAGCTTCTACTAGGCGGCGGCCGAGGTCTTGGCGGGGCGCGCGCGTCCCGCCAAGCCGGCCTGGGCGCGCGGGGAGGGGACCGCGCGCCGGCTTAGTTTCCCTGGCGCCGCTGCGCCAAAAACTGCCGCGCCTTACAAACTCTACCGGATTAGTGGGGGTTCGTTGGCGGGCGGCGCCCGCTTCGTGGGCGATCGGCGCCCAGCCGCGAGGCAACATCAAAAACGGCGATTTTCTGGCCGGACGCAGGTGGGGCAACGCTCCGCCCGTACGTCTCAGAAGCTGTCGATCGAGAACGGCGAAAGCCTGCCGGCGGCGCACGCTAGACCTGAGGGGGTTATCATGAACCATCGCTTCCAACGCGCCCGTCGGGCGCTGCTGTTGACCGGCGCCGCCAGCCTGCTGGGCGCGGGTATGGCCCAAGCCCAGGCCCAGGCGCCGGCCGCCGCGCCGCCACAGGACGCCGCCACCGTCGAGGAGGTGATCGTCGTCGGCACCCAGATCGCCGGCTCCAAGGTCACCGCCGCGGTGCCGGTCACCGTGGTCGACGCCGCCCAGATCGCCGCCACCGGCGCGGTGTCGGGCGATGACCTGCTGCGCTCGGTGCCGCAGATGGGCAATGTCACCTTCAACAGCACCAATGGCGCGACCAGCAGCAACTTCGCCCGCGGCGACGTCGGCTCGATCAATCTGCGCGACCTGGGCGTCGGCAACACCCTGGTGCTGCTCAATGGCCGCCGCGTCGTCACCTGGCCCGGCACCCAGGCCGACGCCAACCTCGCCCCCGTTTTGACCACCAACTCCAACACCCTGCCGGTCTCGGGCATCCAGCGCCTGGAAGTGCTGCGCGACGGCGCCGCGGCCCTCTACGGCGCCGACGCGGTGGCCGGGGTGCTCAACACCGTGACCCGCGATGATCTCGACGGCGGCTCGGTCAGCGTCCGCTACGGCGGCGCCGAGGGCACCTCGATGCGTGACTTCAACCTCAACGCCACGGTCGGCCACAATTTCAAGGAAGGCCGCGGCAACGTCACCGTCTCGGTCGACTACGCCTACCGCAGCGCCCTGAAGTCGACCGACCTCGACTACACCGCCAGTGGTGACAAGCGCCCGCTGTTCGAAGGCACCAGCTTCGCCGGCTCCAACACGCTCGATCGGCGCAGCACGCTCAGCCCCTGGGCCGACCTGACGGTGATCGGCCAGACCGGCGCGGTGCGCCAGGGCACGACGGCGCTGACCACGGCGGCCGGCGTCTTCCACATCCAGCCCACCGCCGACGGCTCCTGCGGCTCGGTGCTGGCCGGCGGCATCTGCATCGGCACGGGCACGCGCGCCACCTCCGGCGCGGCTCGCGACACCCGCTCGGACGGTCAGGCGACCTATGGCCTGTCGGTCATGCCGAAGCTGCGCCGCACAAACCTCTTCACCACCTGGCGCTATGACCTGACCGACGACGTCACCGCCTATGGGGAACTGGGCTACTACATCTCCGACACCCACAGCGTGCAGGACGGGGTGTTCACGATCGGCTCGACCAAGATCGCCATCCCCGCGTCCAACTACTGGAACCCGTTCGGTCCGGTCACCTTCGCCGACGGCACGGTCAATCCCAATCGCCTGGCCAACCTCAACATCCCCGCCTCGGGCCGGGCCGTCAGCCTGACCAACTACCGGTTCGGCGACCTGGGCCCGACCAATGTCGATGTGAAAGGCAAGCAGGTCCGGGTGCTGGGCGGCGTCAAGGGCAGCGCCTACGGCTTCCGCTGGGACAGCGCGCTGCTCTATACCGAGGCCGGCGTGACCGACGTCCAGGACGGCGTCAGCTCCACGGCCCTGCAAAAGCAGCTCGCCCTGTCGACCCCCGACGCCTACAATCCGTTCAACGGCGGCAGCGTCAGCAACCCGACCGGGATCGACGGCACGCCCAGCTCGAAGGCCGCCCTCGACGCCATCCGCGTCAAGACCTATCTGAAGGGCCGCTCGACCCTGGCCCAGTGGGACTTCAAGGTCTCCAAGGCCGACCTCTTCAGCCTGCCGGCCGGGGACCTCGGTCTGGCCGCCGGCGTCGAGCTGCGCCGCGAGACGATCAGCGACAACCGCGACGCCCGGGTCGATGGCACCATCAAGTTCACCGACGCGGTGACCGGCGAGGTCCAGACCTCCGACCTCTTCGGCGTCAGCCCGACCCCCGATTCCAAGGGCGCGCGCAACGTCGCCTCGGCCTATGCCGAACTGGCCGTGCCGCTGGTCTCGCCCGACATGAACATCCCGCTGGTGCGCAATGTCGAAATGCAGCTGGCCGGCCGCTACGAGCACTACAGCGACTTTGGCGATGTGGCCAAACCCAAGGTCGCCCTGGCCTGGGACCTCTTTGACGGGGTGCGGGTGCGCGGCTCCTACTCCAAGGGCTTCCGCGCCCCCAACCTGCTGCAGGTCAATTCGGCGATCGTCACGCGCGGCAACACCCGCACCGACTACATCTTCTGCGAGGCCGACCTGCGCGCCGGCCGTATCACCAGCTTCAGCGCCTGCTCGGCCTCGATCGTCGCCACCGCCCAGCGGGCCGGCAATCCGAACCTGAAGGCCGAGACGTCCGAGAGCCAGTCGATCGGTTTGGTGCTGCAGCCGAAGTTCATTCCCAGTGAGCTGGGGCGCTTTACCCTGACGGTCGATGTCTGGGACACCAAGCAGAACGGCATCATCGGCGTTTTCGGCGAAGGCAACGCCCTGATCCTCGACTACCTGCTGCGCGTCCAGGGCTCGAGCAACCCCAACGTCATCCGCCTGGCCCCGACCGCCGACGACATCGCCCGCACGGCCGGCACCGGCCTGGCCGCTGTCGGCCAGGTCACCTACGTCAAGGACCAGTACCAGAACCTCAATCCACAGGACGTGCGCGGGCTCGACGTCAGCCTCAACTGGCGTCTGCGCGGCACCCGGTTCGGCGACTTCGACGCCGACATCAATGTCGCCCACTTCAACAAGTTCTACCGCCAGCCCTCGGCCGAGATCGCCGAGCTCCTGGCCGCCCGCCAGGCCGGCAAGATCAACGCCGGCACCTCGATCACCGGCGGCGGCGATCTCTTGCGCCAGAACGGCACGCCCAAGACCAAGGTCTCGGCTTCGGTGACCTGGCGCTACGAGCAGCTGACGCTCGGCGCCTTCACCAAGTACGTCTCCTCGATGGACGACACCTCGCTCTTGGCGACCGACGGCACGCCCTGGCAGGTCGACAGCCAGGTCACCGGCAACCTCTATGGCCAGTGGACCTTCGAGGAGGGCCGCTTCGAGGGCTCCAAGCTGCGGCTGGGCGTCAACAACATCACCGACAAGCAGCCGCCGCTGTCGTCGGGGACCTATGGCTATCTGGGCGCGGTCTACCAGCCCTACGCCCGCTATTGGTACCTGAGCCTCAGCAAGTCCTTCTAGCCACGCGGCAAGGCGCCCGGACGAACCTCCCCAGGGGCGTTCGGAGCCTTCGCCTCGGCCCGCCGGACGTCCTCTGCCCAGGGCGTCCGGCGGGCGCCCACCGCTTTTTCTTCTTTTGATCAAGGACCGCCGGATACGGCGGCGTCAGGAGATCCCGTGCCGCACCTCTCGAGATTGGCCAGCGCCGCCGGGCCGCGCCGCGCCGTTCCCTGGCTGGCCATGACCGCCAGCCTGGTCCTGGCCGCTTGCGCCGCCGCCCCGCCGCCCAAACCGCCGGTCGAGACCGCCGCGCCGCGTCCGGCCGCCCCGCCGCCCAAGGGCCTGGTCCCGGCCCGCGATCCCTATCCCAGCACCTACGCCGCTCCGGTCTCGGGCCTGGTGGCGATCGTCCACGCCAACATCTACACCGGCACGGGTGAGAAGATCCTCGGCGGCATGGTGGTGTTCGACGCCGGCAAGATCGTCTCGGTCGGGCCGGACGGGACGCCGCCGGCTGGGGCCAAGGTCATCGACGCCAAGGGCCGCTGGGTGACCCCTGGCCTGATCGACGCCCACTCGCACCTGGGGGTCTTTCCGGCGCCGGCCGTCACCGGCCAGGTCGACGTCAACGAGAACATCGATCCCAACACCGGCTATGTCTGGGCCGAGCACAGCGTCTGGCCCCAGGACGCCGGCTTCGAGCGGGCCAGGGCCGGCGGCGTCACCAGCCTTCTGATCCTGCCCGGCTCGGCCAACCTCTTTGGCGGCCGCTCGGTGGTGTTGAAGAACGTCCCGGCCGTCACCGTCCAGGCCATGAAGTTCCCCGGCGCGCCCTATGGCCTGAAGATGGCCTGCGGCGAAAACCCCAAGGGCCGCTACGGCGCGCGGGGGCGCACGCCGGCCACCCGCATGGGCAATGTCGCCGGCTATCGCCGCGGCTGGATCGAGGCGGCCGACTACGCCAAGCGTTGGGCCGCCTATGACAAGAAGGCCGCCAAGGGGGAGGGAGGCGAGCCGCCCAAGCGCGACCTGACCCTCGACACCCTGGCCGGGGCCCTGAACGGCGAGCTCCTGGTCCAGAACCACTGCTACCGCGCCGACGAGATGGCCAACCTGATCGATGTGTCGCACGAGTTCGGCTACCACATCACCGCCTTCCACCACGCCGTCGAGGCCTACAAGATCGCGCCGCTGCTGGCCCGCGAGCACATCTGCGCGGCCGTCTGGTCGGGCCGCTGGGGCTTCAAGATGGAGGCCTATGACGGCATCGAGGAGAACGCGGCCCTTTTGGCCAAGGCCGGCGTCTGCGTCTCGCTGCATTCGGACGATCCCAACATCATCCAGCGCCTCAACCGCGAGGCCGCCGTCGCCCAGGCCGCCGGCCGCCGCGCCGGCATCGACATTCCCGACGCCGTCGCCATCCAGTGGATCACGCTCAACTCCGCCAAGGTCATGGGCGTGGCCGACCGCACCGGCTCCCTGGAGCCGGGCAAGATGGCCGACATCGTGCTGTGGAGCGCCGATCCCTTGAGCATCTACGCCGTCGCCGACCAGGTGTTCATCGACGGCGCCTTGCAGTTCGACCGGGCCGCGCCGCGCCGTCCGTCCGACTTCGAACTGGGCCAGAACCGCGGAGACCTCGCCCAATGAAGCCGATCCTGTCCGCCCTGGCCGGCCTGCTGGCCGCCTGCGCCCTGACCGCGCCGGCCCTGGCCGGCCCGGCCACCGCCTTCGTTCACGCCCGCCTTTTGACCATGGGGCCGGCCGGCGAGATCGCCGATGGGGCGGTCGTCATCCGTGACGGCAAGATCATCGCCGTCGGCGCGGGCCTCAAGCCGCCCGCCGACGCGGTGGTCATCGACGCCAAGGGCGCGGTGATCACCCCGGGTCTCTTCGCGGCCAACACGGTGCTGGGCGTGCGCGAGGTCAATTCGGTGAAGGGCACGGATGACGCCAAGAGCGCCTCGTCCGAGCTTGGCGCGGCCTTCGACCCGCAATATGGCCTCAACCCCGATAGCACCCTGGTGCCGGTCGCGCGTCTGGGCGGGGTGACCCGGGCCATCGTCGTGCCGGCCCCGGGCGGCGACGGTGAAGGCGGCGGCGCCGACGAGGACGGCGGTTCGCTGTTCGCCGGCCAGGCCCTGGCCATCCGGCTGTCGGGCGATCTGCTCTATAAGCCGCGCTTGGCCGTGGCCATGACCTTCGGCGAGGGCGGCGCTGGCGGTTCGCGCGGGGCCGAGATCGGCCTCTTGCGCGCTCGCTTCGAGGAGGTGCGGCTCTTCAAGCAAAACCGCGCCGCCTACGATCGCGGCGAGCTGCGCGACTTGAAACTGTCGCGCGCCGATCTCGAGGCGCTGATCCCGGTGCTCGAGGGCCGCGAGCCCTTGCTGGTCACCGTGCACCGCGCGGCGGATATCCGCCAGGTCCTGGCCTTCGCCCGCGAGCAGCATCTGCGGGTGATCCTCAATGGGGCCGAGGAGGGCTGGCGGGTGGCCGGCGAGATCGCCGCGGCCAAGGTTGCGGTGATCCTCAACGCCACCGCCGACCTGCCGCGCAATTTCGAGATCGTCGGGGCGAGCCTGCAGAACGCCGCCAAGCTGCGCGCCGCTGGTGTCGAGATCGCCATCGTCAGCCCCGACCCGGCCCACCGGGTGCGCGAGCTGCGCTACGAGGCCGGCTCGGCCGTCGCCCAGGGCCTGCCTTACGCCGCGGCCCTGGAGGCGATCACCATCGCCCCGGCCAGGATCTTTGGCCTGGCCGACCAGTTGGGCTCGCTGCAGCCGGGCCGCGCCGCCGATCTCGTGGTCTGGGAGGGCGATCCGCTCGAGCCGCGCAGCCTGCCCACCGCCATCTATATCGACGGGGTCGCCCAGCCGCTGCGCTCGCGGGCGCTCGATCTTCGCGACCGTTACGAGACCGGCGATGGCGCGCCGCGCTAGGGGCCTGGCGGCCGTCCTGGCCGCCAGCCTCTTATCGGCCTGCGGTGATCCGGGCAGCGCCGTCGACGGCCCGCCGCCCAAGGCGGTCGGGGTCGAGGGCGCGCCGGTGGCGCTCGCCGCCGCCGGGGCCGGCCAGGGGCGCACCCTGGCCGCCGTGCGCGCTCGTGGCTATCTGGTGTGCGGCGTGCAGCAGGGCCTGATCGGCTTTGCCTATGCCGACAACGCTGGGCGCTGGCGCGGCTTCGACACCGATTTTTGCCGCGCCACCGCCGCGGCGATCTTCGGCCGCGCCGAGGCCGCCCGCTTTGTCCCGACCTCCTCCACCGAGCGCCTGACCGTGCTGCAGGCCGGCGAGGTCGATGTGCTCTGGCGCAACACCTCGGCGACCTTCTCGCGCGACGCCAAGTTCGATTTCGCGGGGGTCAACTATTACGACGGCCAGGCCTTCCTGGTCCGCAAGGCCCTGGGCGTGACCCACGCGGCCCAGCTCAATGGCGCGCGGATCTGCATCCAGACCGGCTCGACCAGCGAGATGAACCTCACCGACTATTTCCGGGCTCACAGGCTGACCTACGAGCCGGTGGTGTTCGACACCGAGGACAAGGCCCGCGCCGCCTATGGCCGCGAGCAGTGCGACGTCTATACCGCCGACCTTTCCAACCTCGCCGCCGCCCGCGCCACCCTGGCCCGGCCAGAGGATCACCTGATCCTGCCCGAGGTGATCTCCAAGGAGCCGCTCGGACCCGTCGTGCGCCAGGGCGACGACGCCTGGGGCAATGTCGTGCGCTGGACGCTCAACGCCATGATCCTGGCCGAGGAGCTGGGCGTCACCTCGGCCAATGCCGAGGCCCTGCGCGCCCACAGCGACAATCCCGAAATCCGCCGTCTGCTCGGCGCCGAGCCGGGCTATGGCGCGATGATCGGCCTGTCGGACGACTTCGCCTTCCAGATCGTCAAGCAGGTCGGCAATTACGGCGAGGTCTTCGCCCGCAACCTTGGACCCGCCACGCCGCTGAAGATCGAGCGCGGCCTCAACGGTCTTTGGAACGCCCAGCCGCCGGGGTTGCTCTACGCCCCGCCGATGCGATGACGCGCCCACCGCCCCGGAGACTGACGGCCGCGCGTCTGGCCGCCTGGGCCTGGCAGGGCCTGGTCCTGGTCGGGCTCGCCGCCGTGCTGATCTGGGCGGCGCGCAACGGCGCGGCCAATCTGCGGGCCAGCGGCCTGGCCTCGGGATTTGACTTCCTGGGGCGGGCCGCCGGTTTCGACATCGCCGAGAGCGCCATCGCCTATTCGCCGCGCGACACCAACGCCAAGGTGTTCTGGGTTGGCCTCGTCAACACCTTGCGGGTCAGCGCTCTCGCCGCGCTCTTGGCCACCGCGCTCGGCGTCGGCTTTGGCGTGGCCTTGCGGGTCAAGGCCGCAGCCCCGCGCGCCATCGCCCGCGGCTATGTCGAACTGGCCCGCAACATCCCGCTGCCGATCCTGCTCCTGGTGCTCTACAGCCTTTTGGCCATGGCCCCGCCGCCGCGCGCGGCCATCGTTCTCTTCGGCCTCGGCTATGTCAGCAATCGCGGCCTCTATCTGCCACGCCTTGAGTGGCGCTGGGGGGAGGGGACCGCGCTGGCCGGCGCGCTCCTGGCCCTCTTCGCCCTGGCGGCGATCTGGCGCTGGGCCGCCAGCCGCCGCGCGGCCTGGGTGCTGACCTTCGGCTGGCTGGGCTTTTGCGGCCTGGCGCTCGTCCTGTCGCTGTCGGGCCTGGAGCGGCCCAGACCCCAGGGCTTTGGCTTCGTCGGCGGCGGCGTGCTGTCGCCGCCCTTGCTGTCCTTGGTCGCGGCCCTGGCGCTCTATAGCGGCGGCTATATCGCCGAGGTGGTCCGCGCCGCGCTTGGCGCGGTCGCCCCCGGCCAGGCCGAGGCCGCCCAGGCCCTGGGGCTCTCGCCGGCCCAGACCCTGCGCTGGGTGACCCTGCCACAAGCCTTGCGTGTCGCCGCCCCGCCGCTGGCCAGCCAGTATCTCAACCTCGTCAAGAACGCCTCCCTGGCCATCGTCGTCGGCTATCCCGATTTGGTGGCGCTGTTTGGCGGCACCGTCCTCAACCAGACCGGCCAGGCCATCGAGACCCTGGGCCTGATCCTGGCCTTCTACCTCGTCGTCAGCCTGACGATCAGCGGCCTGATCAATCTCTGGGCCGCGCGCCAGGCGCGCTGGGCAGTGCGATGAGCCGGGCCGCGCTCTGGGCACGCCGCTTGGCGCTGGCCTTGGGGCTCGTGCTGCTGCTGGTCTTGGCCGCGCCGGCCTTGCGTTGGCTCGTCTGGGACGCGACCTGGACCGGCCAGAGCCGCGCGGCCTGCGACCCGGCCGGCGCCTGCTGGGCGATGATCACCGCCCGCGCCCCACAGATCCTCTGGGGCTTCTATCCGTCCGGCCATGGCTGGCGCGTGGTCCTGGCCCTGGCGCTCCTGCCGGCGGGCTTGGCCCCGCTGGCCGTGCGCGGCCGCGCGGGCCTCGCGCTCCTGACCGCCCCGCTCGGGGCCGTGGCCTGCCTGGCGCTGTTGGGCGGGGCGCGGCTGCTGCCCAGCGTTCCGAGCGCCTATTGGGGCGGTCTGTCGCTGAACCTGATCATCGGCACGGTGTGCGCCATCTTCGCCTTGCCGCTCGGGGTGCTGCTGGCCCTGGCCCGCCGAAGCGGCCTGCCGGTCATCCGCCTCCTGGCCACCGCCTATATCGAGACCGCGCGGGCCGCGCCGCTGATCGTGGTGCTGTTCGCCGCCGCCGTGCTCGTCCCACTGCTGGTCCCCGCGCCGCTGGCCCTCGACAAGCTGGCCCGGGCGATGGTCGCCATCACCCTGTTCGAGGCCGCCTACATGGCCGAGGCGGTGCGTGGCGGTCTGATGGCCGTGCCGCAAGGCCAGCGCGAGGCCGCCCAGGCCCTGGGCCTTGGGCCGATGCGCACCCTCGTTTACGTCGTCCTGCCCCAGGCCCTGCGCACCGCGGCCCCGGCCCTGGTCAACAGCTTCATCGGCCTGCTGAAGGACACCAGCCTCATCTATGTGATCGGGGTGCTGGATCTGACCGGCGTGCTGCGCAACGCCGTCAGCGATTTTGCCTGGCAGGGGCTCGAACCCGAGGCCTACATCTTCGTCGGCCTGACCTTCTGGCTGCTGTGCTTTGGCCTGTCGCGCGCCTCGGCCGTGCTCGAACGCCGCTTCCAGGCCGCCCCCACGCCTATCGGATGAGCCCGCCCATGATCGCGATCGAGACCCTGCACAAATGGTATGGCGACCATCACGTGCTGAAGGGCGTGGACCTTTCGGTGGCGACCGGCGAGCGGGTCGTGGTCCTGGGGCCGTCGGGCTCGGGCAAGTCGACCCTGATCCGCGCCATCAATGGCCTTGAGCCCCACCAGTCGGGGACCATCCGCGTGGATGGCCATGACCTGGCCGGCCGCGGCAAGGTCGGGGCCGCCGCCCGCCGCGCCACAGGCATGGTCTTCCAGGGCTTCAACCTCTTTCCGCACCTTACGGTGCTCGACAACTGCACCCTGGCGCCGATCCGGGTGGCGGGCGTTCCGCGCGCCGAGGCCGAGGCGCGGGCTCTGGCCTTGCTGGAGCGGGTGCGCATCGCCGATCACGCCCACAAGTTCCCGGTCCAGCTGTCGGGCGGCCAGCAGCAGCGGGCCGCCATCGCCCGGGCCCTGGCCATGGCTCCGAAGGTCATGTTGTTCGACGAGCCGACCTCCGCCCTCGATCCGGAGATGGTCGGCGAGGTGCTCGACGTGATGCGAGGCTTGGCCGCCTCGGGCATGACCATGATCGTCGTCACCCACGAGATGGGCTTCGCCCGCGAGGTCGCCGACCGGGTGATCTTCATGGACGCGGGCCAGATCATCGAGGAGGGGGCGCCCGAGCCGTTTTTCGCCGCGCCCCGCCAGGCGCGCACCCGCGCCTTCCTGAGCCGGCTGAGGGCCTGAGCGCCTGAGTGCTTGGGCGCCTGAGCGCTCGCCGACGGCGTGGCCGGGGGCTAGCTCAAGCCCGGCGCGGCCGCTAGCGACAGCCGCCGCAGCCGCGCCGCCGCGACCCAATCGCCGCCGATCGGCGCGTCATCGTCCTGCATTTGGGCGGCCAGCGCCTTCAGGGCCCGGGTGATGTGCTTTTCGACCGCGCTGGTCGAGATGCCGTGGCGCGCGGCGACGGTCTTGAGGCTGTGGCCCTCGACCCGCACGGCCAGCAGGATCTCGCGCGTGCGCTGGGGGAGCTGGGCCAGGGCCGCGCCGGCGGCCCGCACCTCCTGGCGCGCCTCCAGGATGCGGATCGGCGAGAGGTCGTCGCGCGGGTGGGTCTCGGGCGACAGCTCGCAATGGTGCTGGACGCAGCGCGAGCGGTTGCGCCGATAGAGGTCGATCAGGGTCGAGCGGACCACTTGGTAGAAGTAGCGCTTGGGAAAGCGGATGTCCCAGCGGGCGTCGCGCGTGTGGAGCTTCAGCATGACGTCCTGCACGACGTCGTCGATCTCGCTGCTGTCGAGCCGGCGCGACAGATAGCTCTTCAATTCCGGCACGAAGCGCCAGAAGTAATCGGCCGGACTCGTGGTCAGAAGGCTGTCGAACATGGCGGCATTGGCCATGTACTCGTGAGCCGGTGCTGCAGTCTGCGACAATTTCAAACGCCCCCAGTACGCTCGCCGATCGTAACTAATCTCAAAGTTGTCGTTGTCGTCTGATGCGCGCCGCGCCCTGATCTGCGGTCGTCTCAAGGCTTTGGCCGCGCCCCACCGTCATGAAACTGTTCCACAGCCCCGGCTGTGGTGTCTTCCCAAACTGGCCCGCGCGCGAAGGGCTCTGGTGGAGAAAATTTGGCGTTTGCCGCCAGGCGTGGGTTTTTGTGCGAAGGGTGGGGCTGCGGCTGAGAATCTCGGTGCGGTCTCCGCGCCGCTGGATCTCAGCGCCTGGACGGCTGATCGCTCACCGTTGATCGAAGGTTGGGTCGGCTCTTGGGAGAAAACCACCGTCCAAGCGCCAAAACGTGGGAAAATCGGGGAAGACTTTTGATGGTCTGGTCGGCAGTTTTTACGGCCTTGGCGCGGGGGCGCGGAAGGCGCGCGAGCGCCGACCCGCTGGCCGCGCCCTGGTCATGGACACAGCAAGGTTCTTGTCATGCTCGCGGGTTCGATCGATCTGGCCGCCGCTCCCCGTTTCAGCGTCCCGCAGAAGGGTAAGTCCGAGCGCTGCTGCGATCAGGCCTTGGCCGCGCTCGGGGCGATGGCGAGCCTGGTCGGCCGCACCCCGCTCCTGGCCATCGACCTGATCTGGCGCGGTCGTCCCGCCACGATCTACGCCAAGGCCGAGCTCTATAATCTGACCGGCAGCATCAAGGACCGCATGGCCTGCAGCATCATCGGCGCGGCCTATGAACGGCGAGAACTCGCTCCGGGGCAGGAGATCGTCGAGGCGACCAGCGGCAACGCCGGCATCGCCCTGGCCGCGCTCGGGCGGGCGCTGGGCCATCCGGTCACCATCTTCATGCCCGACTGGATGAGCCTGGAACGCCGGGCGCTGCTGACCAGCCACGGCGCCACCATTCGTCTGGTCTCCAAGGCCGAGGGCGGCTTCGTCGGCTCGGTGAAAATGGCCGAGGCCTATGCCAGCGCCAAGGGCGCCTTCCTGTCACGCCAGTTCGCCAACGATGACAACTGGCGCGCCCACTACCACGGCACCGCCGAGGAACTGCTCACCCAGATGGCCGCCCACGGCCTGGCTCCGGACGCCTTCGTGGCCGGGGTCGGCACCGGGGGCACGGTGATGGGCTTTGGCCGGCTGTTTCGAGATCGCGGCCTCTCCGCCGCCGTCCATCCGGTCGAGCCGGCCGAGTCGCCGACCCTGTCGACCGGCCACAAGGTCGGTCATCACCGCATCCAGGGCGTCTCCGACGAGTTCATCCCCGACATCGTCAAGCTGAACGAGCTGGCCCCGGTGATCGCCGTCCACGATGGCGACGCCATCCTGATGGCCCAGAAGGTCGCTCAACAGTTGGGCCTGGGCGTCGGGATCTCCAGCGGCGCCAATCTGGTGGCGGCCATCAAGGTCCTGGAGGGCGGCCGGCCCGACGCGCGCGTGGCCACCGTGCTTTGCGACAACCACGCCCGCTATCTCTCCACGGCCCTGGCGCAGGAGGAGCCGGCGCGGGCCGGCTATCTGACGCCGGAGGTCGAATTGCTCGGCTGGCGGGCCCTTTAGGGACGGGGGCGTTCGCTGCTCAGGCGGAAAGGCCGCGGCGCCGGCCACAGACACAGGCCCGCGTCGGTCAAGTCCGCGCCCGCCTGGCGCAGGGTCTCGATCCGCTCCGCGTCGATCTCCAGCACCTGCAGCAAGGCGTCCCATGAACTGAACGGCCGCCAGCGGAGCACGATCTCGGCCTCGTCGGCCGTCAGGCCGACCGCCAGCAAGTCGGGCGGGGGATGGGTGTTGAGGTCGATCACGCCTTAAGGGACGCTGGACGTCGCGGCCGGTTCCGGCCTGGCCACAATGTAACACGGAGTGTTGCCGGGGCGCCTCAGGTGTCGCGCTTGACATAACGATATCACTAGAAATATCGTGATGTCATGTCAGTGTTGACCGAAGACGCCGCCGCCGCCGGCCTCTCGGCCCTGGGCAGTCCCGTCCGCCTGCGCCTCTTTCGGCTGCTGGTGCGGGCCGGGGACGAAGGAGCCAATGTCACCGACCTCGTGCGGCTGACAGAGATCCCGGCCTCGACCCTGTCGCATCATCTGGCCGCCCTGTCGCGGGCGGGGCTGGTGCGCCAGGAGAAGCGCGGGCGCGAGGTGATCTGCACGGCCGACTATGGCCGGGTGAACGCCCTGGCCGCCTACCTGACCGAAAACTGCTGCGTGGGCCTTGGATTGGGCCGCGCGCGAGACAGCGCCGCCTGAGTTTTTTTAGCCAAACGCCACCATGTTTCTAGGGATTTCGTGATGAAGGGACCCGCCGCTTGACCGACTTTCCCGCCCTCAGTCCGGCCTTCGCCGACCGGCCCAGTCTCGCCAAGCTCGAGCCAGTCAGGGTCTCGGCGCATCCGCCGCGCATTCTGCTGCTTTACGGATCGCTGCGCGAGCGCTCGTTCAGCAAGCTCCTGATCCTGGAAGCCCAGCGCCTGCTCGAGGCCATGGGCGCCGAGACTCGCGTCTTCGATCCGTCTGGCCTGCCGCTGCCCGACGCCACCGGCCCGGACCATCCCAAGGTCCAGGAATTGCGGGCGCTGTCGCAATGGTCGGAGGGGCAGGTCTGGTGCAGCCCCGAGCGGCATGGGGCGATCACCGGCATCATGAAGGCCCAGATCGACTGGATCCCCCTGGAGATCGGCAGCGTGCGGCCGACCCAGGGCAAGACCCTGGCGGTCATGCAGGTCAGCGGCGGCTCCCAATCGTTCAACGCCGTCAACACCCTGCGCCTTTTGGGCCGCTGGATGCGGATGATCACCATTCCCAACCAGTCGTCGGTGGCCATGGCCTACAAGGAGTTCGACGAGAACGACCGCATGAAGCCGTCGAGCTATTACGATCGAGTCGTCGACGTCATGGAGGAGCTCTATAAGTTCACCCTCCTGACCCGCGATCGGTCCGACTACCTCGTCGACCGCTATAGCGAACGCAAGGCGGCGGGTCGGGAGACGCACGAGCACATCCTGGCGGCCAAGGCCATGGCGCACGAGACCGCCGAGGCCACCGCATGAGCGGGCCGTTCACCGCCCGAGCGGCGACCCTGGCCGACGCGCCCGCCATGACGGCGATCTACAACCAGGGCATCGAGGACCGCATCGCCACCTTCGAGACCACGCCGCGCGGCGTCGAGGCCGTCGAGGCCTGGCTGGCCGGCGGCTTGCCGGTGGTGGTGGTCGCCGACGCGGACGGCGCCGTCGTCGGATATGCGGCGACCTTCGCCTATTCCGACCGCTGCTGCTACGCCGGCATCGCCGAGTTCTCCGTCTATGTCGAACGGGGCCATCGCGGCGCGGGCGTGGGCAAGCTCGCCATGGCGGCCCTGATCGACGCGGCGCGGGGCCAGGGATTGCACAAGCTGCTCTCGCGGGTCTTCGTCGAGAACAGCGCCAGCCTTGGCCTCCTGCGCAGCCAGGGTTTCCGGGAGGTCGGCGTCCATCAGCGTCACGGTCAGCTCGACGGGGTCTGGCGTGACGTGGTCGCCGTCGAGCGCCTGATCGAGGCGTGATCACATCGCGCCGCGCGGTGCTGGCGCTCGGGGTCACCCAGACCCTGGGCTACGCTTCGAGCAGCTATTTGCCCGCGGTGCTGGCCGCGCCGATGGCTCGCGACCTTGGCTTGCCGACGCCGGCGGTCTTCGCCGCCTATTCGGTGGCGTTGGCGGCCGCCGCGCTGGTCGGGCCGGCGATCGGCCGGTGGGTGGACCGGCGCGGCGCGCGCGGGGCGCTGATCCTCTCCAACCTCGTCCTGGGCGCCGCACTTGTCGGCTTGGCGCTGGCGACGCGCCCCTGGATGCTGGTGGCTGCCTGGGGGCTGCTGGGCCTTGGCATGGCGCTGGGGCTCTATGACGTCGCTTTTGCCGGCCTTGTGGGCTGGTTTGGCCGCGCCGCGCGCGGTCCGATCACCGGCGTCACCCTGATCGCCGGGTTCGCCAGCACGATCGGTTGGCCTCTGAGCGCTTGGATCAGCGACCATCACGGCTGGCGCTCGGCCTGCCTGGCCTGGGCCTTGGCGCAGATCCTCGTCGCGCTGCCCCTGCACCTTTCCCTGCCAAGCGCGAACCGGCCAAGCGAAGCGGCCATCTCGCGTCCGGCGCTCGCCGACGCCAAGCCGCCGCTTGGGGCGGTGCTGCTCTTGGCGAGCGCCTTTGCGGCCATGACCGGCGTCGGCGCCGCGCTGGGCGTTCATCTGCCCCTGTTGCTGGCGGGGCTGGGAGCCGCGCCGCGCCAGGCGATCGCCGCGGCGGCCCTCGTCGGTCCGGCCCAAGTGGTCGCTCGCCTGACCGAATGGAGCGTGGCGCGACGCCTGCATCCGCTCAACGCGGCCCGGATTTCCGTCCTGCTGCTGCCCGTCGGCGCGGTCCTGGCCGTGGTGCTTGGTCCCGTGGGCCTTGTGGCCTTGGCGGTGCTCTACGGGGCTGGCAACGGGCTTTTCACCATCGCCCGCGGCAGCGCGCCCTTGGCGCTGTTCGGGCCCGCCGGCTATGGCGCGCGACTTGGCCTGATCGCCATGCCGGGGCGGTTGGTCCAGGCGGTCGCCCCGTTCGTATTCGCCCTGATCATGAACACCTCGGCGACGGCCGCGCTGGCCGCCGCCGCGGCGATGTGCGTCTTGGCCCTTGCCCTGATGGCGCCGCTGTCGGCGACACTGGCCGGCCATAGGCTTTAAGCGGCGCGCCGGCCTAGGTCGCGAGCGCCTCGGAGACCTGTTGCACGGTGTCCCGGGCCGAGCGCATCACGCCGGTCAGGGTCGCCGAAGCAAAGCCGGTCCACTCGCCATAGCCCACGAGCCAGAGGCGAGGCTCCTTGACCGAGCGCGTGCCGTCCACGGTGACGCGGCCGGTGGGTTCGACCACGTCGAGACCGGTCAGATGCCGCAGCGCCGGCCGGAACCCCGTACACCAGATGACCGCGTCGACCTTGCTTTCCTGGCCATCGGGCCAGACCACGCCATCGGGCGTGAAGCGCGAGAACGGGCGCACCGTCGTCAAGACGCCGCGCGCTCGCGCCGCCTTGACCGGCTCGACCATGACGATGTCGCCCAGGCCGCCGGGCGGCGGCGCATCGACGCCGATACCCTGCTGCGCCTTCCAGCGGGCGGTGGCGCGTTCGAACAGCACCCGACCATCGACCTCGTCGGGGAGGAAGGTTGGCGCCTGGGGCGTGACCCAGGTCGTTTCGGCGACGGCCGACACCTCGGCCAGGATCTGCGCGCCGCTGTTGCCCCCGCCGACCACCAGCACGCGCTTGCCCTGGAACGGCTCGGGACGCTGATACTGAGCCGAGTGGATCTGGAGGCCTTCGAAGAGCACGTGGTCGGGATAGTCCGGCCAGAACGGCGCGCGCCAGGTGCCCGTGGCGCTGATGACGGCGCGTCCGCGCCAGGCGCCAGGACAGGTCTCGACAACCAGATGCTCGCCGTCCGGGTGGACGAGATCCACCTCGGCGGGGCGGATGACCGGCAGGGCGTAGCGATCCTGATAGGCGGTCATATAGGCGATCACGTCATCGCGCGTCGGATAGGCCCCATCGTCGCGAGGCGGCATCGGCCAGCCGGGCAGGGAGCTCCATTGGGCGGGCGAGAACAGGCGAAGCGAGTCCCAGCCATGACGCCAGGCGCCGCCTGGGGCGGGCTCGCCGTCGAGGATGACGTACCGCAGCCCGGTGCGACGCAGGAAATAGCCCGCGGCCAAGCCTGCCTGACCGCCGCCGATGACGATCGCGTCGTAGAGGGGGAGAGGCGGCTCGGTCATGAACGTCCTGGGTGAAACGCGCGAGGCTGGTTGGCCAAGGCGGCTAAGGCGAGCCTATCCGGTTCGGGGCGCGCGCCATGCGCTTGCTCAATTCACGAGACCTGGGCGCTTGGCTCATCCCCCTTGCCGATGCGACGGGGATGTCATACGTCTGTCTCATATTTCCAGTAAGGTCGAAATATGGAATCGAAGACCGCAGCCGCCGCTTTGGCCGCCCTGGCCCATGAGGGGCGCTTGGGAATCTTTCGGATGCTGGTCCGCGTCGGGGCGGTGGGCATGGCGGCCGGAGAGATCGCCCGCGCCACGGGCATCTTGCCCAACACCCTGTCGTCGAGCCTCAACATTTTGAGCCACGCCGATCTGATCGTCTCGCGTCGCGAAGGCCGCTCGATCATCTATTCGGCCAATTACTGGGCGATGAGCACGCTGCTGGAGTTCCTGATGCAGGACTGTTGCGGCGGCGATCCGAAAATCTGCGCGCCTTTGAGCGACATCGTCGCCAAGGCCGCGGCCTGCGACGGAACCTGCCTTACCGAACTGGAGACCGCATGAGCGACGCCCCGCACCGTCCCTTCAATGTCCTGTTTCTGTGCACCCACAATTCGGCGCGTTCGGTCCTGGCCGAGAGCATCATGAACCGGGTGGGGGCAGGGCGCTTCAAGGCCTATTCGGCCGGCTCGATGCCGAGCGGAGAGATCAATCCGCACGCCATCAGCCTGCTACAGCGGCTGAACTTCAAGACCGACCATCTGCGCTCGAAAAGCTGGGAAGAGTTCTCCCGCGACCACAATCCCGACGCGCCCGACCTCGATTTCGTGTTCACCGTCTGCGACAATGCCGCCGGCGAGGTCTGCCCGATCTGGCCAGGCCAGCCGATGAGCGCGCACTGGGGTATTCCAAACCCGGGTGACGCGGGCGGGAGCGACGCCGAGATCGCCCTGGCGTTCGCCGAAGCCTATCGCCAGCTCAATAGCCGGATCACGCTCTTCTGCGCCCTGCCGCTGGCCTCGCTCGATCGCCTGTCACTGCAAAAGCGGCTCGATGAGATCGGCAAGTCGCTCGCGCCGGACGAAAGCGCCGCTTAACCTCGCGTTCTCGTCCCGCCCAGGTCCAGGATCCAGATGTCAATTTTTGAACGTTACCTCACGCTTTGGGTGGGGCTGTGCATCGTCGCCGGCGTGGCGCTTGGCCACTTCTTCGCGCCGGTCTTCCAGATGATCGCCGCGGCCGAAATCGCCCAGGTGAACCTGCCGATGGCCGCCCTGATCTGGCTGATGATCATCCCCATGCTGATCAAGGTCGACTTCGCCGCCTTGGGGCAGGTCGCCCGCCATTGGCGCGGGATCAGCGTCACCCTGGCGATCAACTGGCTGGTCAAGCCGTTCGGCATGGCGCTGCTGGGCTGGATCTTCATCAGTCAGCTATTTCGGCCCTACCTGCCGGCCAATCAGATCGACAGCTATATCGCCGGACTGATCCTGCTGGCCGCCGCGCCCTGCACGGCCATGGTCTTCGTGTGGAGCAACCTGACCAAGGGCGAACCGAACTTCACGCTGAGCCAGGTGGCGTTGAACGATACGATCATGGTCGTGGCTTTCGCGCCGATCGTCGGCTTGCTGCTCGGCCTTTCGGCGATCACCGTGCCGTGGTCGACCCTGGCCCTGTCGGTCGGGCTCTACATCGTGATCCCGGTGGTCGCCGCCCAACTGATCCGGCGCGTGCTGCTGGCCAAGGGACCAGAGGCCTTGCAGGGCTTTCTGGCGGTCGTTCAGCCCTTGTCGATGCTGGCCCTGCTGGCGACCCTGGTCATGCTGTTCGGCTTCCAGGGCGATCAAATCCTCAAGCAGCCGCTGGTCATCGCGCTCTTGGCCGTGCCGATCCTGATTCAGGTCTATGTCAATTCCGGCCTAGCGTACCTGCTGAACCGGATGACCGGTGAGGCCCACTGCGTGGCCGGCCCCTCGGCCCTGATCGGCGCCAGCAACTTCTTTGAACTGGCCGTGGCCGCCGCGATCAGCCTGTTCGGCTTCCAGTCGGGCGCGGCCCTGGCCACCGTTGTCGGGGTCCTGATCGAAGTGCCGGTCATGCTCTCGATCGTGGCGATCGTGAACGCCAGCAAGCCCTGGTACGAGCGCGGCGTGGCCGTGCGCAAGGTCGCCGCGGCGCGCAGCGACGCTTCTCTCAAAGCCTAAGATGGTGATCTATGAGTGCTTCTGAATTTCCGGTGGTCATCTACCACAATCCCAACTGCGGTACGTCGCGCAACGTGTTGGCGATGATCCGCGCGGCCGGTTACGAGCCCACGGTGGTGGAGTACCTCAAGACCGGTTGGACGGCCGAGCAGTTGCGGGACCTGTCCGGCGAGGCGGGGCTTACGTTGCACGCGCTGATGCGCGCGCGCGGCACGCCGGCCGAAGAGTTGGGCCTGACCGCCGAGGGTGTCACGGAAGATCAGATCCTCGAGGCGATGATCGCCCATCCGATCTTGGTCAATCGGCCTTTGGTGGTGACGCCGCGTGGGGTGAAGCTCTGTCGCCCGTCGGAGGTAGTCTTTGATCTTCTGGATCGTCATCCCGACAGCTTCACCAAGGAGGACGGCGAGGTCGTCGATCTGTCGGCGCGCTCCTAAAGGGCCGCTGGACCGGGCACGCCTTTGCGCTCGATCATGGGCGTGCGCTGGAGCGGGGCTAGTCTTCTGGCAGGATAGGAGACGCTCATGCTTGAGTATCGTGTCACCGCGCACCGCGTGGATCAGCACGGATCGTTGGCCCAGGCCAAGTCCGCCGAAGTTGTGCTCGACACCGATCTGGCCGGCCGCCCGGACGCGTTCAACCCCGCCGAGCTCTTCCTGGCCGCGATCGCCGCCTGCATGATCAAGGGCATCGAGCGCGTCACCCCGATGCTCGAGTTTGATCTTCGCGGCGTGGAGGTCCGACTGCACGCGGTTCGCCAGGACACTCCCCCACTGATCGTCTCGGTCGACTACGTGCTGATCGTCGACACCGATGAGAGCGACCAGCGGCTTGAGCTGCTGCACAAGAACGTCCGCAAGTACGGCACGATCTCCAACACCGTCGCGCTCGCCACGAGGTTGGAAGGGGTCATTGAGGCCCGGATCGACGCGAAGTCCGATTTGATCTCAAGGTCATGACCGACCGCGCGGAGGCCGCCTCGGCGCGGCGGCAGGGCCGGGCCGATATGGACAGGCGCGGCCAAGGGCGTCTAGCCTCGCGGCCGATCGGCTTGGGGAGGCCACATGATGCGTCACGGGGGGAAGCTCGTCGGGGGTGCGATTGCCTTAGCGCTCTTGGTGGCCGCTGTCGGTTACTTCGCTTCGCCCTATGTGGCGATCGTTGGTCTGGTCAACGCATTGAGAGCTGGTGACAAGGATGGCCTGGAAGAGCGTGTGGACTTCCCAGCCGTGCGTGAGCACCTGAAGGCGGAGATCACCGCCAGTTTCATGGCCAAATTCCAGAGTGACCCCGAACTTCAATCGAACCCGTTCGCGGGCCTGGGCCTGGCTCTGGTCCCGATGATGGCCGACAAGGCCGTCGATGCGCTCGTCACCCCAGAGGGTTTGACGCGCCTGCTAGCGCCGGAAAAGGACGCTGATCGCGGACCGGTGTTGGGACTGCCCAAGGACGCCGGCTACGTGACGCTCGATCGCTTTCGCGTCAGCGCCCCGGCGGGACGCGACAAAGCTTCGAAGATCAATCTCATCCTTCGTCGCCGGGGTCTTTTCCATTGGACGGTGACGCGCATCGAGCTTCCGAAGGATGTTCTTGATGCGGAGGAGGGCGCGACCCCGTCTGCCGCGCCGGCCCCCGAGACGCCGCAACCTGCCGAGCCGCGGGTTGCTGAGTCACTCGAGCCCGAGGTCCCGGCCGCGTCGGCGCCCGCGACTGCGTCGAGCGCGGTGGAGAGCGCGCCGCCGCCCGTCGCGGCGTTGATCCGCCGATGGCAGGCGCAGAACGAGCGTTGCCGGCGCGGTCAGGGCGATGATCCGTCCACGGCGCAGGCCTGCGACGATCGCGAGACGATCGCTGGCAAGATCGATGAGCTCGGCTGGTGTTACGGCGAAAATCCAGCCCATCAGACAGCGTGGGCGCGCTGCGATGGCCGCTGAATCATGGGCTTGTGGTCCAGCTGACGAATCTGCTCCGAACGCGCCTGTATCAATGGTCAATTCGCGCCAAAATGGGCGAAAATCACGGTTTTTTGAGTTATTATTTTATTCAATAAAAACAATGGGTTGGGTGGAATGTTTGTGACGGCATTTTTGACGGCAATGTCGCCTAACATCTCCTAGAAAGTTGTATAGAATCAACGCTCTAGTCGGCTTGTTGATCATCGAGTGGGAGTGAGGTAATATAATACCGCATTCGCCGGACCTGTATCCGTGGTCCAAGGTTCACTTTGCCGAGTCCCGCGAATGCGGTTCGCCTTCTTCGTAACTCGTGATCCAAAGAGAAGCCCGCCTTCAGTTCGGCGTAGAGCGGCTTTCTGGCGGCGTCGTATTTTGGCGCACAAACACATGCAATTGGCGGGTTTGATTGCTTAGCTTACCGCCTGTGGAGTGCCGGCGGGGCGACCGCAAATGACACCGAAGGTGCGCCGCGCCTTCGCCAACCTCGTCGAACGCCACCCCGACCTGGCGTGGTTCTACACTCAGCTGCCGGCGATCGCGGACGATGACGCCAGTCGATGCGGTGTCCACGGACTGCGCGATCCGGCCGATCCGGCGATCACCCGCCGGATTCTCACCTTGATGCTGACCGACGAGTCCTGAGGAGACCCCGCCCAGGGCGGCCGGCCGCTATTTCGAGGGCGTGGCCGGGCCTGGGGTTTCGCCGATCAGCCGGACCGGGCCGAGCAGGCCCGAGGGGAGCAGCGGCGACTTGGCCGAATAGGTCGAGCCCGGCGCGAAGGCCACCGGCTTGGCGCCGGGCTGCTTGTCGCCGATCAGGCGATTGGGCCACAGGTTGGTCACCGCGATGGTCACGGTGTTCTTGCCGGGCTTGAGCGCGCCGGTGAGGTCGACGCGATAGGGCGCGTGCCAGGTGGTGGCCACGGCCTTACCGTTGACCGAGACGGTGGCCAGTTCCTTGACCTCGCCAAGATCCAGTTCCACCCGCTGGCCAGGCTTCAGCCAGGCCTTCTTCACCGTCAGGTCCTGAACGTAGGTTCCCACGCCCGAGAAGTACTTGATCCCCGGATCAGCCGTGTCCGGCCAAGAGATCAGCTTGTCGAAGTCGGCGGTCTCGGGCGCGCCACGGCCTTTTTCGAAGCTCACGCGCCAAGGCCCGTCCAACGTGGCCAGCGTCTGGCGCTGGACGGTCGGGGCGGCCCAGGTCTTGGCCTGGGCGGGTTTGCGCAGCACCACGAAGACCGCCTCGTGCGGCGCCAGCGCCAAGGGCGCGCGGACGCCGCCTTGCACCTGCTCATAGCTGATCGCTTCGCCCTGGCCGGTTTCGGCGCGCCAGAGTTCGGGCGCTCGATCCTCGACCCGGAAAGTGGTGCTCACCGCCTGGGCCTGGGCGCTCTGGTTGGAGATGAAATAGAGGTCGGCCTCGTCGGTGCGGCGATGCAGGGTGAGCAGATCGTCCGGCGCGGCCGCGCCATCGAACGCCACGTCCGGCGCGATCTTCTCGGCGGACAGGGCGGCGGCGAGGTCGCTGTAGACGCGGCCCTGGCCGTAGCGGTGGCCCGCCGCGCCGTCGCCCCAGATCGTGTCGGCCAGCTCGGCGATCTCGGCGTCGGGGCTGGCCAGGCCCAGGCCTCCCGTCGGCCGCTTGGCGACCAGCACCGCGCCGGCCTGGACCAGCGCGCCGATCTTGCGTAACGCGGGCAGGGTGAAGCGGGTCACGTCGTCGGGCAGATAAAGCACGCGGTAGGCCATGCCGCTGGGGGTGACCAGCTGGCCGTCGCGCACCGACAGCAGGGTCAGCAAAGCCTCGGGATTGACGTAGTCGTAGCCGTGCCCGGCCGGGATGGCGGTGTTGATTTCGTCCTTGAAGCGTTCGGTGAGATTGCGCTCCTCGCCGTAGAAATAGGCGACGTCGGCGACATAGCGGCCCTGCTGCAGCAGGTAGGACGTGCGGGCCAGATAGCTGACCCACGGCGCGGCCTGCTCGGCCCAGGTTTCATTGCGGTTGAAGTACTGGCCGAAGATGAACAGGCCCAGGCCCGGCTTGGCATCGACCAGCGGCTGCATATGCGACTCGTGCAGCAGGATCCGGTTGACCCCGCGCGCGAAGATCTCGTCGGCCACCGGCTTCAACATGGCCGGCGAGAACGACCACGGATCGAACATCGCCGCGACGGTCAGGGACTCGGCGGCGACCAGGGGTTTGCCGTAAACGTGCGCGGCCGAAGCGGCTTCCTGCAAGTCCGCCTTTAGCGGGGGCTGGCCCGGCGCGGTCGAGAACGGGCGGTACCAGAACTCGGCGGTCGGGATGTCGGAGCGCGCCTTGGCGGTCATGCCGTCGGCGATGGCGCGCGGATAGTCGCCCTGGACTTCGGTGTAGTAGCCCATGCCGCGCGCCTTGGTGGCCTGGGCGATGACGCCGTAGTGGTTGTCCACCACCAGGTCCTTCAAGGTCTGGCGATAGTCGTAGAGGAAGCGCTCGCTGGCCTCGGCGCTCTGCACGATCCGGCCGGTCAGGACCGGAAGCCAGGGCGCGGGGTCATAGCCGCGACGGGCCCGAAACTCGGCGAGCAGGGCCGGCGTCCAATTCTGGACCCCCGCTTCCCAGCTGTCGGTCAGCAAGGTCTTCACGCCGGCCGGGCCCAGGGCGCCGCCGCTGGCGTCGTCATAGAGACCCAGATAGTGGTCGAGGTAGCGGCGCACGGCGGCCGCATCGAGCTTGTCGACCTCCAGCCCCGTGGCGCCAGGTTCGGCCGGCGCGTTGACCGCGCCGGTCAGCGACCAGCCCAGGCGCACGATCGTCCAGCGGCCCTTCGGCGCCGTCCAGTCCAGCCGGCCGTCCGGGCCCATCTTGCCGGTCAGGTCCACGACCTTGGCCCGGTCGATGAGGGCGCCGGCCAGCGCGTTGAGCGGCGTGGCGCCGGTTGCGTGCCCGTCGTCCTCATGGACGCTGGGGGCGAAGCCGGCCTTGGCCTCGAAGCTGTCGACGCGCGCGCCGCTGTGGAGATTGAGGCGGCTGATGGCGAAAACGCGCTTGGCCAGGGGCGGGGAGAGCTTTTCCACCGGCCGCAAAGGCGCCTCGGGCGGCGGCGCGAAGGTCAGGCGTAGGCGCTGGGTTGTCACCGGCGCGAAGGCCACGGTCTGCTGCGGTGCGGCGTGGGCGAGGGGGCCGGTGGTGGCGTCGACCACGCCCTGACCCACGACCTTGAAGACGCCCGGCGCGGTTTCGGCCTCGATGGTCAGGAGCGCGCCGGCCTGGACGGCGAGCGACACCGCGCCGATGGCCGTCGGCGTGTCGAAGCGCGTCTCCAGCCAGGCGGACTTGGTCCCGGCTTCCGGGACCAACTTGAAGGAGGATCCCTCGCTCGGGGCGCCGGCGATGGTCTCGGTCAGGTCGGCGGGGCCGGTGCTGGTCGTCCACTTCAGCACGGGCAGGGCGGTTTCCAGCGGCGGCGTCGGATAGGCGAAGACGGCCGCGTCGCCATAGGCCTCAATACCGGACTTGCCGGTCTTGGCTCCCTGGAAGCCGCCGGCGGTCTTGGGCGGGGCGGGCAGGGCGAGGTCCAGCCGCCGACCGCCCTCGACCACGGTCTCGCTCCACACATACTTCTTCATGGCGTCGGCCGGCGCGACCCACGGTCCGCCGGTTTCGCTCCAGCCGGGCGAACCGGCGATGCCCAGCTCCATGTCGGCGGCGCGGGCTTGATCCAGGGATTGGCGGAAGATCGCCTTCCATTCGGGCGACATGAACGGCGTCGGCTTGGGCACGACCATCTGTTCGGGAAGCTTGCCGCCGGAAAAGGCGTGGACGCCGCCGATGCCGATCCGGGCCATCCAATCCAGGTCCAGGCGCGCGCCCTCGGCCGAGACATTGCCGGCCATCCAGTGCCACCAGATCCGGGGTTTGGCGCTGTTGGGCGGGGCGGCGAATCCAGCGGCCAGGTCCTCGGTGGGCGCGGCGGCCGCGCCGACGGCGCCGAAGGTCAGCGCGGACGCGCACAGCAGCGCAGAGGTGAGGCGCCGGCGTTGCGTCCAGGATTTTGCCGCGACGTGATTCAATTCGCCCTCCCGATCCGCTTTTGCGCGGTCCTTATCGAACGAAGATGTACGATAATGCCGATGGAGCGTCAAACCGTGTTGAATTCGGCTGGAGGAGGTGCTGCTGTATCTATAAATACCCATAAAAAACAAGCAAATAATGTCGATCTTGGTCGATCTTTGGTGGGCATCCCGTGCGACCTGTTCGGGGACGGCCGCAAACGGCGAAGCGGTCTTTGAGAGGCGAAATCGGACTTAATCGACCGTAATCGTCCAATTTATCTTGCCATCAAAAGCACTACCGCTAATGATCCGCGCCAACGAACGGCGGGCTCTTGGGTCAGCACGGGCTTTGGTGGAGGAAGCATGTTGAATCGTCGGGACCTGATCGCGTCTGCGGGCGCCTTGGCCACCACCGTGGCTCTGGCCGGATCGGCGGAGGCCGCGCTCTCGCCGCTGACCGCCGAAACGGTCAGTGTCGATCTGACCGCCGACGACGGCGTGCTGCGCCACGTCTGGTCCGAAAGTGTCGGCTCGGACCGGGCAGGCCTGACCATGCGCGAGGAATGGCGTCTGGACGCCAAGCGCGCCCACAAGGAAGCCGGCTTCAAGACCGTCCGCTTCCACGGCATCTTCAACGACGACGAAATGGGCGTGCGACCCAAGGCCTCTTTCGGTCCGGGCGCGCAGAGCTTCAACTTCCAGAACGTCGACAACGTCTATGACGGCGTGCTGGACGCGGGCCTCAAGCCCTGGGTCGAGCTGAGCTTCATGCCGACCAAGCTGGCCAGCGGCAACGCCAACTTCGGCACCTACCACGGCAACATCACCCCGCCCGCCTCGCTGGATGACTGGAAGGCCTTCATCGCCGAGTTCGTGCGCCACCTGATCGGCCGCTACGGCGCGGCGGAAGTGCGCACCTGGTACTTCGAAGTCTGGAACGAGCCCGACCTGGGTTTCTTCTGGAGCGGCACCCAGGCGCAGTACTTCAACCTCTACAAGGCATCTGTGGAGGCGGTGAAGGGCGTGGATCCGGCTCTGAAGGTTGGCGGCCCGGCGACGTCGAAGGTGCAGTGGATCTCGGCGTTCCTCGACTACTGCGCTCAGAACAAGCTGCCGGTCGATTTCGTCTCCACCCACCTCTATGGCGGCGACAACACCAAGATCACCTTCCCGGACGGGGTCAAGTACACCCAGAACGAGGTCTATCCGGCGGCCATGAAGATGGTCAGCGAGCAGATCGCCGCCAGCGCCTACAAGAACGCCGAGCTGTGGCTGGGCGAGTGGTCCTCCGACAGTCCCGCGATGATCGCCCACATCATCAAGGGCTGCCTGCCGTACGTGCGCGGCATGTCCTACTGGCAGGTCAGCAAGTTCGAGGAAGTGCTGATCCCCAACTTCGTGTTCAAGGAGGGCGACAACGCCTGGGGCTTGTTCTCGGCCCGCAATGTCCCGCGTCCGACCTTCAACACCTTCAAGCTGCTCAACCGCCTGGGCGACCGGCGGCTGAGGGTCGAGGGGCCTGCCCTGGCCGCACGCAAGTCGGGCGGCGGTTCGGCCGTGATGGTCTGGAACCTGGCCGATGCGCCCCAGGCCAGCGGCATCCCCGGGGCCAACAGCGTGCGCAAGGTGACTGGTGAGGCCAAGCGCTACACCGTGCGCCTCAAAGGCGCCAAGCCGGGCCAGGTCGTCAAGGTCAGCTATGTCGACATGGAGCGCGGCTCGCCCTATCCGGCCTGGCGAGCGTTGGGCTCGCCGCAATATCCGACCCGTGAGCAGTTGGCCAAGATCCGCGCCGCCGCGGAACTGCCCGCGCCCCAGAGCCTGAGGCTCAACAAGGCTGGCGCGCTGGTCATCGACCTGCCGCCCGAAGGGGTGGCGCTGATCGAGCTGGCCTAACCGCGCCAGGCGGCGCGGCCGGCCACCATCAGGCGGGTCAGGGCGCCAGCGGCGGCCTCGCACTCGAGGTCGCCGATCTCGCCGACGTTGCTTTCCTGGCGGATCCACTGGATCAGGCTGGAAGCGAACAGCTTGGCGACCAGGATGGTGTGGTCGGTCGGCGCGCTCATGCCCTCGGCCCTGGCCAGGCGTTCGGCGATGTGGCGCACATTGACCATGTGGCCCAGCTCGTGAAACGTCCGCGCCAGCTCGGGAAAGCGCTCGCCTTCCGACATCATCAGACGGTCGAAAGCCCGAATTTCCGGATCGCGCATGGCGCGCAGCAACGCCCGGGCATTGGCGCTCAGCCAGGCCTCGATCTCGATGTCGTCTTCGCCCGCCACTGGCTCGGCCTTCTGCCAGGCCTCCATGCGTGCTTCGACGATGGCGCGGAAGAGATCGGCCTTGGTCGGATAGCGCGCGTAGAGCGTGGCCTTTCCGACGCCCGAGGCCGCCGTGACCGCGTCCATGGTGGTGTTGGCATAGCCCTGGGAGAGGAACAGGCCCTGGGCCGTGGTCAGGATCTTCTCGGAGATCGCCGCCAGGTACGCCGCGTTCGGCCGACCCCGTCGCGGGGTGAAACCGGTGGCCGCCGCTTCCTGAATTGACGCTCTAGCCACGACCCGTCCTCTGATGTCCTCGCGATGTCGTAAGCGAGGCGACGAAGACAAGTCATCCCAAATTCTGGGAATTGGCCAGGCCAATTTGAGTCGCGCGGCGCGCTGTCGGTCCACGTCGCGCACGGTTCTGGCTAATTCGACGTCGGCGTCCAAAAGGCCCTACCAGGCGGCGCGGCCATGGAAGAGCACATCGACGGCATGCTCCGCGAAGGCCATGGCTTCCTCATGGCTAATCTCGCGCACGCGCCGGTGAGCGTCATACCAGCCGGTCAGCATCGACATCAGCATTTCAGCGACGCGGGTCGGGTCGCGCGGCGGCACCGGAAAACTGGCGGTGCCTTCCAGGATGGTTGTGCTGAGCATCGCGATGGCGCTGCGGTGGCCGGCTTCGTGCAGGGCGCGGGCCAGCTCGCCGCCGGCGTCCGCCGTGCTCGTGAGAACACGTTGGAAGGCGTGGATTTCTTCGGAGGCCAGGGATTCCAGGGTCGTGCGCGCGATGTAGTTCAGGCGCTGCTTGAAGTCGCTGGGCATGGGGCCGTGCTTGGCGCCGGCCTCGGCGCCCCAGGCTTCGAGCCGATCGGCGACCACTGCTTGCAATAGCGCCTCCTTGGTCGGGTAGCGCGAATAGAGCGTCCCTTTGGCGATACCGGCGGCGATGGCGACCGACTCCATCGGCGTGGCGTCGAAGCCCAGCGATAGGAAGTGGTCGCGCGCGGCGTTGAGGATCTCGGCATTAATCGCCTCGGAGCGCGCCAACGTCGGGCGGCCGGCGCGCAGCGGCGCCTGGGGGGCCGTCTCTGCAGCGTCTTGGACGGGGGCGGGGGGGGGCGGCGCGGTGGTCATGGACCTACGAGGCAAGTCTTGTTCCAAAATCTTCGGCGCGGGCCGAGCCTTCAGCTCTCACAACCGCGGTGTGACGGGCAAGCCTCTTCGGGTGGGGAAGGGCGGTTCGCTAGCGACAATAGCGCATCTTTCTTAAAAATCGACCGGTGCGTACAATTAAGGTTGCCTTTGCTTTGGGGCGCGCCATGATGGCCTCGAGGAACGTCCCACCCACAACGAGACATCACATGCGTTTCACCCCCATCGCCCTTGGTTTTGCTCTGGTTCTGACCCCGGTTGTCGCCCTGGCCCAGGCCGCGCCGGCCCCGGCCGCCGCGTCCGCCGCGGATCCGGCGACCCTGCCGGGCGCGGCCCAGGCCGCGAAGTTCAAGACCGATCAGACCACGATCGGCGACATCATGGACAACCCCGCCGCCATGGCCGTGGTCAAGAAGTATCTGCCGGATATGTTCGCCAACGAGCAGATCAGCATGGCGCGTGGCATGACGTTGAAAGCGGTTCAGCAGTATTCGGCTGATGTGGTCACCGACAAGGTTTTGGCGTCGATCGACGCCGATTTCGCCAAGCTGGCCAAATAAGACGAACTTCAAGTCGAGCGCCGGTCGCCAAGCGGCCGGCGTTTCGCATTTCTCAATGCGGTCCGCCGAACAGGCTCAATCGCTGAGGCCTTCAGCCTCGCCACCCGATGTGGAAGACCGCTCGGGTCACCGCCTTTTCCACGAGCTGCCCGTCGCGATTGCCACGCTGGCAGGGTGGGGGTGAGGTGGAATCCGCTCTCAATCGTACGAAGCCGTCGAATTCTTGCCGCTCGACCGCTGTGGCAACTAGTCGCAGCGCTCGGGCCTTCGCGCCGTTGCGGCGGGGTTTGGACGGGCCTAGCGTCTTTAATTGAACGGTATCGTCTTTTTTTGTTGACCACTGGTCAGGACACTTTATTGGTTTCGCCAGCGACGCCGTAGAACCGAACGGTTGGGTCGCGGTCTGGCCGAGCGGTTGCAGCGCTCGAAAGGGACACAGTTCGTCAGGGGCCGGGCCTGCATGCCCGTCCTGGCGACAACAACGAGACTGGCCGACCAGGCCAGCCGCAGTGGACGGAGACGAAAGGTGCTTCCGCATCACGCTGGCGACTCTGCTCGCCTGCGACGCCTTCGACGGTGCGCCCGCTTTCGCGCGGACACCGACGAGCAGGAAGCGGCCCCAAATTCCCGTCGGAGACAAAAGGGGACCGTCGGCCGCTCATGCTCGGCGACGGCAGGCCGGATCAGGATCCGGTCCAACGATAAGGGAGGGTGAGATGCACTATTCTAAGACCTGGATGCTCGCTGGCGCCAGCGCGCTGACCTTGATCGCCGGCGGCGCCCACGCGCAAGAAGCCGGCAAGTCCCAGCAGCCGGCCGCTGACACGCCGATCGTGACCGAGATCGTGGTCACCGCTCGTCGGCAATCGGAAAATCTGCAGAACGTTCCGACCACGGTGTCGGCCGTCAGCGGTGACTCGCTGAAGAAGCTCGCCATCACCCAATTCCAGGACGTCGCCGCCGTCGTGCCGGGCCTGAGCCTGGGCACCAGCAGCGTCACGGCCGGCCGCTCGCCGGCCCCCTCGATCCGCGGGGTCTCCTACGACGCCAGCACCCAGGCCTCGCCGACGGTCGATATCTATCAGAACGAAGTGCCAATCGACGGCGGCACAGCCTTCCAGGCCGTCTACGACATCCAAGCGATCGAAGTGCTGCGTGGGCCGCAGGGCACGCTGCGCGGCCGCACAGCGCCGTCGGGCGCCATCACCCTGACTTCGCGTCGGGCCGATACCCATGACTACGGCGGCTATGTCAGCGCCCTGGCAACCGACCACGGCGGCCGCAACGCGCAAGGCGCGCTGAACATTCCGGTGATCGACGGCGTCCTGGGCGTGCGCCTGGCTGGGGTGGTCGATGACAACAAGGGTGACTTCGTCACCAGCATCAATAGCAAGTTCCTGCCGCTGAAGAGCACGCGCAGCGGCCGCATCAGCGTCAACTTCACCCCGACCGACAATTTCGACGCCACCGTCAGCTACCAGAAGCTCAATAGCCACAAGCGCAGCTTCACCCAGGTGGCCGGCAATGGTGCGCCCGGTGGCGTGTCGTCAGCCGCGCCGATCGGCTACAACGGCCCGGTGATCACCGCCTCGCAGCGTCTCGATGTCGATGACTCGCCGCGCTTCAACTATTCGGACAACGACTTCCTGAGCGCCCAGCTGAACTGGTCCACCCTGGGCCATCGTCTCAGCTATGTCGGCGGCTACACCAAGGGCGATAGCACCTCGGTCGGCGCGCTGGACTACGGCAACTTCCTGATCGGTCGTAGCTACTTCCAGACACTGAACACCAAGAACTCGCAGACCACCCACGAAATCCGCCTGTCGTCGGACAAGAAGGACAGCCCGATCGAGTACACGCTCGGCTACTTCTATTCGAAGTCCCCCAGCCTCACCGGCGGCACCCAGCCGGCCTCGTTCCTGGCGGGCGCCTTCGGCTCGCCGGGCGCTCCGGCCAATCCGCGCCTGCTCGACACGCGCTACATGCTGCCGACGTTGATCAATGTCGACAACAACGCCACCGAAAACTCGTTCTTCGCCAACGTCCGCATCCACCTGGGCGAGGCCACCGAGTTGTCAGGCGGCGTGCGCCACATCATCTCCAAGGTCGACAACATCCAGACGGTGTTCCTGGGCGCGGGCATGATCGCGCGCAGCATCGGCTTCCCGTGCTCGGCGGCGGGCTTTGCCAGCACCTACGGCGGTGGCTATTGCGATATTCCGATCGCGGCCGGTACGACGCCGGTCCAGAACAGCTCGCTGAAGAACACCGAGAAGCCGACCGTCTACAATCTGTCGATCTCGCACCGGTTCTCCGACCAGGTGCTGTCGTACGGCACCTTCGCCACCTCATGGCGTCGCGGCGCCAATAACTTCGCCCTCGCCAACGCCGAGAACGACCCGGTGCTGTCGGCTCTGACCTACCTGCCGGACGAGAAGTCCAAATCGTTCGAGACCGGCGTGAAGACCAATTGGCTGGATCGTCGTCTGCGCCTGAACCTGGCCGTCTTCTATCAGAAGTACGATGGGCTGCTGTTCCAGCTCGCGTCGATTCCCTATCTCGCGGCCAATGGGGCGTCGGTCACGCTGCAGAACTCGACCTTCAATGTCGGCGCGGACTCGACCGTGAAGGGTTTCGACTTCGACGGCGCCTTCCAGGTGACCTCGAACTGGAGCATCAGCGGCGGCGTCAGCTACGCCGACGGCAAGGTCAACAACGACACCGTGCCGTGCCGAGACAGCAATTTCGACGGCATTCCGGATGCGGGCAGCCCGACCGCCAGCGATTTCAGCTCGCGCAAGATCCACGTGGCGACCTGTAAGTCCAACGTCTCGGTGTCGCGTGATCCGAAGTGGACCGGTACGCTGCAGAGCGAATACTGGCGCTCGATCGGCCCGGTCGAAGGCTACTTGCGCGGCCTGCTGTCGTACTATCCGAAGAACAACCGCCGCAACGTCGGCTACACGGTTCCCGACTACGGTCTGCTGAACGTCTTTGCCGGTGTCCGCTCGCCCGACGGGGCCTGGGACGTTAATCTCTTCGCCCGCAATCTGACGAAGACGAACGTCGAAACCAGCCGCGACGCGGGCTACACCGAGGCGGCCGGCGGCGTGTCCAGCTTCTTCGGCGTCAGCGGCTATCGCTGGGTCAGCTATACGCCCCCGCGCGAAGTGGGTGTCTCGGTCCGTTACGCCTTCGGCGTCCGCTAGGCCGACGACGGGCAAGTCCAAGGAGAGGGGCTGGCGTCTCGCCGGCCCCTTTTCCTATGTTGACGCCTGGCGCGGCACATGGCCCAAGCTCGGCGCAGCAGCTTGGGAAACCGATCGGGGTGAGCAAGACCATGAGCGCGCCACCGTCGGGCGAGGTTAGGCTGGACCGGAGGCGCGCGCGCTCGCGAGCGGCCCTGACCGAGGCGCTCCTGTCGCTGCTGGAAGAGGCCGCGTTCGATCAGATCACGGTCCAGGAGATCGTCCAGCGCGCTGGGATCGGCTACGCGACCTTCTTCCGGCACTTCCCCGACAAGCAGGCCCTGCTGGGCAGTCTGGCGGCGGACGAGATCCGCGGCCTTATCGATCTGACCCTGCCGGTGCTGGCCTCAGTCGATGCCCGGGCCTCGGCCCTGGCGCTTTGCGCCTATGTCCAGGCCAGGCGCGCGCTCTGGTCGGCGTTGCTGACGGGCGGCGCCGCGTCGATCCTGCGCGAGGAGTTCATTCGCCAGGCCAACCTTGTCGGCGGCGCGGTGGAAGGCGAGGGGGGCTGGCCGCCGCGCGGCCTGATCGTCCCGTTCGCGATCGGCGGGGTGCTCGACATCCTGACCTGGTGGCTTCGCCAGGCCGCGCCGGTGGACCAGGAGCGTGTGGCCGGCCTGCTGGCCGATCTCGTCATCGCGCCGCTGGTCGCCAGCGGCGGCAAGCAGCCCATGGAGCGGCTGCGGCGAAAGCTCGGCGGCAAGTCCAGGACGGAGCGCTAGGCGCGTCCGCCCTGGCCAAGACGTCAGGCGCGCCGACCCGTGACGTTGAACGTGCCGAACATCCCCATCTTCACCGCGCCGACCAGCTGATCTCCGCTGACCTTGCCTGTGAAGATGAGCTTGATCTTGGCGGGCTTCTGGACGTCGTTGACCCAGGTCCAGGTATCGCCGTCGATCTTACCTTCGCTGATCTCGGCCCCGCCCATTTTGCTCTCGATCCGACCCGTGAGGGTCTGGCCGTCGCGCACGAAGGTGGCGACGGACGCTTGGGCGCCGATGGGCGTCTGCGAGACCAGGTTCCAGGTTTCGGTGGTGGGGTCGCTCATTGCGGCTTCCTCGAAACGGCGTTCCAATCGAACGTCGATTTTTGATATACTGTAGATCATAAAAGCCCAGCAATAAATTGAACGATATCGGCTATTTTGGTGATTTTTCGATACGCCGCAGGGTGGAAAAACGGCCGTATATAGGACGTTTTCGGGCGAAGAGCCGTCGTCCTGTAGGCTGGGTAAAGCTTCATTCTGCGGGACATGGCGTTTCAAAAGGCCTGCTTGACAACCGTGCTGCTCTCAACGATCAAATAAATGAACGTTGCCGTTCAATTAATGGCGACGGTGATCGCTTGGGGAGGACTTCATGCACGGCTCGCCACGCAACGGCGACGATAGGCGGCGACACGCCGCGCGACTGACGGTGCTGACTTTGGCGCCGGCCCTCGCGCTGGCCGGATGCGCCGCCGCCCCAAAGACCGACTTGCGTCTTCCGGCGGCCTATGAGGCTCCGGCTGCGACCTCGTCCGCCGCCAGCCTCGATCGCTGGTGGACGGCCTTCAACGACCCGCAGCTGGATCAACTGATCGACGAGGCGCTGGGCGGTGGGCTCGACGCCCAGGCCGCCGCGGCCAAGCTCGCCGAGGCGCGCGCCACCAAGGCCGGCGCCCTCACCAACTTCCTGCCGCAAGGCGACCCGAACGGCTCCTATCTGAAGCAGCACGGCAAGACGGCCGGGGTCACCACCGATCTCAAGATCACCAGCGCCAGCTTCGATGTGAGCTGGCAGCTCGACCTCTTCGGGCGTCTGCCGACCGCCAGTCGCGTCGCCAAAGCCGACTTCGCCGCCGCCCGGTTCAACTACGAGGGGGCGCGCGCCTCGGTCGCCTCGGACGTGGCCGACAGCTACTTCCAGGCCCGCGGGCTGGCGATCCAGCTGGAGGACGCGCGCGAGAGCGCGCGCGTTCAGAAGGAACTCTACGAAATGACCGAGCGCCGGGCGCGTTCGGGCCTCTCGGCCGCCGTCGACGCCGACCGTATCGCCGGGGACCTGTCCCAATCGAACGCCCGCGTCGCGTCGCTGGAGGCCCAGCTCCAGACCCAGAAGCGCGCGTTGCTGATCCTGGTAGGCCGCGTGGTTGATCCCACCGCTTCGCTGTCGATCGAGGCCAGTGTTGGCGCAGCGCCGGCGCCGCCGACCCTGCTGCCGGGCGATCTCCTGACCCGCCGACCTGATGTGCGCGAAGCCCAGGCGCGGCTTGAAACGGCCGCCGGGCGCACCAACCTGGCGCGGCTGGCGTTCCTCCCGACCATCAACCTGATCCCAGGGCTGGGCTACACCCATACCAGCCCCTTCACGACCAGCAACGCCACGACCGCCAGCATCGGCTTGGCGGTCAGCCAGCCGGTTTTCGACGCCCCGCGTCTGATGTCGCAGCTGGGCGTCCAGAAGGCCCAGGCGACGCAGGCTGCGATCACCTACGAGCGGACCCTGCGCCGGGCGTTCCAGGAATCGGAAGCCGCCTTGGTCGGTCTCGACGCCGATCGGCGTCAGATCGACATGCTGGTCGACGGCGAGACGCGCGCCGAGCGCGCCTATCGGGCCGCGCGGGCCAACTACGGCCGCGGGTTCACCGATCTGCAAACCACCCTGTCGGCCGAGCAGGCCTGGCGGAGCACCCGCACCCAGCTGACCACGGCTCAGGTGCAAGCCGTCCGCCGCGCCGTCCAGGCCTATCAGGCCTTGGGCGGCGGCTGGCCCGTTGATCGCTATTCGTCTGTCGCGAGCGCAAAATGATCCCTTCGAAGAAGCTCCTGGCGGCGGGCCTGATGGTCGCCGCCGTCGCCCCGGTCCTGTCAGGGTGCCACAAAGCCCAGCGCCCCAACGCCAACCGCGCCGCCGAGCTGCGATCGGTGTCGGTCATCACCCTGGCCCCGCACGCCGTGGCCGGCGCCTTGACCGCCACCGGTGACCTCGTTCCGCGCGAGGAAGCGGCCGTGACCCCCGAGGTCAGCGGCTACCGCGTCACCGCGGTGCTGGTCGATGTCGGCGACACCGTTCGCCAGGGCCAGGTCCTGGCGCGCCTGGACCCGGCCCTGATCGAGGCCCAGATCGCCCAGCAGTCGGCCTTGGTCGTCCAGGCCGAAGCCCAGGCCGGCCAAGCCCAGGACCAGGCCAACCGCACCAACGGCCTGGATGGCTCCGGCGATCTGGCCCAGGAACAAATCAACCAGCGGCGCTTCCAGGCCAAGGCCGCCGCCGCCACCGCCCAGGCCCAGCGCGCGGCGCTGCGCGACCTCCAGGTGCGCCGTGAGAAGCTCTCGGTGACCGCGCCGGTCGCCGGCGTGATACTCGAGCGCACCGTGCGTCCGGGCGATGCGGCCTCGGCCGGCGGGACCGCGTGGTTCCGGATGGCCCGGGACGGCAAGGTCGAGCTTCAAGCTCAACTGGCCGAGGCCGAGCTGGCGCGCATCCATGTGGGGCAGTGGGCGAGCGTCACCCTTCCCAGCGGCGCGACCGCGACCGGGCGCGTGCGCCTGGTCAGCCCGCAGATCGATAACAAGTCCAAGCTGGGCTACGTCCGCCTGACCCTGCCAGTGCGGTCAGACATCCGTTCGGGCGGGTTTGGCCGCGCCGTGTTCGGCGATGCCGCCGACCAGGGGCTGGCCGTGCCGGAGGCGGCGATCCGCTACGACGCCGGCGGCGCCAGTGTCATGGTCCTCGAGGCGGGCGATCGCGTCCGCCGCGTTCCGGTCAAGACGGGCGATCGTGGCGGCGGCTGGGTGCGCCTGACCGCCGGTCCGGCGGCCGGCGCGCGCGTGGTGGCCAACGCCTCCACCCTGCTGGTCGATGGCGACAAGGTCCGTCCGGTAGCGACCATGAGGGAGGCGCGCTCGTGATCGTCCCGCAGACCGGAGGCGGCGGCCTCAAGATTTCCGCCTGGGCGATCCGCAACCCGGTGCCGGTGACGGTGCTGTTCATCGCCTTGCTGCTGGCCGGAGTGCTGGCCTATTTCCAGCTGCCCATCAAACAGTACCCGAACGTCCAGCTGCCGATGGTCTCGGTGACGGTGACCCAGAACGGCGCCTCGCCCGGTGAGATCGAGACCCAGATCACCCGTCAGGTCGAGGACGCGGTGGCCGGCATCTCCAACGTCGAGAACGTCCAATCCGTCGTCACTCAGGGCGCTTCGACCACGAACATCGTGTTCCAGATGGGCGAGGACCTGCAGAAAAAGACCGACGAGGTCCGCACCAAGATCGAGCAGGTCCGCGTGCAGCTGCCGCGCGACATCGACCCGCCGACCATCCAGCGCGTCGAGATCGACAGCGCCCCGATCGTCACCTACTCGGCCTCGGTCGAAGGCATGTCGGACTCCCAGCTTTCCTGGTTCGTCGACGACACCATTGCCAGGACCCTGCAGGCCGAGAAGGGCGTGGCCCAGGTCACCCGCGTCGGCGGCGTCAATCGCGAGATCAATGTCCTAGTCGATCCCGACAAGCTGACCGCGCGCGGCCTAACCGCAGCCGATGTCAATTCCGCCCTGGCCGGCTTCCAGCTGAACGCCGGCGGCGGGCGCGTCGAAATCGGCGGCCGCGAGCAGTCGATCCGAGTGCTGGGCCAGGTCGAGACGGCCGACAAGCTGCGCCAGCTAACTATCCCGACCGGCGGCGGCTATGTCCGCCTGGCCGACATCGCCGAGATCGGCGATGGTTCGGCCGAGGCGCGGGGCTTTGCCCGGCTGGACGGCCGCCCGGTCGTCGGCTTCCAGGTCATGAAGACCCGCGAGGCCAGCGACGTGGCGGTCGACGACCGGGTGAAGTCGGCCCTCAAGGGGTTGGAGAAGACCTATCCGGCGGCGCGCTTCACCCGCATCTCCGCAACGGTCGACGAGACCCGAACCAGCTTCGAAGCCACCCGCGGCGTGCTGCTGGAAGGCATGGTGCTAGCGGCGGTCGTGGTCTTCTTCTTCCTGAAGGACTGGCGCGCCACCCTGATCACCGCGGCGGCCATGCCGATCTCGCTGATCCCGACCTTCGCGGCCATGGCCTTCCTGGGCTTCTCGCTGAACGTTGTGACCCTGCTGGCCCTGACCCTGGTCATCGGCATCCTGGTCGACGACGCCATCGTCGAGATCGAGAACATCGAAAAACGGGTGGCTGCCGGCTACCAGCCCTATGACGCGGCCATGGAAGGCGCCGACGCCATCGGCCTGGCCGTGGTCGCCACCACCTTCGCCATCGTCGTGGTCTTCGCGCCGGTGAGCTTCATGCCGGGGATCGCCGGCCAGTTCTTCAAGGAGTTCGGCCTGACCATCTCGGTGGCGGTGCTGTTCTCGCTGGTCGTGGCCCGTCTGCTGACGCCGCTGATGGCCGCCTATCTGCTCAAGCCCCGTAAAAAGCCGCATGAGCAGCCGCCGCTGCCGCGCGCCTATATGAACGTGCTGAACTGGAGCCTCGACCACCGAATGCTGGCCTGCGCCATCGGTGGGGCCCTGTTCGTGGGCTCGCTCTGCCTGCTGCCGCTGCTGCCCACGGCCTTCACGCCCGAGGGCGATCCGGACTACCTGAACTTGAAAATCCAGGGCGCGCCGGGCGCCACCATCGAGCAGATGGACCAGGCAGTGTCGCGCATTGATGCGGTGTTCGCCAAGGAGCCCGCCGTCTCGGGCGTCTTCGCCACGGTGGGCTCGACTTCGGGCGATGTCCTGCGTGGCGGCGGTGGTGGCGCGGATCCGCGCAGCGGCTCGATCACCGTGCTGCTGAAGCCCGACCGCAAGGTCCGCGGCCAGGTCCTGCGCGAACGCTATCGCGCCGCCATCATGGCCATCCCTGACGTGCGGATCGGCTTCCTGAAGGCCGACGGCCAGGCGGGTTTCCAGCAGATCCTGACCGGCGATGATCCCGAAGCGCTCGCGGCCACGGCCACCGAACTGCAGCGCCAGATGCGCGACCTGCCCGAACTGGCCGATCCGCACCCGTCGGTGCCGCCGGTGGGACCTGAGATCGTTATCCGGCCCCGAGCCGATGAGGCAGCGCGCCTCGGCGTCTCGGTCGACGCCATTGCCCAGGCCGCCCGCGTGGCGACCAGCGGTGACATCGACGCCAACGTCGCCAAGCTAAACGACCGCGAGCGGCGGATCCCCATCCGGGTGCGACTGCCGGCTGACGCGCGCGCCGATCTCGATCGGATCCGTGGCCTGCGCCTGAAGACAACCAGCGGCGAGACCACGCGCCTGGAGGCCGTCGCCGATGTCAGCTTCCAGGCTGGTCCGGCCCGCATCGATCGCCTCGATCGCCAGCGCCAGATGACCGTCGAGGCCGAACTGACCGAAGGCGCGACCCTGGGTTCGGCAACCAAGGCGGTGCATGGCCTGCCGATCTTCAAGGCCATGCCGCCCAGCGTGCGGCCCAGCTCGATCGGCGACGCCAAGGCCATGGGCGAACTGTTCGGCTCGTTTGGCCTGGCGATCTTCGCCGGGGTGGCGATGATCTACTTCGTGCTGGTCCTATTGTTCGGCTCGTTCTTCAAGCCGGCGGTGATCCTCTCGGCCCTGCCCCTGGCAGTGGGAGGCGCGTTCCTGGGACTCCTGGCCTTCGGCCAGGCGCTGTCGGTCCCGTCGCTAATCGGCTTCCTGATGCTACTGGGTCTGGCCGCCAAGAACTCGATCCTGCTCGTGGAGTACGCCATCGAGCTGGAGCGGGGCGGCATGAGCCAGCGGGAGGCCTTGATCGAGGCTTGCCGCGAGCGCGCCCGCCCGATCGTCATGACCACCTTGGCCATGGCCGCTGGCATGTTGCCCACGGCTCTGGCCCTGGAGCACGGCGCGGAATTCCGCCAACCCATGGCCGTGGCCGTGATCGGCGGTCTCATCACCTCGACGTTGCTGTCGCTGATCCTGGTGCCGGTGGTTTACGAGTTCGTCGACGACTTCGAGCACTGGCTGCGACCCAGGCTAGGGCGGCTGGTAACCCAGCGGGTGATGCCGCCGGTGGGGGAGGGCAAGGCAAAGGCTTGATCCAAAGAGAAAGGGCCCGGTGGTAAGCCACCGGGCCTTTGCTTTGAGGAGCTTATCTGATGCGGCGGGAAAGCGCCGGCGCCATATCGTCGAGGTGTGCGGACAGCGCCTGAAAGGCCTCCTCGACCTCGGCACGTATGTCGACATGGGTGATGAAACCCTTGCCCCGTGGGCCGTAGCCATTCTCACCGGCGCCGAACCTTGCCGACGACATGCAATCGTCGCCTTGATCGAAGGGCGTCTTCAACACAGGGTGAAGGCGTCGCGGCTTGGCGACGCCTTCGGCTCAACCTACCAGTTGAACATGGTCCCGTCCTGCAGGCGATTCACCGGCAGGTAGGCGCGCTTGTACTCGTACTTGCCGGCCAGTTCCTCGTCGATGTCGACGCCGAGGCCGGGCTTGTCGCCGGGGTGCAGCA